>JAAUYI010004053.1_pt1 | contig 13510 bp, 13 predicted proteins | sample 7278041 | NCBI WGS metagenome assembly JAAUYI01 (sample SAMN14350216, study PRJNA611818) | marine sediment metagenome | isolation source: surface marine sediment (0.6m) | place: French Polynesia: Moorea | collected 2018-08
CCTTGCTGAGCAGCAGCCGGGCCGACAACGGGTCACGTTCCAGGCCCTGTTCGATCCAGGTAAGCGCCTCGCCGTCGCGAGAGCCGGCGGCGGCAGCGGACGACAGGGTCGCGTAAATGTCGGTGTCGTTGGGCGCCAGCTCATTGGCGTGCCTGAGCGCCAGTTCAGTTAACTGCGTCGGTTTGCCGGCGGGGCCGAAGGTCTCGATCGCGGCCCTCCAGTCGAGGGCTCCCACCATACCCAGCGCCCGGCCGTTCTCCGGCTGAACTTCGAGAACCGGATCGAGCAGCGACCGGACGATCTGCTGCGCCTCGAGCGACGTGATGATGCCGGTTTCGGCCTGCAACATGTAGGTATTGGCCAGCTCGACCGTGGCCTCGGTAAAGCCCGGGTCAATCGACAGCGCTTCCTTGAACAGGCCCTCGGCCATCGGCAACGACGAATAGCTCGCAATGTTTTTCTGTTCGAGTGCGAGCAGGTATTTTTCGTAGGCTGCCGCGTTGTTGGTCGCGATGCCGGGAAGATCCGGCAGCGTTGCGTCCGCCCCGAGCAACGTGCGCTCGAGCGCGCCGGCAACGTTTGTCGCAATCTCGTCCTGCACGGCAAAAATATCGTCGATGTTGCGATCGAAGGTCTGCGACCAGAGCGTAAAACCGGTTTTCGCTTCACTGAGCTGTGCGCGAATTCGTACCGTGTTTCCGGAGCGCTGCACGCTGCCTTCGAGTACCGTGTCGACGCCGAGGCTCTCGCCGACTTCGCGGACGTCGACTTGTCGGTCCTTGAACGCGAACACAGAAGTGCGGGCCGGCACCTTGATCTCCGGCAACTGCGCAAGCATGTGCAGCAGTGTCTCGGTCAGGCCGTTGGAAAAGTAGTCGTTCTCCGGGTCGCCGCTCGTGTTGGCGAACGGCAGGACGGCGACCGAACTCAGTGTCGCCGACTGGGCCAGCGTTTGCGGCGGCACGTCGTCCTGCAGAACGAACCGGTCGACCAGCAACAGCCCGATCGCGAGCACCAGGATGACGATGATGATCCGGTCGAGCGTGCGCCCGGTCGGCCGCAACGAGGCATGGCTGACTTCCTTGTCGCGCTTGATTCCTTCCGGCGTGATTTCGAAAAACCACGCGATGATCAGTGCGAGCGGAAAGCATACGACGAGGATGGCGAGGATCGGCCGTCCGAGGGATTCATCGAGCTCCAGGATCGGAAAGATGACGTCCACGGACTGCAGGATCAGCCAGCTGGCCACTGCATAGGCCGCGCCGACGCGTAACACGTGGCGCCGTCTGAGTTCGTCGATGAAGCCGCTCAAGCGGGGCTGCTCCAGGAAAGAGGCTGAGATCGTTATAACTTTATTGGATATTCTTAAGGCAGTCTATCAAGCCCGGAGTTCCTCATGGACGAAGAAACTGAGCAGCAGGCCAAACCCGCCGCCGGAAAAAACGTGTCGCTACTGTCACTTACAGCCATCGCCCTGTCGGTGGCCGCGTTGCTGGTTTCCGTGTTCGAGGTGTCCGCGATACGCGATGAGCAGCGCATCCAGGTCTGGCCGTTCGTGCAGCTGAGCCAGGGCTACAATTCCGAAGGATTCGAGCTGCGGGCATCCAACAAGGGCATCGGTCCGGCGCGCATCCGGGGTGTCACGATGCGGCTCGACGGCGAGGTCGTGGACGAGCTCGACGACCTGATCGTCAGGGCCGTTGGCGAGGAAAACGCGTTCAGCTACGAGATGTATCGGACAAGCGATATCAATCGCTCGGTCATGAGCGCTGACGAGCAGGTCACGCTGTTTGCCACCCCGTGGGAGCCGCGCTCGCGGCTCCTGGTGCAGGAACTGCAACAGCGATTCGAACTCGAGGTCTGTTATTGCTCCGTGTACGACGAATGCTGGACGGCCAGCCTCGACGACGTCGAGCCGGCCACGGTCGCGCGCTGCGACTAGCGATTGTCGCGGATGAACTTGCCGAGCATCTCGAACTCGTCGACCCGTCCGCTGCCTTTGCGCCACGCAAGGCCAATTGTGCGGTAGCTGGAGGGTGCCAACGGTTTCAGCCCGACCCGGGTATTCGCGAGCAGCGTCGAGCCTTCGGCCATCTGCGGCAGGAATGTGACGCCGAGGTCGGCGTCCACCATCTCGATCAGCGTCAGCACGCTGTTGGCTGCGAATCGTCGCACTTTCTGCGTGTTGCGAATCTTGCAGGCGTCCAGGGCGTGATCGCGCAGGCAATGTCCATCGTCCAGTAACAATACGCTGTCAGACTCCAGCCGGTTGAAGCGGTAGTGCTCCGGGTCCACCCGCTCGGTGCCTTCCCGGTAAGCGAGCATGAAGCGGTCGCGGTACAGGTCCATCGTGTCGACGCCGCGCATCTCCCACGGCAACGCCAGCAGGATCAGGTCGAGCGCGCCGGCGGCCAGGTCTTCGTAGATTCGCTGCGACTGGTCCTCGTGCAGAAACAGCTCGAGGTCCGGAAACTCCCGGCGCAGCTTCGGCAAGAGCTTCGGCAACAGGAAAGGCGCGATCGTCGGAATCACGCCCAGGCGCAGCTCGCCGGTCAGCGGCTTTTGCTCGCCGCGTGCCATGTCGACGAGCGTAGCGATGTCCTGCAGGGCAAGCCGGGCTTGCACGGCGACCTGCTGGCCCATCGCGGTGATCGTGACGCTGCGCTTGGTGCGGTCGACGAGCTGCACGCCGAGCAGGGTCTCGAATTCGCGGATCGCGTTGCTGAAGGCGGACTGGGACACGAAACAGGCTTCCGCCGCACGGCCGAAATGGCCGGCCTCGACGAGCGCGACGTAATACCTGAGCTGGCGGGTGGTGGGTAATGCTGTCATCGGAAAAATCGATCAATGAATTCTAAATAAACCATTTTACGCAATTAATGACGATCCCTACAATGCCCGCTCGAATCGGGAGAAACGAGATGGAACTGAATATCGGAATCAACAGCGAAGACCGCGAGCAAATTGCCGGCGGCCTGTCGAAGCTACTGGCCGACAGCTACACGCTGTACCTCAAGACCCATAACTATCACTGGAACGTCGAAGGTCCACTGTTCAACACGCTGCACCTGATGTTCGAGCAACACTACACCGAGCTCGCCACCGCGGTGGACGAGATCGCAGAGCGGATTCGTGCGCTCGGCGTCAAGGCCCCGGGGTCGTATTCCGCCTACGCTGAACTCGCAAGCGTTACCGAAGCGCGCGGCGACGAGACCGCCGAGGACATGATCCGCGAGCTGGTCGTCGGCCAGGAAACGGTTGCGCGCACGGCGCGCGAGGCTTTTGCCGCTGCAGAAGCCGCCAGTGACGAACCGACTGCCGACCTGCTGACGCAGCGCATGCAGATCCACGAGAAAAACGCCTGGATGCTTCGCAGCATGCTGGCCTGATCCCCTGCAAGACCTTTTTGACTCACTACATGGAGTACCCCCTGATGAAAAACCTCGAAGGACAGCGTGTCCCACAAGTAACGTTCAAGACCCGCCGTGAGCACGACTGGGTCGACCTGAGCAGCGACGATGTGTTTGCCGGCAAGTCGGTCATCATCTTCTCGCTGCCGGGTGCATTCACGCCGACCTGCTCGTCGTCGCATGTGCCGCGTTACAACCAGCTCGTGCCGAAGTTCGAAGCTCTCGGTATCGACGATGTTATCTGCGTATCGGTTAACGACGCGTTCGTCATGAACGAGTGGAAAGACGCGCAGAAAGCGGATCGCGTCACGTTCCTGCCGGACGGTAACGGTGAGTTCTCCGATGGCATGGGCCTGCTCGTGGGCAAGGAAGACCTGGGCTTCGGCAAGCGCTCATGGCGCTACTCCATGCTGGTCCGCGACGGCGTCGTCGAGAAGATGTTCGTCGAGCCGGAAGAGCCGGGCGACCCGTTCCACGTCTCCGATGCCGACACGATGCTCGAGTACCTGGACCCGAATGCCGAAAAGCCGCTCGACGTGGCCGTATTCTCGCGTCCGGGCTGCGTGTTCTGCGCCAAGGCCAAGGGCCTGCTGCGCGACGCCGGCATCGAGTTCGAAGAGCTCGTACTGAACCGCGACTACACCGACCGTACGCTGCGTGCCGTTGCCAACGCAACGAGCTACCCGCAGGTATTCATCGGCGGTGCGCTGATCGGCGGTGCTGACGACCTCGAGGCATGGCTGAACGAGGCGCAGAAGACAGCAGCATAAAGGCTTAACCCTGATCCGGGATCTTGCATGACGACATCCTGGTTCCCCCCGCCAATTGAACCGGGCGGTTCCTCCCCTTAAGCTGGCACGATCGTTTTCGTGCAGTTTGGGACCGCCCGGCATGCGAATCTCGGATCAGGCGTTACTCAAAACGCAAGCCTACATCGACGGCGAATGGGTCGACGCGGACAGCGGCGACACATTCGCCGTTTTCAATCCTGCCACCGGCGAGTCGCTCGCCGACGTGGCGCGTTGCGGAACGGCCGAAACCCGCAGAGCCATCGAGGCGGCCGAGCGCGCTCAGGCGGATTGGCGCCGCCAGTCTGCCAAGCAAAGGGCCGCGGTCCTGCGTCGCTGGCATGCGTTGATGCTCGTGCACCAGGAGGACCTCGCACAGATCCTGACGGCCGAGCAGGGCAAGCCGCTGGCCGAAGCGCGCGGTGAGATCGCGTACGGCGCTTCATACATCGAGTGGTTCGCCGAGGAAGCGAAGCGCATCTACGGCGACACGATCCCGGAACCCGGGCCCGACAAACGCCTGGTCGTCATCAAACAGCCTGTTGGCGTCGTCGCCTGTATTACACCGTGGAACTTCCCGAACGCGATGCTGACGCGCAAGATTGCGCCTGCGCTGGCCGCCGGCTGCGCTGTCGTCTGCAAACCCGCCAACGAAACGCCGTTGTCCGCGCTCGCCTTTGTCGAACTGGCGGAACGCGCCGGCGTTCCCGCCGGCCTGATCAACATCGTTGCCGGCATCACGAAAGAGATTGGCGCCGAACTCACCGGTAACCCGATCGTGCGCAAGCTGACGTTCACGGGATCGACCGAGGTTGGCAAGCTGTTAATGGAGCAGTGCGCAGGCACCGTCAAGCGCACATCGATGGAACTGGGCGGCAACGCGCCGTTCATCGTGTTCGACGATGCAGACATCGATGCAGCGATCCAGGGCGCATTGATCTGCAAGTTCCGCAATGCCGGCCAGACTTGCGTGTGCGCAAACCGCATCCTCGTGCAGGACGGCATCTATGACGAATTCAGCGAGCGACTCATTGCAGCACTGGCCGATTTCAAACTCGGCAATGGCGCTGACGACGGCGTGAACATGGGGCCGCTGATCAACGAGCGTGCGGCCAACGACGTGCTCGACTTCGTCGAAGACGCCGTCGCCAAAGGAGCCAACGTCGCAGCCGGCGGCGGGGCGTCGGCACTGGGCAGCCGGTTTGTCGAACCGACCGTGTTGACCGACGTCAGTGACGACATGCGCGTGTTTCGCGAAGAGATCTTCGGTCCGATCGCGCCGCTGTTCCGTTTCAAGACGGAAGACGAGGCGATTGCGATGGCCAACGACACGGAGTTCGGCCTGGCCTGCTATTTCTATTCGCGCGACATCGGTCGCGTCTGGCGCGTCAGCGAAGCACTGGAGTACGGCATCGTCGGCATCAACGAGGGCATCATTTCGAACGAGATGGCGCCGTTCGGCGGTGTGAAGGAATCCGGGCAGGGCCGCGAAGGGTCGAAGTACGGGCTGGACGATTATCTCGAGATCAAGTACCTCTGCATGGGCGGCATCGACCGCTAAACCTACAAGTCCGATTCTGGCCAGTTTTGGGCCTGCCGGGGCGTATACTGCTCCGCATGCAAGAACATTCCGCATACGAACGCGCACGGGTTTCCCGCGATCCACGCTTTGACGGCCAGTTCTTTATCGGCGTCAAAACGACCGGGATCTATTGCCGGCCGATCTGCCCGGCAACGATGCCGAAGCGCGAGAACGTCGAGTTCTACCCAACGGCGGCCGCTGCGAGCGAGGCCGGTTTTCGCCCGTGCCTGCGTTGCCGTCCCGAGTGTGCTCCCGGCACGCCGGCCTGGGCCGGGACGTCGACGACCGTACGCCGCGGCCTGCGACTGATTGCAAACGGCGCGCTCGACGACAGCAACGTCGAGGATCTTGCCGAACGCCTCGGCGTCACGAGCCGTCACTTGCGGCGTTTGTTCACGCAGCACCTCGGTGCGAGCCCGCTCGCGGTGGCGCATACGCAGCGGCTGCATTTTGCCAAGCGCCTGATCGACCAGACCGGCCTGTCGATGCAGGACATTGCCGCGGCCGCGGGCTACGGCAGCATCCGGCGTTTCAACGATGCCTTCCGCAAGTCCTACGGACGGTCGCCGCGGGAGCTCAGGCGCAGTAGCAGGAAAGCCAATTCGGGCAGCGACGCGCTGACCGTCCGGCTGCCGTACCGCAAGCCGTTCGACTGGCAAACCCTGCTCGGATTCTTCAGCGCTCGGGCCATCCCCGGCGTTGAGGCGGTGGACGACAATCGCTACGCGCGCAGCATCTTCGTAAACGGCAAAGCCGGCATCCTCGAAGTCTGCGGCGACGATGGTGAAGTACAGGTTCGAGTGCATGGCCTGGAAACGACGCAGCTCTTCGGCATCGTGCAGCGGGTGCGTGAAATTTTCGACCTTGATGCACCGGTCCGGGACATCGCGGCGACGCTTTCTGGCCACCCGCTGCTCAAGCGCGCACTGAAACGATCGCCCGGCATCCGCGTGCCCGGCGCATGGGACGGTTTCGAGTTGACGGTTCGAGCGATTCTCGGGCAACAGGTGTCGGTCAAGGCGGCGACGACGCTGTCCGGCCGTATCGTGGAGCGTTACGGTGAAGCGCTGCCGGACGACATCGCCGGCACAGTACCGGGCGTCATGCACCTGTTTCCACGACCCGAGCGCGTGTTGCGCGCCCGGTTCAACAACATGGGCCTCGTCGGCAGCCGGGCCGAAACAATCAGGCGCATTGCGGGCGCGGTGTGTCGCGACGAAATCCGCTTCGATGCCGGCCAGGACCCGGACGAATTCTGTGCTGCGCTCACCCAGCTTCGTGGAATTGGCGACTGGACGGCGCAATACGTCGCGATGCGTGCGCTGAAAAATCCGGATGCATTCCCGGCATCGGATCTTGGCCTGCTACGGGCGTTCGATGCCGAGCGCGACACCCGTATGACACCGAAAGAACTTGCGGCGCTCGCGGAGGGCTGGCGGCCCTGGCGTGCCTATGCCGCGCTATTGTTGTGGAGTTCGGATACGAGCTCCGGAGGCTGAACGATGTACTACTGCTATCTCGATACGCCGATTGGCGAATTGTTGTTGGCCGGCACCGAACGCGCCCTGACGATGATCGGCTTCCCGAAGGGTTCGATGCGTCGCGATCCGGAGCCGGACTGGATTTACAACGAAAAGCCGCTGACGGAAGCGCGCCGACAGCTGACCGAGTATTTCGCCGGCGACCGCAAGGAGTTCGACCTCGCGGTCGACCCGTCGGGCACCGAGTTCCAGATGAGCGTACTCGACGAACTGCAGAAGATCCCGTACGGGGAGACGACGTCGTACGGCGAGATCGCGCGTCAGCTTGGCAAGCCGAACGCTATGCGTGCAGTCGGTGCGGCGAACGGACGTAACCCGATTCCGATCGTCATCCCGTGCCATCGCGTCATCGGCAAGAGCGGCGACCTGACCGGTTTCGGCGGCGGGCTGGATACGAAAGAAGCACTGCTCAGGCTCGAGGCCGAGCACTCCGGTTTGCTGCTCTAGATCTTGCGGCCCTCGAGCGCACGCACGACCGCGGACGGTTCGACGCCGTCGAGCAACCGATCGTCATCGACCAGTGATGTGAGACTGGATTCGACCGGCAACACCCCGGCCCAGATCGGGATGTCGTAATCCTCGTCCTCGTCGTCCGGCATGCCGGTCGATACCTTGGCCGAGGCTGATTCGATCGGCAACGCAATGACGCCGGTCATCTTGATCTCGCGCTCGAGCGGCTCGCGAAGTTCGTCCCAGCGGCCGGGCACCAGGTGATCGCTGATGACTCTTAGCGCCGCAAGTTTCTGCTCGCGGCCGTCGACGAGAGTCGGAGTTCCGAACACCGTCACAGAGCGGTAGTTCATCGACGAGTTGAACGCCGATCGTGCAAGCACGATGCCGTCGACCAGCGTTACGTTGACGCACGCCCGCTCGGTCTGCTCCAGCAGCCGGATGACCCGTGCCTTGCGCGCACCGTGCAGGTAGAGCACGTCGCCGTCGCGACCGTAGATCATCGGCACGACGACCGGATTGCCGTTCTGCACGAAGCCGACGTGCGCGGTGAGGCCGGCATCCAGGATTCCGTGCACGACGTCGTGTTCGTAGGACGCTTTCTCGCGCAGCTGCCGCGCGCGGTTGTCGCCGGTGATCGGGTAGCTGTCCGTCATTCGTCGATCACAGGAACCGGGGCGCCAGGAAGTAGGCGGCTGCGGAAACCAGGAAGATGGCGATGATGTTCAGGGCGAAGCCCGCCCGCATCATCTTCGGAATCGTCAATAACCCGGAACCGAACACGATGGCGTTCGGCGGCGTTGCGACCGGCAACATAAAAGCACAGCTTGCCGCTAGTGTCACCGGCACCGTGACCTGGATGGGATCGAGTCCGGACTCCATCGCGATCGCCGCGACCACCGGCAGGAACGTCGACGTCGTCGCAATGTTCGACGTCAGTTCGGTCAGGAAAATGATCAGCGTCGCCGTGATGGCGATGAGGATAATCAATGGCAACGCGCCGACGGCCTGCAGGCTCAAACCGATCCACTCCGCAAGCCCGGTGTTCGAAACCGAGCGCGCGAGCGATAGCCCACCGCCGAACAGGATCAGTACGCCCCACGGCAGCTGCTCGGCATACTTCCAGCGCAGCAGGATCGGGTCTTTGCGGTCGCCGCTGGGAATCACGAACAGCGCGACCGCGCCGAGCATCGCGATGATGGAGTCGTCCGCCGTGCCGATCGGCGCGAGTAGCGCGAGACCCGGTATGTCATCGAAGTAGTCGCCGAATATCCACAGGACCGCGACGCTGACAAAAACGATCGCAACGCGTTTCTCGGGGACGGTGATGGCACCCATTTCTTCCTTGAGATTCCGCAGCTCGGCCCGTCCTTCCGGTGATGTGTGAAAGTCGACTTTGAAGACGAAGCGGGTTAGTGAAAGCCAGGCGAGCGGCAGCATCGCGGCGGACAACGGCAGGCCGACCAGCATCCACTTCGCAAAGTCGATGGTCATGCCGTATTCCTGTTCCATGAATCCCTTCAGGATTGCGTTCGGTGCGGTTCCGACCAACGTCGCGATGCCACCAATCGTTGCACCGTAGGCAACACCGAGAAGCAGGGCGTATTGAAAGTGTTCGCGGCCGTCCTGGTCGAGTTCATGAACGGTGTTGTGCACTACCGTGATAATCGAAACCGCAATCGGCAACAGCATCATCGTTGTCGACGTGTTCATGACCCACATGCTGATGAGTGCACTCGCGAGCATGAAGCCGCCTACCAGGGACCGGCCGTTGCCGCCGGCAACCTGCAACACGTTCAACGCGATGCGGCGGTGCAGGTTCCAGCGCTGCATGGCAAACGCGATGATGAATCCGCCGAGGAACAGGTAGATAACCTTGTTCGAATACGGCACGACCGTTTCCGTCAGCGGGCTGACCTCGGCCATCGGAAACAGGATGATCGGCAACAGCGCCGTGACCGCGATGGGCACAGCTTCGGTCGCCCACCAGATCGCCATCAACAAACCGATCGCGGCCGTTCGCCAAGCGGCATCGCTCAGTCCTTCCGGTGCACCGATGGCGAGAATGGTCACGGCAACCAGCGGGCCAAGGAACAGGCCGACCCACTGGTGTCGCGAGCGTCCTTCTACATGCGCGGTGTCGTCCAAGAGACCCCCAACGTTCTTCTTGTTGATCGATTTGCGGCCGCACAGCGTACCCGTTTCGACCATTTACGTCGTCTTTTTTGACACTTCCGGAACATCTTGTGGGTTGCTCGCCTTCGGATACAAGATGTAGTAGCATCGCGCTGTACCAATCCGGTACGCACGGAGATGAGATGCAGTAAGGCACCGCGGGAGGGCTCCATGCCGGATGCATGAATCTCTGGCAGGCGCCACGTGCTTCCTCTCAACACGTCGCCTGAGTGACCGGTTACGACACTGCCGGTTGCGTCCGGAGACAAAGCGGCTATCTCGCGTTTGGGGGCGAATTCCGCAGGATCAGCAAAACACTGACGTTTCAGTTTTTCCATTTGCGCTTCGCACCAGGCCTGAACCATCTTCCGCTTATTGTGCCGCCCAGTTTCTGGGCGGCATTTTTTCCTTCAGGGACCTGAACCATGCGTAATCCGTTCCGGTACGTAGCCGTCTTGCTTGCAGCAATGCTGGTCGGATGCGCGTCGTCCAAACCGCCACAAACGCCGTTTCCGGCATTTGTCGTTTCCGATGAACTGCCTGATGTGTTCCTGGCCGAGTTACCCGGTATTCGTGCCAAGCGTTATGTTTCCGATGCAACCACTCGCAGCGGCAGCTATCGCATCGACCTGCCGGCATCGTGGCAGGGGACGAGTGCAGCATCGCCCGGCAAGTCGCTCGAGATCCTCGTGCTTGCCGGTGAACTGTCGATCGCGGACGTCGACCTGAAAGCAGGCGGATACGCATACCTGCCACCGGGTACGCTGGGTTTCAATCTCAAGAGTTCCGGCGGTGCCCGTGTCCTGTATTTCCTCGACGACGTCGACACGCAGGCGAAGATCCGCGCGCCGTTGATCCTCGACAGTGGCTTGCTCGACTGGCAACCGACTGCGACCGACGGCATGAGCACCAAAGAACTGCGCAACGACCCGGGTAGCGGGGCGCGCGCATGGCTCGTGCGGCTCGAGCCCGGCACGAGCCTGCCATGGGAGGTCTCGACAGCGACGCGGGAAGGTTATCTCGTCGAGGGTTCGCTGATGCACAGCGAGTGTGTCGCCGGCGTGCCGCAGACCGGGAGCTACATGACCGGCGGTTACGTGTTTCGTTCGCCGGGCATCATCAACGGCGGCCCGGAGGCGGTGGTCGGTTCGCGGTCGGTATGGTTTTACCGTGAGCTGTCAGCGTCGAGAATCAGCACGGTGCCCGGCTGTGTGATCCGGAGCTTCGGCGACTAGGCAAACGTTATTTCTTGAGTAGCTTGGTGATTCCCTTGCCGAGCTTCATCAGCTTCTTCAGCGACGACGTGGGGACCTCGGCAATGTCCTCGTACCAGCCGTTGGTCGTCTCGACGAAGTCGAGCATGTTGTGGATGCGCTCCTTGGTCACCGGGTCCGTGTTTTTTTCGCCATCGACCTCTTCGGCGCAGGTCCGGAGCATCGACAGCGTCGGGTTCAGTTCGCGCTGCTTGCGCTGCTCGATGATGACTCGGAACAGCTCCCACACATCGTGGATACACTCGAAGTAGTCGCGGCGGTCGCCGAGCACGTGGATCATCTTTACCAGTCCGTAGCTCTGCAGCTCACGGATGCTGGTGCTGACGTTCGAGCGAGCGACCGACAGCAACTCACAGATCTGGTCGGCAGTCAGCGGTTCCGGCGACAGGTATAGAAGCGCCTGGATCTGCGCGACGGTGCGGTTGGTGCCCCAGCGGGTGCCCATTTCGCCCCAGTGGAGTACATATTTTTCGACGGCGGGTGAGAGCTGCATGGCGGCCTTCCGTTATTTCTGTCGAGACAGAAATTATCGAATTTCACGGCTTTTTGGTCAATACCCCGGGTTCAGATACGTCAGGCCCTGCGGGTCTTGCCGATCAGGGTGACGTTGCTGTCACGACCACACGACGCGGTGCCGGCCAGCCCTCGACGGTCCATCCCGGCCGCTCCGGGTCGAGCGCTTCGGCGAGCGATTCGAACGGCATCCATTCCGTCGTGCGTTGTTCGTCGGTCGTCGTTTCGGTTTCGTCGACGATCTGGATGTCCCGGAAACCCGTCCGCCTGAGCCAGGTGGTGAGTTCGGCCACGGTCGGCAGCAGCCAGACGTTCTTCATGCGCGCATACCGATCCGCCGGCGTGCACGCATAGGACTCCTCACCTTGTACGTACAAGGTTTCCAGCACCAGCTGGCCGCCGGTGCGCAGCGTCGCGCGCAGCTGCCGCAGGTGATCGATGGGTGAGCGCTGGTGGTACAGCACGCCCATCGAAAAGGTCGTGTCGAAGCAGCGCGATGCCGGCAATTCTTCCAGGCGCGCGGGCAGTATGAAGGTGCGCTCGTCGTCAACGAACAGGTTGATCGCCAGGAACTGCAGGACGTACAGAATCGTCGGATCGATGCCAATGACGGTGCGGGCACCTGCATCGCGCATTCGCAGCGCGTAATAGCCGTTGCCGCAGCCGACATCGAGCACGTTGCGGTCACGGACTTCAACCGCATCCTTCACCCGGTCCCACTTCAGGTCTGAACGCCATTCGGCATCGATGTTGACACCGCCGACGGTGAACGGTCCTTTGCGCCACGGCAGAAGTTCCAGCAGGGCGGCCCTGATGGTCTTGGGGTCGGCGACGTCACGCAGCTTGTCGACGGCTGCTTGCCAGCGCTCGAAGTCGCCATGAAAACCGGGGCGCAGACGCTCATCGACGAGGGTGCACAGGGGGGCGATCCAGTCGCCGCAGCCAACATCGCCGAGCGCACGGCGCAGTGCGTCCTGGTCGATCACTGCTTGATCGCGATGATCGAAACGAAGTTGAAGTAGCGCAGCCACACGGCCGTGTGGCCGAAGCCGGCGCGTGCAAGCCTGTCGCGGTGATCGGCCACGGTCTCCGGGATCAGGATGTTGTCCAGCGCTGCGCGCTTTTTTGCGATCTCCATCGCGCTGTAGTCGTTGCGGCGCTTGTGTTCGTGGTGCAGGTCGACCAGCAGCCGCTCGATCTCCGGGTCCGGGTCGACGACTTTCTCCGATAGCACCAGGATGCCGCCGTCGAGCAGGCCGGTCATGATGCGGGCGATCATGTCGTCACGCTGGTCGACCGGCAGGAATTGCAGCGTGTAGTTCAGGACGACCATCGACGCGTTGCTCAGCGTCAGGTCGCGAATATCGCCCTGAACCACCTCGATCGGGGCCGAATCGGGGCTGTGTTTGTCGTCTTCCGCGACGATCTGCTTGCAGCGCGCGACCATGGCATTGGCGTTGTCGACGGCAATGACCCGGAAATCGTTCGAATGAGCGCCATGGCGCATGGCGATCGAGGCGGCGCCGAGCGAGCAGCCGAGGTCGTAGGCATAGGTGCCGGGCTGGATGTAGCGGCCGGCCAGGGAGCCGATCGCTTCGATCGACTGGGCGTAGCCGGGGATCGAGCGCCGGAGCATGTCCGGGAACACCTCGGCGACCGCGGCATTAAAACGGAACGGCTCGTCGTCGAGCTCGTCGCTCCGGTAGATCGTGTCTTTGGCCATAGGACGGGTTGTGGGACAATCGCGCCCCGTAATGCTACGCGAACTTCACACAGA
>JAAUYI010200258.1_pt1 | contig 13504 bp, 12 predicted proteins | sample 7278041 | NCBI WGS metagenome assembly JAAUYI01 (sample SAMN14350216, study PRJNA611818) | marine sediment metagenome | isolation source: surface marine sediment (0.6m) | place: French Polynesia: Moorea | collected 2018-08
CTGGCAGTATTTGCTCTCTCGTTTCACTCTTAATCTCACTGTTCCTTATCTACCAGATGTGATTAGAGCGAGAGCCTCAGTCCCTGCCCCTACTTGATGATCTCGATCGCCTTTAATTCTCGATCGCCATCAGTGGTTATTGAGCAGTTACACATAGTCTACAAACTCATCTCAGTAAATAATGTTGTATTGCTATACTCTAAATTAATTATTTTTATAACTTATGTATGATAACTACAGATTGGTATTATTTGACAATTATATAGATGAACGAAGAATCAAAAAGTTTTAAAGTGGGCGATCGCGTTAAGATAGTCGCCCTCCCTGCCTATATCAAAACTGCCGAACCCATGCCAATGCTGCGTCCCCCTAGTCTCTTAACCGTAGGAGAACAAGGGACGATAATAGATCGTCGTCCTGGGGGTTATTGGGGTATTCGCTTTACTCAAGGAGCTTTTTTACTCGAAAGTCAGTATATAGAGGCAATTAGTAATTAAAGTAATTAAGATGTAGATAGATAATTTAGAGACCACCAATTCCTCAACATGGAAGTATCCGAATTAAAACGCCAGATTGAAACCATATCTCTACACCTGGGTAAAGCTCAGGAGTATCTTTGACCCACCAGCAATCATTGCCAAAGTACAAGATTTAGAGCAAAGAGCAGCACAGCCAGATTTTTGGGATGACCAAGCCACTGCACAAAAGGTTTTACAAGAATTAAACGATCTAAAATCAAATTTGGAGCAATATCAAAGTTGGCAAAGGACTCTAGAAGACACCAAGGCGATCGCTGAATTACTAGAGTTAGAATCAGACGAGGCATTAGCCACCGAAGCCCAAAATAATCTCGAACAACTAGAAAAAGAGCTAGAACTGTGGGATTTACAGCAGCTTTTGTCTGGTACCTATGATACCAAAGGGGCAGTTTTAACGATTAATGCTGGCGCGGGAGGTACGGACGCACAAGACTGGGCAGAAATGCTCTTGCGGATGTATACTCGCTGGAGCGAAAAAGAGGGCTACAAAGTTCGTTTAGCTGAGTCCTCTCCAGGGGATGAAGCAGGAATTAAATCCGCCACCCTAGAAATAGAAGGACGTTATGCCTACGGTTATTTAAAAGGCGAAAAAGGCACGCACCGCCTAGTTAGAATTTCTCCCTTTAATGCCAACGGCAAACGGCAGACTAGCTTTGCGGGGGTAGAGGTAATGCCTAATTTGGAAGATGAAGAATTAGACGTGGAAATTCCCGATAAAGATTTAGAAATAAAAACTTCTCGTTCTGGTGGTGCAGGGGGACAAAACGTCAATAAAGTAGAAACCGCCGTCCAAATTGTCCATTTACCGACCAAAATTTCTGTCCGTTGTACCGAAGAGCGATCGCAACTACAAAATAAAGAAAGGGCAATGGCTCTTTTGAAGGCAAAGTTACTGATCATTGCTGAAGAACAACGAGCGCAAGAAATTGCCGAAATCCGTGGCGACATGGTGGAAGCAGCTTGGGGTAATCAGATTCGCAATTATGTCTTTCATCCCTATCAGATGGTTAAAGATCTGCGGACAGAAACCGAAACTACCGATGTCAACGACGTGATGGATGGCAATCTTAATGCCTTGATCGAAGCCTATCTGCGCCAAGAAAATCAGCTTGTTTAGCTTTAACTGAGGTTGGTCGTTGAAACCTGGGATGTGACGCTCTGGGTGTTTTTGCTCGTCTTCTCTATAAGCTCGATTAAGGAGATTGAGCTATGAAATGAGGCAGCGATCGCGCTAACTAGTTCATGTCTACTACTTTGATAGGTAATCTGGGCGCAGTTGCTCTGCCCAATGCCCATTATTGCCTCACAAAAGTAAGTTTATAACAAAGGGGTGAGCATAAACTTTTATTAGGCGATCTCTTGGCAAGAATGTAGTGATTTATTGTTTAAATTGGCAAAAAACACCCCCTAAATCCCTAATTCCCTACATCCCTACATCCCTACTTTCCCAAACGAGAACTATTGTAAGTGGAGGTATTTGAAACCCTAACCGCTCGCCAGTCGTGATATTTATTCGCTGTTTTGGACAATTGTTACAAATTGCAAAGTATAATAATCAAACTAGGTCGCTCTATTTTGCGACTTTTTGTCAAACCATTATTTGAGATAAGTATATTTAAATGCGAGTTGCGATCGCCGGAGCAGGATTAGCAGGGTTAGCCTGTGCAAAATATTTGGTTGATGCAGGACATCAGCCTATTGTCTTAGAAAGAAGAGATGTTTTGGGTGGCTTAGTAGCTGCTTGGAAAGATGAAGATGGAGACTGGTACGAAACAGGTCTACACGTCTTTTTTGGGGCATACCCCAACATGATTCAGCTAATGACAGAATTGGGGATCGAAGACAGGCTGCAATGGAAGCAGCACGCCTTAATTTTTAATCAGCCAGAGAAACCAGGGACATATTCTCGGTTTAACGTCCCCGATATCCCCGCACCTTTTAATGTAATTATTTCGATTCTGCGCAACAACGATATGTTGACCTGGACGCAAAAGTTTAGGTTTGCCATTGGATTGTTACCTGCTATTGTTCGAGGTCAGCAGTACGTAGAAAACATGGACAAATACGACTTGCTGGCTTGGTTAGAACAGCAGGGAATTGACGAGCGAGTCAATAGCGATATTTTTATTGCTGCTTCTAAAGCGTTGACTTTTATTAACCCCGAAGATGTTTCCGCTACTATTCCCCTCACCGCAATTAATCGCTTTCTCAAAGAGCGATATGGTTCTAAGGTAGCATTTCTTGACGGTTCGCCTACCGAAAGATTATGTCAGCCAATGGTAGACTACATCACCGAAGCTGGCGGAGAAGTGCGCTTAAACGCTCCTTTGAAGCAGATTATCCTCGACGATAATGGTCAAGTCAATGGCTTCTTAATTCGGGGTTTAAACGGAGCAGAAGATGAGCTAGTTAAAGCGGATGCTTATGTCTCGGCGATGTCTGTAGACGCGCTCAAGCTGATGTTGCCCGAGGAGTGGAAACAAAAAACCTTCTTCCAAAAAATGTCTAAATTAGAAGGGGTAGAAGTAATCAACCTACATCTGTGGTTCGATCGCAAGATTACCGAAATCGATCATCTACTATTTTCGCGATCGCCTTTGCTTAGTGTCTATGCGGATATGAGCAACACCTGTAAGGAATACGCAGACGCCGATAAGTCGATGTTAGAGCTGGTACTCGCTCCCGCTAAAGATTGGATCGCCCGCTCCGATGAAGATATTATTGAAGCGACCATGGCGGAACTAAAAAAACTCTTTCCTCAGCACTTTGATGGCGAAAATCGGGCTAAACTACTCAAATCTAAGGTAGTTAAGACACCACGCTCGGTTTATCGTGCAGTAGCAGGTACACAATCCTATAAACCAACTCAAAAAACGCCAATTAACAATTTTTATCTCGCAGGCAGTTATACTAAGCAAGAATATCTAGGAAGTATGGAAGGTGCAGTGCTTTCTGGTAAACTAGCAGCCAAAGCGATCGCGCATGATTATCCAGTCAGCGATAAGATCGATCGAGAAATGACCGCCGTTGGTGTTTAATGTATCTTGTCTGTTGTTTGCCTTCTATTAGCTAGTCGAGCCAACAATTTTAACCAGTTTGAGCAAGCACAGACAAAGCACATCGCCCTATCTCCTGCCCTAAACAAGACAGTAACCCCGTTTGCTTCTGAATGTTGCAATTACCAAAATCAAAAACGCAAAAAAATCTAGTCTCGGTAGACGAGGCCTATGAACTCTGCCGTCAAATTACGGCAGAATACGCCAAGACTTTTTATCTCGGTACTTTATTAATGCCGAAAGAGAAGAGCAAAGCGATTTGGGCAATTTATGCTTGGTGTCGTCTCACAGACGAACTGGTAGATGGTGAAAAAGCAAAATATACCACTAAAGAAACCTTAATAGAATGGGAACAACAACTAGAGTCTATTTTTGCTGGGTATCCTATAGCTGATACAGATGTAGCCTTAGTAGATACTATTCAACGCTATCCGATGGGCATTCAACCTTTTCGGGATATGATTGCCGGACAGCGCATGGATCTGATTCAAAACCGCTATCAAACCTTTCCAGAATTAGAGCTTTATTGTTATCGGGTTGCTGGTACGGTAGGTTTGATGTCCAATGCTGTTTTGGGTATTGGTCCAGACAAAAATGGCGTTCCTTGGGAGAAAGACAAACCAATCTACGTACCGACAGAAGAAGCAGTCGCCCTAGGTTTGGCAATGCAGCTGACCAATATTTTGCGCGATGTGGGAGAAGATCTGCAACGCGATCGCATTTATCTTCCCCTCGAAGATCTCCACGCCTTTAACTACACTGAAGCAGACTTGATGGCTGGAGTCATTGATGACCGCTGGAAAGCGATGATGAAGTTTCAAATCGAACGCGCCAGGGGATATTACAGAAAGGCAGAGAAAGGTATTCGCTATTTAATTCGCGATTCTCGTTTGCCAGTTTGGGCTTCTTTGATGCTCTATCAGGGTATTCTCAACGAAATTGAGGCTAATAACTACGATGTCTTTAAGAAACGGGCTTTTGTTCCTAAATACAAGAAAATTTTATCGCTTCCTGTTGCCTGGTTGAGAGCGCAGGTACTTTGAGTGGGGATAAATACCATACATGAAAGTCCATGTCTGACATTGGATACAATCTTTGTTGGTTAGGCAATTCAAGTTAAGCTGAAATAACGAGCTAATTATTTAAAAAATTAACCTATGAAATTTCGATTTGTGACCATATTGTCGATCTCTGGTCTTTTCTGGCTGAGTAGCTGGATTGTAACGCCTTCGGTTATGGCAATGACCTCTATTAAATTAACCAATCTTTCCTACGAGCCTTGCCCTGGTGACCAAGCTAAGGGAAGCGTGACTAGTGGTGATATTAGACCAGCTGATTGTTACATTATCAAGGGTAAAGCCAAAAATATCTCTGGCAAAACTGTGGTGGATGCCGATGTTTTTGGACGTATCTATGATGCTAATGATAATTCGACTTTTGAAAATCGGGGGCGCATTGGCACGATCGAAGAAGTCCCCCCAGGAGTAAGTGATTTTGAGATCAGGGTTAGCGTTCCTGCAAATCAACCTACTCCCTTAAAATTAAAAAATTTCAAAGCTTCTGGGTTTGCAGGAAAAGTGCGCCCTTACTATTATGACGATTTTGAATATGACAATTAAGTCTAAAATCCACTGGCAAAAGAAGCAGCAGAGAAGGAAGCCAGTGAGCTTTGGATAAACTGCAATAAAAACAGTGCTAAAATTGCCGAGATATCAATCCCGCCCAAGGGTGGGATAATAGAACGGAAGATGTTGAGGTAGGGGTCGGTAATGGGACTGAGATAGGAAATGATTTGACCTGCCCATTCCGCAGTCTGAAACCAAGACAACAAAATTCTAACAATCAATAATACCCAATAAATATTTAAAAAGCTAATAAGACTAGTAATTATCAGATTCATAAATTTAATAAACTCCGAAGTCGATCGACATTTGTCTGCTGTAGCTATCATAACTTTACTATTAATGTCAATTTGCAAGCCTCGATACTTACACTGACAAAAATGAAAAGTAGACCCAGTAAACAAATGCAAAGTACTATATGATTCTAGTTCATTTTGCGCTTTTGTTCGGTCGTAGACATCAATGATAAAAAAATTAAATCCTACAAGCTGGCTTTGACAGTTTGTTGGCTGAGTCTCTTTGGCGATCGCCTTGACTTTAATAGTAGAGTTAGCTAACGATTTGTTTTTGTTTTTGGGTTCTAATTTCCAGGTAAACCAACAAAGCATTAATATCGGCAGGGTTGACACCACCAATACGAGTAGCCTGACCGACAGTCAGGGGTTTAACCTGGTTGAGCTTCTCTCTAGCTTCCATCCGCAAGGTTTCCACAGTTAGATAGTCTAAATCTTGGGGTAATTTGCGTTGTGTATGACGGCTAATCTGGTCGATTTGGGTTTGCTGACGTTTGATATAGCCAGAATATTTAATATCGATTTCTGCCCCTTCTGTTTCGGCGGTAGTGAGTTCGGGGGTATCCAGACCGTATGGTTTCAGATTGGCATAATGAAAGCCTGGGCGACGCAACAATTCTGCTAGAGTAATCGACCCTTTAATTTTTTGTTGCGTTTCTTTGGCGATCGCCACTCCGACAAGATCTTTTTCTTTGATGCGAGTTTCATAGAGTCTTTCTTTTTCCGCTACTATTTTGGCTTGTTTGTCGGTATAGAGTTGCCATCGGCGATCGTCAATTAAGCCAATTTCTCTACCCAAAGGAGTCAAACGGCGATCGGCATTGTCAGAACGTAAAACTAAACGATATTCCGAGCGACTAGTCAACATTCGATAGGGTTCGCGGAGGTCTTTAGTACAAAGATCGTCAATCAATGTACCCAGATAACTTTGTTCGCGAGCAAAAACCACTTCTGGTTCTCCTTTGACAAACCGTACCGCATTAATTCCCGCCACTATGCCTTGTGCTGCTGCTTCTTCATAACCAGTCGTTCCATTAATTTGTCCCGCACTAAATAGCCCCTCTACTTTTTTAGTCATTAAGGTTGGATAACACTGAGTGGCGGGTAAAAAATCATACTCAACTGCATAGGCAGGACGAAGCATAATACAGTTTTCCAGACCAGGAAGGGTTCTAAGCATTGCTAACTGTAATTTTTCGGGCAATCCTGTAGAAAAACCTTGAATATAGAGTTCGGGTATTTCTCTGCCTTCGGGTTCGATAAATATCTGGTGACTTTCTTTATCCGCAAAGCGAACGATTTTATCTTCAATACTGGGACAATAGCGCGGGCCTTTAGCATCAACCCAACCACCATACACGGGAGATAGGTGTAAATTATCGCGAATAATTTTATGCGTTTCGGCGGTAGTACGAGTCAAATAGCAGTTCATTTGCTCTCTTTCTACCCAGGCTTCGGGGTCAAAACTAAACCAGCGTAGTTCTTCATCGGGGGGTTGGGGAGTCATTTTGCTGTAGTCAACAGATCGCTTGTCTACCCTGGCAGGCGTACCTGTTTTCAGTCTGCCTGTTTCAAAACCAAGCTGATTGAGGGTTTCGGTTAAACCTGTGGCTGCGAATTCTCCCGAACGTCCAGCCTCCATAGATTTATTACCGACCCAGATTCTTCCGCCTAAGAAAGTACCTGTAGTCAAAATGACTGCCTTTGCCCCAAAACAAGTACCGAAGTAAGTTTCGATACCAATTACCTCGTCATTTTTACCCAGCACCAAATCCGTGACCATACCCTCGCGGATGCTCAAATTCTCTTGATTTTCTACGATCTGCTTCATAACTAGAGCATATTCTCGCTTGTCGGTTTGCGCCCGCAAAGCCCAGACCGCAGGACCACGAGAAGCATTTAAGACCCGCTTTTGGAGATAAGTACGATCGCTTACCTTACCAATTTCTCCTCCTAGAGCATCAACTTCATGAGTTAACTGAGATTTAGCAGGGCCACCCACCGCAGGGTTACAGGGTTGCCAAGCAATTCTGTCTAGGTTAAGAGTCAGCATCAGGGTGCGACAATCCAATCTTGCTGCTGCCAAAGCAGCTTCACAGCCAGAGTGTCCGCCACCGACCACGATAATATCAAAAGAGTCTTGAAAATCTACAGGATGAGATACGGTCATATTAATTAACGAGTTTCAATAGGAAAATAATTATCTTGAAATTCCTAAAATTACTATAGTGTCTGGCAATTGTGCCTGTAATTAATTGTAACGTAGACAGTTATCCCCATTGATTGTCAAGCCATCAATTCCGTAAAGTCCCGCTAAATCGAAGATATTTGTAATAACCAATAACCAATTTACGACCCGATAACAGTTTTTGGTTTGCTAAACTTATTGCGGTCGGGTAATTCTTTTTCTAAATATCGCAATCTTGGCTCTCGGCAAGCGATCGCCACAACCATTAAATTTAGAATTCCTAATAACACCAGCAACAAAGTCACACCCTGTCCCATACCTGTATTAATAAATCTACTAATACTCCTGGCGATGATTCCACCTTCTGCCATAAGAGGATTTAGAACATTATCTACTAAAGGCCCTGCTAGCAAATAAGCACAGATAGCCAGCGATCGCTCTAAAGTTTGCTGGAGGGCAAATACCCTACCTTGTAAATGACTGGGTACTTTGCTTTGCCAAATTGCTTGGTTGCAGCTAACTATAATCGGTTGAGAAAATAAGTAACCGAAGATTCCAATTGCCAAGACCAAAGTAGAAATTTTTAGACCGCCGACTAAAATGATTATTCCTTGAAAACCGACAAAGCCAATAATTGCCTTGACACGGTTTTTTGGGCCCGACCAAAGACTCATCAGCACGCTACCTAAAAGCATTCCGCAACCACCAACTGATAGTACTATTCCTAGTTGTTCGGTCGAATCTGGTTGATAGAGCAAGGGCCACAAGACTACTTCTAGCATTCCCATTGTGAAATAGCTGATGGCAATAAAACATACCAAACGAACTAAACCAGGTCTAAGAGCAATATAATTCCAGCCAGCAACAGCATCAGATACTACCCGCTCGACAACCTTACTTCTTTTTCTGCTAGTAAATCTTTTGAAATCAGGAAATTTGACGCTTAATAAGCTAATAACAGCAACTATAAAAGTAACAATATCGATCGAGAGGATTGTTTTTAAGCCAAAAAACTTCATCAACATACCCGCGATCGCCGGAGCAGCAATTTTGGCAATTGCAAAGGAAGCTTGTACCATGCCATTGGCGCGACTCAAATTTTTCGCTGGTACTAATTGGGCGATCGCTGCGATATAAGCTGGCTGTTGAAAAGCATTGAGGCTGGATGAAAATGTTAATGCTAGATAAATATGCCAAATTGCTAAACTATTTGACCCTACCAGAGCTAGTATTACTAGGGTGATAATTCCTGTCCCTAGATCGCTCATAATCATTGCGTAACGGCGATTCCAGCGGTCTACTAAGACTCCAGCTAAAGGTGAAATAATTACCTTTGGCAGATACATAAATAATATAGTTAGGGCAAATTGAGTAATTGTCCCTGTATCTTGATATGTTTGCTCCAAGATCCAAAATCCCAAAGCGAATTCTGTCAATTTAGAACCCAGTAAAGAGATAACTTGCCCAACCCAGACAATAAAGAAAGTTTGCATCTGTTTTTGTATATTTTGTTAGTCAACATAGAAATAGACGATTTGAGTGTGTGGAAGCTGAAAAGTGAATATTTGTATAGACTACAAAGTCTATACAGTGTAACCGAGAGATTTTTGAATGCCAAAAGGCGCAACTAGATTCCGTTCTTCGATTAAATAATTTTCATAGATGATAGATCTATAGGGGCAACTTATGAATCACCCTCTGGAAATATCCTCTTGGTTTATTTAGCAGGAGTTTAACGTTATGTAGTACGCTTTAAACCTTTGCGGTTTCACAAGTATGTGTATTTGAGCTACAAAAGACTATGTTAGTATTTCAGTAACTTCTATCATAAGTTAATTTGCCCAAGACCAACGATTTCCAACCAAGTTTAGTTGAAAACCACCAAGCTAGCTTAACGTTAAACTATTGATAGATAGTTTTTAACTCTTTTTTGTTTCGTAATCATGAAATTTTCAATTATGTCTTTCTATAACTGGTCTCTTACTTTATGATGAAGAAGCAATAATTAGGTTTAATGATTGATTAAGAAAAGTAATTACCAACTTTAGCGACAAGTGTCGAAACCAAAATAATGTCCAATCTGCTTGAAGACAACGACATTAATTGAAGTCAGTGGCGATAAGAGAAAAATAAAGATCGATGGCAAGGGTGGAGAATTACGCGGATAACTACTACTCGACTTTGGGAGTATCCCGAAATGCGACTTCAAAAGAAATCAAAATAGCTTTTCGTCGTTTAGCTCGTCAGTATCATCCTGACTTGAACCCAAACGATCCTATTTCAGCTGAGAAATTTAAGCAGATTTCTCAAGCTTATGACGTACTATCCGATACAGCAAAACGCCGTCGTTACGATCGCCATGTTTCTTCCCCTCGAAACCAAGCAACAACTACTCAACGCACTCGGTCAAAGAGTACTCATTACTATTCTACGCCTAGAACGGCTCAAGAGTATTACCATCGAGGAACTTTACGTACCCAGCAAAAAGAATATCGTCAAGCTATAGAAGATTATACAAAAGCAATCGAACTCGATCCCAAATTTATCGATGCTTATCTCAAAAGATGCGAAATGCGCTACAAAATGGGGGATAATCAAGGCGTTTTGGATGATTGCTACCGAATATTTGGCATCAATCCCAACATAGCCAAAGCTCATTATTATCAGGGAAGAGCGCGCTATAGTTTGGGTTATACTCAACCTGCGATCGAATCTTATAATTTGGCGATCGCTCAAGATAATAATTATCCCCAGGCATACTATTATCGAGGCATTGCCTACAAAGAAATATTAGCCATCTCTTCTGCTGTCAACGATCTTAATAGAGCAGCAGAACTTTTTCGTCTCCAAAAAAACTATGAAGCTTATCGTCGTAGCCAAAAAATCATCAACGAACTAACTAAAAATAATCAGCTCTTTGGTTGGTTTGATAATTTAGTTCACAACTCCCTGATGACCTTAAGTTTTTCCTTCCTCAATCCTGGCGGGGGATTATTACCTGCATTTTCTCGTCTCAACGATAAACAATCAAGACAAGTGGGAGTAATCTACGGACTATTTTCCAGTTTGTGTTTTGTATGTAGCTATTTTATGACTGGCTTACCTATCGATATAGCAGTATGGCAATTGTTCTTGATTGGTTTGATTCCCTTTATTAGTTTTGTGGCTACTGGTAACATTGTGCGTTTCGCGCTACACCATCGCGGTCGCTTTTCTACTGATGTCTTTATTGCTGGAGTCGCCCTCGCTCCCCTAGCATTTGCCAGTATTTTAATCGGATTTATTCCTATCTCAGCATTTTCTTTGAGTATTCCTTTGACACTCTTGGGTCTTTCCTACAGCACGTTAACTCTCCACACTGGCTATACACAATTACTAAATATCAATGAATCAAAAGCTGCTTTGACTGTGGCTTTGATGTTGGTAATTAATAGTTATGTCTGTTTGTCCTTAATTTCTAGTTTGGTTATTTAGACAGAAACTGCCTTTAAATAGACTAGGGGACTAGGAGATAAATCGATAATAATTTGTAGTAAATCAAATTTATTCTAAATGCTTAAAGCCACCAAGATAAGATTGTATCCAGACCACCAGCAGCAACTTGCCCTAGCTCAGTATTTCGGCAATTGTCGCGCTTCTTTGGAATTACTGTCTTAACTTGATGAACCAGACTTATCGCGAGACAGGGAAGGGATTATCTGGCTATGCAGTTAAAAAGCAAATACCTCAACTTAAAAAAGAGAAGCGATCGCTACTATTATTTTCGTTACTGTTGGTCATTGGTATACTATTGTTAGATTTGATTTGAACGAACATCCCCTCTAGCTCCAGGAATGCGCCTGAATACGGGAATCTTAGCTATCAGGCGATCGCCCTTGACGTAATCTGGTACATCTTCACCCCACAGTTTAGACCGAACGTAATCATTGAGCGAAGCTGCGGTTTTATTTCTCCAGACTAAAAACCTTACATGGTCAGGGTTTAACTGGTACTCTTCAGACTTGAAATAGGCGATCGCTCGTTCTAGCCACTCATCTCTAGAGAGACAGGTAATAGTTTTGTCTGGGGTAGTTTTAAAGGGATAGAGAGATTTATTGTAAGCGCGATCGCTGCGGATTTCTTCAGCTACCCTGGCTATGTCTCCGTCGTATCTAACAATCGAGCTTAAAGTAGCCTCATCTTTTATGTATTCGTGGGTGGCAATAATTGGTTCTGATTCTCCTACAGGCGGTAATTGGGAAGGCGTTCTGATCTCCTCTGCGCTTGCGATTTTTTCAGAGTTTTTTTTCTTTGGTTCGGGAAATTTCTTGTCGCGACGGTTAAGGGCACACGCGGTAGCTGCTTTATTGATAGAAGTTACATCTTTCGGGAAAACTTCAGAAAGTTTTTCTAGTTCCGAAGGTTCTAACCCCCAGATCTGGGATCTCAGTTTTTTAGTAGAACTCTTAAATATGCCTTCGATTTGTAGAATGTCGCTCCTGCATTCCAGGCTGCTTTTCTACCCGCACCTTTCCGTTTTCCTCCTCTTGGCATGGCGATCGCTATCACTCAACTTTTTTGATTATAGATTAAGTAACCAAATCAAATGGAGTCTTAGACATTTAAGCTCTCCTTGGGAATATCTTCACCTCAATATAGCTGAAAAATCTCTACTTCTTCCCGATTCCTCTCTATTAATGTGCAAAGTGAAATATAAAAGATTGTTTATAGCTGATTATGCGTTCCTTAGAGAATTATGATCTAAATAATTCAACCGACAACTTGGATACGTTTTCAACCTTAGTAGACCTGCTACACTACAGAGCGCAAGATCAGCCTGACAAGCAAGCCTATATCTTCCTTCAAGACGGAGAAACCGAATCGGGGGTTCTCACCTACGGGGAATTAGACCGACAAGCCAGGGCGATCGCCACCCAACTTCAATCTTGACGAGGAGAACGAGCTTTATTGTTATATCCTTCTGGATTGGAGTTTATTACAGCTTTCTTTGGTTGTTTGTATACTGGGGTAGTGGCGGTTCCCGTTTATCCTCCCAGACGCAATCAAAAGTTGTCTCGGTTGCTTTCTGTCGTCAATGATGCCCAAGCAAAGATAGCACTAACAACCAGATCGATCTTGGCTGATATCGATCGCAGGTGGAAAGGAGAATCAGAGTTATTAAATGACTTAAAGTGGTTTGCTACAGATACTCTTGAAGCCGATCCTCAAGAATTTGTGCCACAACCGACGACTCCAGAGAGTTTGGCGTTTTTGCAATATACTTCTGGTTCTACGGGAACGCCCAAAGGGGTGATGGTGACTCATGGCAATATCATCCACAACCAGCAACTGATTCATCAAGCTTTTGGACATAGCGAGCAAAGTATCGGTGTTGGTTGGCTGCCTTTATTTCACGATATGGGTTTGATCGGTCATGTTTTGCAGCCTTGATATGTGGGATTTCCCAGTATTTTGATGCCACCCCTAGCGTTTATGATGAAGCCGATTCGGTGGTTAAAGGCTATTTCGAGCTATCGGGCAACCACTAGTGGGGGACCAAATTTTGCTTACGATCTATGCCTTAAAAAAGTTCGACCCGAACAATTAACCGATCTTGACTTAAACAGTTGGGACTTGGCTTACACTGGAGCAGAACCAATACGGGCAGAAACTCTAGAACAATTTACCAACAAATTTACTTCCTGTGGTTTCAACTACAGTGCTCTTTATCCTTGCTATGGCATGGCAGAGACTACCCTGTTTACTACGGGTGGAGATAAAACTCAAAAGCCAGTGATTCGGAGCGTTAAAACTGGGGAGTTAGAAC
>JAAUYI010093881.1_pt1 | contig 13490 bp, 12 predicted proteins | sample 7278041 | NCBI WGS metagenome assembly JAAUYI01 (sample SAMN14350216, study PRJNA611818) | marine sediment metagenome | isolation source: surface marine sediment (0.6m) | place: French Polynesia: Moorea | collected 2018-08
GCGAAGCGTGTCGCTGTGCGACTCAGCTCCTCTGAAAGAGGCAATTTCGCGTCTGGAACAAGAGTTTTTGATAGCCAAAAAACCAATTTCATACTTCAAATCAGCAACGCCCTTTTTTCAAATTGGTATAACTTACATTTTGCACGCCTCGTGTTAATAATAAAGCCTTGAAGCTGCTGTTGCGTCTATGTATAGCTTTACCCTTATAGGGTATGGGTGCAAGATATAAGTGCCCAAGGGACGCGATTACACTCCCGCAACAAATGAAAGAAAAGCAACATCCTCTTGCCCTATTCCCTATTAAGAGTTCCCTGTTAAGAGTGTTTCTTAGGAGGTAAGGGGTGAGAAGCCTTTTGGGCGCAAGCTTTGCGCCCCTACAGACTCCGGGTCTCTTAAACTGGAGACAAAGAGTAGATTTGTCCATCAATCAGTAATCTGGTAATACCCTTAGCTTCCAAATGGCGGCGAGCTTTGTGTATTATTCTACTATCAGGAACTTTAATCACCCGATCGCGCTTAGTAGAAAACCGCTTTGCTACTCGGTGGTTATCAAACACCGGTAGGGTTTGTTCCTGGGTTTCCAGATTAGAAATTTCTCCCAAGTCCCCAAATTCTTGGAGTGGTCGGGTAATTAATTCCGAAGCACGGTCAATTACCAAATAGCAAGTTTTGGGCAAATTAGCAGCGGATAGAGGTAAAGCTTGAAGCAATAAGTTAGTTGACTTTCTTGATTTTTTAACTAGAGGTTTTACAAATTCTTGTTCTTGTTCTTCCTCCTCCTCTTCTTCATAATCCTCATCTAAATCCTCCAAATCTTCCAATTCCTCAGACTCATCTGATAACTCTTCTCCCAGAAGTTCCGCCAATACCCTTGCATCCAGATCAGAATCTTGCCACACAGATGTGTCAATGCTTTCTTGTTCTTCCTCCTCAGGTTTTTCCGCCAACAGTTCTAATTGCTTGGTAACTGGTTGTGGCGGCTTTTTCGCCGCTGAGGAACGTTTGCGCACCCTTCTACTAGCAGCATCAACCTCATCAGCACTAGCTATTTGCAGAGGTTTTTCCTCTATTTTTTCTGACTCCTGCTGTTGTTTTTCAACATTCTTTGGTTCTTGTTGAACAAACAAAGGCAGGTTATCATAATTTACCTGTGCTCTTCCCTCAGGAGTTCTAGCAGCTCGCTTTAGGGAAACCAGATAATCATACTCGTCTTCTGGTAAGGTGCTTTTAAGTAAACGACTAATTGTCGAGTTACTCACCCCATAACGTTCCGCCAAAGTGGAGGTAGTCTGGGCACTTTCTCGATATAACTTGAGTATTTCTTGCTTATCTGAATCTGTTAATTTTCTCACGGCAGATACCAAAAAACTTTTCTAGACTCTTTTTCGTCCACTGATACGACGCAAACGGTGTAATGATGCATCATATTCCAAAGCAGCTCCCATTCCAAACAAAACTCCACTTAAAACCCAAAATACTTCTAGCACGTCTCCACTCTCATAAGAAGGACTGGAACTAGCGTATTTAAACCACATATCTGCAATGTAAAGCGAAAATGCTGCGGCTGCAATCATCCGCCAAGACAAAGAAGCTCTACCTCCCCAAAACGCAAGTAGTAATGTGGTAGCAAGAATTAGCAGTAGGACATCGCTGATAATGTAAAACCAGTTCAAAATCGGAGAAATGGTCGCTATTATTCCCGTTGACGAATCCTGTGGGGCTGTTGTCGCTGCTTCCGGTACTTGGGAAATTACCCATGCTACAGTGCTACCAAAAGCAGCGATCGCCAACACAATTATCCACTGCCATATTTCTAGATTAATTCGTCTGGATGTTACTGCAAAAATTATTCCTACTCCAACCGATAAATAGGTAATTACAAAGAATATATCCCCAAAGGAGACACTAGGATCTTGTTTTAAGATTAATTCTGTATATCCGAAAAATACTCCTCCCAAAAAATAAGAAAACATACCTATACACATTGCCAGCCACAAATTGCGATTACTAGCAATTTGCGGACTACGCCAATTTCTCAAGCATAGAATACCTGCACCCAAGTAAGCTATAGCTTCTAAAATATTTGTACCAATCACATACCACTCTGCACGCTTTGGGGTGCCATCTGCTCCTGGAATTTGGGCACTAAACAACAAAAAGTATAAAATTGCCAACACACCCCAGCCAATGCAAACTAAGATAATGTTTTGAGTGGAGAAAATAGATTTTTTACGGTAAGATTTGTGGTAAGTGCTACTCATGATATATTATAAATTGATTTTTTAATGCCTTTGAGATTGGCAACTTGGGGGTTCAGACTCCCTAAGGTGCATCTGGTGCATAAGCGTGAATTGTTTTCATCTTATGATTCACAATTACTAGCAGTCTTGCCATATATATAAGCCTGCTATTGCCACAGTTTATTCAATGGCGATTGAACTAGCCAACTTATAAACAGCGATCGCTCTTCATCTGCCATCACTTCTAACTTATCAGCTACTTGGTAGGCAAAGCTGTTATTGCCAAAGTAGAGTTTTCCCAATCGATGCACCTCTTGTAAGAAAGCAATCACATGTTTTTCTTTCCAAGTCAAAAGATTTGCTGTTTCTCGGGTATCGCCATGCAAAAATTTTTCTACTGCTTCCTTTGAGGATGTCTGGGGAAATTTTTGCAACAAAGAGGCGATCTCTTTTGCAAATAAACTTGCTTGTCGAGAACCCAACAAGTCTTCGATATCTATGTATAAGGCTTGTAGCAGCAAAATACTGCCTTGGAACAAAATCTCCGCGTATTGGTGATTTTCTTCTGTGTCAGCATCTAACTGCTCTAAACGAATTTTACCCCAGATACTAAAGCGATTCGCTTCTTCAACCAAGACACAAGCTTTACCGCGATTGTCGGTGAAATCTCGCCATAAAGCGATGGCTTCTTCTTCTTGGCTAATCGGGAAAACAGTAATCAAGCGAAAACTCTGTCCCTGATAGTAAAGGATCGGCACCAGCTGATCCCGCTTCGGGTGCTGAATGCTTGATATTTGTACATCATCACTTTTAAGTATGAACATAGCACGCTTCAAATCACTCCTAACACGGGCTGTCTTCACATAGGAGATATCATAGCTTTGGCTTTTGGTGTGACCAAAATTTTCCAGGGTAGTTATCGTTAAATCTATAAACTGGCAATAAGCCACCGACTAAACAATATACCCAATTGATACTCCATTTGTGATTTTTTATGTAAAAATACATAATTATAGACTTGTATCTTAACTTCACTCAAATAAAATTTGCAATTTTTAAGATTGCATTTTCTCTCCTGAATAGTTACAATGTTATAGTTGACTCCAGTAATAGGAGCCACAATCGTTGTTTGGGCGCGTAGCTCAGTGGATAGAGCCACGGATTTCTAATCCGTTAGCCGCAGGTTCGAATCCTGCCGCGCTCGTTTTACGAAATACGAACCTTTAAGCACTGTAAAATGGTAAGATGTGAACCAGTATTGAGGGTTCATTTTGCTGCATCATACCAAAAATAAAGGCGATATTGCAGCTGCTAAAGCCATAGCAGATTTGGTCTGTAAAGGATATTCTATTTTTACACCGGTAGTTAGCGAGCATTTACCATTTGACTTAATAGTTTATAAAGATGGTCAATGCTACAGAATTCAAGCTAAATACAGCTGCAATGGGGAAATAAAAAATAAAACTAGTTGGGCTGATAAAAATGGTACTCATCAGAAAAAGTACAAAGCCGAGGATTTTGATTTTTATGCTGTTTATCTACCTGATATAGATCGAGTCGTATACCCATCAATAAATTTTGGTGGTTGTTGCATAAGGACACAAATACCTAAGTCCGCTACACCCTTTTATTGGTGGGAAGATTTTACAGATTTTACGGAACAAGCATTTAAGCGAACCTATAAGGAGTTTGGAGTTGATTTAAGCACTAGGAAAGTGAATTCAGACTCCAGAATTCACACCAGGAAAGTGGAAAGACCATCAAAAGAGGAATTAGAAAAATTGGTGTGGTCAAAACCAACCACCCAAATAGGTAAACAATTTGGTGTGTCTGACAAAGCAGTAGAAAAATGGTGCAAGACTTATGGGATTGAAAAGCCACCCAGGGGATACTGGGTTAAGAAAGCTTATGAAAAAATTGCTGAATAATTTCTCAACAAAACCAAAAAAACCCGGTTTCTAAAGGCAAAATTTATGTTTTCAACATTAACATACTTATACGCCCATCTCGGCAAAATCACCCCCAGTACCAATGCCGCTAATGAAGCATTGAAGTTTGCACATCAAGCTGAGAGTAACTACGATAAGTTTCTACAGTATAGACAAACCGGGTTTTTCAACCAATGATCTTAAGAAACCCGGTTTCTGAAATCTGGGTTGCTTGAATAAACGACATTGGTGCAATTTCTTAGATAGAAACACAAACAGCAGGTTAAAACTTGTCGGGTCGCTTTTTATCCCAAGTCTAAAGACACTGGGCTTTCATGCTCCCGACAAATTTTGGTAATCTCATTGTGCCATGCGGTTAGCTTCATTTCCCCAAGCTGGATTCGGGGTATTACTACGGGTGGTGCGCACAGGTGCCTGAGGCACTTCATGAATCACTTCTGTTTGGGTGCTAACTTGTACGCAGCTAGGAGTAAACAAAAAGATGCTCTCACCAATACGTTCTTGATGTCCATCTAGTGCATATGTACCACCAGCCACAAAATCCACCGCCCGTTGAGCTTGATCGGGGTCCATAATAGTCAAATTCAATACTACTGATTTACGTTCTCGCAACGCTTGTATCGCCTGGGGCATTTCTTCAAAGGTACGTGGCTCAACTACTAAGACCTCTGAAATACCGTTGAGTGCTCCTGGCATACCAATAACATTACTCATTTGCTTAGTTCCCGACGCTACATCTGTTGTATTCATTGTAGGCATGGGCTCCCGCCAACGTCGATTTTGTACAGGGGTTTCTTGTGGCGCTGGTTGGGGATTCTGTTCCTGATACAGATTTTGATAGCTCTCTACATCAGGTTCTTCTTCGTAGTATTCGTATTCTACTTGCTCATTTAAACCTACAAAGTCTCTAAGTTTAGAAAAAATATTATTCATTGTTTACGCTCCCGGTGCAAGTCACCTAATTCTCGAAAATATTAATGCGGGAAAAATCCATGCTGTCAACTCTAACTACTACAGAATAGTCATAGATTAGCAATTCTATAGCTATTTGTAGCATTTACTACGGATATATTGGATATATTGACGTTTTTGTAAACGTCTCTATTTTCCACCGCAGTCAATAATGAGTCAAAATTATATCCTATGTGCTTCAGAATGAAAAGTTGCTCTTACCCCACACTTAATTTGTATGCAGTGGATAAAAACACTATATCTTTTACTACCCGTGAAATAGCTTAGTATTGAATTTAGCTGAATTGAAGCTGCCACAGATGCACCCGTTTTTACTCCGAAAGTCAACGAGTAAATTATATACCTTGGCGCTTATTTGGATCGCTCTCCAAACAAGATTGTTCCTAATCTTACCATAGTTGCACCGCCTTGGATTGCCAGCTTATAGTCAAAAGACATGCCCATCGACAATTCTTGCATATGAATGTGAGACCAGTGTTGGGACTGGATTTCTGTCGCTAGTTTTCGAGTACAATTAAACACATCCAGAGTTTCAGAATCATTTAATCCTAGGGGTGGTATTGTCATCAAACCTTGAATTTGTAAACTTTTGCAATGATTGAGTGCTGGTAAATCAGCTAAAAGTTGGGATATACTCCAGCCAGATTTATGGGGATCGGCAAGAATTTTGACTTGTAGACAAATCTGGGGAGTAATTCCTAACTGTTGTGCTAATTGGTTTAAGCGCTGCGCCAGCTTGAGATTATCCACGGAGTGAATCCATTGGAAATGTTCAATGGCTTTTTTGGCTTTATTGCTTTGTAGATGCCCAATAAAGTGCCAAGTCACATCCGAGAGGTCTTGCAATTGTGCTTGTTTGCTGAGGGCTTCTTGGATGCGATTTTCGGCAAAATCACGGATTCCAGCGGCGTAAGCGGCGCGAATTGCCTCCACCGGTACTGTTTTGGTGACCGCAATTAATCGCACAGAAGGGGGAAGTTGTGATTTGATTGCGGCGATGTTAGAGCTAATGGAACTACTCATTGGAAGGTGCGTTGGAAAACACTCTGGAGCTGATTGTACTCCTGAGATTTTCCCATACGTCGCATGTTTCGCAAGCGATTTTCCAACATCATTCTTGCCTCGGTACGTCCTATGGGTTGGAATTTGAGTCCTTTCGGCTCAATGGTTACTAAAAAAAACAGGCGTTGGGCATAAAGTGTAGTAAATAGCTCTTGGCGTTCGTCAACTACACAGATTCTATAAAGTAAACCCCAAGTTGGATGATTGATATAAGTTTCTTCGTTGTCTACATTCATTTCATCTAAAAAAAGCTCGATAAGTTAGGAAACTGGGTAGCTTGAGCTACATGGAGGACAAATTAACGGATGACAATCAATCCAATTGACTGTTTACTATTTACTGATAATTGATTTGCAACGGTCAAATGCTGGCTAAAAGCTTTTGACTAAAGAAGTCTTGAAGTGTAAAGGATAAAAATAGGTGGCTGTTTTTCATACTTCATACTTCATACTACCCTACCCTTTGGGTTCAGCTTGTGGTAGGGGAACGGCTTCAGTTTACTCAAAACCTTTGCCAGAGCCTTAAGTTGTGCTTGTGCTTTGTGCAAAGATTCATACCATTCTCTTTTTGGATCGCTGTCTGCGACAATTCCTGCTCCCACTTGTCCCCAAACAATGTTAAATCTAGAAGATGCTTGTGGAACTGCTGATGAGGAAGTTGGCGGTGAGTTCACCTGGCTTGATGGTTGAAAGGTAGAGCAACCTAGAAATTCCCCTCCTCTGCTGTCATCTAAGGAAAAAGAGCCTTGGGAACTTTCCGAATCATAGCAGGGTGTGTTGACTGATGGGGTAGGGGTGGATAACGCTTCTGTGGAAAAGTCCTTGAGAGATTTTTGGTGTTTTTTGGTATTTATGATTACCTTGCCTAATTCGCTCTCTACCTCCGTTTCTGGGATGGGAGTGAGTAGCAAGGTGCGGATAAATATATTCAAGTCTAGATTACCCCGCCAATCTAAATAGCCACAGGAACCGTAGAATAAGCTACGCCGGGTGGGTTCTAGTTCTTCAATAATTTCCATACACCGGACTTTAGGACAACCCGTAATGGTTCCGCCAGGAAACATGGCGCGGATCAGATCCACAACGCTGATATTGGATTTTAAAGTACCTTTGACGTTGCTGACAAGATGCATAACGTGACTATAGCGCTCAATGGTGAGTAATTCATCCACGCTGACGCTACCCCATTCACACACCCTTCCTAAATCATTCCGTTCTAAATCTACTAACATGATGTGTTCGGCACGTTCTTTGGGATTATTCACCAACTCATCTGCTAGTTCTTGATCTTTTTGGGGAGTAGTTCCCCTGGTTCTGGTTCCAGCAATCGGTCTAGTTTCTGCCAATCCCCGATCCAGTTTTACCAATCTTTCGGGGGAACAGCTAACTATTTCTCCCCAGGGAGTTTGCCAATAACTCGCAAAAGGGGAGGGGTTGATTTGCTGTAATGCTTGATATATATCCCATCCAGAAGCTGCTGTGGGTGCTGCAAATCTCAAAGAAAGATTCGCCTGAAAAATATCTCCGGCTTGAATGTATTTTTTGGCTTGGTTAACAGCTGTTTCGTAATCTGTCTGGGAAGTGAAGAAGTGGGGAGAGGGGGAAGAGAGGGGAGAGGGGGGAGATGGGGAAGAGTGGGAGATGGGGACAGTAGGGGCGCAATGCTTGCGCCCAAAAGCGTTTCCTCCCCCAGGAGTGGGTTGTTGTCCCTCTTGTCCCTTCTCTAGGCGATTTTCTAATTCATCCAACCCCTGGATGCTACTTGCGGCTAACCACAGCAGTTGTTCTTGGTGATCCAAAACGGCAAAATTTTCTGGTTCGTACCAAAAAGCTACGGGAAACGGTAAGGTGTCGGATTTCGTTAGGGGTAACCGTTCAATTTCCCAAGCAATATCGTATCCCAACCAACCCAACCAGCCACCGGTAAAGGGAACAGTAGGGGCGCAATGCTTGCGCCCAACAGGGGTGTAATCCTCGTGCCCGACAGGGGTGCAATCCTCGTACCCGACAGGGGTGCAATCCTCGTGCCCGCCAGGGGTGCAATCCTTGTGCCCGACAGGGGCGCAATCCTCGTGCCCGCCAGGGGTGCAATCCTTGTGCCCGGTGGGGTTTCCTCGCCCAGGAGTAGGGGGAGATGGTTTTCTTTGTGTTAGCTCTTCTAAAAATGGTAAAACCTCTCCCAATGGTGGTGTCCACATTTGCGGGTGTCCATCCACATACCGGGGATTACCTGCACAGATAGAGTAGCGAGATAATTGGGGGTTATCCTTTGGTGCGGGGTAAGGGCTTTCTAAGAGGGTAGCAATTTTTGAGCCAGAATTATCAAGAAATAAGGCAGCAAAAATATCCGAACCTGTACGTTTTTCTAGGGGAAGCGATCGCCAATACCAAGGTTGAATTACACTAAACAAATCAAAAACCATAATCACAAGCAAAGTTGGGGGTGATGGAGAGATGCAGTTGATATTAACCCTTCAACTTCAAAATGAAAAATCAATGCCTCCAATCGCCACTCGCGTACCCCAAAATAGCACTAAGATAGCTATTGCTAGCCAGTCACCTCTTTTGATCCGCAAATCATGCCATTGTACCCGATGTTGGTTGGGACTGGTAAAACCCCTTACCATCATTGCATTTGCCATTTGTTCTGCCCTCAGGAGGAGGTTTTCTAGCAAGCGTTCTGCTACCATCATCCCTACTTTGACTGTGCCTTTAAATCCCAGCTTTTTCCAATTTATTGCCCTTGTCATAATTGAGCGCAGTAGGTTTTGTACTTCTTCCAAAACTAGGGGAATAAACCGCAAAGATAAAGTTAAAGTCAAGGTAATTTCAGTTACAGGAATTTTGAACTGACGCAGGGGTTGCATTAAGCTTTCTATCCCGGCTGTAATTTCCTCTGGGGCAGTGGTCAACAGATATAGGTTTGTACTATAAAATACCGTAAATACAATGGTACTCAGACGTATTGCTAAGTCCAGAGAACGGCGAGTAACTGTCAATAGACCTAAGCCAAACACTGGTTCTAATTTTAACAATTGGTATTGGTATGTTTGTCTATTCCCGGTTATTGCTGGGATAGGGGAAACAGTGGGTGTTGCTATTGTTACTTCTGGCTTGGGTGTTGTAGTTGTTGGTTGGGGTTGTTCCCTTAAAATTTGTGGATCAAGGGGTAAACGTGACTGATATTTGACACCTAATGCATCTGGAGTGATAGATGCAATTATAAGTACAAAAAAGCATAGTATACCTAACCAGCCGATTTGCTGTCGCCAGACTCGACGGGGAATTCTGGCAATTAAGGTGGCAATAATCAACAAGACGACCAACATTATTCGCCAGATGTTATTGGCAAATATGTAGGTAGTTAGAAAACTCATCAACCAAGCAAACTTGACTCGCGGATCTATTTTATGTAGCCATGTTTGCGGTTGTTCTAAGTAAAGTCCTAGGGGTAGCGATCGCAATAAATCCATTACTCATAACTCATAATTCATAATTCATAACTTTATTACACCATTACACCTTGGTGGCACGGTTGACAGTTGCTGCTTCTACATCTCTGACTTTTTTGCTTCGCCATAATAAACGAATGGGAGTACCTTTAAATCCTAATTGTTGGCGAAATTGGCGTTCGATGTAGCGTCGGTAGTTGTCGCTGAAGCGTTTGGCATCGTTTACAAACAAGGCAAAGGTAGGGGGTTGGGTGCTAACTTGGGTACCGTAATAAATTTTACCTTGTTTGCCACTGCGACTGACGGGGGATGAATGCCAGCGTATTGCTTCTTCTAGGACTTCATTTACTACGGATGTACTGACGCGACGTTTGTGTTCTTCGGCTCCTTGGTTGACTAATTCGAGAATTTTTTCTACCCTTTGTCCTGTTAAAGCGCTGACAAATATGGTTTCTGCCCATTCACTGAAATGTAGTCGCTGTTGCAGCAGCTTTTGATAATCGTAAATGGTATAGGAATCTTTTTCAATAGCATCCCATTTATTAACTACAATAATGCAGGCACGTCCATCATCAATAATTCTGCCAGCGAGTTTTTGGTCTTGATCCGTGACTCCATCGAGGGCATCTATAACTAATAACACCACATCAGCACGACGGATGGCTTTAAAAGCGCGGTTAATACTAAAGAATTCTGTGCCGTATTCTATGTGCTTCTTTTTACGGATTCCTGCTGTATCGATTAAACGGTATGTTTGTCCATTTTTTTCAACGCAAGTATCAATGGCATCCCTGGTAGTTCCAGAAATAGGACTGACTATTGCCCTATCTTCCCCTACAAAGGCGTTTAATAAGCTAGATTTGCCCACGTTGGGACGTCCGACAATAGCAACTTTGATTTCGTGAGTTTCTGGTATTTCTGTGGCTAGGGGAATGTACTCAATTAACTTGTCTAGTAAATCTCCTGTACCGCTACCATGAATAGCAGATATGGGGAATGGTTCACCCAATCCTAAGTTCCAAAATTCGGCAGCTTGAATTAACCCTTGTTCGGCTGATTCACATTTATTTACAGCCAACAGTACGGGTACTGGTTGTTGTCGCAACCAAGTAGCAACTTCTTCGTCAGCACCCGTAGGACCTGTTTGTCCATCTACTATAAAGATAGCAGCAGTTGCTTCTGCTAGGGCTGTCATTGCTTGTTGACGAATTAACGGTAAAAATTCTGTGTCGTCGTTAAATACTAAACCACCAGTATCCACTACCAAAAATTCCCGATCGCCCCAGTAAGATGGTAAATAAGTGCGATCGCGTGTCACTCCTGGTTCGTCGTGGACAATTGCCGACTTTTCCCCAGCCAGACGATTCACGAAGGTAGATTTGCCGACATTCGGACGACCAATAATAGCAACAATAGGAAGACCCATAACTGGATACAAAATTAAATTAAAATCCAAACTCCTATTGTAGCTATTTTGGGTGAGTTTGCACTTGAAAATTTTCTCGCACATTTAATTTACATGTTTGTCTGGGCAGGGATGCCCACCCCACAAGGAATAAAATGATGAGCGATTATGTAGATTAGATGTGGTTTAGCTGATACTGAAAGGATGTTTCTAAAATAAATATAAAACTCCCTTGAGGGTCTAGAAACCGGGTTTATGAAGGCATATGTACTCAAATTCTCGGTTCTCCACCTATAGAAACCCCTCTAGAAACCGGGTTTATGAAGGCATATGTACTCAAATTCTCGGTTCTCCACCTATAGAAACCCCTCTAGAAACCGGGTTTATGAAGGCATATATACTCAAATTCTCGGTTCTCCACCTATAGAAACCCGGTTTCTATTAATTTTTTCTTTAATTTTGTCTAGAGCAAGCTAATAGACAGCGAAATTTTAAAAATCAGCTGAATATGAAATCTCTTGCCCTACAAAGGACGGAGATTTCGCTTTGAAAAAACGCCATTGGCAAACCAAAAATCGCAGATCCATGTTTAGATTTGTAGGTATATTTTTTGTGTTGAGTTTTTATGTTTTCCTGTATGCCTATTTGATTGAACCTAACTGGATTGAAATCAAATCTTTGCGATTAAATTTACCACATCTCGCATCAGAGTTTGATGGGTATCGAATTGCGCAAATTAGCGATATTCATACTGACAAGTGGACAAAGCAACGACGTTTAAAGCGAATTGTTCGTTTAATTAACCAACAACACCCGGATTTAGTAGTAATTACCGGAGATTTAGTCACCCGTCGTTCCCAGCAATTTTTGACCAAACTCCAACCAGCTTTGACTCAATTAACACCTAAAGATAAAACTGTGGCTGTATTGGGTAATCATGACTATGAAAATAATCCCCAGGTAATTATCAAAGCATTGCAAGCAAGGGGTATTATTACCCTCCGCAATCATATTTATACTCTCAAACGAGGCAATGCTATGTTGCATATCGCTGGGGTAGATGATGTGAATGCGAGAAGGAACCGTTTGGATCTTATCCTCAAGCAATTAACTGGGGAAGATTGCGCAATTCTCCTCGCACATGAACCGGATTTTGCTGATATCAGCGCTGGCACAAAGCGCTTTGATTTACAATTATCAGGACATTCCCACGCAGGACAAATTCGTTTACCTTTCTTAAAGCCTCCAATTCTGCCACCTAATGGTAGAAAATATTACTCTGGTTTATATAATTTAGGTGAAATGTTGCTGTACACTAATCGAGGAATAGGTATGACTGGCTTGCATTTCAGGTTTGCATGTCGCCCAGAAATTACCGTATTTACTCTAGTGGCAAAAAGTAAATAAAGTTACATATTAAAAAATCCCAGATAAAGACGGGCAAGTATAAACTTGACGTCTTTACCAGAGATTTTAGGATAAATGTTCAGCCGAACGCCTGCACCCTGATGATCGCAAAATCAAATTCTTTGTTTCCGCCCTAGTATAACTGCCCTGACATTAAATAGTCAGGATTTTTGATGGCAAAATTAACAGAAATTTAGAAAAATTTTGCAATAATTAAGGAAAAATAAACTCAGATATTTCCACGATTCAAACGGACTAGCACTGCTGGGCGAAATTAAAAATTAAAAATTAAAAATGTTTACATAGCAGGCTTTTGTGTCCTTGAAAATGGTTGGTTTATTTACGCTGACCTGTACTAGAATGATGTTTGAAAGTTTGAAAAGTCTTACTTTTAACCTGTTGTGCTTTTAATTTATATTATTGGGCAGGAAGGGATGCCTAGCCCACAAGAGTTATAGCAAAATTGAATATGTAATTTAAATGCGCTTTAGCTTATACATCAAGATAATCTGGCAAGGGATAAAAGTGGTTATAACGGATGATTTCATAGGGGCACGGCATCCATAATATCTCGGTTTATGTAGTAACTTTGCTGATGCCTTGCCCCTACAGCAATTGAAGCAATTATGCCTTGCCAACTATACTTTCACTCGCATTCTTTTAAAGTATTTGCCGATGTTACAGTCTTGGGTATGGCAAAATTAACCTAGTATCTAAAAGTCATGGCTAATGGTGTGGAGTTTTCCTAACTTACATCTTGCACCAATCTCAGAAACCGGGTTTCTAAACCAAAATGTAGGATTTTACAGGTCAATAATCTTAAAAAACCCGGTTTCTCTACAATTGCCCTTGAATGGTGCAAGTTGTTAGTTAGGATAAGGAGGTTTTGGTATTATAGCGGTTTTCAGTTGAGTCCAATACACGAGGGAACCTCACCCCGTCCGACCGACTCCCCTCTCCTTACTATAGACACGGAGTGGCTTCCCGTAGGGTAGGAGAGGGGA
>JAAUYI010038722.1_pt1 | contig 13480 bp, 8 predicted proteins | sample 7278041 | NCBI WGS metagenome assembly JAAUYI01 (sample SAMN14350216, study PRJNA611818) | marine sediment metagenome | isolation source: surface marine sediment (0.6m) | place: French Polynesia: Moorea | collected 2018-08
AGCTCGGCTCCATTTTTCTGAAGAAAATCGTAAAGCTCGGTACCGATGACCAGATCTCCGGATGGATTACCATGCCCAAGTGGTTTGAAGGGCATATAGTAGAGTAATTTCATACAATCATATCGACGAATGTTACCAGCCTTCACGGTCACCAAACAATCCCGATGCCAAAAAAAATGCAGGCCTGCATTCAGCAACTCCCTTGACAGTCACGGGGAAGAGTGTTTTAACACTTAAGCGACCGTGACCATTTTCGCAAGATTTTTCCACTGGATACACTGACACACCATTCTTTTAAAGGTGGATAATACATCCTGCTCTTCCTCTATGACAGACATTCCCAGACTCGACATCCTCTTATATGCCCATGACGGTAGAGGGCTCGGCCACGTTAGCCGCACTACCGCCATTGGCATGGCCCTTAGGAGGCTATTTCCTGCACTGCGAGTGCTTTTGGTCACCGGTGCAGATATAACCCAGGAACTCATTGGTAATGCACCGCTCGACTGGTTGAAGCTGCCCTCTTATGCAACCATTATCAAAAACGGGAAATCCAGCGGCGCACCGGGAAAAAGTAATTTCGAGGATGCTGAGCTTGGCAGACTGCGAAGCCAACAAATCCGCCAAATTGTCTCCACATACCGCCCCCGGGTGGTACTTGCCGACCACTCTCCCCAGGGTAAACATCGGGAACTTTTGCCAGCCCTGCAGGCCGGAGTGGAGTATGACATTCATTGGGTGCTGGGCATCCGGGGTGTAGTTGGCCAAGTAAAGCAGGTCGGCTCCGACCTGGCAACATCCACCTTCCAGGACTATTATTCTTCTCTGCTCTGGTATGGCGATTCCAACGTGCTTGGCAAGGCACAACTGACTGATTTACATAACCAATTTGGCACCACCCCTCAGGAATGCGGCTATGTTTCAGGCCTGCGCGAACGCCAGGAACATCTGCCTGCTGCCGGGCAGAAAGAGATCACCGGGACAATTGCCATCCCCTGGCTTGGGGAAGATACTCCCGTCTTTCTCCAGCGACTTTATAATGTTCTTGCAGGATCTGGAGATAATCACACCTGGCATCTCTATCTTGATCGCAATCATTCTTCATCAGCAAGATTCTACCAGCTTTTTTCCAGGCTTCCCGGCTGCCGGATCGAACCACCAAGCCAGCGCTATCTCGATTCTCTGCTCGGGTCTCGCTGTGCCATCGTTTATGGTGGCTACAACAGTCTGATGGACGTCCTCAGCCTCAACCTCCCCGCTCTAGTACTCCTTCGCAATATGCAGGATAGTGAGCAGCAGCTGCACTTGGCCAAGCTGCAGCAGACAGTCGACCTCAATCTGACAGTGGCAGAAGAAAAATGCGGAGAAGAGAAATTGCATAAAGCTGTCAACGATCTGCCGCACCTCACTGGACCAATGAAAAACCACCTCAATCTCAGCGGGGCTACAAAAGCTGCCCAGATTCTTGCGTCTTTTGTTAACGAAAACAGGTAATCATAGCAATAGATCTCTGGTGCTTTCTTTAACAAAAATCAAGAGCCAACCCTTAAATACCACAATGTGGCATTAGTCTTTGTTTTTTCGTTATTTTTTTGACTCTAAAAAAATATTCTGATAGCATCTCCTACAATGTGATAATTAACTAACTTATTCCTTCAACAGGAGAGATTTATGTCCATTCGGGTCAAAATTAATCTGGTGTTGCTTGTAATAGGAGTCGTTACATCAATACTTGTCGCTGCTTTTAACTACTACGAGGCAAGAAACAGGGTTTTCAGCGAAGCTCAAAAAAAAGCAGAACTCATCTCCTCCTTTGCCATGGCCTCACGGGAGTACACTAAACAGACAATGCGTCCACTCGCTGTAAAGATGGCAGGAAAGGATAGTTTTTACCCGGAACTGATGGCCGGTTTTTTTGTGGTCCGATCCATCGCCGACATTTTTGCTGAAAGCCAAAAAGGGTATTCCTTCAAACAAGCAACAATCAATCCAATCCTTCCTCAAAATAAATCAAACCCACAGGAAACAGAAATAATAAATTACTTTCGGAGCAACAGAAACGTCTTGGTGAAGAAGGGGACCCTGTCTCAGAGCGATAAACAAGTCTTTTATGTGGCCAGACCGGTCGTCAACAAAAAGGGATGTATGAAATGCCATGGACGTAAGGAAGATGCACCCAAAGAACAAAGGGTCATGTACACCGGTAATGGAGGATACGGCTGGCAGGTTAATGATGTAGTGGCAGCCCTGATTACCTATGTACCGATTGAGACTGCTCTTGATGAATTAAAGACCATTGCTCTCAAGACAATAATGGCTGGATTTGCGGCAATAGCGGTGATAATGCTTTCAATCTCGTTCTTTTTAAATAGGATCGTTGTTAAGCCGATTGTTAACCTGACAACTCTTACCGAAAGAATGAGTAGAGGAAAAGATCTTGATAAAACAATTGAAAATACTTCCAATGATGAAATAGGGGCACTGTGTGACTCTTTTAACAGGATGAGGGTAAGCGTTGTGAAATTGATCCAGATGATCAAGAAGAAAAAATAAGTAGAGATTCGGTTATCAACCGGGGGAGAACAACTGCATGCTTAAGTCGCTCTATTCTATTTTGAACCCGTTACTTGAGCAGGGCAAAGAAGGCTGGTTAAAGCTAAGCCACGAGCACGGTAAAACCGCTGTTATAGCAATAAAGCAGGGACAACCCGTCTCAATCCAAATGGAGCCGCTACACGGTGCCCAGGCATTAAAAGAACTGGCGCTCTGGCTCTTTTTTACCCATGACTTCTCAGAAGAGTCAATAGGCCCAGCCAATCCCTCTCTAGGAGTAGAAATCGAAAAATATCTTCAATACTTAAAAAAGGTGGATGAAAAAACACTTGAAATCCAGACAGCCATTCCACCGACAAACCATACGTATAAAATCTCCGCCGACAATTTTATTGGATCTCAAAGTTTTAAGCCAGATGAGCTAAAAGTGGCCCTGGCTATGGATGGCAAAACAACCATCAAATCAATAATCAAGAAAACCGGGATAACAGATCTCCTGGCTTTGGCTTATATTGCCAAACTTAACAACCTCGGTTTAGCCAAGAAGGTGGAACTCATGGATTGTGTATTGGCTGGAGAGCAGGCAGCCAAATTCATGGAATCACTGACGGAGAAGGTAACTGATTATCTTGGTCCTGCCGCTGATTTGGTTCTCGATGAGGCATTTGAAGGTTTCGAATCCAGTCCTCAAAAAATATATAAAAATGAATTACCCGACCTGACGGTCGCCATAGCTTCACAGTTGGATGACAGCGACAGGGTGATTTTCAAGAAATGGTCACTGGAAATGATCAAGAAATTGTAATCCCCACATTTGAGAATACTTGAGGTATGCTGAGTTACATACCTCTGCACCTCGAGTGATCTTATCTAAAGGATTATCCACAATCCTAACACCATATACTTATAAAGATACAATCAAGCAGTTCCCCTCAATAAGCTTGTAAGAACCGAGGATCTTGCATCTTTCGTTAAAGAAAACAGGTCTTCGATTCGATATATTTCAATAGCTATTGTTCATCTGTGCCATTGGCAAGGGGAAATGGGACAGCTTTTAAAGGAGTTTTCGTTTACCTGATATTCTGAAAAAATAACTAGGCCACCTCTTAAAAGCACTTTTGTGCGTTAGGTAGAGACATTATAATGACTTGCAAAACTCTTGATTAAAATAGTATTCCTCAATGACCTTTAACCTGCTTATTTCTCATCACCCCGATGCCACCATCGCCGCCTGTCATGGGGATACATCGTCTTTTTTTGATGGTAAGGCTGAAGAGATTGTCGGTAAAACACTTTCCGAATTGAATCTGCTTTTCTACAACAAAGATCAGCAGAAGCTGGCCGACGGAGAGTTGCCGGTTCAACATATCGCAGCCAGTAAAAAACCTTTACCTGCTACTGATCTTGCTATCACTCGAAAGAAAGGCGAAAACCCATGCTGGGTAAGAGTGACCGGCTACCCCGAGCTAGATGAGAACGGAAATGTAACCAAAATCATTACTTCCTACACCGGTACCCTTGGGGAACCTGGACAAAAACCTGAAATACCAAGAGAGTTTGAGAAAGATAGCAACTGGGAGAAAACATTCAATGCCATTGGTGATATCATCACCATCCTCTCACCCGATCTCAAAGTTGTCAAAGCCAACAGAGCCACCTATACAGTCTTCGGACTTTCTGAAGGAGAGCTGCTTGGTCAATACTGTTACCAAGTTTTCTTCGGTGGAGACGAACCCTGTGAGCGCTGTCCCGTCTGGCAACCGGAACGCGGGACTTCCCCAGGTACAGAAATTGTCTATAATGAGCGTATCAACAAAACCTTTGCGGTAAGCTCCTCGCCCATTCTTAACGATCAGGGTGAGTTGCAATATCTGGTGCATACAGCAAGAGATATCAGCCAGCTGATCAGGGATGAAGAGGTGCGCAATATTCTTTCCGCCGCCGTTGAACAAACTTCAGACTCAATCATCATCACCGACCACTACGGTAACATCCAATATATCAACCCCTTCTGCAGCAAAATAACCGGATTTTCCCGGGAGGATGTAACCGGTAAAAGTTTAGATTTTCTCCATGAAGTGGATCAGATCGAATCGAGTTTTCAGGCTATTGCCGGTAAGCTGTGGAAGGGTGAGTCCTGGCAGGGGCGGCTGACCGGCAGGAGAAAAGATGGCACCACATTTGAGGAAGATGTCACCATCTCACCCATCACCGAAGAAGACGGCAGCATCACCAACTGCATTGCCGTCAAGCGGGATATCAGCAAAGAAATACTATTGCAGCAACAACTGCAGCAGACGATGAAGATGGAGGCCATCGGCACCCTGGCTGGAGGGATCGCTCATGATTTCAACAATATCCTGGCAGCTATGATAGGTTATGCCCAGTTAGCAAAAGGCAGAATAACCGACAGTGATGAAGCAAACGCCGACATAGAAGAAGTTATCCTTGCCGGTGACCGGGCCGCGGATCTGGTCAAACAGATACTTACCTTCAGCCGTCAGGATAAGGTGGGTGCGCTCTATCCGACAAAAATACAGATCCTCCTAAAAGAGATTGTCAAGCTACTTCGCTCTTCTTTCCCAGCGACTATCGAAATCCGCCAGAAGATAGATAATAGCAGTGCAGCTATCCTTGCCGATCCGACTCAGATTCACCAGGTAATCATGAATCTCTGTGCCAACGCCAAACAGGCCATCGGTGATACCTACGGCTCTATTACCATTACCCTCCAGAATTACACGGTTGGGGGATCACAATTCTTACAGCAAAATACCAAACTCACCCAGGGGAAATACATCCATCTGTCAATTGGTGACACCGGCATCGGCATGAGCGAAGAAATGCAGGCAAAGGTCTTCGATCCTTTCTTCACCACAAAGCCAAAGAACCAAGGTACCGGGCTGGGGCTGGCCGTTGTCCATGGCATTGTTGAAGGACACGGGGGAGTAATCGCTATAGAAAGCGCACCACAGGAGGGAACGACCTTTCACCTTCTCTTTCCGAGCATCATCGAAAAGGTTAAAGACAAAAATAAGAGTGGCGAAACTCCTCCTCGAGGGAACGAAAAAATCATGGTTGTCGATGACGAAAAGGCATTATCCAGCATGATCAAAGCCATGTTGAACGGATTGGGGTATACCGTGGAGATGTACACCGACAGCCTTGCTGCTGTGGCCAATTATCGTCAGCGTCCCCAGGATTTTGATGTCATACTCACTGATATGACTATGCCGAACATGACCGGGACGGAACTGGCGAGAGAAGCGCTTTCACTTCGTCCCGAAATCCCCGTAATTTTAATGACCGGCTACAGCGAGTCCATCGATGAGGAAAAAGCTGCTTACATCGGCCTGAGCAGCTTTCTTTTCAAGCCCATTGAAAAGACAGAACTAGCCAAAACCATACGCAAAGTGCTCGACCATGGCATACATTCTCATAGTTGACGATGACCATACGCTCACGACCATGTTGACTGAACAGATGCAGTCAGTAGGTCACGATGCCGATGCTGTACATAACCTTACCGATGGTGTGAGCGCAGTCAACACCTCACCATACGATGTGGTACTCCTTGACGTCCAGCTTCCCGATGGCAATGGCCTTGAATATCTGGATCGATTCAAGAAGGCGCCTTCTTCTCCTGAGATAATAATTATCACCGGTCACGGCGAGGCCGATGGCGCCGAAAAAGCAGTTATCAGCGGGGCCTGGAGCTATATTGAAAAACCCCATGTCATTCGGGAACTTTCCCTGCATCTGACCAGGGCGCTGCAGTTTCGTAAGGAAAAAATGAAGGTCAATGAGGTACCCGTTTCCCTCAAACGTGAACGGATTATCGGCAACAGCATCCAGTTGAAGAAATGTCTGGATCAGGTGGCCCGGGCTGCCGCTTCAGATGTTTCCGTGCTGGTAACGGGTGCCACAGGCACCGGTAAAGAACTTTTTGCCCGAGCGATCCATGAAAACAGTCGTCGGGCTGATAACAATTTTGTCGTGGTTGACTGTGCAGCTCTTCCCGAAACGTTGATTGAAGCCACCCTGTTCGGCCATGTCAAAGGTGCGTTTACCGGCGCCGATCGAGCCCGAGACGGTCTGGTCAAACATGCCGACGGTGGCACTCTTTTTCTCGATGAAGTTGGCGAACTACCCTTGACCATTCAAAAAACCTTCCTGCGCCTGCTCCAGGAACACGAATATCGACCGGTTGGCTCGCCAAAATCGCTTTACAGTAACTTTCGCCTGGTTGCCGCCACCAACCGCAACCTGGAGGAGTGCGTGCGACATGGCACTTTCCGTGAGGACCTGCTCTTTCGTTTGCAGGCTTTTATCATCGAACTACCACCACTCCGAGAGCGTCTGGACGATATTGAAGAATTGGCAATTCATTTTATTACCTCCCTCTGCAAAAGGCATGGTTTGGAAACAAAGGGCGTCTCTCCTGATTTCATTCAAGCTTTGATGAATCATGATTGGCCCGGAAATGTCCGCGAACTGCACCAGGCCATCGAACAGGTTTTCACCAGTGCCTTTCTGGGGCCAACCTGCTTTGCCATCCATCTGCCTGAGCAACTACGAATCAAGCAGGCCCGAGCCGACTTCGACCAAGAAAAAGATACCCGTGAATTTCCCAGTTCGCTTCCTACCTGGCGAAAATACAAAGAGATGTGTGAGAGAAGTTATATTGAAAAGCTGAAAGCACTTGCCGAAGGCAATGTCAGCAAGGCATGTAGAATTTCCAGCATTTCCCGGACCAGGCTCTACCAACTCATCAACAAGTACGAAATCAACTTCGACGACATTCAGAATGATTCTTAAGGCGGTAAACACTAGAAATTAAAACATCGATAAGATTATCAGCCTCTCCCTCCTCGCTTTTGCCATGCAATCATCATTTATCCCCTGCTGTTAATTTTAGTGAACACCGCATTCTTACGGACTGTTAACTAAAGAGGACAGTAATAACTTTTGTGAACAGTTCTAGAACCACTCTAGCCAACAATCCCTCCCCAGAACAGACGACTAAGTATTAGTATTTTCATTAAATTACGAGAATTCAACAATTATTATCACTTTTGGCACATGACATGCTTAAAGAGCACTCGTGTACAGATAGGACCACCACAACTGGTAGCATGTAATTTCTCGGATAAATGTAATGAATATATTTTTCTATGCCGCCTCTGCCAACAAATGTCGTAAGGGATGCAGTTATGAAACTTGCACCAGGAAATGCCTTGCCTTACTCAACCAGGTGCCCGTTTTAACTGGTATGTCAATCCTTCCCGGAGGCTCAAAGCTGCAGACACCCACCTCTATGGATCTGCGCAGCGGTGATATTTTGCTCCTATATGCCGCCGACGAAGCTGACCTGGCTGATCTGCTTAGCCTCAAAGGCTTTATCGACAACTTCCGAATTATCCTCATCGTCGGCAGAGATGAACTTACGCAGTCCAATCAATACCACCTGCTCATGCCGCGCTATACCACCACACTGAACCAGAACATGGATAAACTTGGTGAGGTTATCAGCCGCATGAATGCTCAACAACCAATCCCGGCGATTGCCCACAGCTCACCTCAAGGACACTATTATGGATGACCAGCTATTTGCCTCCTTCATGCTCGATGAGAAAAAAGGTCTGGAGATTGCCCTGAACGCGGAAATGGTTACTGAGGCTACACCATTTAACACTTCTATCCAAAAGCTTCCCGCCAGTATCGATTACCTTGAAGGTATCATGCCGCTTCGCGGCGATATCATTCCGGTGATCAATTTGAAAAAAAGGTTGGGGCTGGAGCATCAGGACTACGACAGCAAAGCCAAAGTAGCGGTGGTGAATCTTCACAATCAGCGATTCGGCCTCCTTTTCGATGATATCAAAGAGGTGTTCAAGGCCGATGCAGAGTCTATCCTCCCCATCAACAAATTGTTACAGGACGATGACCGGATTATCTCGGCTTTAATCAAAAGAGAACGGTCAAATCGTACTGCAGAATTGCTCGATCTCAGCCATCTTTTCCGTGATCAGTCTCGGGAAATGCTTGAGCAGGCTACCAAAACGCTTGAACAGACTGAACCGACGACCCAGACGACGTATTCCCGCTGGGTTGTCTTCAAGTGTTTGGATCAGCTCTATGGTGTACCGGTGCATTACTCCAGGGAAATCGCTTTTTTCTCCGAGATCGATGAAACTTTTAAAAGCGGGCATGTGGAAGGAGCCATCCAGCTGCGGGGCAATACCGTACCGGTTATGGACGGCAGGTTTCTGCTGGCTGAACAGGAAATGGAACGTTCGGAAGAGTCAGAAAACCGGGTACTAATTCTATCCTCTGATGACTGTTCCTTTGGCATGATGGTTGATGAAATTCAAACCATTCTCACCATCGCTGACAATGATATTCTCCCGGTACCTTCCAGCGGTAGTGAAAACCTTCAGGGGATTTACGCCCAGGAGGACGGCAGCAATATTCTCCTGCTCGACATGTCCAATCTGGTCTGCAATCAGATCGATGACATCAAGTCGCTCTCCCGCATTAAAAACCAGAACGGTGAAACAACAGATGTCCAGCAGCAGGTCACCCGTTCCCACCATCTTATCACTGAAAACTGTTATCTCATTGTTGCAATCGAGAAAAATTTCGCCATAGAACTCAAGGATATCCAGGAAATAATCGAAAGCGAAGACATTATGCAGATACCCAGGGCCAGTGGTTACTCCACCGCTGTCATTAATCTGCGCGGCAATATCGTCCCGGTAATCGATATGCGTTCGTTTTATGGCTATCCGGAGTCAACCAGCACGGCGAGCAAACTTATCATCTGCCGGGGGCAATCACGCGTGATCGCTCTCGAGGTAGATCAGATCGTCACCATTTACAAGCAGGAAGACTATCATTCTACGCCATCGCTCAATCCCAAGCTGGCCCATAAAAAGGACACGCTCGATCGTTTGATTGAATATGAAAAGGATGATGGCATGAAAGAGCACGTTCTGGTGGTCAATCTCCATAACCTCGTTCGCAACCACCTCGAGTTTAGAAATATTGAAGACAAGACGCAACAGAAACCGCAAAAGAATGCAATTGAAGATAATTCTGCAACCATAAACAGTTAAGGGGAAGAATAATGCAAGCAAAAACAACAGCAAACAGCAAACAGATGGACACCTCATGCCTCAGCCTGGTCATGCAGCCAAGCTTTATCGTCAACAATGAAAGAATCATCACCTGGGCCAATGATTCCTTCCTGAAGACTTTCAACCTCAAATCAGCCAGTGTGATCAACAAGATGACCTGCGAAGAGGCCTGCCCTACTCAGTTCTGCGGCACCAAGGATTGTCCTGTGGCCAAAGCCGCCCGGATCAAAAAACCGGCTGAAGCTGAAGTAATGGTGCAAAACGGTAAGGCAGGACCAACTTTTTATGCCACCAAGGCGGTGCCGATCAATGGTGGACAGGACGGAACCTATGTCAGTCTCAACGATATTACTAAACTCAAAGAAACTGAATCTGATCTTCGCCAGGTTCTGACGGATATGAACGTCATTCCCACCCCGATCATGGAAATCGATAAGAATTTCACCGTGACCTTCATGAACCCCGCGGGTGCCAGTGTCGCCGGCTTAACCCCTGACGAGGTTCTGGGAAAGAAATGTTACGACCTTTTTAAGACACCGCACTGCAAAACCGACAAATGCGCCTGTGCCAAGGCCATGAAAACCGACTCCGTGGTCACTGCACAGACCATTGCCAGGCCTCAGGACGGGGTGATCGTGCCGATCAAATATACCGGAGCACCACTGAAAGACGACAAGGGCAATATCAAGGGTGCGGTGGAATATATACTTGATGTCACCGAAGAAACTCAGCAAAAGCAAGTGGCTGATGAAAAGATCAACAATCTCAACACTATTCCTACGCCCATCGTGGCCATGGATACGGAGTTCACGATCACCTATATCAATCCGGCCGGTGCTTCCGTAGTAGGCTCAACTCCCGATGAGGTGCTGGGCAAAAAATGCTACGATCTCTTCAAGACTCCCCATTGTCAAACAGAAAAATGTGCCTGTGCCCGCGCCATGAAGACTGACTCGGTGGTGACGGAGCATACCATTGCCAGACCGGCGGAAGGCGTGATTATCCCCATCAAGTATACCGGCTCACCTATCAAGGATGCCAAGGGCAACATCAAGGGCGTGCTCGAATATGTTCTCGACGTAACTGAAGAAACCAAGCAGAAACAAACTGCAGACGAAAAGATCAACAATCTCAATACTATTCCTACGCCCATCGTGGCCATGGATACCGAATTCAACATCACCTTCATCAATCCCGCCGGAGCCTCTGTGGTAGGTTCAACTCCCGATGAGGTGCTGGGTAAGAAATGCTACGATCTCTTTAAAACTCCTCATTGTCAAACAGAAAAATGTGCCTGTGCCAGGGCCATGAAGACTGACTCGGTGGTGACGGAGCATACCATCGCCAGACCTGCAGAAGGTGTTATCATTCCGATCAAGTATACCGGCTCACCCATCAAGGATGCCAAGGGCAACATCAAGGGTGTGCTGGAATATGTTCTCGACGTCACCGAAGAAACCAAGCAAAAACAAACCGCAGACGAAAAAGTCAATAACCTTAACACCATCCCCACTCCCATCGTGGCCATGGATACCGAATTCAATATTACCTACATCAATCCGGCTGGCGCCTCCGTGGTGGGCTCTACCCCGGATGAAGTGCTGGGTAAGAAGTGTTATGACCTCTTTAAAACACCTCATTGCCAGACCGATAAATGCGCCTGTGCCAGGGCCATGAAGACCGATTCTGTGGTTACCGAGCATACCATCGCCAGACCCGCAGAAGGTGTTATCATTCCAATCAAATACACTGGCTCTCCCATCAAAGACGCCAAAGGCAACATCAAGGGTGTGCTTGAATACGTTCTCGACGTCACCGAAGAGGCGAAACAGAAACAAACTGCAGATGAGAAAATCAACAATCTTAACACTATTCCTACGCCCATTGTGGCCATGGATACCGACTTCAATATTACCTACATCAATCCGGCTGGAGCCTCCGTGGTGGGATCAACACCCGATGAGGTTCTCGGTAAAAAGTGTTACGACCTCTTCAAAACACCGCATTGTCAAACGGAAAAATGTGCCTGTGCCAGGGCCATGAAGACTGACTCAGTGATCACGGAAACCACCATCGCCAGACCGGCAGAAGGCGTCATTGTTCCGATTAAATATACCGGCTCACCCATCAAAGATGCCAAGGGGAACATCAAGGGCGTGCTCGAATACGTCCTCGATATCACAGAAGAAACCAAGCAGAAACAGGAGGCAGATGAGAAAATCAACAATCTCAATGCCATCCCCAATCCGATCCACTCGGTGGATACCGACTTCAATATTACCTATATCAATCCGGCCGGGGCGGCCATGGCCGGAACCACCGTCGATGAAGCAATAGGCAAAAAATGTTATGAGCTCTTCGGCAAGGAGATTTGCAAGACCAATCAGTGCGCCATTCAACAAGCCATGAAGAGCGACAGCTCCATCGATGAACACACCACCGCCAATATTCAGGGACAGGCAATCCCTGTAAAGGTAACCAGCGTTGCCATAAAGGATGCCAAAGGCAATATCAAGGGTGGTCTGGAATATATGGTTGATGTAACGGCTGAAGCAAGAGTCGAGCAACTTATCAATGATTCAGGCGAAGAGGTCAACCAGTTGGTCACCGCCTCCATGGATCAGATGAAAGAGGCGACCACCCTGGTTGAGTCAATGAACGAGACGATAGACAAAGAGGTGAACCTGCTTGACGAGTCTGCCCAGACCATTGAGAAGATGGTAAGCTTCCTCAAGGAAATGACCACGGTTACCAGCGAATCAGAAGATCTCACCACCAGAGTTGCAGCCGATGCCGAGCAGGGTAAGAAGGCCAGCACCGATGCCGGCAAAAAAATGGAGGCTATTAATGAGTCCATGCAGGGCACCAATGAGATGGTCGCCAACCTGGTCAGCCAGCTTGAAAAAATCGGCAGTTTCGTTGATATCATTAAGGATATCGCCTCACAGACCAATTTATTGGCCTTCAACGCTGCCATCGAAGCAGCCCGGGCCGGAGATGCAGGTCGAGGGTTTGCCGTGGTGGCCGATGAAATTCGCAAGCTTGCCGAAAACAGCTCCAAATCGGCAGTGGACATTGCCAATATCGTCAAGAAAGTCGAAGAGGAATCTCGCGACACCATCGGCGTCATGAAAGACGGTATGAAGATGCTGGGTGACGGCAGTGAGGTCATCAACAGTGCACTTGAATCAATGGACAAGATTTCCGAGGGTATTGTTACCATCTCCGGTTCCGTCAAAGATCTCAATGTCAAAACCGACAGTCTTAACGAAAACGGTTTGGAGGTCAAAGATCGAATCAGCAGCGTCGTATCCTCTTCAGAAGCCAACAAGAAAGCGGCACAGTCGGTGAACTTCTCCATCGACGGCACCGTCGAGGCCCTGCAGAAACTGCAGAAATCCTCCCAAACGCTCAATAAGGTTATTAAAGAGATGTAACAAAACCGGGCCGGGCAGCTGCATTGGCTGCCCGGCCATCACATCCCTAAAACATCCTTTGAAAAAAGGCTAATCTAGTTTCCGTCCAAAAACTAGCAATTTGGGTTGAGATCGAGGCATGCAAAAAAATTTACCACAGGCATATAATTGATATTCCGAGGATAAAATTTTGAGCATTACGAAGACATCGGCCAGATAAGCGAAGACTTCGAAATGGCAGTTTTAGGATGGAAACTAATCTACGAAACATCAACATGCTCTTAGTTGCCGATAAACTCCATACCAACCGACTGATATTACGTCGGGTCACCGCGGATGATCTCTCCATCCTGTGGCACTGGAGTACCTCGG
>JAAUYI010151659.1_pt1 | contig 13472 bp, 11 predicted proteins | sample 7278041 | NCBI WGS metagenome assembly JAAUYI01 (sample SAMN14350216, study PRJNA611818) | marine sediment metagenome | isolation source: surface marine sediment (0.6m) | place: French Polynesia: Moorea | collected 2018-08
ATTATTGATACTTTGAGTTAATTCCTGGCGATCGCTCTTTTGTCTTTTGTCTGGATCGAGAGTGGCGATCAAATAATCAACATCACCCATAGCAAAAGCAGTGTAACGCGATCGCATTAGCTTCTCTGCTGTTTCTGGTTTTTTCTTTCCAGATAGATACATTCCACAGCAATATTGATATTGCTTTTTACTACCACAGGGACATAATTCTTTAGACATTTACTTTTTTCGCTGCAATTTACGATTTCTGGCTACCACGGTTATGATGGCATTTTCTTGATTGTCTACTGTGTATGTTGCAGGCTAAGCGCAAGATCGAGTATTTTGTACCCGTAGCTATATTTACCAGCTTCTTTATTATTTTTATTCCCATTACCGAGGGAAAGCTTGAAGATGTAAGAATTACTGGCTTAAATAGGCTTCGGACTAATTATGTACGTAACAGGATAGTCCGAGATGAGCGAGAAGTTATCAACCAAGAACGTCTCAAGCAAGCCTTACTGCTATTACAAGTTAACCATCTCATCGAGAATATCTCTGCTACCCTCTTACCTGGTTCTCATATCGGTAGTAGTATCTTAGAAGTAGAAGTAGAGGAGGACGATCCTTTTTATGTTGAATTAAGTTTAGATAATTTAGGTTTCCCAACTTTTGGTAGCTTTCGTCGTCAACTAAAGCTCAATCATGACAATTTGATTGGTTTTGGCGATCGCCTTAATGCTGCCTATACTAATTCTGATGGTAGTAATATACTTGAAAATCTCAGTTACACTTTTCCTTTAAATGCTCGCGATGGAGCGATCGCTTTGAGCTATGGTGTTGGTGAATTTGAGATTATCGAACCGCCTCTTGAAGATTTAGATATTGATGCCGAGGTAAATGCCTTTCAGCTTGCATTGCGTCAACCGCTTGATCAAACTCCCAGACAAGAATTTGCTTTAGGATTAGCTTTAACTCGCACCGCAGTAGATACTACCCTATCTGACTTGCCTTTTCCTATCGTCCGAGGTGCTTCTGAAAAGGGAGAATTAAATGTTTCTAGGATTAGTTTCTATCAAGACTATCTGAGAAGAGGTAGAAACGACTACTTTTTTCTCCGTTCCGCATTAAATCTGGGTGTCGATATTTTTGATGCCACGGAAAACGATCGGCAACCCGATACTAACTTTTTTATTTGGCGGGGACAAACTTTTTATGTCCGCCAGTTGACTGACGGTTTGACTCTATATCTAAATTCTATTTTACAGTTAAGCGATCGCCCTTTAGTTTATCTAGAACAAACTCCCATAAGCTTATTTACTATCGATAGAGAAGAAGAAGCCTTTATTCTGCGCGGTTATCGCCGTGGTGTGCTACAGGCAGACAATGGTGTTTTTGCTTCAGTCGAATTAAGAGCTAATGTCTTGAAAATAGATAGTCTCAATTCTCTTTTCCAACTTACTCCCTTCGTTGATTTTGGCACGGCTTGGAACGATGACGATCTAGAACTAGATAAAAATACACTAATATCTGCTGGCTTGGGTATTAGATTATTAGTCAATGAAAATTTTCGCGCCAGAGTAGACTGGGGTATTCCTCTAATAGAACGAGATTTTGATGGTGGTAGTCTACAAGAAGATGGCGTAACTTTCAATATCGAATATCGACCTTTTTAAATATACAGATGGGAAATAAAAGCGATCGCTTTAAAATCTACAAAGTCAAATATTGGGAATTGCCCTTTCTTTTTCTACTTAGGAGGTAGGGTGGGCGACGCGAAGCTAGTACTTTAGTGCAAACTGACTTAGCTAGCAACAAGCGAGTGACCACAAGTTATTTTTGCCCACCTTACGATTAGTAGTTAGTTTTTATTCATTAGTTTGCGCTTCCAATTTAGCCAGGCGACTCATCAAATCCTGATTAGTTTGTTTTAACTTATCGATTTCCTGACGTAGTTCTTTGACTGCTTTATCTGCACCCAAGTTTTTCTGTACCTTAGTTACCGCTTCTTCGGCACGACGACGCACCCGACCATCGGGGGTTTGAGCTGTTAATTCATTGAGGATATTAATCGCTTGGGCGGTTTGCATTTGTCCTAATGCCCCTACTACCGCAACCTGAGTCAAGAAAAAAGTCTCTCCTGCGATCGCTTCTAGCTGTTCTAAGATTTCGCCTAGTTTTTCTGGGGTTTGTCCAGTAGAGACCGTACCCAGACAGCGAATAGCAGTCAATCTCAGGGCTTGAGGAATACCTAGCCGAGTATATTCGAGAATAATATCCACCGCTTCAGGAGAAGTTTTTAGTTTACTCAAGCCTGAGATCGCACCACTGCGGACTACTTCATTCCAACCCCCACGTTGTTCTAGGACTGTTTTGAGTAAAGCGATCGCTTCGGGTTGTTTGGCTTTGAGATTTCCCGCTACCATGCCCCCCAAACTTTTGGCAGCAGCAGCCTCGGTATAGTAGCTAGGATCGCCTTGCTGAAGGTAATTAGTAATAGTGCTGTAGCTATTGGCATTTTTAAAGTTACTCAAGGCAGTAACTACTGCACGACGTACCCTAGCATCTTGGTCTTTTAAACCGACTTTGAGAGCTTCAGCAGCTTGATTGAGCTTAATTTTACCTAGTTTTTTTGCTACCTCAACTCTGACCCCCCAGAAAGGATCTTCTGTTAAAGACTTAGCCAGGGATTTAACTACTTCCAGTCCACCTTTTTTAGTTAAAGCATCCGCAGCGTAGATCCGTGAAATCGGATCGGGGTCGTGTTTGAGCTGTTTTTTTAGTTCTGGTACGGGGTACTGTAGAGTTACAGTCTTAAGGAAATTATTGTTGACATCAAAGCTAACAAAGTCGGGTTTCTTGGCTAGGGGGAAATAAAAACTTTGTTCTCGCTGATGAATACGAAGGGTAAAAGTTTTTAGATCGACGGGAGAAGATTTTGAAACATAACCAAACGCCACGGGAAGTTTGAGATCGAATAACTCTTTACTATCGCTATCTTTTTTAGCTTGTTGTTGGGTAACGGTTAATTTAGCCAGCTTGCTATCTCCATCCCAGGTATAAGCTACTTTATATTCGGGATGACCACCGCGAAAGACATAGCGATCGAATAGAAACATCAGATTATAACCAGTTGCTTTATCGATCGCCCGTAATAAATCTACAGTCTCTACTGTCTGATGAGCATTGTCCCGTACAAAGGTTTGAATTGCTTTATCAAATAGTTCATCCCCCAGAATTGCCCGAATCATATGATAGACACAAGCACCCTTTTCATAAAGATGGCGATCGTAAAGCTCAATTGCTTCTCGGTAGACATTAGTGACAATAGGACGACGATAACGAGAACTATCCTCGCTTATATAAGTACGGGCTTCATTGAGTAAATAGTAAACCGCATCATCTTTGCCATATTCCTCCTCCGTCCAAAGGACTTCTGCATAAGAAGCCATCCCTTCCTTGATCCAGGCGTGAGACCAGTGTTTAATTACTACTAAATCGCCAAACCACTGATGAGCTAGTTCGTGCAAGACTAAACTCTCAGTACGTTTATTATCGATCGCGGCCCGTTCGTCTAGCAGACACCGATCTGTTAGTAGGGTAGTAGAAGTATTTTCCATGCCCCCAAAAATAAAGTCATCGACGCATACCTGGGCGTATTTAGGATAGGGATATTTATAACCGTATTTTTGGGATAAAAACTCGATCATGCGGGGAGTTTTATCCATACTGCGCTTGGCATCTGCTTCCCGTCCTTTCTCTACATAGTAGTTAACGCGAATACCCTGCCATTCATCCTCAATTTCGGCAAAGTCACCTACCGCCAAAGTCATTAGATAAGTAGGATGTACCTGCTGTTGCAACCAATGGTAAATAACTCCAGCCTCTACTGCTTCGGTTTTAATTAATTCGCCGTTAGAAATAGCTTTAAAGCCCGCTGGTACTAAAACTCTGATTTCTGAGGTAGCCAGTTGACCTGGATAATCAAAACAGGGAAACCAAAAGCGCGAGTCTTCATCTTCACCCTGAGTCCAAACTTGAGTCGGTTTATCGGGATAGTGTTGGTTGGGACTGATAAAATAAAGCCCGCGTTGGGGACTTTCGACCGAGTAAGCAATCTCTACTTTAATCGCTTCTGTGGTAGTAGCCTGTTGCAGATGAATCTGGATCTGTTCGCCATCATAATCAAAATTTTGGGCAATACCATCAACTAACACTGACTCAATAGTCAGATCCACCGCATCCATTGTCAGTTGCCCAATTCCAGCACGCACGGGGGTAATAGTAGTAGTGCAAGTCCCTTTGAAGCTTCGATTGTCAAGATCTAAGACTAAATCTAAAAAAATATGGTCAACCTGTCCAGGGCGGTCTGGGTTGTAGTGGGGTCTAGCACCTGGAAGTTCAAAGGATTTGCGATCGCCTTCTTCAGCATCGAAATAAAAATGAGACATGGATTCAATAAATAATTGCAACAAGAGCGTTATTGATTAAGATATCTAATTCTGCCGAATTTGACGAAGTGAACAGTTTAACCATTTGAATTATCCAGTCTATATCCTTAGATGGTCTATCTTCTGTCGCGATCGCTGCTATCTTAAATTAAGAAAAGATTATTTGAAATTAAAGCTCAAGCTAGAAATATAGGTGCAACCAGAAGTTAATCCACACAACCATCAAAACCAAATATCAGCAACATCACCTGCAAATCCAAGTCAGTTTCACTGTTTGGCAGCTAAAAATTTTGCATCCATAGTCAACTCAAAGATGTTTGAGTCTGAAATAATCGTCAATCCTATTTTGAAGCGATACCTTCTCCTAGGATATGCTGCCAAGGGAGTCATTTACTTCTTAATCGGTATCCTAGCAATTGAAGCAGCCATCTTACCAGAACAAAAAGCAGCAGGTACTTATACAGCTTTAAAACATCTATCGGGTCAACCATTGGGAAGTATTTTGCTGTGCATCTTAGCCTTGACTTTAACAGGATATGTCTGGCGACGCTTGCTTCAGGCAATAATCTATCCCAGTCACTCTCCTGATTTGAGTCCTCGAACAATATTGCAGAGGTTGGGGTATATTCTTAGCAGCCTCAGTTATGCTGGTATTGTTTATTCCGCATTGAATATTGTCTTTAAACTGGGTAAGTATAATCATGCCCTTAAACATTTAATTGCAGACTTATTCAAGCAACCCACAGGAGAAGCGATCGTCTTTTTGGGTGGGGTTGCCGTATTTGGTGTTGGCTTGAGCTATATTTACGGTGCTTACACTAGTTCGTATATTTGCGAATTTGCCTTATCCAATCCCGACCTCGAAAGTTACACTAAGCTTATTGGCAAGTTCGGCGTAGCAACTAGAGGAATTGCTTTTGCAGTTACTGGTGTATGTCTGATTCAAGCTTCACTCTCATCTAATGCCGATTTAGCTGGAGGACTGCAAAATGCTTTTCAAACCATAGAAACCCAACCTTTAGGATGGCTGTGGTTGGGACTAATTGGTAGTGGTTTTATTGCCTACGGGATCTATATGTTTGTTGCTGCTGCATATCGTCGTTATGCCATTAGATGAAATTATCTGGTTAGTTGTTAGTTGTTAGTTGTTAGTTGTCTTTTACCCTTTGCCCTTTTCCCCATCTTCCCTATCTCCCCCTGCCTCCTCTACTTCCTCAATCGATCCAATTCTTAGCTCTAGTTACAGCTTTTGACCAGATAGTAAAATTATCCTGTGCTTGAGATTGTCCTGCGCCTGGTTCAAATACTCGGTCGATTTGACGATCGCTGATTAACTTTTGATAGTCATCCCAAAAACCAATTGCTAACCCCGCACCAAAGGCTGCTCCCTGAGCAGTGGCATCTAAAACCACAGGACGTTCTAAGGGTACTCCCAAAGCATCTGCTTGAAATTGCATCAAAAAGTTGTTTCGCGCTGCTCCACCGTCGATTTTAAGCAAGGATACGGGGTTATCGCTATCTTTGTTCACCGCATCAACTACTTCTTTGACTTGATAGGCGATCGCTTCTAAAACCGACCTGACCATGTGTTCTCGCTGTACGCCTCCAGTAATACCTAAAAAGGCACCGCGAGCCTTCATATCCCAGTGAGGCGCGCCCAAACCACTAAGAGCGGGAACGAAATAAACCCCGTTACTACTATCTACCTGGTTGCAAAGAGTTTCGGTTTCGGCTGCACTAGCGATTAACTTTAAGCCATCTCGCAACCATTGAATTGCTGCACCTGTAGTAAAGATCGCCCCTTCTAAAGCATAATTGGTTTGTTTATTGGTACTCCACGCCACGGTAGAAAGGAGTTGATTGTGCGATCGCGTCACCCTCGTTCCTGTTTGTGCTACCAGAAAACAACCCGTACCGTAGGTACACTTGAGTAAACCAGGGCGATCGCAACCATGAGCGAATAAAGCTGCTTGTTGATCGCCAAAAATAGCAGATATGGGAATTTCCGTACCCAATAAATCCTTGCTAGTGTTGCCAAACATCCCCATACTGGGTTTAATTTCGGGCATAATCTGGCGAGGAATCTTAAATAACGCCAGTAATGAATCATCCCAGTCTCCCGTATCTAAATTCATTAACATAGTACGGCTGGCATTGCTAATATCCGTGGCATGAACCTGTCTGCCCGTTAAATTCCACAAAGCCCAAGTATCGACTGTCCCCGCGATCGTGTTCTCCCAGTCAGTATCGGGTTTATTTTGCTTGACCCAATCGATCAGCCAGGATAGCTTAGTAGCCGAAAAATAAGCATCTAGGACTAAACCCGTTTTTTGCTGCACGACTTCGGCTTTACCTTCTGCCTTCAAGCGATCGCACAGGGCCGCAGTCCGCCGATCTTGCCAGACAATAGCTGGGTGTAAAGGTTGACCTGTAGTTTTGTCCCAGAGTAAACAAGTTTCTCGCTGTACGGTCAAACCAATGGCAGCAATTTCTGTTGCTGCTGCTTGACTATCGGCAATTACCTGTTGCAGACATTTTTTCGTATCCTGCCAAATCTCGGTTGCATCGTGTTCTAACCAACCTGGTTGCGGATAGTATTGGGGTAATTCCTGATAAACCTGACCGACAATATTCCCCTGGCGATCGAATAAAATCGCCCTGTTTCCTGTAGTTCCTAAATCTAGAGAGAGAATATACTTTTTGTCGGTCATAGAAAATACTAAAATTCTGCTTCTTGTAGATTTACAGCAAAGTTTGGGCTTAATGATTTTTTGTTAGGAATCTTAAAAATTTTCCCGAACTGGATTGGAAACGCTATCGCTCATTCATGGTTTAAGACGATAAAAGTATTGATATACCTCAGTGAATCCTAGCTTATTGTACAAATTTATTGCAGTTTGATTTTCGGTTTCTACCTGAACATAAGCTTGGCTTGCGCCACGATCTCGACCCCAATTCAACATAGCCGAGATTAACTGGGTGGCATAACCTTTGCCTCGTTGCTGTTTTGCAGTAGCGATAAAAAAAAGTCCCAAATAATTATTTTCTAAAACCCCCAAACCACAACTACAAAAACGCTGTCGATCGCGCAATAAGGCATAGCAAGTTGGATTAGGAATAATTTCTAGGATGATTGAGAGAGTATTCCAGTGTTGTATCGGTAAATTAACAGCGTGGACATATTGGTCTAACCATTCTTCTGATATTTCGTTGTTGAGGGTAACTAAATTGTCCGTCGAAATGCGATCGCCAAGAGTTGTTACCCGAACGCTAACTGTATCTTGTTGTTGATATCCCAGTTTATCTAAAGTGCGATCTAGAATTTGTAGTCTGGGGATATTGGCGAGGCGAAAAATTGGCTTGAGGTTAAAATCGCGGTAGATATCTTGGCAACGCTGAATTTTACTAGTCAAATCTTGCCAACCTGAGTACAAAGGAGTTACAGAATTAGCTCGTTTGGTATATCCTTCTGCAAAGCGCAAAATCCAACCATCATAAAGGATTTGCTGCAAACAAGGCAGAGCATTTAAAGATATTTCTTCTATAGTTTGAACTTGCTCTATTTTGCGATTGTCGTTCATTATCTAAAATACCAAAATAAACGCTAAAGATTAATTGGGTTTAGTTTGCAGTTCGTAGGAGCGATTCGCGAATCGCCCTTACAGAAGGTAGGGTGGGCAAATTTACTAAATACTGGGTCTACGATGATAGTTACGATATATCCAATAGTCTTTGATAATGCGATCGTGGTCGAAACAGAGATTTTGGGGGATCTCCCACTGATGGAATACACCCAAGCTTTTAGCATCATCGGCAGCTACGGGATCTCCTTTGGCACTAGCAATAAAAACGATCGCCAGAGTATGTTGACGACTATCTCTTTGGGGATCGGAATAAACGTGAAATTGTTCGATTAATTCGACTTTAAGGCTGACTTCTTCCTTTGCCTCTCGAACGGCTGCGGTTTCGATCGATTCTCCGTAGTCAACAAATCCCCCTGGAATTGCCCAACCATAAGGTTCATTTTTTCTTTCGATTAAGATAATTGGTCTTGAGGGTCGATCTATTAGCTCGATGATTATGTCTACGGTTGGTGCTGGATTACGATAATTCACTCTTTATTTGAATAGATAATATCTCATCTAGAAATCAAGATCTCAAACATTAATTATTGGAGACGATACTTGTTTCCAATCTGATTTTATACTCTAGCCAGTGGCTTTGTAGCTCTCGGAGAACGAGGAAAAACTCTAGGCGAAGTTATATTCAACGACAAGTTGACATTTGTGCCTATGGCGATCGCATTATTAAGACTGGTACGAGCGTGAATTTTTTTTCCCGATGCTGTTTCTAGGCAATAGTGATATTCTCGACCCAAAAATTGCCTTTCTCTGACGACTATTAGGGAAGCAAGATCGGGAGCAAGAATAATATCTTCTTGACGCAACATTAGATCTCCCTGTTGAAACGATGTTGCCCCTGACAATTCTATCTCAGCTTTAGAGATTGGTACTTTTCCTAGTTCGGTTAGCCAAAATTGTCCTTCTTGTCTCGCTGGTAAGAAATTAGCTTGGGTGACAAACTCGGCAACAAAACGAGATGCAGGATTGAGATATATTTCTTCTGGTGTACCAACCTGTTCTATTTTACCGTTACGCATTACCGCAATTCGATCCGAGATCGCTAAAGCTTCTTCGCGATCGTGAGTCACAAAAATTGCCGATGTTCCTGCTGCTTTTAGTATTGCCCGAATTTCGGCTCTCAGACGATGACGTACCTGAACATCTAAATTACTCAAGGGTTCGTCTAACAGAATCAAAGCTGGCTGTGGTGCTAAAGCTCTGGCTAGGGAAATACGTTGTTGTTGTCCGCCAGACAGTTGATGAGGATAACGCTTCTCTAAACCTGTCAGTCCGACTAATTCTAAAACTTCGGCTACTCTTGATTTTATGGGCTGGTTGTCTGGTTTTTTCTTATTTAAGATACTTTTACTCTGTTTGTATTGATTCTTCAAGCCAAAAGCAATATTTTCAGCTACGGTTAGATGGGGAAAGAGGGCATAATCCTGAAAAACCATTCCTGTATTGCGTTTTTCAGCAGCTACAAAATCACAATTGGTACAAACTACCTTGCCTGCTATTTCTACTGTCCCTTGAGAAATAGACTCAAAACCTGCAATTATTCTCAATAAGGTAGTTTTCCCGCATCCTGAAGGGCCAAGTAAACCCAGTAATTCTCCATGCTCTAAAGTTAAACTAACACGGTCTAGAACTAATGTATGTCTCCTGTTTTTAGTAGACTTGCTTCTACTGGCGTAGCTTTTAGTAACGTTATTAAGCTGAAGAATTACTGATTGTTCCATATTGTTTTTCGGGCAACTGAGGTAATAATACTCAGTTATCGTCACAAGTTGATTAAGTCCTTTTTATAGGAATTGTTCTCAACTAAAGTTTAACCTATTACCTGCCTTTAATTTTATTGTCCTCAATTTTCTAGAACAGATTATACCTTTGTAAAAGGGTATCCATTAGCTTGGGTAAACTTTTGGCTATTTGACTGGCACTAGCAAAGCTCAGTTGCTTATAATTGGCCATATCAAAAGGTATTGCTCCTTCTAGATCGCGACGCTCCATCTTAAGCAACAAAATCTGCCCATTGTCTTTAGTTTGAATACCGTAACCCAACTCGACACACACATTAGGGTCGATCAAGAGATTGGGTTGTTTTTCCCCAGGAATGCTGCTGATGGGGGTGACATCGGCGATTAATAATAGGCTTTTAGCGATCTTTCTAAACTGACTGTTGCTGAGGCGTAAGGGAAATTCTGGAGAGCGCGGTGTTACCTCTAAAGAGAGAGGAATTCGCGATCGCTTAGCTAATTTATCAATAATACTCTCTAAAGCCGAAGTAATTGCCTCGTTAGCTGGTTGATAATGATCTTGAGGACTGTAATAGATTGTTGGTTCGAGTCCAGATATACTAGTGCATTTGGTGAAATAAATTTCTTGCGAAACCAAATCGATATTAGAAACTATGTAACTACCGCTTCCTTGAATATAAAACTCTACAGTTCTACCTTCTAGATACAATTGAAACCAGTCTGAGCCTTCTACTGACGAGCGATCGTCTAAAAAATCTGCTCGCAAACCTGTCTTTAACAAGCTATTCCTACTCAAACGCAGGGTAAAAGGTTTTTGAATTACTTTCTTAATTGGTTCGTATTGTTCTAGATACCAAGCTTTTAGCGCGATTATTGCCACGATTGCCTATAAAGGAGAAAAAGATGTCTCAATTTTATTGCATCTTAACAGTAGACGCTAACATCTTCTCCACAAACATCTGCCAAGTAACAAATCGCACGAAAACGGAGAGCAATCACCTCATTGTAAAGAGGGTTTAGTTTACACATGGGCGGAATTCTTAAAATAGTACGTCCCCAGAATTTGATCTCGCGTTCAAAAGGACATTGACTGGGAATTAATTTACAAACACGATGAGCGAGAATGCTATTGTTGACTTCGATATTATCTAACCACTTACGCAATGGAGAGAATATATCGATTCTTGATTTTCTTGGCTGTGCTATGTCCATGAGTTACTCCTTCACTTTGATAGTTGGCTTATAAATGAGGCTAGTCGAGCGACTGCCTACTTAATTTACTTACGTTGGTAAATCTCAATTGATGCATTTTTAGCAATCTTGATTTATTTAACCAAGAAGATCTTGTTCTAATAAATGATCTCGATCGCATCGAAGAACAATTATGTTTTTTTGACCGATTAACTATCTTCTTTAATCTCATCGTGCCTAATTTTTTTGCTGGTTTGCATGAGTAAGATCGCCTAATTTCGATAAAGATTGTTTGAAGATCTAGTTAAGAATTTGTAAATGTAAATAAATCGAATTATTTAGCATTATTCAGAAAATTATTTTGCAGATCTTTTCTAACAAATAAAAACCAAATCTATTGTTATATATGTAACAAATAAATGTTTTTCAGCTATTTGTTGTAGGTTTTTTCTTGACAGGATATTTTTTGAGCGGGCTAATCCTTAGCTTTCTCATGATAGAAATACCTATTTAAATAAGGAAACAAAAATGTTGTTTTAGTCGAGTTTGCCAACTCAACTTAGGTTAGTCAACAACCATCTAAGACTATAGTTTGGGCGGTGATAGAAGGAAATTCTCTAAACGAGCTTCAAGACTGCTAGTAGATTTAATAGATAACTTACTTTAGACAAAATTACCAAGTTACCAGATGAATTTCTTGCCTAGGACAGTATAGCGTTCTTAATTTTTAGTTGTCAGTAAATATGTAATTAATGCTACAGAATAGCAGAAAATAATTTAAAGTCGATCTTTTTAGTAGGATGGCAGTGGTGAAGAAAACAAGAGAGAGTGGCTATTCTAATCTAAGAATTAACAGCAAGAGATTGCGGATAAATATCTAAAGGTAAAGTGAAGTGAAAAGTAGAGCCTTCGCCCAAGCTAGACTCTACCCAGATTTTGCCACCGTAGCGTTCTACAATCTTTTGACAGATAGCTAATCCCATTCCCGTTCCTGGATAAGCCTCGGCTGAATTGAGTCGTCTAAAAACCTGAAAGATTTCTGACTGAAATTCGGCTGCGATGCCGATCCCATTATCAGTTATGGAAATCAACCATTCTCGTTCTCTTTGAACTGCGCTAACTTCAATTTGAGGGGATTGACAGTCGCTAAATTTAATCGCATTTTCCAGTAAATTTTGGAAGAGTTGTTGAATTTCTGTGGGGTTAATTAAGATTTTCGGCAAATTACTAACATTAATTTGAGCTTGTTTCGAGGCGATCGCCGAATATAAATTTTCTTGGACTTGCTGTAAAGTCTGGTTAAGATCTACTACAATCCAAGTTTGTTTGCTTTTACCCGCACGTGAATAAGCTAGTAAGTCTTCAATTAGAGCTTGCATTTTTAAACTACTATTACTGATGCGCTCTAGGTATTTTCGCGCTTGGGGATCTAGCTCGTGATGATATTCATCGATCAACAACTCCGAAAACATCGTTAAAGAACGTAAGGGTGCTTGTAAGTCATGAGAAACTAGAGAAGCAAAATGTTCTAAATCTCGATTTAAGTTTAATAAGTCGCGATTTGCTGCCTGTAACTGATGGTTAGCTAAAATTAGCTGGCGATCGTTATTATCGCTCGTTGGAGTCGCCAGATTCCTAGTTTTTGCCGACAAACGAGTTTTAATGAGATGAACAATTTTTTCTGGCTCGCTTGTTTCGGCGATGCAATCAAGATTTTGCCAACCTATTTCCGCTATTTTAGCCGCAGTTTTGGCGGATGCATTAAGCAAAACTAGAGGAATAAAATTAGTTTCGGGATCATTTTGTAGCTGGATACATATCTGCCAGCCATCAGCATCCGTCATCAGGAGATCCAAAACAATAAAGCTAGGTCGAGTAGATTTAATTTGATTGAGATAGTCTTGTCTGTTTTGAACTACCAAAATCATATATTGAGCTAATTGCAGAGTATTTAATAACTGACTCAAGTCTTTATGGGCATCTTTAAGCACCAAGATTAAGTCATTATTGATGGTCTGATTATTCATGGTAGTTATCAATCTGTGTTGCCTAATTATTGCTTGGGAAAACTAGATCTTGCAGTCTTGGTGAGACGAGCTAAGATACTGTTGGCGAAAGTAATCTTTACTGAAATTATTAGTAATACAATGACGAAAAAACTTAACTCCAGTTATTGGTAAGACCTTGTGTAAGATTGCTTGTAGCACATTCGCCAACAGTATCAGCTAAATTCAACTCAAAGATTTTTTTGCTGTTGTTTGAGATTCTCAATTACTGACTTTCCTCTGGCGATCGCCTGAAGTAAATTAGGATAGATGCCTTCAAAATTATGAACTACAATTTGTCGGTCAACAATACTCAAACTAAACCGCATCTACTTTGAAACCCGTAGTTTTTCTTCTTCAGGTTCGAGATGTTTTTTGACCCACAGGCGATCGCTAACAACGACAGGAGTAGTATTAATCTGATGC
>JAAUYI010233449.1_pt1 | contig 13465 bp, 8 predicted proteins | sample 7278041 | NCBI WGS metagenome assembly JAAUYI01 (sample SAMN14350216, study PRJNA611818) | marine sediment metagenome | isolation source: surface marine sediment (0.6m) | place: French Polynesia: Moorea | collected 2018-08
ACAAACTTTACCTGTAGCGATCGCTGTTCCCACACTCAATCCAGATAATATAGGTCGATCTGACTGCTTGAGTTTATAAGTTTGGAGAATACCTTGTCTCTGGCGAGACTGAACGGTTTCTGGTCTCGCCTGAAGGATAAATAACTCTTCTGTAATACCATCTTTTGCCCACTCAATATCCATTGGTTGACCATAATGTTCTTCAATGCGATTTGCCCACCGAGCTAACTGTAAAATTTCCGCATCTTCAAGAATAAAAGATTGGCGTTCAGAACAAGAGGTTTTCACTTGACGAGTTTGTCGATCTATTCTGTCAGCATAAATCAGCTTTTTTTGCTTAGAACCAGCGGTTTTCTCGACAATAGGTTGCAGACGAGGTTGATTCAACAGGGGTTTGAAAACGCGAAACTCATCTGGATTAACAGTCCCCTGAACCACATTTTCCCCTAATCCCCATGCACCTGTAATCAAAATAATGTTATCGAATCCCGTTTCTGGATCGATGGAAAACATCACCCCAGCACTAGCTAAATCTGACCGTACCATTTTTTGAATCCCGATGGAGAGGTCTACTTCTAGATGGTCAAAACCTTGGGTATGACGATAGCTAATAGCGCGGTCTGTAAATAAAGAAGCATAACACTGGCGGCAAGCTTCGAGAATTTCGGCAACACCTCTAACATTGAGATAAGATTCCTGTTGACCAGCAAAACTGGCATCGGGTAAATCTTCAGCAGTAGCACTACTTCTGACTGCAACGTCTACTCGATCGGTATTATAGAAGCAACATAATTCATTATAGACATCAGTAATTTCAGTTTGAATTGCCTCTGGGAGAGGAGACTGGTAAAAGAGCTGACGAATGAATTTTCCAGCTTGTTCGAGAGTAATGTTCCCCTGTTCGAGATCGGTGAGGTAGTAGGTAATTTTTTCAGTCAGGTTATTGGCTTTAAGGTAATCTCGATAAGCTTCCACTGTGATAGCAAAACCATGGGGAATCTGAATGCCTTCTTGTTTGAGAGTTTGCATCATTTCTCCTAAAGAAGCATTTTTTCCGCCGACAAGGGGAAGGTCTTTGAGGCTAAGGCTTGTCAAAGAACGAGTGTAGACATTAGCATTAGCGGTTTGGGTATAAGAATTGGCTTTTGTAGTGTGCATAAGTAAAAATTATTAATTTTCATCGAGCCACTCGCTAGAAGTTGGTTATCATTGGAATTTTAGGTGGGAATCACCTTCTTTAAAAGCAGGAGCTTGCTATTTCTGTCTTAAAAAGGGTAGTATTACTACTCTTACCAAAGCCGAGCAGTTAAAGAAGATTTTCTTTATGGTTGGGTTCGCCTTGAAGAGTTTGGCAGGCAACAGCAATAACATGGTATCGATCTTAGACAAAAGTGAAAGCAGAATCGTTAATACTTAGATCGGAATCGACATTCTCCAATACAGCAATAGTCTCTCCTGTGGCAGAAACGCCAGGATCGTAGATTAGTTTGGCATCAATAGTTTCTGCGCCAGAAGTAAAGAAGTCTAAGCTATAAAAATCTGCTGACCCCTGGAGTTGAATTGTATCTAGATTAGAATCAAAATCAGTAATTAGTGCAAAATCCTCATCTCCAGCCTTAAAATTATCGCGATCGTCATAGAAGACCTGGTTCTCATCTGCTAAAACAAAAGTATCATTATTTGCTCCACCAGTTAAGGTATCCAGTTCACCAGTACCAAAGTTTGAGGAGAAACTACTAGGATCTATCCCAACTAATAGATCGTTATTGCTGTCACCATTAAGGCTATCATTACCGCTACCGCCAATGAGAGTATCATTTCCTGCCAGAATATCATTGCCATCGCCTCCCGAAATATGATCGCTACCACGAGATTCTTGAGTTGCCGCAACAATACTCAGCACTTCTGGAACCTCTGAAAGGGATTTTTGAGCTTGATTTGCCAATAAATTATGAGAGCGAACAGTAGGATGAAGGGGATTCCAAAATACAAATTCATCAGGATTGGTTGCGTTCGTATCTAAAAAAGCTTCTGTGACATTAGAAAACCCAAAGTTAGCAGGATTTTCTATAGCTTGATTAAGAGCTGAATACATATCAACCTGAATAATATTAACGTCTGAATTTTGTTCGACTTCTTCCAAAGCTGTTTCTAAAGTTGCATTATGATCTTGGGTCGCTTGTGCAAATCTTTGCTGAAGTTCAGGAGAACCATTGAGAGCGGGAACTGCACTTAAATCAAAAAGATTAGGTATCATAATATTTTTTGCCCCCGCATCAGTTAACTGATCGATTCTTGTTAATAACTTGGTAGCGGGTATATCAAATTCCGTTTCCGTCAGACCTAAGCTTAAATCAAAATCATTACCACCTCCCCAAACCACATAAAGTGCATCGGGATCGACAACGGGATTTTCGGCGACAAACTCATCAATTTGTGTTTGGATTCCAGGTAAAGGAAGTAAGTTATCAGGTAAAACATCTGTTCTCGAATTGAGAATATTATCGGTTTCTGTTGTTGCACCTCCATAGGCAACATTATTTTCAGGATTAATCTCTAAACCCAACTCATGAGTTAAAGTTTCAATCCAAGTTACTCCATTGGTAAAACGTCCTTCAAAATTTTGAAATTCTGGAAAAATACCGTTAGTCAGTTCAAACAAATTTCCATCATCAGAAAAACTATCTCCAAAGACATAAACATCGTTAAAAAGTTTTCCAGGAAGAAAACCTTGATATTGACCGACTGTAAGATAGTGATCGAGGGGACTATTGGCTGTCCCATTGGCGATTGCTTCGGTAACTTCTGGATATTGAGAAAGATAAAAATCCTTATCAAAGATTTGGTCGATAGTAGTACTCATCGAAAATTTCTCTTTACTACTACCGCCAATGAGAGTATCATCTCCTCCATTGCCTGCTAGAAAATCATTGCCATCGCCTCCTAGAATGCGATCGCCCCCTGCACCACCAAGAATACTATCATCGCCATCTTCTCCTAGAAGGCGGTCTGATTCACTACCACCATTGATAGTGTCATTACCATTACCAGCCAAAATATCATCGCTACCATTATTGCCATTCAAGCTATCATCACCATCGTTTCCAGAGATATTATCGTCACCTTCTTGACCGCTAATAGTATCGCTGTCTTGACCGCCTGAAATTAAGTCATCTCCGCTACCGCCTAAAATCAAGTCCCTGCCACTGAGACCTTGAATAATATCATTACCTTCTAAACCAGAAATGAAATCATCTCCATTACTACCAGTCAAAACATCATCGCCATCAATATCTGTAACGATAAGACCATTTTGACCATCGAGTTCGGAAAGTTCTGCCTGATTTGAAGTTAAACCTGTATAAGACCCCTCGCTTGGATCTTTCAAAATTATGTCCTGAGTTTGTTCTCCTAAGATAGAAGGAAGAAAGATGGTTTTTTTCATATCTCCCTCTCCGAAATAGATGGGAATATCCAGTTCATCGCCCAAACTGAGGGTAACATTAGCAGCCTCATCAGGTTCTCCCGTTCGGACAATAGTAACTTCGTTATCCGTATATTGTTGACTGGTAAAAATAAACGTACTAGGATTGAACAATCCGTAATCGGGGGCTGCTGCTAGAAGATCGGCTGGATCGAAAGATGTCGGTTTTGTATCGGGAAAGTTTGGGTCAAAGTCCTCAGCTACTCGAGGGTCGCTAAAAAATCTTTCAATATTTCCAATTGCTGTGGGGTCATCTGGATCGGGTTGATAAAATAGTAGTACCCTGACTGGTTCGGAGGAGTTGTTTTTGATGGAATGAAGTTCTTCTATAGGACTGAACTTTAAAGTTCCAGGAGAGCCTTGAATCAGATTGTCATCTAACTGTAGATCGGGATGTCCATCGACGACGTAAAACCACTCGGACTCAAGATTATGCAAATGAAGAGGCGTACCGTCATTGGGAAAAAGTGTTGCATCGAATAAGCTAAATTGACCACCATTTTGCTCGGCGGGATTGATGAAACTGAGACGCCCACTTGGAACCCAAAGCGTTTTTACTTTGGGGTCGTCTAGAGGATCGGGTAAGGTTTCTGTTTCCGCCTGTTCAATATACTCCATCAACTCTGGTGGAATTGGAGGTAATTCTGTCGAATTAGTAGTTTTCATTTTTAAAACATCCTTAATCAATATTGTTTAATGTTGTTTAAACCCAGCAGCAACTTTTCCGTCACGAACGAGTAAGGGGACGATCTGTTTGGGTCGGTATCTCTTCAAAGATTGCTGTCTCAGGTAAAATCGACTCAGTTTTCCATTTTCGCAGTTGCTTCTTGAAGGCATCAGCATCAAGAGTGGCAAGATCGAATGCGACATAAGCGTCTGGGCGTATTATAATAACGCGACCAGTTCTTGAGCCGAGTTTGTTCTCGAAATCACCGCGATAATCTACTAGGGTGTTTGCTTGAAAGTTGTGCAACTCTGGCAAACCGCTGTTTAAAATGACGTGAGGTTTAATTATGTTATTGGCATTATCAAGTATTTGGTCGATCTCTTTACGTGCGGATTGAGCTTGATTTGGATCGATGAAAATGAGAAGTGTATAACCAGAAAAACTCAATAGTCTATAGAGCTTAACCTTTTCATGTTCGGCATTCATTAGCTCTATATCGGGTATACGAGTGCCAGCAAGTTTACCCGACCCAGTCTTGTAGCGGACTCCCAAACCCGAGAGAGTTGTGGTGATTTTTCGCTGCACAGGTGGGAGCGGAATAAGGATGCTTAACAGAGCTTGGCGCAGCTTTCTTAACAGAGTTTGGCGTATAAGTAAGCTGCGTAACAAAAGGTTACTAACGCGCAGTGCTCGTTTGCCGAGTGGGTATCGTTCCGAATTGTAGGTGTTAAGCAGTGCTTCTGGTGCTTTCCCCTTGATAACGAAAGCCAGTTTCCAACCAAGGTTGAAGGCATCCTGGATGCCAGTGTTCATGCCTTGACCACCAGCAGGACTATGAGTATGGGCGGCATCACCACTGAGGAAGACGCGACCGACTTGGTACTGAGGCACAATACGCAGGGAAGAACCCCAACGTGTTAGCCATTTCGGGTCGGTTAGCTCAACCTGCTTTTCCAAGATTGCACCGATTGATTCCTGTAACTCTTCGAGATTGAGATCGCGGGTTTCGCGATCTCCCTGATAATTGCGATCGATGGTCACGATCCGATGGGAACCGTCTTTGAAAGGCACGATGAAACCTAGTCCGCGATTGCTGAAGTGTTGCTCTGTACCACCCTCGGCATGATGACCGTGCAAACGGACATCGCCTAAAAAAGCAGTCCAGCCATAGCGATAGCCCTTAAAAGGCAAATCTAACATTTTTCGCACCGTGCTATGTACTCCGTCTGCGCCGACGATGAAGCGCGAATTGATTTCAAACGCCCCTCCCTCGGCACGTTCGACTGTGCTGCACACGGAGTTCTCAGTGTCAGAGAACTCCCTCAGCGTACATCCTCGCTCAATTTCGACACCAAGTCTGTTGAGATAGCGTTCGAGGATTTCTTCAGTCTCAGCCTGCGGCAGGACGAGAATATAAGAAAATGGCGTGTCGAGCTTATGCGCATTAGCTCGAAGCGGCTTTTCCAAGTTCGCGCTAAATTCGATGCCTGGCGAAGTATAGCCACGGCGAACCATTTCGTCTGCGACCCCCAAGATATTCATTAACTCAAGCGTGCGAGCATGCATTACCAGCGCTTTGCTGTGCGATGAGGGTTTGGTACGGCGCTCGATGATTCGCACGTTAACGTTACGACGGGCAAGTTCAATGGCAACAGCCATTCCCGTAGGACCAGCACCAATGACCAAAACGTCTATTTCACTCATGATTTTTCTCCTGTGCTATTGTTGATTAATATTTCTTACATTGGTAGTGGGGCTGGTACTGTTATCCCTTTAGCAACAGCAGGTCGAGTGGCGATCTGGTCGTGCCATGCTATCAGATTAGGAAACTCATCAAAGCTAAAACCCATGCGCTTTGCAGTATATATCCAGCCCCAATGTGCGATATCCACAATTGAGTATTCATCGCAGATGTATTCCCGTTCTTTGAGTCGCCTTTCGAGAACACCATAAAGTCGGTTAGTTTCTTTGGTATATCGTTCAATAGCGTAGGGAATTTTTTCCGAAGTCACCAACGCAAAGTGAGCTCTTTGTCCCAACATCGGTCCGATAGAAGCCGCTTGAAAGAATAGCCACTGGATCGCTTCCCACCGCGCTTTGCCCGATGATGGCATTAAACGTCCTACTTTATCAGCTAAGTAAAGAAGGATTGCACAGGACTCAAAGACTGTCTGTCCTATATCGTGGTCAATGATTACCGGAACTTTGGCATTCGGGTTCAATGCCAGGAACTCATCTTTAAACTGTTCTCCTTGGCGAACATCGACTACTTTGACGGTGTATGGCAGATTTAGCTCTTCGAGACAAATAGAAATTTTGTGACCATTGGGAGTATTGTGAGTATACAAGTCAATCATTAGAAACTCCTGCTGTGTTGTTCGTTTACTGTGCAATTTAGAGAAATAGAGTGATTAAATTGAGTTAGAGCGGTCAAGAGTAAAGCACTCTGTTGGCGAGTCAAGTTGGGCGAGTCAAGTAAAGAGAAAGAAACTCAAACTGTTACGATCGAATCTTGTCGGCGAGCAGCATCGCGCACAGTTGATAAATATTTTTGAGACCCACGGTCAACAGCTTGACCGATGACCTCTATTTCCTGCATCAACACTTGATATTGATTTGGCGTTAGAGACTGAGGACCATCCGAGAGCGCTTTGGCAGGATTGGGATGGACTTCGATCATTAACGAATCTGCTCCAGCAGCGATCGCCGCTTTTGCCATAACGGGAACGTATTCAGATTTACCCGTACCATGACTGGGATCGATCATGATTGGTAAATGAGTCAGCGATCGCAAGACGGGAATAGCTGAAAGATCGAGTATATTTCTGGTATATTGGCGATCGAAAGTACGAATACCTCGCTCGCACAGAATCACATTAGGATTACCTGCTGCCAAAATATACTCGGCAGACATGAGCCAATCCTTAATTGTGGCGGACATACCTCGTTTTAGCAAAATAGGCTTTTTTTGAGCTCCTACTTTTTTTAGCAGTGAGAAATTCTGCATATTACGGGCGCCGATTTGAATGATGTCAGCAACCTCAGCAACTTTTTCGAGTTCGTCTGAATCCATAAGTTCGGTTATAATACCCAAGCCTGTAGCCTCACGAGCTGCTGCCAGAAGTTTCAAGGCACTCTCCCCATGTCCTTGAAAAGAGTAGGGAGAGGTACGGGGTTTGTAGGCCCCGCCACGTAGGAACTTAGCACCAGACGCTTTTACTCGCCGAGCTGTTTCTATAATCATTTCTTCGTTTTCTACCGAACAGGGTCCTGCGACGGAAACGATGGGACAGTTTTGACCAAAAGCTACAAATCCATTTGGCGTTGAAACAAATACCTCACTCGGCTCTCCATAACGGAATTCTCGACTAGCTCGTTTAAAGGGCTTATCTATTGACAAAACCTGTTCAATAAAAGGGCTTAGCTGTTGGATTTGTCCAGGATTGAGAGTTTGTGTATCGCCAATCAATCCAATTACAGTATTATGCTTGCCAACAATTTTTTCTGGTGTAATGTTCTGGCTTTGTAGTTCTTGATTAATTTTTTCAATTTCAGAGGAAGGAGAGCCTTGTTTCATAACTACAATCATTGATTTAAATCTCCGTTGTTTTGGATATTGTTTGAAAATTACGGCGTTGGCTAATGCCAATAGTTTGAGTTATATTTATCCTTCTGGATATACACTTTTGCTTGGTACATCCAGTAATAAATTGCGGAAAATAGGACAAATACAAACAGAGAAGAGTAGATTAAAGTAGCGTTGAGAGGAATAAGGAGCAAGGAACTGACTAATTCGATCGAGATGAGTCCGATCAGTATCCTGACAATGGTTTTTCGCTTCAATAAACTGCATAGTATCGCACCTATCGGCGCACCGACTACAACCACAGGTACTGCTGCTAGCCAATAGTCAAGTATAGACTCGACAAAGTCACCTATGAAATATTTATGAAGGATCAAGCCCGCCATAGCATTAACAGCCATCAAAATTACCGACGTCGAAGTGCTAATTTTTTCGCACATACCAAACAAAAGTACTAAGACAGAAAAACCAAAAATGTCCATACCGCTGCCTACTAAACCGCTGACGATTCCTCCCCAAAATCCCGCTACTAGTGATATAACTCGTTCTCGATTTCTCCAAAATGAGATAGCCAATTTTGGTCTTCTTGTTTGATTTAAAGCGAACAAAACGACAGCAAAGCTACTAACCATCGTCGTAAAGGAAATTTTGATTACATCTGAAGGCAAAACAGGCGCTAAAAAGACCGAACCTAAGATGATACCGAAAACACCTCCAAGACTTGCCCAACGGATGAACCGCCATTCGACCTTAGTACCCATTGCTACGATGGTTACTGAAGCCGCGCTCATACCGACACTTTGAATGGCTAAAGAAAACACCTTGGCATCATGTGGAGAAACGTGAAGCACCTTAGTAAAAACTGGAAAGGCTACTGCTCCCCCACCCATGCTTGTGCCGCCAGCCACAATAGAGCCAAAAACCATAGTTACAGCAGCCTCCCAGTTAGCCATTAAATTAGAAAATGCTCGACTAGGACCAGTTGTAATTAGCCATACAGTCCATACCGTTATAGCGGCTAGAACACTAACACGAATAAAGTGTCGAGAAAACAAAGTGTTGGCGACAAGGTAAAAAAAATTGTAAGTTAATTGGCTCTGGCTGTTTATTTTCCCTTTAGTTATTCGCCGAGCTTGTTTTTTCTCGAGCATAGTTATTCTCACGTTGGTTGAAGTTTTTAGTTTTTGATTAGCAAAGAGTGCTGAAAATCACCATTAACCAAACGTTGTTGAATTAAAGGATGAAATATTTCAGATTAGGACAAGCGAGCTAATGCAGACATGGAATGATTAACTTAAAAAAGTCCAATCTTACGTTAGGATAGCTTTTAGCAAAAATAGCTTTCAGGAAACTTTTCCGTAATCACCATGGTCAGTTTTTTTTGAGAGAACACAGAGTAAGTACGGAAAAACAAATTTTCCTTGGGGTCAATAGAGAAATAATTTGACAATCTATTAGCTGGCTCTTTGCCAGAATCTATGATTTCTTTGTAAGTTTCAACTTTTTGCTCTGACCAGAGTTTACCGATTGGTGTCTTGCTGTTTAATAATTTATCTCTAAATTGTTGCTCCAGGTTATCAATGAAAATACGCGAATTAGCATAGATAAAGTTACGACAGCTAATTTTTCCTTGAAGCAGGACTTCTCTTGTGAGAACTTTTTCTTCTTGATTCGATCTGATGTTCGGCAATTTAGGCTCTATCTTTTCTAAATATTCTGATAGCTTAACTAATTGAATAGGCTCAGATAAGTGAGTTTCTAAAAGGCGTGTGATCGAGCCATTAGTTCTCAACAAAATCTTTTGAAAATCACTTAATTCAGATGCTTCAGCCTGACTGGTAAGCATTTGTAAATCAGTTTTCATGGTAATGTTTCTCTATGTTGTAGATCAGTGAAACTTTTGATGAATGATTTGGGTGGTTACTTTAAATATTTAGCCATTACTCGAAATTTAAACCCTAAAGCCTAAAACTGAGATCTTGCACCTAATATGTATTTAATCTGTGCTATGAGGGTAAGGGGTAAAGGTTAAAGGAAAAAGGGTGTTAAATTGATTACCAAGCTCAAAATATTTAGTTTTTTTGTACTGGTGCAAGATGTGAGTAAAAGCGGGGTTTAACTATAATTTTGTAATCCTTGGGAAATACGAAGGGTCCCGGAAATTCAGCTTCAAAACTCAATTCCTCTCCAGGAACTTGTTCAAATTTGCATTTACGCAGCAGGTTCGCCAAAAATGCAAAGATTTGGAAACGTCCTAGATATTCTCCCAAGCATCTTCGCGGTCCGATGCCAAACGGATAGAACTTATCAAGGAGATCTTTTCTCAGTTTGCCGTTTTCATCCAAAAACCGATATGGGTTAAATTGTTCTGGATCTTTCCAACTACGCTCATCACGGGTCAGACTGTAATAATTGACAATCAGAGGAGTGTTTTTAGGAATAAAGTAATTCCCTAGGGTAGTGTCAGTAGTAGTAGCGTAATTTACGGCAGGTATAGTTGTAGTGGAAGAATGGCGCAAAATTTCGTTGATGCAAGCTTCCGTAAATGGCAATTTGCTGCGATCCTTAAAGGATATTTTTTGTTCTCTGCCAACTACCTCATCAAGCTCTTCCTGGATTTTAGTCTGAATTTCTGGGTAGGCAATCATATAAAGCAGCCCCCATCTGAGTATAAAATTCGGTAGCTGTGTACCCGCCGCTAGGAATTGAATCAAAGAGCCTTTGACAATATCATTTTCGTTCAAGTTAAGTCGCTTTTTCTCTGATTCAGTTAGTTCATCGCTAGCTTTTAACAATCCATCTGTGATATCTCGCAAATTTTCTGGCTCAAAAGATTCTCGATGCTGCTCGATATTTTTTTCAATATAGTTTTCTACAGCACTCAGTCCCTTAAGAAAAGCCCTTATTGTTTTGAGGTTGAGGAACGCATACATTGGCAGCCACAATTTAGGAATAACGCTCATGATTACTCCTGTCAGAAGACCGTGGGGAAGCCTTCTAATAGAATAGGCAGTCTCAACAAAATCGATGTCTTCGGGAGTGTTTGTTTTGCTAAACACTAGCCTTTGCATAAAATTCATGCTGGCTAGGGGAATATGTAATTCAGGGTTAAAAGGTTGACCATCAGAGTTTAAGAACTTATTTACCAAGCCCTCTGCTTCTTCTGTGATCCAATCCTCATGTATGTCTGACTTCCCCGCCAAAAAGGTATGCATTACCTGCATTAAAATATCACGATGTTTTTTCCAAGCTTCGCCGCTTTTTAGCTCCAGAAATTCAGATTGAGGTGGCTGCTTGAAAACGTCGAAATCTGCCCTATTATTAAAGGTATCCTGCTGCTTAACTAAGGCTTCTTTGATTAGATTATACTCATTGAGTACAACAAAATTCCTAGCACCTACACGCATTTGAAAAATATCACCGTGCTTGAGGGCTAGTTGATTCAATGCCAAATGAAAGTGTTGATTCAGAAAGGGTCGCATACCAGCCAGGGAAACCGTCGGCAATTCTGAATGAGTAATTTTGTTGGGCTTTGTAGAGACTGTTTCTTGATAAAACATAGTTAGTTTACGGATGAAGTTGATACGATTATTCCTAGTAAAATGACTTCCAATTTTCAGAAACTTTTAAGAGCAGTAAATCGAATTTTGGGAATCACATTTTTGAATGCATAAATTACACGTCCTTTAAGACCAGCTTTGACGATATGAGTAGGTTTACTCACAGGTAGCTTCATCAGCAGCTGTTGAGCTAAGGATTCTTTATTGCCAGGCCCTTGGAGTCGAAACTGAGTAGCTTGGGTGGCACCGTATACCATGCGAAGCCAGATGCGGGGATGCAAGAAAAAGTATTTCCACAATGGAGGCTCACAGCCAATCAAACCAGCCATATCATCTATGTAGCGATGATAGTCCACCAAGCTTCGTACCCGATGAGCATTATGCTCAAACTGTTCTAAGTTGGTAGCTCGATCTATACATGCAATTCTCTCCATTTCTGCTGGTTTAGGAAGAGTTCGTTTCCCTGTACAGATCATGGCAAAAAACCTCGCCTGCATTTCCATAACGGGAAACTGGCTGCCGAAGCTAGGGCGTGCCCAGCCAATCCAAACTATTTTGTCACGATACTTTGAATGAAACATGTGTTTGTAAAGACTACGAGGGTCAGTTTCCTTAATATCTTCTGGAAGGAAAGGCACAGAGTTTTTGTAGCCAGTAGAAAAAACGACCTCATCTATATCTGTGAGAGTTTGCCCGTCTGCCGTAATTAATGTCCTTCCGCCATCTTCGACCTTTACTATTTCACCAATTACTTTACAGCCATGGTGTACGATCGCTTTGGGCAATGAGAAAGTTTTAGTTCCGTATGTACCCCAGACTCCCTTTTTAGCAGTAATCTTTTCATTAAGTTCTACGGCCGTATCATGGACTGGATCTTTCTGGCTCAACTCAGCTTGACAAATGGCTTGGCTCAGAGTCGCTCCATAATCGCGAGGAAGACCCCAAACCCCTCGATGGGTTGAAACATCGGCAGCATATATGCCTCTTCTGCGGGGTGCTACCCAGCCAGTGGTACTACGAAGACTCACCCAACTGTTTTTGGCTACGCGGGATGTTTCTAGAGCTACGTCCGAGCCAGACTCACCTCCCCCAACTATTAACACGTTCTTACCTGCAAATCTGTCAGCATTACGGTACTGCCTCGAATGGGAGTACTCAACGTTAGTTAATAAGTCTTTCCAAGCTGGATATTTAGGGGTAGCGTTGTTTCCAATTGCCAGTGCAACTCGTTTTGAGAACAAAGTCTCTCCAGAGGCAAGCTGAATCTGCCAGCCTTCACTACCTTGACGAGTCACAGTCACTACTTGGGAATTGAAACGGATGCGATCGAGAACCCCAAAATGTTCGGCGTATCTCTTCCAATAATCAACTGCTTCAGCTTTTGTCCAGAACTTATGTTGGTTTCCATCGCCGAGCCAGAAATCCGAAAACATACTGATCGTAGCAGAAGAAGTCAATACTAAATTATCGTAAGTATTGGCAAAAACGCCTCCAACACCAGAAGCTTGTTCCAAACACACAACATCGCTCAGACCCTGCTCTAATAATTCTTTAGTGCAAACCAGACCTCCAGGTCCTGCTCCAATCACAATGCAATCTAACATGGGAGTTTACCTCTTTATTGCTAAGTTACTTACTAGACCAATTGCTCAATCTTTAGGACAAATTCCTTGACCTTGGAAACTGAGGGTCGTCGGAGAGCGCCTTGGATGGATTGGGGTGAACCTCGCTCGATCCATCCAAGGCATCTGATATGCTCCAGCCGCGCGCGCAGCTTTTGCCATTACTGGGACTAACTCTGCTTGCGCTGTCTTTCTACAATCATTTGCTCGTTTTCCACTGAACAGGGTTCAGCTATCTAGACTTCGGGGTGGTTTTGTCCAAAGGTGACGAGTCCATATGTCGGAATTCTCTATTTTGGACTTTGGACAAAATTTGATTTTTTGTCTTTCGTTTCCCAGTATGTTTGATTATTTCAATCAATAGTTCAGTCAAATTCAGGACTTGGAAAACTCAGTTAAATTCAGGGGCAGCCCAGTCAAGGTTAAGTTAATAAAAGCTGAAAGCCATGTTCAGACTAGTTTGATGGACAATGAGAATTTAAAAGTGGGTTGTACAATTGTCTGAGTTTCTAACCTTAACCTCAAAAAGATAGAGTCAAGACGAAAAAA
>JAAUYI010084145.1_pt1 | contig 13460 bp, 8 predicted proteins | sample 7278041 | NCBI WGS metagenome assembly JAAUYI01 (sample SAMN14350216, study PRJNA611818) | marine sediment metagenome | isolation source: surface marine sediment (0.6m) | place: French Polynesia: Moorea | collected 2018-08
GCCTCGAGCTTCAGGTCGCGGGCCGGCGGGTCTTTCTCATCGTCGTCTGCGGCGACAGCAATCTTGTCCGCGTAGCCTTGTGCTTTGACCAGTTCGGTTCGCAAAAGCGATACCACCTTGGCGCGAGTACCGGGCGATTTACGGCTGCCGTCGCCCGATGGCTGCGCACTCTCGCCAAGCGTCGAGGCGACCATCGCCGTTTCGCGGATGACGGCTTCTGCGACCGTCTCACCGGTCGTTTTCGCTATCAGTGTCTGCCCCGATACGACTTCGCCCGGCGCGTGCCCGGTATGGACGGTCGTCACGCCGAATTCTCGCACCCATTCGATCAGCCGCTCGCGCGCGTTGTAGGCGTCGATTGCGCGCAGCTGCGGCTGGATCGCGTCCGAGCGTTCGAGCTGGTCCTGGTCGTGCGGCTGGTTCTGGTATCCCGCGAGGCCAACAACCGAATGTGCATCGATCAGGCCGGGCGTTACGACAGCCGCTTCGACGAGCGGCAGGTTGGCCGGGATCCGCACCTTGCCCTGTTCCCCGACGGCGCGAATTTTGCCGTCCCGAATGACGACCACCCCGTTCTCGATCGGGGCACCGGCCGACGTGTAAACCCGGTCGCCCTTGACGACGATGTCGGATGCTGCTGCCGTCGTCGCACAGCCGAACAGGGCGATGAGGAGCGCCAGGTGTTTCATCAGTGACCCTCCTCGTAGCCGTGGAAGGTGTGCACCGTGGACGGGTGCAGCGCGCCGTAGCCGCCCTCGGCGATGGCTTTGTCGTCCGGGTCGTCCAGGTCGAAGCGCTTGCGGCCTTCTACCCAGGTCTCGAGGACGCGCGTGTAGACGCTGAACGGGTCGCCTGACAGGATGACGAAGTCGGCGTCTTTGCCCCGCTCGAGCGAGCCGACCCGATCATCGAGGTCCAGCATTCTTGCGGGCTCGAGCGTCAGCGCATTGAGCGCGGTTTTGCGGGAGATGCCGGCGCGAATGCCCAGCGCGGCCATGCGCAGGAACAGGCGTGAGTCGGTAATGTAGTCATCCGTGTGAAGCGCGAGCCGCGCACCGGCTTTTTCGAGCGCCGGCGCACCGTCGAAATTCAGGTACATCGCCTCGAGTTTGCCACCCGGGCTGTCGACGATGATCAGCGACACGGGCACGTCCGCTGCTGCGATCTCTTCGGCAACCCGGTGTGCCTCGCTGACGTGGTGCAGCACGACGCGGTAACCGAAGTCCTTCTGCAGGCGCAGTACTGTCAGGATGTCGTCGTGACGGTGCGTGTGGTGATGCACGATGCGCTCGCCGTTGAGCACCTCGACAAGTGCCTCGAGACCGAGATCGCGGTCCGGCATCTTGTCGGGGTCGCCGTTGGCCCGTTCGATCTTGGCCATGTATTCCTGTGCCGCAACGTATTTCTGGCGTACGAGAGACGCGGACTTGGCGCGCGTGCCCGGGAACGGCGCATCGCGGAGGGAATTGGTGCCATTGGCCATCTTCATGCCGCCGTCGATGCGCCCATCCGCCTTGCGGTAGGCGATTTCCTCGATCGAGTTGCCTTCGCGCAGCTTGACGTAGATGGTCTGGCCGCTCATCAGGTGGCCGGAACCCGACATGAGGTTGGCGGTTGTGATGCCACCGGCGAGTGCGCGCTTGAAGCCGGCGTCGCGGACATTGATCGCATCGAGTACGCGGGCATCCGGCTGGATCGGGTCCGAGCTGTCGGCGCCGGCAACCTCGCCGATATGGCTGTGCGTATCGACCAGCCCGGGAATGATGACTTTGCCACTGACGTCGATGACGTTGGCATTGCGCGGGATACGAACGCGATCGCCGGGACCGACAGCGCGAATCCTGTCGCCTTCGATCAGCAATACGCCGTTCTCGATGACGTCGCCAGCGGTCGGCATGATCGTCGCGCCGGTGAAAGCGGTCGTCTCGGCGTGCGCCGGCGTCGCGGCAACCAGCATGCCCACAATGGCGCAGGCAATTCTCAGGGATCTGGTCATAGTTGTTGTCTTTGTCGTTGCGATGATCAGTCCGTTGCGTGGCTCACCGGCTGCGTCTCGGTCAGGCCGAAGATTTTCAGCGCGAAGGCATAATCGTGCGACCGTTCCTTCATACGTTCGAAGCGAGCTTTCGAGCCGCCATGGCCGGCTTCCATGTTCATTTTCAAAAAGAACGGGCCGCCCTTTGCCTCGTCGCGAAGCCGGGCAACCCACTTGGCCGGTTCCCAGTAGGTGACGCGATAGTCCGTCAGCCCCCCGGTTGCCAGGATCGGCGGATACTCGATGTCGCTGCGGATGTTGTCGTACGGCGAATACGCTGCGATCGTGTCGTACGCTTCAGCGTCAGTGATCGGGTTGCCCCATTCGACCCACTCTGGCGGCGTCAACGGCAGCTCGCCGTCGGAAATCGTGTTGATGACGTCGACGAAGGGAACGGCGGCGATGACGCCGCCGAACAGCTCGGGACGAAGATTTACGGCTGCACCGACGAGCAGGCCGCCGGCAGAACCGCCGTAGATGACCGTTTCGCCCTTGCGGCCGTAACCGCGCTCCTGCAACTCTTCGGCCGCCCTGGCGAAGTCCGTGAACGAGTTCATCTTCTTGTCGAGCTTGCCGTCCAGGTACCACTGCCGGCCCTTGGCCGCGCCGCCGCGGATGTGTGCGGTGGCGTAGACCACGCCGCGATCGACCAGCGACAGGATTGCATAGTTGAAGTACGACTCGATCGTGGCGCCGTAGCTGCCGTAGCCATACAGCAGCAAGTGTGCCGTACCATCGATCGGCACGGTCTTCAGGCGCAGGATGGTGACCGGAACTTCGGCGCCGTCGTCGGCTGTGACAAACGTCCTTTCGACGACGTACAGGTCGGGATTGTGTCCGCTCGGGACTTCCTTGGTCTTGCGAAGCTCACGCTCGCGCGTCGTCATGTTGAAGTCGAAAGTCTGGTCCGGCGTCGTCGGCGACTCATACGTAAACCTGACGGTATCGGTGTCGTACTCGTAACCGGCGGAAAGGCCCAGTGAGTACGCTTCTTCCTGGAAGTCGATCTCGTAGACTTCGGCCAGTGCGTAGTCGGATACCACGATGCGGGGCAGGGCATTGCGACGTTCCAGCCGCACGATCCTGTCCTTGAACGGGATGAAGCCGAGTACGTAGGTGCCGGACTCGTGCGGCAGCCAGTCTTCCCAGTTTTCGCGCCCCGGTGCTTCGACCGGTGCACGGACGATCTTGAAATCGACCGCGTCCCCGGCGTTGGTGTGTATGTAGAAATGGTCGCCGTGGTGGTCCGGGGAATACAACTCGTCGGTCATGCGCGGCGCGATCAGCGTCGGCGCCGTGCCCGGCGCGGCATCCCGTTTCAGGAAGCGGTATTCGCCGTCGGTACCTTTGCCGACGCCAATGAACATGTATTCGCCGCTCTGGCTTTCTTCAAGCCACAGGAAATAACTGTCATCCGCTTCCTCGTAGACCAGCAGGTCGTCGGCCGGGTCGGTGCCCAACACGTGGTGTTTTATGCGCTTCGGGCGCTGGTTGTCGTCGCGCTCGACGTAGTAGAAGGATTTCGAATCCGCGGCCCATACCGCGTCGCCACTCGTCGACGCAATGGTCTCCTCGAACTCTTCGCCTGACGCGATGTTGCGTATGCGGATGTCGTAATACTCGGAGCCGAGACGATCGACCGAGTAGGCGATCAGTTCGTGGTCGGGACTGTGGACCACCTCGCCGATATCGAAAAAGTCTTCACCTTCGCCCTCGAGATCCCCATCGAAAAGGATGGTTTCGTCACCGCCACCGCGGGGTGTGCGTACGTAGACGGCATACTCGCCGCCTTCGCGATAGCGCACGGCGTAGGCGTAGGGACCGTCGTTTTTCGGTACCGAGCTGTCATCTTCCTTGATGCGGCCGCGCATTTCCTCGTACAGCTGCTCGCGCAACGCGGCCGTATCGTCGGTGGCGGATTCGTAATAGCCGTTCTCTGCATTCAGCTGGTCCCGGATGTCGTCGCCCAGCACGTCCGGATCGCGCAGAACTTCCTGCCAGTTGTCGTCTCGAAGCCAGGCGAAGTTGTCGATACGTGTATTGCCGTGCTGTTCGATTTCCTTCGGTCGTTTCTCGGCGACAGGCGCGTCATCTGCGAACGCGGCAAACGGTCGGGCGGTCATGTCAGTCATGGTTTCGGTTTCGGCTTGGTCGTGTTTGCTGCATCCGGCAACCAGGAGGGTCGCGTCCAGGCAGACAATGCTAAGGGGCGCGCATCTGGAGAAGGGCATACGGGTATCCCGCGGTAATCAAGAAGCCCGCAATGGTATAGCGTTCGGCTATTAGCACCAAACGCTGGCGAAAGCAGCGGTATAATGCGCGCCTTGATCCTGACCTGCGCCTTACCCCGGTTGCAGGGATCATCAGTACCGAACAGGGAAACACCATGAGAATCAGTCATCTGCCAGCGCTTTGCCTGGCTGCCAGCCTCGTTGTCGCCTGTGGCGGCGGCGACCAGGGCACTACCGACCAGGATGCCGAGACGACGGAAATCATCGTGACGGACGCCGAACTGGCCGGCAACCCCTTCCTCGAGGAATGGGATACACCGTATGGCGTACCGCCGTTCGACCGCATCGAAGCCAGCCATTTCATGCCGGCCTTCAAGAAAAGTGTGCTGGAGCTACGGGCCGAGATCGACGCGATCGTCAACAATCCCGACGCGCCATCTTTCGAGAACACGATCCTGGCGCTGGAGGTGTCCGGGGGGCTGCGAGCCAAGGTCCTTTACACGTTTGGCCCGCTGACCGGCACCGAGCTCACCGATGAGCTGCGGCAGCTGCAACGCGAGATTTACCCGATGAATTCTCGTGAGACCGACGCCATCGCGTTGAACGAGACCCTGTTCGAGCGCGTCCAGGCCGTGTACGATCAGCTCGACAGTCTCGACCTGGGCGAGCAGGAAGCGCGCCTCGTCGAGCTGACCCATCGCTGGTTCGACCGTCGCGGCGCCGCGCTGTCGCCGGACGTCAAACAGCAGGTCGCTGACATCAACGCGGAGCTCTCCGAGCTGACGACGCAGTACGGCCAGAACCTGCTGGCCGAAACCAAGGCGTTCACGATCGAGCTCACGGACGAGGCGGATCTTGCCGGCCTGGCGGACGACTTCAAAGCCAATATCCGGGACGACGAAAAGGAAGCGTGGGTCGTCGGGCTGAACCGCTCGGTTTTCGAGACCTTCATGACGCAGTCGGAGAATCGCGAACTCAGGGAAAAGCTGTTCAACGGCTACCGATTGCGCGCCTCCAAAGGCGAATACGACAACGGGCCGCTGGCAATTCGCATCGCACAGCTGCGCGCCAAGCGCGCCGAGCTGATGGGTTACGAGTCGCATGCGCACTACCAGCTCGAACTGCGCATGGCGAAAACGCCGCAGGGTGCGGAGGACTTCCTGCTCAAGGTCTGGCGCCCCGGGCTCGAGCGTGCGAAGGAAGAACGTGCCGACATGCAGGCAATGATCGGTGACGATTTCGAGTTTGCCGCACATGACTGGTGGCACTATTCCGAGAAGGTTCGCAAAGCTCGCTACGATCTCGATGAAAACGAGATCAAGCCGTACTTCCGTATGGAAGCCGTGCGCGAAGGCGCGTTTACGATGGCCAACCGGCTGTTCGGTATTTCGTTTGCGAAGGTCAACACGCCGCGCTGGAACGATGTCGTCGACGTGTTCGACGTGCGTGGACCGAAGGGCGAGCACCTCGGCCTGTTCATGATCGACATGTACTCGCGCGATTCGAAGCGCGGCGGTGCCTGGATGAATTCCTACCGGCCGGCGTCGAACATCGGCGGCGATCGTATTCGCCCAATCGTCACCAACAACATGAACCTCGCGATGCCGCCCGAAGGCGAGCCCGCGCTGATGCGGTTTGCGGAGGTGGAAACGCTGTTCCACGAGTTCGGCCATGGCTTGCACGGCTTGCTGACGCAGATCGACTACCCGACGTTTTCGGGCGTCGACGGTCCGCGCGACTACACCGAGTTCCCGGCACAGATCCTCGAGCACTGGGCGTCGGAGCCGGAGATGCTCGACCTGTTTGCGCGGCACTACGAAACCGACGAGGTCATCCCGCAGGCGCTGGTCGAGCGCATGCTGACGGCGGCCAATTTCAACCAGGGCTTCAAGACGACCGAATACGTGGCGGCGTCCCTGCTGGACCTTCGCTGGCATACGCTGAGTTCGGAGGAAGCCGCCAGGATCACGGACGCGCGCGAGTTCGAGAAGGCCGTTCTCGACGAGTATGGCCTGATCGACGAGATCGAGCCGCGCTACCGCTCGCAGTACTTCAGCCACACGTTCTCCGGTGGCTATTCCGCCGGCTATTACGCGTACCTCTGGTCGGAGATTCTCGACGCTGACGGCTTCAATGCGTTCAAGGAAGCCGAAGACATCTTCGACCCGGAGACGGCTGCGCGACTCAAGCAGTGGGTCTACGAAGCGGGTGGCTTGCGGGAAGCGGACGAGCTTTACCGCAACTTCCGCGGTGCCGATCCGAGTATCGAACCGTTGCTCAAAGGGCGAGGTTTCGAGGTGCCGGGCACCGAGGGCTGACTACAGGAAACGCCAACACGCAAACGCCGGCTTCGAGCCGGCGTTTTGCTATGCGCCGATGAACCGTTGAATCGCCCAGGCGAAGCCGACAAAGCCGATCAGCGCGGACGCCGGCAGCACGACGAAGCGGCGATAGCGGCGATCGGCGTCGTCGGCCCACATCCGCCGGAGCGCGATCGCGGCCGCGAATGCGACCAGGATCACGGCAATCTGCCCGATCTCGACGCCGACGTTGAATCCGATCAGCGCGCTCCAGAACTGCCCGGGCGGCAGGCCGAGTTCGCCGAAAAAGCCGGCAAACCCCATGCCGTGAATGAGGCCGAAGCCGAATACCAGCAGCGGGCGCCAGCGGGTCATGTCCCTGAAAAACAGGTTCTCCAGTGCGACGAAACCGATCGTCAGTGCGATCAGCGGTTCGACGATGGCAGCCGTTGGAGTGATCATGCCGCTGGCCGCGAGGCCCAGCGTGGCCGTGTGTGCGACAGTGAAGGTCGAGACCTGGATGACCAGTGCCCTGAGCCGCGTCGAGGCGAGGAAAATCGCCAGCACGAACAGAATATGGTCGCTGCCGTCGGGCAGGATGTGCCGGACACCGATGGTCACGTACAGCCCGGCGGTCGACCAGAAGCCGCGGACGTTGCCGAATTCGTCGAGCAGCGGCTCGAGGCGGCGCATGGCATCGGGGTCCGAACTGTCGAGCACGGACAGCGCATCGCATAACGCGGGATCCATGCCGTCCTCACCTGGCACACAGAACTCGTCTTCCGGGTGCGCCCAGACGACCGAGGCGATCAGCATCAGCAGGATGATGACGACGACGAGCAGGCGCCTGATTGCCGTCCGTGGGCGGGCGGGTTTCATGCGCGCGAACCTTACCCAACGCTTTTTAAAGTGGCAACCGGGGCCGCCCGTTCGGTTATCATGCGCTGCTTCCTGCGAAACAGGCACGACAAACCATGACACGAGTACTCCCGATCTTGCTCGCCGTGGCCTGCGCACCGCTTGCGCTGGCCGACAGCCACACCGCCGTCCTGGATATCGAGCGGCTGTTCGAAGCTCCCAACATCAGTGGCCCGGCGCCGCGTGGTGTGAAGATTTCGCCCGATTCGAAGCGTGTCACGTTCCTTAAGGGTAAGGAGACGGACCGGCTGCAGATGGATCTGTGGGAGTACAACCTCGAAGACGATGCAATGCGCCTGCTCGTCGACTCGACCGAGATCGTCAGCGGGCCCGAAGACCTGTCCGAAGAAGAACTGCTGCGGCGTGAGCGTCTGCGGATCGTCGGCCAGCGCGGGATCGTCAGTTATCACTTTTCCCCGGACGGCGAGAAACTGCTGTTTCCGCTGAGCGGCGACCTGTTCGTCTATGACATGGCCAGTGGCAAAACGCAACGCGTGACCGAAACGGATGCCGGGGAGACCGATCCGAAGTTCAGCTCCACGGGCAAGTACGTGTCCTTCGTTCGCGAGCAAAACCTGTATGTCGTCGAACTCGAAAGCGGCAAGGAGACGCAGCTGACGACCGACGGTGGCGACACGATCAGGAACGGCATGGCCGAGTTCATTGCGCAGGAAGAAATGGACCGTTACACAGGCTACTGGTGGTCGCCGGATGATCGCGCGATTGCATTTACGCGGGTAGACGAATCTCCGGTCGAAATCGCCGAGCGTTTCGAGGTGTATGCCGAAGACTTCAAGGTGTACATGCAGCGTTATCCCGCCACCGGTACACCGAACGTCGAGATCCAGCTCGGCGTCATCGAAATGGGCAGTGGCGACGTCGAGTGGATGGACCTCGGCGACGAGAAAGACATTTATGTTCCCCGGGTTGCCTGGTTTCCGGACGGTGAATACCTGGCCGTGCAGCGACAGGCTCGCGACCAGCAGACGCTGGAACTCCTCAAGGTCGATAGCCGCGACGGTGATGCACGCGTATTGCTGACCGAAACCAGCGACACCTGGATCAACCTGCACAACGAACTCAGGTTTCTCGAGTCCGAGCAACAATTTATCTGGGCATCGGAGCGGGACGGCTTCAAGCATCTGTACCTGTACGGCAACGAAGGTGAATTGATCCGCCAGCTCACGTCGGGTGATTGGGAAGTCGTTTACGGTGGCCGCGCAAAAAGTGCGCTGCTGCACGTCGACGAAGACGCGGGCACGTTGTTCTTTACCGGGACGGCGGATAGCCCGATCGAACGTAACGTCTACTCGGTGCCGCTCGACGGCAGCGCCGAGCCGGTCCGGCTTTCACGCGAAGCCGGCTGGCACCGGGCCGAGTTTGCGCCGAACGGCGAGTTTTATGTCGATACGTTCGAGAGCATCACCGTGCCGAAGCAGGTTGCCGTGCACGCCGCGGACGGCTCGAGGATCGCGTTTATCGAAGAGAATGCCCTGGACGAGTCGCATCCTTACTTTCCGTATCTCGGGAACCACCCGAGCAGCGAATTCGGCACGCTGGAAGCCGCGGACGGGCAGGCGCTCTATTACCGCATCCAGAAACCGGCTGACTTCGACGAGAATCGGTCCTACCCGGTCATCGTATCCGTGTATGGCGGGCCGATGGGGCAGAGCGTGACCAACAAGTGGAGCGCCAGCTTCGAAGAGGTCCTGGCCAGCAACGGATACATCGTGTTCACCCTCGACAACCGCGGCACCGGGTATCGCGGTGTTGCATTCGACGCTCCGATTTACCGTCACATGGGCAAAGTCGAAGTCGAAGACCAGATGGTCGGCGTCGAATTCCTTCGCTCTCTCGACTACGTTGACGCAGATCGAATCGGCGTCTGGGGATGGAGTTACGGCGGCTACATGGCCCTGATGTGCATGTTCCAGGAGCCGGATGCGTTTGCCGCCGGTATATCCGGCGCGCCTGTGACCGACTGGAAGCTCTACGACACGCACTACACGGAGCGCTATCTCGGCACGCCGCAGAACAATGCCGACGGCTATGAGAAGAGCAGCGTGTTCCCGTACGCGGAAAACCTCAAAGGTCCGCTGCTGATCATGCACGGCATGGCCGATGACAATGTCCTGTTCACGAACAGCACCAAGCTGTACGCGGCGCTGCAGACCAAAGGCAAAGACTTCGATTCAATGAACTACCCGGGCAGCAAGCACGCACTGATGCGTGTGCCGACTACCGGCAAACACGCCCTGAGGCAAATGTTGCGCTTTTTCGAACTTCACCTGAAAGACTAGGTAGACCGCATGCGTGTATTTATTTCCGGGCTTTTGGCCCTGCTGGTTTTGACGGCTTGTGATCGACAGGAAGCAGACGAGAACACAATGGCATCCACCGAAGAGGCAATAGCGGTAGCAGCGGAAGACCCGCACATCTGGCTCGAAGAGGTCGAGGGTGACGAGGCGCTCGAATGGGTAGAACGGCAGAACGAGGTGTCGCTCGGTTACCTGGAGTCGCTGCAGACGTTTGCACCGCTGCGGGCACGCAACCTCGAGATTTACGACTCCGAAGAGCGCATTCCGACGCCGGGCCTGCGCGGCGACTACGTCTACAACTTCTGGCGCGATGCGGACAACGTCCGCGGCCTGTGGCGCCGCGTGCTGCTGGACGACTACGTAGCCGACAACATCGACTGGGAAGTGCTGCTCGACATCGATGCGCTTGCCGCGGAAGAGGGCGAGGATTGGGTCTACAAAGGGGTCGAGTGCCTGCGACCCGATTACCGTCGCTGCCTGATCAGCCTGTCCCGCGGTGGTGCCGATGCTGTCGTTGTGCGCGAGTTTGACGTCGAAGAGTTGCGTTTCGTAGACGACGGCTTTTATCTCGAGGAGGCCAAAAGCTCGCTCAGCTGGATCGACGAAAACACGCTGTTCGTCGGCACCGACTTCGGCGAAGGCAGCCTGACCGACTCCGGTTATCCGCGGACGTCGCGATTGTGGCGTCGTGGTGTGCCGATCGAGGAGGCCGAGGAACTCTTCGCCGGTGAACAAGCCGACGTCTGGGCCGGCATGTACCGGACATGGGACGGTGACACACCGTACGACATAGCGAGCCGCGTACCCACCTTTTTCACGGCAATGAATTACCTGTACACGGAGGAAGGTGGCCTCGAGCACATCGCGATCCCGGACGACGCCGAGTTTCGCGGGGTGATGAAAGGGCAGATGATCGTCGAGCTCAAGTCCGCCTGGTCGCCGTCCGGCGAAGAATTGCCGCAGGGCGCGCTGATTGCCATCGACTTCAATGATTTCATGCAGGGCGGCCGCGATTTCGAGGTGTTGTTTACACCGACGGAATCGACGGCGATTAAACGCGGCGGCGTCAAGAGTACGCGTGATTACCTGATGCTCAACATCCTCGACGATGTCGTGAGTCGCGTGAAGCGCTTCGAGTTCAAGGATGGCGAGTGGGTCGGTGCGGATGTCGAAACCGAAGAGTTCGGTAGCATCACGTTCATCACCGCGGCTGAAGAGTCCAACGTGTTCTTCTATACGTTCGAGGGATTCCTGACCCCCGACACGCTGTACGTAGCCGACGATGGCGGGGCGACCAGCCAGCCGTTGCGCTCACAACCGACATGGTTCAATGCGGAAGGGATGTCGGTCGAGCAGCACTTCGCCACCAGCAAGGACGGCACGCGCGTGCCGTACTTCCTGATTTTGCCGAAGGACTACGAAGCCGACGGTGACACGCCGACCTTGCTGTACGGCTACGGTGGTTTCGAGGTCAGCCGCACGCCGGTGTACAGCGGCACGGTCGGACATAGCTGGCTCGCACGCGGTGGTGCCTACGTCATGGCCAACATTCGCGGCGGCGGTGAATACGGGCCGCGCTGGCACCGGGCGGCCCTGAAAGAAAACCGCCAGAAGTCCTATGACGATTTCATCGCGATTGCCGAAGACCTTGTTGCCCGGCAAGTGACCAGCCCGGAACATCTCGGCATTCGCGGTGGGTCGAACGGCGGGCTGCTGACCGGCGTCATGCTGACGCAGCGACCGGACCTGTTCAACGCCGTGGTCGTGCAGGTGCCGTTGCTCGACATGAAGCGGTACAACAAGTTGCTGGCTGGCGCCTCGTGGATGGGCGAATACGGCGATCCCGATACGGATGACTGGCAGTTCATCAGGGAATACTCCCCGTATCACAACCTCGAACCGGGCACGGACTACCCGAAGCCGTTCTTCACGACGTCAACCCGTGACGACCGAGTCCATCCCGGCCATGCACGCAAAATGGTTGCGCGCATGTTGGAGATGGGTCACGACCTCCTGTACTACGAGAACACGGTCGGCGGACACGCCGGCGCGTCGGACAACAAACAGGCAGCACGGGCAGAGGCGCTGCTCTACAGCTACCTGTGGGACCAGCTCGGTAGCGGCGAAGGCTAGGCGTCTATTCTTCGACCTGGTCGACGCTGACCTGGCCGGTCACGCGGCGCCAGATATGCGCCCAAGACAGGCCGATTCCGAGGATGACGGCGAGCCCGACCAGGGCAATCCAGGTCTTGGCCGTGGTGGACTCGGCCGAGATGACGCCCCAGTCGATCAACAGCCATACGAGCGCGCTGATGACGATGCCGATCAGCGCAATGCCCAGTGCATTGAGGGAGCGCCAGGTTGCGAACCAGAACACGGTCCAGCCGATCAGGAGCAGGCCGATCGCAAGCAGGTGCAGCGGTCCGAATGCAGCGGCGGCAACGGCTTCGCTGATCCAGTGATAGGCCGAGTAACCGCTCGGGTTGAACGTGGCAAGCACGAGCGCGAGCGCGGCAAACAGGCGCAGCATCACGCTGACAATGGAAAAGTCGGAGGAATCGCCTTCGCGTTTGGCCACGGGTTGCCCCTGTTGTCGTTGTAATCCGGGGGCGCCTAGTATACGGGCGGGGCCGCGTTATGGAAGCATGCCGGCCAACGCTTCGATAGCCGTATAATCTCGAGCAGAGCCCGCAATCGAGGATACCCGATGATCACCGTGCACCACCTCGAAAACTCCCGTTCGCAGCGCATCCTGTGGCTGCTCGAAGAGTTGGGCGTCGAGTACGAAATCAAGCGTTATGGACGGGACAAAGACACCAGTCTCGCGCCGCCGGAGCTCAGGGACATCCATCCGCTGGGCAAGGCACCCATCATCACGGACGGCGATGTCACGGTCGCCGAGTCCGGCGCGATCGTCGAATACCTGGTGTATGAGTACGATGACGGGCGCATGCGGCCGGACGAGGACACGCCGGAGCGACGTGACTACACCTACTGGCTGCACTACGCCGAAGGCACATTCATGCCGCTGATGATCATATCGCTGATCCTCGGTCGCATCGAAAATGCGCCGGTGCCGTTCTTCCTGAAACCCGTGACGCGCGGCATAGCGCAGAAAGTACGCGACAGCTACCTTGACGCGAATATCAAGCGAAACCTCGATTACATGGAAGCCGCCCTGTCAAAAAGCACCTGGTTTTGCGGCGACAGCCTGACTGCGGCTGATGTGCAAATGAGTTTTGCCATCGAGGCGGCCGAGGTGCGCGCCGGCCTGCACGACGACTATCCGCACCTGGCTGCGTTTCTGAAGCGCATGCGCGAGCGACCAGCCTACCGGGCGGCGCTGGACAAGGGCGGGCACTACGAGCTGGGTCGCTGAAACCAAGCTCCGACGGAGGTGTCTCAAGCATCATGAATTCCAGACTTTCGACATTACTTGCTTTTGTCCTGGTAATCGCCGGCGGTCCTGCGTTCGCGGATTCCCCGCCCGAGACCGGCATCGCAACCGAGTGGGCGCGTGTGGACACCGATGCCAGGGACCAGCCGCGCGCCTTGCAGGTCGCCATCGCAACCTACGTGCCGGCGCAGGGGACGCGGGACTTCTCGGTGGACCTGATCAGTGCCGTGCACGTCGGTGACGAGGCCTACTACCAGGAGC
>JAAUYI010064935.1_pt1 | contig 13459 bp, 14 predicted proteins | sample 7278041 | NCBI WGS metagenome assembly JAAUYI01 (sample SAMN14350216, study PRJNA611818) | marine sediment metagenome | isolation source: surface marine sediment (0.6m) | place: French Polynesia: Moorea | collected 2018-08
AGCATTAAAAACTTCCAAGTTAGGGCACGCTCCAAAGCACTTATCCTACTTATGGGGTTGTCACTTACCCCTGATTTCCTCTGATAGGAAAATAAGGAATAAAATACGTTCAAAGATTCAAATTTGTGATGTTATTCAGATCTCTTATTCTATATTTTTGCTAATTTTAAATGTTAGGCTGATTAGGTTGCAGAGAGTATTTGCTGAAAAATAACGTTTTATCCGTTTCCGCCTCATTAGTTTTAGTCACCTCATTGCATAAGGGCCAAACGGGCACCTTGACATTAGCCCTATAAAAAGGAAAAATTGTTGTGCATATTAGTTTTTCTTGCACTTCCGCTTTTGTCAAATGCATGACCCTTCTTTTACTTTTTTCTTCCCGTGCTTGACACAGTCAACCTCACCACTCTATAATTTTTATAAGTAGTCAGTTCACCGCAGATGTAAAAACCAAACCTGCTGAGAAACAGGGACGGAAAGCCACGGGTCCAGCTGAGATAGCCGGGTTGCCATGAATAATGGTGGTCCGGCTATTTTTTTCTCGGCACAAGCCCGCATCCGGAACTAAAAGTCTTTCACTTCTTGAAACTTCCCAATACCTAGTCACCAGATGTTGCCCGTGCTGCCATATTGAATTTTTATCACAAGGCTGAATGGTTGCTTGTTCTTCAATTCACTACCTTTCACCCTGTAAATTTCCGAAACTCACATCTCAGAGGGGGTTGAAAAATGAATGTTCTACAAAAAGGATTTGTTTTTATCATCTGTTTGTTATCGGCAGCAGGTCTGATGTGGACACCGCTTACAGCCAAAGAAAAAACGCCTGCCCAAAATGACACGAAATCAATGGTTCTGGAGGGCCAGCTTGCCCCACGTCTGCAAAACCTGGGCGATCACACCTTTTCCGTCACCACGAAATCGGAACGTGCCCAGCTTTTCATTAGTCAGGGGTTAAATCTGCTATATGGTTTTAATCACAAAGAAGCGGTTCGTTCATTCAAGGAGGCGGCACGTCTTGATCCTGACTGTGTGATGGCTTATTGGGGAATAGCTCTGGCGTTGGGTCCAAATATCAACCTGCCAATGCAGCCCGACAATGAACCGATTGCTCATGATTTTGTACAAAAAGCGCTTTCCCTTTCAGAGAACGTTTCAGCCAGAGAAAAAGCATATATTGAAGCTCTTGCAGTCCGCTATACTGGAGTTATATCTTCCGAGCGCTCAAAAAACGACATTGCTTATGCCAAAGCGATGAAAGAACTACATGAAAAATTTCCTGACGATCTCGATGCAGCAACGCTGTATGCTGAATCGCTCATGGATCTCAGGCCCTGGGATTATTGGACCAGGGACTATAAGCCCTATGCCGAAACAACGGAAGCCATGAATATATTGGAGTCCGTCATTGAGCGGAACCCAAGGCATCCTGGCGCCCTGCACCTCTACATTCATCTTGTGGAGTATGCAAGGCCGGAACTCGCCGAAGCAAGTGCCGACAGGCTACGGGAGTTGGTCCCTGGTGCCGGTCACCTCGTCCATATGCCCTCACACATCTACAGAAGAATAGGTCGTTATCACGATGCCTCCAAGAGTAATATGGCTGCTATTGCTGCAGATGAAGATTACATTAGCCAATGTCGCGCTCAAGGAATTTATCCTTTGGCGTACTACCCTCATAATATTCACTTTCTTTGGGATTCTGCTTCAATGGAAGGTCGCAGCAAAATAGCTATAGACGCCGCCAGAAAAGCAGCTACAACAGTGCCTGAAGGTGCCTGGCGCGACATTCCTATCCTCCACCAATTTCTCGTTGCACCACTCTTTGCCTACACCAGGTTTGGTAAATGGGAAGAGATCTTAGCCGAACCCAAACCACCTGAAGACAGTCCTTTCTGGACAGGAATCTGGCACTATACCCGCGGGTTGGCTTTTACAACCAGGAATGATTTTAAGGCTGCCACCGGCGAACTGGCCAAGCTGAGAGCAATTGCTGAAATCGACTGGCTGAAAGATTATCGGGTAACCTTTTCCAGGAACGGGGCAAAAGCTATTCTAGACATTGGTGTTATCGTTCTTGATGGTGAGCTCAACGCCAAACAAGGAAACTTTGATGAAGCAATAGCTTTGCTGCATCAAGGAGTCCTACTGGAGGAAAATCTTATCTACAATGAACCGCCCGACTGGCATGTTCCTGTTCGCCAGGTGCTGGGTGCAGTATTGCTTGATGCTGGAAGACCAGCGGAGGCTGAAGCAGTCTACTGGCTGGACTTACGGCAAAATCGTGATAATGGCTGGTCGTTGTTCGGCCTGATGGAAAGTCTTCAGGCCCAAGGCAAAAACAGTGAAGCTAGGGAAGTAGAAAAAAGATTCCGCGAAGCATGGAGCCATACGGACGTTTCCTTGACAGCCTCGATCATAGATTAAATTGGAACAGACGAATACGGGAGCACTCGCATCCAAGTGTTCCCCGCGAGAGGTATATAATCCTCAGGGACCTGTATTCTGCCCTTCAAGCACTAATATATCTCTCGATTAATATATTTTGAGTAGTCATCCTGCTTTATACGATACTCTTCGTCTAATAAAGGTGATGATATTAGAAAATCTGCAGAAGAACGATTACATGCTGTCGGCACATTATACAGTACAGCTAAACGTAATAGTGCTTTTACATCAACGTCATGTGGTTGGGGTTGCATCGGATCCCATAGAAATATTAGCAAATCAACTTTCCCTTCAGATATAAGGGCTCCTAATTGCTGATCACCTCCAAGTGGACCACTTTTCAACTTTATTATTTTTACTTCAGAACACTTCTGCACGGTAACTGCTGATAATATAGTTTCTTCTATTAATCGTCCTGTAGTTCCAGTACATATAAGATCGTGATAAACAAGTACGTCGCGGTTCCAGGTAACCCATTCAATTAAATCTTTTTTTCTGTTATCATGGGCAACCAGACCGATACGTTTTTTGACTTTTGCTTCCATTAAACCTATTCGTTTTTAATGAATGATTAAGAGTTTTTACTAGGTGAAATCTCAGAAAACGGGTTGACTGTTGTTGCCTTGCGTGCATGTTTGCAATGAGATCGGCTATTGTGTTCCAACATTCAATTTCTCCAATCAGAATAGTAATGGAGAGATCAATAGATTCTTAAGCCGTTGTTTTACTTAACTGCGATAGGTAACGGATAGGGATGGTTACCAGAAAAAACGGTATGGTATACATCGCTGCAACTAGAATTTCGGTGGAGCCGAAATAGCTACCACTTAGTACAATCACCAGGATATTGTTCGTCATTGCAAAACTGATCATTGCTGCTGTTCTCTGTTTGTTTGGCAGGTGCAGAGAGCAGACATAACCGCAGATCATGAAAATGATGGCTGCTAAACATGAGAGCAAAAAACATGGCAGAATTTTTGCCCCGCCAACTGAAATATTTTCTGCATTATTAGCAAAAATAGCGAAATTGGTCACAGCAAATAGAACAACGTTAAGTCCTTTTCTACGGCTGATCAGCAACTCTGTGCCCTTTGGGTTAACCTTTCGGAAAAGTTCAGCCAAGAACATCGGGAGTAGAATATAGAATGAGAGTGAAAAAGCTAGTGACCATGACGAGACTTCTACGTGGTTGTCGCAGAGCAAGCGGATCAAAAGAGGCAAGGTGACAGGTGCAACAACGGAGGTTGCCACAACCAATACCACAAGAAGTGGTGCATCCGCCTTTAATAAAAGGCCGAAATAGGGACATGATGAGCCACTGCAGATTCCGGCCATCAAGACCAACACTACCCCGAATTCCGGCGAAACAGCCATCACCGGAATCCCAACCATTAATGGAAGCCCTATCATTTTAGCAATTGTCAGCAATGCGACACTTCTATGGCATTGGATGGATGTTTTTGCAACATCGCGCAAAGTAATTGAAAGATAAGAAAGAAACATCATCACAATGAGGCAGAGTGAAGGGAGTGGACCTGTAGCAACAGCAACTCCTTCCATATTATACCCTGCAAGACACGCGAGCATGGTCACGGAGATCAGAATCAGTTCATCACGTGTCAGCAAAACACTCCTCCACCACATCTATTATGAATGTGCTGATACTATGTTGGCAACTTCGGCCGTTCGAGTCTGAATAGCGTCAAAGTTGGCAGTCTGCAGGTCATCTTTGGTGACCAGCCAGGTGCCGCCCACGCAAATCACATTTGGGCAGGCAAGATATTCCGCTAAATTAGCTGGATTCACACCACCCGTCGGGCAGAATTGTATATCAGAAACAGGCCCCGAAACAGCTTTAAGAAAACGGATACCGCCAGATATTTCGGCCGGAAAGAACTTCAAAAATTTGATTCCATGCTCGCGAACATATAGCATTTCCGATACTGTGGAGACCCCAGGTAGATAAGCAATGCCAAGTTTTAAGGCAGTTTCAAGGAGATTTGGAGTAAAACCGGGGCTCACGCAGAAATGCACTCCAATATCCGCGGCTTTTTTCAGATCATCTGACTGTAATACTGATCCAACGCCAATAAAAGCCTGAGAGCAGTGTTTGACCATTTTTTCAGCCGCATCCCATGCCGATTTAGAGCGGAGTGTTACCTCAAGAACGGTCAAGCCACCTTCCACAAGTGACTCGGCCACCGGCACAGCGGTAGCCGAATCCTCAATGACAAGTACCGGAATCACACCGACTTTGCAGCATTTTTGCAGCAACATGTCATTATTCACATTGTCCTCCATTCTTCATTTGTTCAGAAATGCTAGGACCTGGTCTTCTTGGGGCATTGGTGCAACTGCACCATATCCTTGCGTGGATAGGGCAGCAGCCGCATTGGCATACTGGGCCGCAACAAACGCGTTGTCACCTTCGCAGAGACGGGTGAGAAAAGCACCATCGAAGGTATCACCTGCGGCGGTTGCATCAACTGCTTCCATCGGGGTAACAGGAATTACATCCCTTTTCCCATCTGCAATTACAAGCGTCCCATCTTTCCCCATACTGAGAGCAACAATAGACGGACCGAGTCCGGCATAAAATTCGGCAATTTCATACGGGTCTGAAAGACCAGTAAGCTGCTCAGCATCTTCAAGCCCTGGTAGAGCGATATCACTTTGTGCTAATGCGGCATGTATAATAGCTGTGGCGCGTTCAATTGGCCAAAGTTTTAACCGGAGATTAGTATCATAGGAAACCTTCACTCCATTTTTTCTAGCAATAGCTATCGCATGGAATACTGCATCGCAAGCATTGTCACTTATGGCTTGACTGATACCGGAAACATGCAGGATTTTCGCCTGCCGGATGTATTCTTCCGGTACCTCCTCTGGCGTAACCTGGCTCGCTGCTGACCCTGCCCTGAAATAAGAAAACTCATGTCCTTTTTCCGAATGGGTGACAAAGTAGATACCGGTATGTGACGCAGGATTTCTTATAACATGGGAGGTATCTATCCCTTCTTTTTGCCAAAGTTCAAGAAACGAGCTACCAAATGGATCCTGGCCCACGGCTCCGAAATAGCCAACCTTAGCTCCCTGCCGGGCAGCCGAACAGGCACAGTTGGAAGTATCGCCGCCATGACCTGGAAGGTATTTGCCATCTTCAGGAGTCTGGTTGAACTCAAGAAGTGGTTCTCCGAAACAAATGATATCCAGTTTCATGATCTTCTCCTGTTAGATGCGGCCGTACTTGGCCAGCCCGTCCCTAAGTGAACCGGACTCGATTATGAGTTTGGCCTGCTCCAGCTCTCGTTCATCAATCTCCTCAGACATAGTCAATACTTCTTCGACATGATCTTTCGGAACGACGACAATTCCGTCTACATCAGCCTTAATGAGATCGCCAGGATGAACCATTATTTCACCGACTTGGACTGGAACGTTTGACTCAATTGTTTTAAACCGACCTAATGTCGTACCAGGTGATACAGCACGTGCATATATCGGAAAATCATAATCTCTCTTGATCTCAACAAGATCACGCACTCCGCCATCAAGAACAGCTCCTTCATGTTTATTTGCAACTGCACCAGCTGTCATTAGCCCACCCCAAACAGCGACATTGGGTTCTGCGTTGATTGAAATGACAATAACGCTTCCCGCTTCTGCTTCATCAATGGCATCAAGCGCATGCTGAGGTGGGAGGAATTCATCTGTTGGCCCCTCAAGGATGGTTACTGCCGGGCCGACGATTCCTTTATCGTTGATTCGAGGTTTGATAGAATAGTCAAGATATCCGCGCTTTCCTACAATCTTGTCTACAGCATCAGCAACAGAAGCGGTTGCTACCTTTCTATATCGTTCAATCAGGTCTTCAGAATACATCATATTTCTCCATGAATTTGCTAGATGTTATTGTTACTACCAGGGATTAAGCCATGATTGAGGCTTTTCCCCGGAGAGGACTCGGTACACTTCTTTTGCCGCTTTGGTTTGCAGCTCTTCAATAGAGCGATCCGAATACCAGGCTGCATGGTCCGAGACGATTACATTGTCTAATTTAAATAGAGGGTTAGCTTTTCCCGGAGGCTCGTTTTCGAACACATCGATCCCTGCACCCTTGATCATACCGCTCTTCAGAGCCTTGACCAAAGCTTTCTCATCAATCAACGGGCCTCGGCCAGTGTTGACGACGATCGTCCTTGGGGTCATCAGACCAAATTCTTTTTCGCTGAGAATATGTCTGGTTTCTTCGAGCAGAGGGGCGTGCAAAGAAATTACGTCAGAATTTCGACATACCTCTTCCACTGATGCTTTATGCGCCCCGTATCCCCAGATCTCCTCCTCTGTTAAACCCGGATCGTAAATCCAGATGTCTTTGAAGCCAAAGGGACGCATTTTTTCCAGGAAAGATCGGGCAATTGAACCAAACCCAATAATACCCAGCCCTTTTCCATTAAAGGTGTAAATAGGTTCGGCATCACCAACACCCCATATACCTTTTCGGACATCCGAATCCCGCTTCACTAACCAGCGGGAAACAGCCAGAACCAGCGTCACGGCATGGTTGCTTACTTCTTCGGCACCGTATTGAGGTATGTTGGCCACGTGAATTTTCTTATTCTTTGCCGCTTGCTGATCGATGTTGTCGACCCCTATACCATAGCGAACAATCACCTGACATCTTTCCATCTTATCTATCAGGTCGGCGTCAACTATGGCCTCACGGACCATAACCGCATCAGCATCCCGAACCATTGCCACTTTTTCGTCGTACCCGGCATCTTTGGGCACGACATGGATTTCCTGGGAAAACTTGCTGAGAATATCCTTCTCAACGCTATAAGAAGCATAACCGGGCTCAATGACAACGATTTTACGTTGTTGGTTATCCATTACGTTCTCCCTAAAGATTTTGTGTGCTGCCTGTTATTGTGTTGCTTTGATAGCGCCTTCAAGCTTGGCTACCCACTCTTCTCCGATCTCTTCAACAACCCACTTTCTTCCTGCTGGTTGAGCCAGTTTGCGGAATTCAGCAAGTTCAGCTGGAGTTGGGTTATAGACTTCCATTCCCTTTTCGGTCAGAATGGTCTTGGCATTGGCATCCTGGGCAGCAGTCATCCCTCTGTGGATAGTTTTGGCGAGTGAAATTCCGTCGAGAACCGCCTCTTTTTCCTTGTCAGAGAGTTTGTTAAAAAAGGACGCGTTCATCATGTACGCATGCCATGAGAAAACATGACCATCTGCAGTAAAATATTTTTGGGTCTGATACATTGATGCGTTAACAATATTGGTTACCCCATTTTCCTGACCGTCTACTACCTTTTGTTGCAAGGCCGTCGGCAGTTCTGGCCAGGGAATCGCCTGAGGGCTGGCACCGAGTGACTTGACCAAGTCAATATATATCGGTGAAGTCATAACCCGGATTTTGAGACCTTTCATATCTGCAGGGCTTTTGATCTGACGTTTGGAGTTGGTGAAGCAGCGTATACCATTGTCTGCCATAGCAAGCAGCTTAATATTGTTTTTCTTGACCATATCTTTGGACATCAGCTCGAGAAATGGTCCGTCAACAACTTTCCAGGCTTCAGAATGGTTACTGAACAGATAGGGAATCGCAAACACGTTAAATGGCTTGTAATAGCCACCCACAGCACCGTCATGGACGATACCCATCTGGATTGAGCCGAGTTCAAGACCTTCCATAACCGTGTTCCCATTACCTAGCTGGCTTGCTGGATACACATCGACCTTTAGAGATCCTTCCGTTGTAGATTCAACATACTGTTTGAAAGCCAATGAAGCGGCATGCTTTGGCGAGCTGAGATCCGCAGTTTGAAAATGCGCAAGTTTTAAAGTTTTAGCTGCAAAGACGTTTGCTGGTAAAAGCATTGCTGCAAGGATGAGAGATACTCCGATCTTTTTCATGATTTTCTCCTTTACTGTTTTGTTGTACTAAGCTTGAGGATTCCGAATCACACTTTACTATTAGCCATGAACCCATGTTAATTTGTAAATCCCAGGGCGTGAGGCAAAACCGTACTGATCGATGGGAACAGTACAATGAGCAGCAGTACAAAGAATTGCGCAACAAGAATTGGAGCAATGGATACAATGATTTTTTCAAGTTTCACCCTTTCCATACTGGATACCAGGAAAAGCACCGGTCCAACAGGTGGAGTGACCATGCCTATGGCGAGGTTCAGGATCATCATCACTGCAAACTGAATCGGATCAACTCCGAAAGCCGCTGCTACCGGTGAAAGGACCGGGGCGAGGATGATTAGTGCCGGCAAAGTATCTATGAATAATCCGGTAACTAATACGATGCCAGCAAGGATAAACAGAGCGATAAGCCTGCTGTCTGTTAATTCAGCAGCACTTTTTGCCAGCATGTCAGGTAGTCTCATGGTCGTCAGAACATTAGCAAACAGGGTTGCCATAGAGACTATGAGTAAGACTGCAGCTGTTGCGAGAGCCGCCCGCAACATTACTTTGGGAAGTATTGCTAATGATAACTTCCTGGTAATGAAGAAGCCAACAAACATGGCATATGCAGCAGCAACTGCCGCTCCTTCAGTAGGTGTAAATATACCGCCACGAATACCGACCAGGATGATTACTGGCATCATCAAGGCAGGAGAAGCCTTGATACTGAGCTTTAAAATTTCAAGTAATTTTTTACGCTGCCTGACTTTAGTGTAGCCATGCTTTCGCACCAGAAAATAATTAGCTGCTGCGACTGCCAAGGCGAGGAGAAGCCCTGGCAGAACGCCAGCCATAAAAAGACCGCCTACTGTAACTCTGGAGTCGGTAGTAGCATAGATAATGGCAAGTATAGATGGAGGAATGATCGGACCGACAACGGCATTAGCACAGGAAATTGCCGATGCGTACTCCGGCGAATATCCATCCTTTTTCATCATCTGCCTGTCAATCACGCCAGGACCTGCCGCATCTGCCAGAGCTGATCCGGAGATGCCGGCAAACATCACACTGGTCAGAATACTGGAATACCCCAGTCCGCCTTTGATATGTCCTACAAGTGATTTAGCAAAACGCAGTAGCGCCGGGGTCAATTCCCCTGCACCCATCAGCTCTGCAGCCAGGATAAAAAATGGTATCGCTGTGAGTGTGGTAGAGTTTATTCCGGCAAAAAATTGCTGTGGTATCAGTATGAATGCCATGGGTTCAGAAACGAGCATGACACACGCCGCAGAAATCCCCATAACGAAAACGATAGGTAGCCCTATCAACAAACCGATAATAAAGCATGAGATAAGGATAGTAAGCATATCAGTCCCCCATCAACTCATCAGTGAGTTCGCCCTGGTTTGTTATCTGAGTTTCTTCATCCCAAAGTTCGTCAATGAAGCGACCGAAAAAGATGATAAGGTGGAGTGAAAGAAAGAGTGAACCAACTGGAATTCCTGCGTAAGGAATTGCCCTAGAAATTTGAAGTACGTTGGTCTCTTTATGCAGGCCAAAAAGAGAAAAGCGGATTCCCCAGTAAATAAGTGCGGACATAAAGACCAGGATGACCAAGCCGATAAGTATGCGAAGCCCTCGTTCTAATTTGGCTGGTAGTTTTTTCTGGATCAGATCGAATCCGACCAGCCTTCCCTCCCTGAGAGCCAATCCGGCACCCAGGTAGGTGAGCCAGATCATGCCAAAGCCAACTACTTCATCTATCCAAGCGAATGATATAGAAAACAAGTACCTAGCAAGCACTTGACTAAAAACCAGGACAAACATTACAGTAAGAATCGATGCAACGCTCACCTTGTTAATTTGCATCAACCATCTTTCAAACGCTGTAAGCATAACGACCACCTTGGTTCAAATATACTTGCACCCAAACTGGAATCTTAGTATTCTAGAATCTACTTCTTTAAAGAGATGTTGTCAACTCTAATTGCAAAAAAATAAGATTCTAGTATTCTAGGTATACAAGCTCACGAAAGGAAAGATATACATATCAGAACGTTAGGATCTGACTTTGCAGATAGAGAAAAAACAGACCATCAGCAATAAAGGATAATTCCATGAGTCCCTTGACCCCACGTACAACAAATTTGGCAGGACAAGTAGAAGAAATAGTAAGAGAAAAGATAATCTCCGGCGAAATACCCCTCGGCAGCAGAATCTCGGAACTAAAGATCGCGGATCAGATAGGAATAAGTAAATCACCAGTACGACAAGCACTCTTTCGCCTGCAAGAAGAACACCTCGTTACTATCCTGCCACAAAAAGGAACCTTTGTTTTTACGCCCGATGAAAAGCAACTGCGTAATGTATGCCTCTTACGTTCGATTCTCGAACCTGCAGCACTCAAAGTTGCTTTTGAAAACAATAGAGATCTCTTGTTAGCAGAACTGAAAAAACAGTATTTTTTAATGAAAGAAAGTGTTGAAAGGGAGGATTATGTTGAATATGCCCAGCATGATATGCAGTTTCATGACGTTTTTTTTGAATTAAGTGATAATCCTTTTTTTACTGAATCGTATAAGCTGATTCGCTCTCTACTCTCGGTATTACGCATCCAGTTAAAGTCAAGCAGTGAACACCTTTCCAAATCCTTTGCTGAACATTCAAGGATAATTGAGGAACTGGAGAAACCAGATATGGAGTCGGCCCTTTTCATACTGGATCGTCACATAGGTCTAAACGAAAACTCATACTGGTCTAATATCACAACAATTGTTGAAAATATGGCTAAAGAGAAAAAAACAAGATAGCGCTTTAATAAAAGGAATTCATTGCATGTACCCGTTTGAAATTGGGCCAATAAGGCCTGTCGATGAAGCAGATAGTTTACTCATCAGAACAACACGAAACTGCCCCTGGAATAAATGTGAGTTCTGTGTCAATTACCAGCATGAGAATTTTTCAATACGCTCGGTCGAAGAAATAAAAAACGATATCGAAAAAACGGCTAATTATTATAGCAATAACCGATTTGAACGTTGTTTTCTCCAGGATGGCGACAGCCTGATCATGCGTACAGCAGATCTACTTGATATCCTAACTTATTTGAAAACGTTTTTCCCCGACCTCAAAACCATTTCTAGTTATGGCAGAGCCTGGTCCATGAGTAGAAAAAGTCCTGCAGAGTTGAATGAAATATGTGAGGCCGGATTAAATCTTCTTTATTGCGGGATGGAATCCGGTGCAGACGAAGTTTTGGAAATGGTCAACAAAGGCGTTAGCTCAAAAGAAATTATCAGCGCCGGTATCCATGCTAAAGAGGCGGGCATGCGATTGTCCGAATTTGTTATCTCAGGTCTCGGAGGAAGAGAACTCTGGCAGGTTCATGCCAAAGAAACGGCAAAAGCATTGAATGCTATAAATGCTGATAAAATCAGAGTCCTTACGATAGGAGTCAAACCGGGCTCAGGACTAGAGCAAAAAATAGCTGATGGTAGCTATACCCTGCAAACAGAAGAGAACATCATTGAAGAGCAAAAAATGATGGTTCACCATTTGAATGGAATTACTAGCCACTATGCTCATCACCATGCAGTTGACCTGCTCTTGGAAGTTCGTGGACAATTACCAAAAGATAAAGATTACCTACTCTCCATATTCGACCGATTCCTTGATCTTTCTGACAACTATAAGAGAAATTTTATACTTGGTAGAAGATTGGGATTTTATAATCGACTAGATGACTTACACGAGAGAAACAATTACAACACAGTGGAAAAACAATTTCAAAAATTTGGCATCAACTCAAACTTCGAACTGGAAAACCTTTATCACTCATTAAGATCTCAAATCGTTTAACCAAAACGTTATGCATTTAGCCGGGAAGCTAATTTGAAATCATGACAAGTCACGACATTATCAGTGTTTACCAAATTTTGCAGCTTACGTATGGTCTGGGACGATAGGTATGCCTTTTGATTTTTAACTTATTTGTTTATAAAGCGAATCAGTAAGTCGGTAAATTACCAATCGGTAAGTTACCGACTTATTAGCCAATAATTCAACTATTTATTCAAATTAGTAAACTTTTCCCCACACTATTTGCTAAAATCTTTATTTAGCTAGAGTGCGGCAGAGCCGGCCGAATCCGCCGGGAATAGTACCTGATGACCAGAAGGCGCAACCCTGTTTATAATCAACAAACCAATACCCGCCTGGTTTTCGAGTTGCATCGACGAACACGAAGGGCTGATCCATGGAAAAACAGGGATGCAGGTAAACACCTTTAAAGTTCACAGAAGACTCCATAAGCGACATTGCTTCTTCAAGGCTGGGCAGGCGCCAGTCATGAAAGCCCGCAAAACCTTGTTTGTTGAGCTCTTCGATTTTTTTCTTCATCGTTCTGTTGGAGCATATATCCAGTCCCCCAGCTTGCCACTGCAAACCGGTACGTTCATCAACAATGGTAAGTGTATCGCCAGGATTGACCAAACCGTTGGTGAATCCACCGCTGGTATTTCTTTGGGAATCGTAGAAATTCCATTGTCTAATGACTTCATCCACATCTTCGTCAAGCAATATTTTTGAGCTGGAAGGCAACTCTACCACCTCAAAATTCCATTTCGCCTTACCCTGTTCAGGCAAGGGTTTCCCCATGTTCTCTCGAACCGTTTTTTCAACGACTTCATGAACATATTTACCATCATTTTCATCAAGAACATTGGCGATCAGCCATTTTTTCACATCTTGATCGATGGCAAAACTCATCTCAAAACGAGCGGCACGACCTTGTTTTTCAACACATTTTCTAACGATATCAGTCGGTACGTCAATTTCGGCCAGGACCTTGGCATGTTTGACGGCGCGTTCCATGAGACAGACTCTGGGTTCATCACCCCAGTTGTCCACGAAAAAATAGTAAACCTGTTCGCTGTTATCCCGAACACGTTCACGTCCTCCCCATGACTCGTAGGTGCCGAAGCTGAGATCAGGGGTCATTTCCCAATCAATTGGTGATATTTCCCGATTACCTACCCGAACCTTGTTGTAGAGTACCCGTTCTGTGTTTTGAATATTCATTGTTGCTCCC
>JAAUYI010006214.1_pt1 | contig 13455 bp, 3 predicted proteins | sample 7278041 | NCBI WGS metagenome assembly JAAUYI01 (sample SAMN14350216, study PRJNA611818) | marine sediment metagenome | isolation source: surface marine sediment (0.6m) | place: French Polynesia: Moorea | collected 2018-08
AGCAGACTTGCTCTTGGACGCTGCGGCAGAAGCCCGTTTCACCTTCGCTTTCGCTTTGGGTTTGTTCCTGGTTGCTGCTCCGGCCGTTGTCTTCGCACCAACCTTCCGGGTGGTTTTAGTGCCTACTGCACTCTTGGCCTTCGTCTTTCCCGCGACTCTCGCCTTTGCGCCTGTTCGTCCCGCGGAGCTGTCACCCCTCGAGGCTGTCGCTTTGTTGCGAGTCGTGTCTCCGCTCACTGCCTTGCGCGGCGGCTTCTTGCGGGCAGTACCCGTGCTTCCCGCGGTCAGCAGCCGCTTGCGGATCTCCAGGCCGTCCACGCGTTTCTTGATGGAGCTATCGATGCGCAGCCCTGCGTTCAGGTTCTTCTCCATCGACGAGCCATCCAGCTCGACTTTGACGAACTCGACGTCGCCCGCCTTCTGAACGAAAGACTGGCGCGAGGTGTGAATAACCTCGTCGTCGTCTCCCAGCACCTCAATGAAAGTCTCCGGCCGGCTCTCCTCACCGGCATCCATGAAGTCGGCCTCGGTGTACTCGATGCGGAAGTAGCCGAGGGAATCGGTGCGGGCCTTGCCCAGTTTGTCATCCTGCCTACGATCCAGATCGAAGGCGTTGACCCGCACGTTGGGCAGGCCGATGCCTGTTTCCTGATCCGTGACCCTTCCCGCCACGATGAACTTATTGTCCTCCGCGGCAATCACCTGGCGGGTACGACCGGTGTAGGCATCGATACGGCGGCCGCGTTCATCCACGACCTTGCCGATATCCTTGCGCCGCTCGGCGTACTTGCTGTCGACCTTTGCCTCGCTGACGACACGTTCGTCCGCCAGCCCCTGGTTGAGCAGCTCCAGTTCACCACTGCGTTGCTGCGGCCATGCGCCGGTCTCGCGCTTCACCCGCCAGGGTGGCGACGCCACGTTTTCGCCGAGGATTCTCACTACCCCGTCGACCAAGTTCTTCAGATCGAGTTCGTTGTCAGCCATCGCGATCTACTCCTGATTCTCTGCCCGGCAGGCTCTATCCAGTCTGGCGTCAGATCACCACGTCGGGGATGTTCATGGTGTGTTGAATGTTGATCGAGGCGCTGACCTCGATGGGCACATTGCTCACGTTGCCGTGAATGACGCCCCCGAACATCTTGCGCACGATCAAGCCCACCTCGCCACCGCTGTGCATCTGGTTGTTGGCAATAAGGCCCCCGAGCGTGTTATCCACCTCGCCCAGGGCGCCGGTCATGGCCTCGCCCCGGCAGCTGTTCCCGACCACGCTGACCTGGCCAAGGTTGAGCAGCTTCAGCAGCGGCAGGGCGTCGGCGAGGCTGGTTTCAAAGGCATTGCCCTGCACCGAGGCCATTTTTGCGTCGGCTATCTCGTCGTTGCTCAGAGTTGTACCGAGGTAGGCATTGACGGCGAGCAGCAGAAGGTCGGGGAGCAGGGCGCCTTCGCCATCGCGGGCGCTGTTGGTCCATTGCAGGGCGGTTCCCCGATTCTGGGTGAAGCAGTTGTCGTGGATGGACACGACCCCGTACACCTCCTGCAGGCGCAGCCCGCCTTCGTCCAGCAGCGCCTGGGGCGATCCATTGCTGATCAGCTCATTGTTGTAGAAGCTGAGACCGTAGATCGTGTCGAGATCTACGCCCAGCACGTTCAGCGTGCGTTCGTCGCGGCCGCACTGCACCACCTGGTTGCCGTGCATATGACAGCGTGCGGCGGCGCGTACCACGATGCCGCCCTTGGCCGCGGCGAAGCCTTCCTGCTGGCCGCAGCGGGAGATGTGGTTGGACTCGACATTCAGCCCGACCACGAAGGCATTCTCGTTGCAGAAGATGCCGGTGCCCGCCATGTCCCGAACCTGGTTGCCGCGGATCTGCAGCTCCTGAACATAGTCCGGGCGCCCGGCCACACCCTGCACGCTGATGCCGTGACCGATACCGCCGATGATCTCGTTGTTCTCGAGCAGCGTCTGGGTGATACCCAGCAGCGCGTTGCTATCGACGTCGTCGGTGTCGTTGGCCGCTGAATCGCTGCCCAGCACGGTTTCCTGGAACCACTGGGCGAGCAGCACGAGGACCAGCAGGTTGTAGTAGTCCACCGACACCTGCACACCGCCGAAGGCACGCGTATCCCGGTCGACGTCCGCCGGTACCAGCACCTGGTTTTCCACGATCCGGCAACCCACACCCTTGAGCAGAATGCCCTGGCTGTCGGTATAGCGCAGCAGGCCGGCGAGGAAGGCCGGCAGCAGGCTGGCCATGGCGGACGTGTCGTTGTTGCGCAGGGCGTTATTCAACTGCGTTGATGTGGACTGAAGGTCCGAGTCCGAGGTTATGCCGCCCACGAGCGCTACCGAGTCCGCCGCCTGCAGACGCGGCTGGGCTTCCACCAGGGGGCCATCCGCCGACAGCAGATAGCTGCTGTAGTGATCGGGATCGGTATAGCCGCCCTCGCGCAGGCTGACCGCGATGGCTTCGAAGGCGCTGCTGTTCTCCAGGGCGCCGGCCACGCTGGCGATCTCATCGGTGGTGGCGCGCAGGCTGGTACCGACGTAGGCAACGGCCACGTTGCTCCAGCTCATCTCGAGGGCCGCGGGTGTCGCTTCGAAAAGGGAGATGCCAATCTGTATGAGCTGAAGCGTGAAGTTCGCCTCCACCTGCTCCCCCGCGCTCACCGTGATCGTCTGCTCCTGCGGCCAGTAACCCGCTCGCACGGCGACTACGCGGTAGGATCCGGCGTTAACGTTGCCGATCTGGTAGCTGCCGTCGTCCAGGGTCACGACCGAGTAGTTGCTGCCGTCCAAACTGACGCTGGCGCCGCCGATCGCATTGCCCGCTGTGTCGGTGACCTGCCCGAACACGCTGCCCGTGGTCACGGGCCGCTGCGTATCGCGTTCGCGCAGCGTGATGTGGTTTTCCACCACGGCCAGCTCGAACAGATTGCTTTCGATGCCGGTGCGCAGACTGTGGATGGTGTTGCCGTCGATGCGCAGGTCCATCTCGAGAAAAGTCTCGGATCCCTCCTGCCAACTCTCCAGCAACTCGCGTGTGATGCGCTGCAGATCGCTTTCATCGCCATCGGAGTCGCTACGATCCAGCAGTATCTGCAGGACCGCCCGGAACAGGAACACGGTGAGGTGGGCGTTCGCGAAGGAGGGCAGCGCTTCCACTCGCACCGCCTGGCCTTCCAGGCAGACGATTCGGTTTCCGCCGATACGCAGACTTCCCAGCGGTATGTACGACCGGAGCACCACGCCGCTGTTTTCACAGCTTAGCTGATTGTCCTCGATTCGCAGGTCGACCAGGGGCAGGGCGGTGCCGTCGTCGTCGTCCATGCCCCGTTCAATCAACACGGGCAGCAGGGCGGCGAGATAGAGGCTGGCCGGGTAGCCGCCGGTGGGAGGGAGCAGTTCCAGCAGGGCGTCCACGAGCTGTGCCAGTCCCATGATCCTGAGACTGGACTCCAGCATCATCCAGTACAGCACGTAACCGTCGATTTCGTCGTCCACGCCATAGGCCGCCGCAAGCACGCCGTGCACACCGAGCAGATAGCCGAGTGCCGGTCCCAGGGGCAGGTTGAGAATGCCGTCGGCGCTGCGCATGTCATTGTCGGTGAAGCGGGTGCGGTAGCTCCCGGCCATGAGGATGGCGATCCCGGAAGGCTGTTCGAAACGGCAGCCGCGCACCCGGCACTGTTGCAGCCAGAAGGCGTTAAGGCCGGTATCGAACGCGGCCAGGCGGCAATCGGTGAATCGGCTTCGGATCGCCCAGAAAACGTAGGCCGCTGTCGAGCCACCGAAGGTGCACTGGTCGATTCGCGCTTCCCAGAGCACGAAGGCGCCGAAGGCCGTGGTCCCGCTGCGGATGCTGAGATCGGCGCGACTGTTCCAGACCGGCTCCAGGGTGTCCTTGAGCGTTGCATAGTCCGCGGCCGTCCCGGCTTCGGCCAGAATGCCGAGCAGGGTATTGATGGTGGCGAAGGGCAGCGGCAGCAGGGTGTCGCGCTGGAGATGCCAGTTCGCGCACACCGCGCCAACAACTCCCATGCGGGCATAGCGGATCACGCTGTCGGTCATGCGCAGGTTGTTGACGCCGTTGCCGTAGCGAAGGTCCGGCACTTCGCCGGGTTCGCTGCCGCGGAACGTCACGTTGTCCAGCCAGAACTCCTGGCCGCCGACGGAGAAGGTGGCTAGGGGCTGGGCGTCGGCCCGCATCACCAGTCGGCCGCGGACCTGTGACTCGTCGGCAAACTCCACGGAAACGTTCACACCGCCGAGCGTCAGGCCGTCGAGCGCGGCCATGTCGTCTACGTTTGCCAGCTCGTCGTTAATCCGCAGATTGATGTTGCCGCCGAACTCGCCGAAATTCATCTGCACATGACTGAATGGGGTGGGCGGCGCGAAATTCAGGTTGATACTTCTGGTGCCGATGTCCTGGCCGCTGAAGCTCGAGTTACTGCCGTCGTCCACCGTGGCGACGCCCCCGTCGACCTCCGTACCGTTGTCCCTGACAAAGGTTTCCCCGGTGACCACTACGCCGGCCTCGGTGAAGCTCTCACCGACCCGGAACTGGCTTCCCAGCTGAAGGTTTTCGAAGCCCAGGGTGATGAAAGGCGCATTCGCTCCGCCGGCACCACCCGGATCCAGCGCCGGCAGGGCGTCGTCCCAGAGCGCGACCAGCCCCACTTCCGCGGCCATGCGACAGTTCTCGATGACAACGCCATCACAGTGCCCCAGGCGCACCGCGCTGTTCACGCGGGGGCGGTCTTCCCCCGCGGAGCTGGCGCCGTTGAACAGGATCAGCCCGGCGAGAGTGATCGAGCGGTTCATGGCCCAGTCCGAATCTTCCCGGGCCGTGACCAGCGATCTGACATCGTCCGATACCAGCATCATGTCGTTGATGCGGATTCGCTGGCTGTTTTCCATCAGCAGGCCACCGTCGCCGCCTTCGGAGTTTCGCAGGCGCACGACCGTCGACGGGCCCTGGCCGCTCACCACCACGTCGCGGCCGTTGCGTATCCACAGCGCGCCGTCCACCTCGTGGAGGCCCTGGCAGAGCGACACGCAGCCGCCGCCGGCGCCGATCACCGTGTCGATGGCCTGCTGGATATCGTCGCCGGGCTCGACGCGCACGCAGCAGCAGCCGTCATCCACCTCGGTGAGCGGAGGGAACAGGTCGCGGCAGTCCTCGACCTCGGTCCAGGCATTGCCGAAGCGGCGCACCAGGGCCAGTGTCGAGTAGTGGTGCTGGATGCCCAGGCGGCGGCGGTCGGCGGGCAGGCCTCCCTCCTCGGGCCACTGCACGTTGCCTTCGCGGGTGCGCGCCGGGATGACCCAGTAGTCACCCACGTTGTAGTTCGCCGCCATATCGAAGCGCACTTCGACGCCGTCTTCCAGTTCGAACCAGTCGCCCTGGATGGGCAGCGCGCCGTCCTGCAGCGCCACTGTGTCTGTCGCCCGGTGGTCCCAGCGCCGTACCTTGAGATGACTCTCGCCGCTGTGGGCGCTCACGTCTTCGCTGAGGGTGATCTCGCGGTCGGCGCGGTCGATGCCGTTCGGCTCGATCTGGCCGAGGGTGCCGTGGCGACCGAACAGCTCGGTCTCGTCGCCCAGCACCTCGACCCAGTCGCCCACCCGCACCGTGAGCACGTCGTCGGGACCGAAGCGCGTGAGCGTGACGTCGTCACCGTCGATGCCGCCTTCTGCCACGGGCAGCACCACCGAGCCGTTGTCCCGCGACCACTTGAACGTGGGCGTTCCGACAACGTCGCCGTCTTCGTCGCGGCCATCATCGTGTATCTCGACCCGGTAAAGCCGGTTTTCCAGGCCGCGGTAACCGCCGCCTGCCGGTACCACGCAGGGGGTTTCCGGCTCGTCGTCCACGGCCGAACGGGCGGCCAGGCGCCCGGTGTTGGGGAGCGCGGGGTAGGGCTGACACTCGAAGTTGGTAAGGGGGCCATCTGCGTCCAGCGGCTCGAGCTTGACCTGGCAGAGGGTGCGCGTGCGGGTGGTGGTGTCCGGCCCACCCAGGGCCACTTCGCGGATATCCGGGTCTTCGATGTAGGTGATGTGGCGCTCCCACACATCCACGTAGGCAATGTAAACCCCGTTATCCACGGGTAGCTCGTAGCCCGGCAGGTCTTCCTGGTCGGTCAGCAGGAGGGGAGCATCGGGATCGGCGACGTGGGGATCGAGTTCGTTGCTGCACTGGATGCCGTGGACGTAGATGCGCCCGCGCGTGACGGCCAGTTCGCCGCCCGGTGTGACGATGACCCGGTACCCATTGCTGGCCTCCGGCACGCCGCTGGGACCGATGACGTCTCTTGCTTCGCTCCGTTCCAGCTGGGTAAAGATCTCGACGGCCTCGTTCCAGTCCGCATCGAGGTCCACCCTTCCCTGCTGCTTGAGCACGCGGGAATAGCGCTGCTGCGGATCGTACGAGAAGCGAGTGAAATCACCTTTCATCGGGATCCCTCCTAGGTAACAAAGACCTCACCTGCCGCAAGGCCATAGGGCAGGTACTCTTGAAGTCGGATGCGCAGGTTGGCCTGGCGCTGCGCCTGTTTAAGATGTTCGAACGCGCCCATCTCGGCACCGCTCTCGGCGCCGGTGGTGATCTCCTGCGCGCTGCTGAGATTGAGCTGGGCATAGCCGGGGAAGCCGTAGCGGACCGCGGTGAATCCCGGTCGTACCCGGGCGCGAATCGCCCGGGTCTCGGCCTGGGGCAGGCTGTTCAGGTCAAGCTGCTTGCGCCGGTTCTCCAGGGCCAGACCCGGCTGGCAGCGAAAGCGGCGCGGGGTTACGGAGTCGGCGGTCTCGATGTAGCTGTAGCGCACGCAGCCCACCTGGCGGCGCCGCGCCAATACCCGCCGGGTGAAAAGGACCTCCGAGGCCAGGGTAAGGGCCAGTACATGAACCTCGCCGAACACCGTGGTGCGTTCGAGCACGGTGGCCGGTCCCGGATCGGCGCCGTCATCGCTCGCGGCGAGTGCGACCCGCGGCGTGTTGTCCGGCTCGGCCACACCCTCGGGACGGTCGAGAATGCTGTCCCGTACCGTCAGGCCCGCGGCCAGCTCCGGAAGGCGGATGGCGCCGCAGATGCTGTAGCTGATCTCGACGTTCAGATCCGGGTTGTCGTCGGCGGCGGACAGGCTGGCCTGATCGGGCTGCTGCGGCCTTCCCTCCTCGTTCAGGGCAATGCCCGGCACCAGGGTGCAGTGGCGCAGGGTCAGCTGGCCCAGGCTGCGGGCGTCGATGCGGATCGCGCCTTCCATGCGCAGGCCGTCCAGGATCAGCGTGGCGTCCTCGCCGTTGCCGCCGGAGAGGTTAAGACCATCGATGGCATCCGCCAGATCCCGGAAGCTCAGCACGGGGCGGCGCCGGTCCGCCGCCTGGATGATCAGCTGCTGGCCGGTGCCCAGGTTGAGATCGATCACTTCCGGGTAGAAGCCGTTGTCGGCGATCGTGATCACCGCGCGGGGCCGCGTCAGCGGGTCCCAGTCGGCGATGGCAGCGGCCACGCTGGTGCGCCACTGGGCCGGCAGGGGATCGGGCTGCTGCTGCGCGACGGTGACTTCCCAGTCGTCCGGGAAGGCCTCCTCGATACTCTCGCGCCGATCGTAGGGTCCCGCGCCCATGGCGGCGCTGAATCCGTAGTGAAAATCGACGGTCACGCCTTCGGCCGGTACTTCGCCCGGTGCGAAGGCAAGGCGCCCCAGTTTCGGATCCACTGCCACCATGCCCGACGGCGGCGACGCCCAGCCGCTGAGATCCTTGCAGAGCACGTTCTCCGGCGGGATCAGCGCCGCCGGGTCATCGGTGTCGCCGGTGTAGACCGCGAGGCTCATGTCGCTGCCGGCGCCGTAGAAGGCCTCGCGGTCCTGGAAGAACGCCACCGGGCGTATCGGTCCCGGCACGTTGAACTCGGTGGCCAGACCCTGCTCGGAACTCTTGCGACGCGGATTGGTGAACAGCGGCTGGGGATTACCCAACGGACTGAAATGGAAACCTTCCGGGCTCGCCAGCGACGGCCGCGGACGCACACTGCTCAAAGGGAAGCTCTGCAGGCGCCAGAGAAAGAGGCCGAGGTGGCGGATGTTGTGCCAGCCCTCGAGCTGCCCCGGCGGACGGATGTCTACGGTGTGGCTGGTCTCGTCGAAGGCGCCATCGATGCGATCTACAACATCGAGGCTGCGCAGGTTGACGCAGCCCACGCGGTTGACCGCTGCCGGATTGAGGACGTCGGGGTTTCGCGGGTTGGGATTGGCGGCGAAGTCGTAGCGCAGGTGGTTGAGGTTCTGGGTCCAGCCCAGGTGTTCGAAGAAGGCCACGGCATGGGCGCTCCAGCCCGTCACGTCGCGGGCCAGGTCTTCCAGCATCAACAGCGTGCCCTTGCGGCGGCGGTGACTGATGGTGTTCGCGACCAGGGCCCGCTGGCTGTACACGCCGCCGCTGTCGATATTGTTGAGCAGCCGCACGCCGAGCAGGTCGCCGATGTAGGGCAGCAGCCACTCGTCGCAGGTTTCGATGAACCAGTCGTCGTAGAGACCGCTGATGTCCTGCTCGAGCTGCTCGAGCTGCTCCTCCATGACCCCGAGCAGCGCGCGCAGCGGCTGGCCGTGTTCGGCATCACGGATGCGGTGTATCGCCGGGAGCAGCTTATACAGTCGATCCGTCATCGCTCATCTCCGCGAGGTTCACGCCAAAGGGATGGATGGTCAGCAACTGTGCCGCTTGCAGTCCCAGCCCGGTTTCGAAGCGCGCGGCCTGCGCCGGCAACACCGCGTTCCAGGTGGGCGTGGAAGTACCGCCCTCCGGCGGGGCCACGTACAGGTAGTCCAGGTCTACGGCGATCACTCCGGCCACGGTGTGGATCACCGACACGACCTCTGCTGCGCTTACGGGCAGCGCGAAGCAGCGTTCGTCGAAGTCGAAGGCGGCGAGGAGCGCGTCGGTGACGGCGGCTTCCACGTCCTCCCAGCGGTAGGTGGGGTCGATCAGCACGCTGCCATCGAGCTGGAACACGAGCGGTTGGTATGACTTCAGCACCACCTCGCGCAGGGGATCGCGCGCGCCCTCGATGGCGGAAAGCAGGTTCTCGTACAGGGTATCCTTGACCTCGCCGCCGTTGCTGTCTGCCACGGTCAGCACCAGCCGCTCCGAGTCTCCGTCCCAGACCACGTCGGCGCGCGCCTTGCCGATCCCGGCGAAGGCGCGGGCAAAGTCCTGGTAGTCCTGCACCGACACGATGCGGTCGAGGGTCAGGACGGTCAGCGGCGCATTGTCCCGGGCATCTTCCAGTACCTCGGGATCGGCGCCCCCATTCGCGGCCGCGGGGTTAGTGACCTCGCGGATACCGTAGGGACGCTGCTTGAGCAGGGTGAGGCTGCCGGCGTCGACCTCGCCCGCCAGGCCCGTACCGCTGCGATAGTCGGCGGTGACGTTCTCGGCGCCGGTGGTCAGACGCGCACCGCGCTTGCCGTCACCGAACTGGATGTTGGCGGTTCCGTCGTCGTCCAGGCGCACGATGTAGGCCTTGTCCTGGCCATCGAGCTCGTAGAGCGAGGCCGCCTGGCGCCACTCGATACCATCGACGCGCACGGACAGGGCCGCTTCGCTTCCCGATGGCGTGGCGGCCGACGTGTGTGTCAGCGGCGGTTTTTTCAGGGCGAAGCGCTGATGGGTCTCGGCGCCGCTGCCGCTTCCCAGTACCTCGCCGAGGATGGTCTCGCCGTGATTCGCCGCCACGACGTTGCCATTGAGCGTGACGCTGTCGCGGACGTAGCTGAAGTTCAGGCCGTCCTCGAACTCGAGCAGGGTGCGGCCGGCCTGGTGGCGAATGCTGGCCAGCACCACGATTTCGCTGCGCGCCAGGTCCGCGACGTCGGCATCTTCGCCCGCCAGGATCAGGCGCTGGCCGGTAATCAGTCCCAGCACCATCTCACCGAGCCAGAGCTCCGCGAGACCGGCTTCTATAACGTCTTCCACCGGCAGGGGCGCAAGATCGAGCGTCTCGTTCTGCACGAACACGGACGTCTCCCGCACCAGGTCCGCGAAGCTGTCGAGGTTGCTGCCCGAGAGCGTCAGGCGCGTGGTTTTGCCACTGAGTCCGTACTCCGCCCGCGCCGACTCGATCACCGCGGTTGCGGTATAGGACTCCTGCAGCCCGGGCGCACCCAGTACCACCCAGTCTTCGGCATTGATCTTGTCGTAGACCCGATCGAGGTCGACCTGATTGCTGCTGCGGGCGTAGAAAATCCGGTCGCTTTCGGCGCCGGGAACCGTCTCCGAGGTGGGAGTGGTAGTCGGCGACCTCACGTCGTAGAACGGCCACTCGCTGTGGTCGCTCAGATCGATGCTGGCAGATTCTGATTTACCCAGATACACGGAACGCGCGCCGCTCCCCAGCGCCAGCCAGTCCGCCGCGTTATAGCCGAAGATCGAGGCGCGCTCGCGCAGCGCGATGCAGCGATCGTCGCCGTCGAACGTCTCCGCCAACAACTGGGCGACGTAGTCGCTCACCAGCTCGGCGTCCCACTCGTGCAGGGTGAAAAAGGCCTGCAGGTCGGACTCGTGCCAGGTCTGCTGGAACACGAAGCTGTCGACGTTGGCGAGAGTGAACGCAAGCGGCTCGGCAAGGATGTCCAGTACTGCGTCGGTGCCGGTCACGAGGCTGGTGTCATGGGCCACGAGGTCGCTCTCCAGCTCGAAGTCCACCCGGCTCAAGCCTGCCTCGTTATCCACATCAACATTGACCACTCGCCGCGGATAACCGGTGCCTGAGATATCCAGGAGCACAAGGTCCCCTTTCTGCAGCCCGGTGGCAGCGCCCTGGAGGTACACGTGGGTCATGGTCGAGGTGAGCGCCTGCGGATGCACCCGCCGTGGGCGCATGGCGTTCCACGAAAGCTTCGCCACCAGATCCTTCGAGGTTTCGAAGGTCTGTGGCAGCTCATCCTGCGCCGTGGGAATGCTCTGCACCGGGGTGCCCGCGTTGACGATAGCCTCGGTCGGCGCGCCGTCGGCATCGTCTACCAGGAAGCTGAGAAAGGTCTCGGCGGATACACCGGGATTGAGTTCGTAGCCGATGGCCCGCGCCAGCTCCAGCACCGAGCGCCGCTCAACGGCCGTGCGCAGGAAGCCTTCGTTGGCGATGCGCTCCTGGTAGAAGGTCAGCACATCGCCGAGGGTGGCCCAGGCGTCGAGCATGGCGATGGCCGGATCGTCGGTTGCCCGGGTGGCGAGCGCGGCAAGCGGACGCTGGTCTGCGAAATCGCCGTCGGGAATCCGGTACAGGTGCAGCCGCGCCTTCATCCGCTCGAGAAGCTGGGGCTGCGTACCCATCCGGTAGGCGAAGGCCGACAGGCCCGCCGCGTTGTAGCGCTTGTCGACTTCCGCGGACGTGCCCTCGCAGCAGCCGCAGGTGTCGTGGGTCTGCTCGGTGGACGTGCTCATACGCCGCCCTCCATGTGGAACTCGATGCGGCCGTTCTCGGGCGCGTTGGCGTCGTTATCCAGGCAGGCAATCTCGAAGCGCCCGATGGGCAGGACACCGTCGTCTATCTCCGTGGTGGCCTTCATGCCCCAGCGCTGGAACCGCCCCGGCGGATTGGCGGTCGGGTCAACCTTGACCCAGCGCACGCCCTGGACGCCCATGGCGGCCGCGACGATGCGACTCAGGTAAACGTCCTGACCGAAGGTGTAGTTGTCTGGATGGAAGTAACCGAGGCTGCCGTCGGCGAGCTGGAAGCGGCTGAAGCGCTGCAGCAGTTCCAGCTTGACGTCGCTGCGCAGATAGTTGGGTTTCACGCAGACGCTCATGGCGATATCCAGGGGCACGAGACGTGGCGGTTCGATCTCCACATCGTGGCCGGCGAGCTGGTAGCGTTCCAGGAACTCGCTGAGTTCGTCTTCGAAATCCCGGTCCACCGGCAGGCCGCCGACCCGGTCCACGGTGATGAACATGGTGTGCCAGCTCCCGGTCCAGCGCCGGCGCGCGACGGCCCGGTAGACCTCCGGGTGGCGCTGGGCGACCGCGGCGTAGTCTTCCTCGGTGACCGCGCGCTCCTGGCGGCGGAAGGCCTGCGGCGCGTACTGGCGGACTTCTTCCAGCGCCTCCGGGGCGATGCCGCCGAACGCCGGCAGGGGATTGCGAACGCCCTCGATGCCGAAGCCCGGCGCTGTCAGCACGTGCACGATGGAATCGGCGCCCGCGTTGCCGAGGACTCCGCCGCCGATCCGGTAGCTGGCCTCGAAGACCACGCCCGCTTCGGGGCGGCGCCCAAAGAGGTTGTCGCCGAAGCGCAGGGTGCCGCGGCCGTCTTCGTCGACCTCCACCACGAAATCCGGGTCGAAGCGGTCGCTCGCCAGCAGGTCGCGCTCCGGTCGCCAGGTATCGTCATCGGGATCCAGCAGGGTGACGGCCGGCAGGGCCTCGCGCGGATTCTGCACCGTGGCGGTGGCGGCGGACACCCAGGTCTCGGCATCCGCGGCCCAGGCCGCGTCGGTCAATGCCACGCGCTGTGTGATTCCCGTTTCGGAAAGCGTCGGGCGGAAGTAGCGGTCGCCGCTCGCCGCCGGCAGGGTTTCACCCTCGATGCTGCGGCCGTGGTCGGCCAGCACGACATTGCCCCGTGCCAGGCTCACCTCGGGGACAAAGGTCTCGACGCCTTCTTCCTCGACCACCACCGACAGGCACAGCGGGAACGGGAGTGCATCTTCCGTGGACCACTCGATTTCCACGATCGCCTCTTCGTACAGCTCGTCCTCGACGAGCGGGCCGGCGCTGCGGACGCCCTGTTCATCGACGACCGCCTCGGGCTCCACCCGGGTGAGTCGCACCACGTGGCGATGCAGCGGATCGGCGTCCTCTTCCAGACCGGTTCCGGGTCCCAGCACTTCTTCGAGCACGAGCACGTCGCCTACCCGTAGCAGCTTTCGCGCAGCGGGATCGTCGCGTAGCGTGGCCCTCGTCGCGCCTTTCGGCAGGCAACACTGCTCCTCGCCCCAGGTGTAGAAATCGAGGCGGTTGTGCACCGCAAACAGGCGTTGCTCGAACAGGGGCTCGAACACCAGCGGGTCGTACTTGGAGATGAGGGAGATGAAGTCCTCCTCCGCGATCGCCGTGCCCTGGGAGGGCAGGCGGGAGAAGAACCGCGTGCGCTCGCCCAAGGCGTACTCACGCTGCAGCAGGGCGTTGCTGACACCGTCGGTCATCTCTAGCGTCAGCCAGGCCCGGGCGTTGCAGCCGTCGTGCATGGCATAGTCGAGAAGGCGGGCGTGACGACGAATGGAACTGCGGCGCCGCGCGGTGCCAAGGTAAGCCTCGGTGCCCGCAGCGTCCTGGTAGTAGCCCAGCCGGTCGCCGGCATAGGCCATGACTTCAACGAGGGTGACTCCGACGTCTGCTGCCAGCCGGTCCTGCCAGTCGGGCATGACGATCGAGAGGCGGTCCAGCAGCAACCG
>JAAUYI010057605.1_pt1 | contig 13438 bp, 10 predicted proteins | sample 7278041 | NCBI WGS metagenome assembly JAAUYI01 (sample SAMN14350216, study PRJNA611818) | marine sediment metagenome | isolation source: surface marine sediment (0.6m) | place: French Polynesia: Moorea | collected 2018-08
ATTTTTTTATTAGTTAGCGTAAAATTTACGCTAACTAATTTGAGTTTGAGAGCTTAGCTATTTTTTTTCTTAAATCCTTGTGGGCTGGAATAATATTTTTTTGCACATCCCATAACTCCGAATTCCTGTAAGGGCGATTCGCTCTTCGCCCCTACGAACTCCTAACTCCTTTCTCTTACCTTCAATTTCCTGTTTCACATCGCTCTTTAGTTACTTGATGACGGTAGCGAAACATATCTGTCAATCTGGCATCTACCCACCAGCCTAAAATAAATTCTGCTAACCATCCCCCAGGGAGTTCATAGGCGATTGCATCGGTTAATCTCGTTTGACCATTTTCGGTGATAAATTCATGGCGGTGTACCCAAGATTCCATCGGCCCTTCGGTTTGTTTATCGACAAACAAACGATTCGTTTCACACTCGACATGAGTTGCAACCCAGCGCACGGGAATTCCTGCCAAAGAAAGTCTAAATTCACTGATTGCACCGACACCCAAACCACCTTCGCGACGAATAATAGTCACGGGTTGCCAAGGAGGAGTTAAAAGTTGCAGAATATCCGCTCGTTCGTGAAATTGCCAAACTCGTTCTACAGGTGCATCAATGAGACTAGAGTATTTAAAATTAAGCATGAGATTAAAAATAAGTTGAGGGAAAAAATGACGTTAAGGTTTGGCTATACTATCATTTACGTGGAAAATGTCCCTTCAATACTAGAATTTTATGGTCGTGCTTTTGGTTGTGCCACCAAATTTCTTCACGAAGCAGGTAACGACTACGGCGAATTGGATACGGGTACTACTATAATTGGCTTTGCCAATCATCAACTGGGCAAAATGAACTTGCCCGATGGATATCAGAGAGTAAATCCCAGTAGTCAACCCTTGGGTATGGAGTTGGTTTTTGTCACCGATGATGTCGAACAAGCCTTTCAAAAGGCAATAGCCGAAGGAGCGATCGCGCTGCAACCTCCGATAGTAAAACCCTGGGGTCAAACCGTAGCTTATCTGAGAGATATTGAAGGTACTTTGATTGAATTGTGCAATCCGATAAATTAGCTTTCCTACTAATATAGATTAGCTTTCCTACTAATTTCCTTTGCACTTAACTGCTCTTAAAAGCTATACTCCAATCGGATTCATTACTAATAACTAATCTCAAACAATGGTAGCGGTAGCAATTTTAGCAGCAGGGCGTGGCACTCGCATGAAGTCCGACTTACCCAAAGTCTTACATACACTTGCAGGGCGATCGCTAGTAGAACGGGTACTTGATAGTTGCAGTTTATTGGATTTGGAACGGCAAATTGTCATTATCGGCTATCAGGGAGAAAAAGTTAAACAAGCCTTGAGTCATCGTCGGGAAGTAGAATTTGTCGAACAAAAAGAACAATTGGGTACTGGTCATGCAGTACAACAATTAATGTCTAGTCTCCAGGATTATACAGGGGATTTATTGGTGCTAAACGGAGATGCACCTCTATTGCGTCCCGAAACCCTACAAAAGCTCGTAGAAACTCACCAAACTAAACAAAACGCAGCTACTCTTTTGACGGCAAATCTACCTAATCCCCAGGGTTATGGTCGAGTATTTTGTCACGGAGATAATTTGGTTAGTCATATTATTGAAGACCGTGATTGTAATGTAGCCCAAAAGCAAAATCGTCGAGTCAATGCAGGTATTTACTGTTTTGATTGGCCGCAATTAGCTAAATCTCTACCCAAGCTATCTACCAACAACGACCAACAAGAATACTATTTAACCGAGGTTGTCGATCATCTCGACCCTGTAATGGCTTATGATGCCGAGGATTATCGCGAAATCAGTGGGATTAACGATCGCCAGCAACTATCAGCAGCTTACGACATTCTTCAGGCAAGAATTAAAGAGAATTGGATGAAGGCTGGAGTGACGATGCTCAATCCTGACAGTATCACTATCGATGAGAACGTTCGACTAGAGCCAGACGTTATTTTAGAACCTCAAACCCATCTTCGGGGTAACACTACCATTGCTACGGGTAGTCGTATTGGCCCTGGTAGTCTGGTGGAAAATAGTATCATTGGCAACAATGTTAAAGTAGCATTCTCGGTAGTAACGGATGCAGAAGTATTGGCAAATACCAGAATCGGTCCTTATACTCACCTGCGGGGTAACGTCAAACTAGGCGAAAATTGTCGCGTGGGTAACTTTGTAGAAATCAAGAAAACTACCGTCGGGGCTAATACCAATATAGCTCACCTCTCTTATTTAGGAGATGCAACCCTAGGAGAGGGCGTTAATGTAGGTGCGGGGACAATTACGGCAAACTACGATGGCAAAAGGAAACATCCCACAACCATTAAAAAAGGCACTAAAACTGGTTCAAATAGTGTTTTAGTCGCTCCAGTCACCCTCGGAGAAAACGTCACCGTTGCAGCAGGTTCGGTGGTTACTCATGACGTAAATGACAATGCCTTGGTAGTAGCGCGATCGCGTCAGAGAGAGATTCCTAATTGGACTCAGGATTAGTGTTTTGTCAATTAATTAATGATGGGTAGACTTCTAGGGTTAGAGATTTTCCCTTTTCCTTTACCCGTCAATTGTTAATTGAATAAATTATCAAGTTTGAGTTTAAATGTCGTCAAACTGTAGTAATCTAAAATTCAAAAATTGACGCTACAGATTGCCGATAGTTTCTTCTCCTCCCTTAACTTCGTAGGAAAAAGCTTTATGTTAGCTTCTTGATGTTATCTATTTGTAGTAGGCTTTTAAATAATTCAGATTAGGCGAATTTTTGGAGGGAGAAAATGGCTCAAATGTAAGCCCCGATAATTGTTTATCCAAAGTGCAGTTTCTGATAAGATACGACTGAAAATAGTGCTGTGAATTCTGAATTGGTATGAAGATCCTAATTGTAGATGACGATAAGCCGCTTGCAGATATTGTCGCCGAAGCCTTGAGAAAACAATCCCACCTAGTAGAGATAGCTAGCGATGGTGCGCGCGGTTGGGATTTAATTGAAGCTAGCCCTTATGATTTACTAATCTTAGATGTATTATTGCCCGAATTAAACGGGATTCAGCTTTGTAAAAAGTCGCGCTCGTTTGGTTATCAACTCCCCATATTGATGCTAACTTCCCAAGATGCTAGCGAAGAAAAAGTACTAGGACTTGACTCTGGAGCAGATGATTATGTAATTAAGCCTTTCGATTTACCAGAATTGCTGGCTCGCATACGAGCAATGCTGAGAAGAGGGAGTTCTACTAGCCCAATTTTGCAGTGGGAATATCTACAGCTAGATCCGATCGGTTGTAACGTAACCTATGGTGGCAAGCCTTTAAAACTGACTGCTAAAGAGTTTAGCTTATTAGAATTATTTTTACGCAATACTCAGCAAATTTTTAGTCGCAGTCTAATTCTCGATCGCCTGTGGTCTTTTGAAGACCTGCCAAATGAAGATGCAGTCAAAACATTAATCAAACGACTGCGCCAGAAGCTGGTCAAAATAGGTGCGCCCTCAGATGCGATTGAAACTGTTTATGGTCTGGGTTATCGTCTAAAATCTCTGTAGAATTTATGTTTTTTAACTCATTGACCCCTGAAGGCGATCGTCAAGCTCGTCGTCTTTATCGAAAATTACTCATTTTTTATTTAGGTGTGACGGTGACGGTTTTTGGTATAGGCGCGATCGCACTTTATAGTTTTGTATCCTACAGTTTGCGCCAACAACTCCAAAAAGATCTCCAAGTCTTAGCTGAAGCTGCTGCCCCTTCTTTGGATATTGTCAGAACCGACTCAGAATTTTTTGCTCTCGAAGCAGCAGAACAACACTGGCATAACCTACAAAAGCACAGTCAGAGTTTGGAATGGTTTGATTCAGAGGGTCGACTCTTAATGAGAGAAGGACAAGTTTTTCCCAGTTTACCCTTACCTAATTTGTCCACTTCTGTAACCGAGCCGAAAATCGAGCGAGATTGGGAACAAAATTTATATGTAGCAACTTTGCCCATTAATAAATCAGGAGAATTAGCGGGATTTGTTCGGGCGAGTGAGACATTTCGTATAGTAAATATACCTCTGAGACGATTGCAGTGGGGTTTGGGTATTGGAGGAGGACTGGGATTAGGAGCAATTGTTCTGTCGGGAATGTGGTTAACACGCCAATCACTAGAGCCTTTTATTGAAAGTTATCAGCGTTTGCGTCAATTTACTGGCGACGCCTCTCACGAAATGCGGAGTCCTTTGACAATTACTCAGGCTGCATTGGATGTGATGTCGGTAAATCCCGATCGGCTTTCGGCAGCAGATCGAACTAATCTGACGAGAATTCATAGTGCCACTCAACAATTACGAAGATTGGTAGAAGAACTGCTCAAGCTGGCTCGTAGCGATCGAATGTCAGAACTGAAATTACAAAAAATACCATTGAATGAACTGTTGGAAGAGTTGGTTGAGATCTTAGAGGATGTGGCAGCAGAAAAAGACATATCTTTAACCTGTGACGAACTGGATAAGGTAACGGTTTTGGGAGACAACTCTCAACTAATACAGTTATTTACTAACCTGATTCAAAACAGCATCAAATATACTCCCTCTGGCGGGACTATAACTGTAGAACTATTTCAAGAAGGCAAAAAAGCGATCGCCACTGTTACCGATACGGGGATAGGTATTGCCGAAGAAGACTTGGCTCACGTTTTTGAGAGATTTTGGCGTGCAGACCGCTCGCGAGAACGGGCATCGGGAAGCTTGGGTTTAGGATTAGCGATCGCCCAAAACACCGCTAGACTACATCACGGTAAGATTAAGGTTAGCAGTCAGTTAGGAAAGGGTAGTACTTTTACCGTCCGCTTACCAGCAATTGTCTGAGGTTATACCATTTCTCTGAAGTCAAAAGTCAAAAGTCAAAAATCCCGAATAATAAGGCTTTAAGGAATTATTTCTAAGAGAAAATAATTTGGTTATCTAAGTATTTAGCTATTTTTGAAAATTGGTATTAGCAGAATTTTTCAGGATCTAAAAAAAAAGCTGGGATAACCCCACCAAAATAGATAAAATAGCTATTGTGCGATCGTAATAAAAGTTTTTCAGCACAATAGCTGGTATTGCTTAGCGATAGATAATTTTAAGGTTCGTTGGAAGTAAAGTAAAAATATAGCTGCTTAATGCCAAAAAACCGTAAACATTAGCTAGGGGGGTGGTATCCATCTGCTCACCTATTTATCCTGAAAATTAACAAAAGATCTAAACGGCTCTCTCAACACAATGGGGTAAAATGTAGCTATCGCTACGTTTTACCCTCATATTCAAAATGGACTTTCATCTTGACAATTTGCTCAACTTTCCCAATGTGACAGTTGTTACTTGTCAGCAGCAAGAAGACTTTATTGTTCTAAAATTAGACTTTTTGAATGAAGGTATTAGTTGTCCATACTGTCAAAATTATCTAGATGATATTCATCAAACTCGTCCGATTTTAGTGAGAGATTTAGCCATTTTTGGACAGCTCGTTTATCTTCATTGCCACGGCGTCAGTTTTACTGTCGTCATTGTCAAGAATATCCAACGGAATCACTCTTATTTGTGGAGAAAAACTATTAGCTTGTCTATTTATATAAGCTTTATTTATCACCACAGGTGCAAGAGAGCCTACTTGAATATTTAACTGTTCAACCGAACCTAAATTACTTATGCAGAGGGTATAATTCGATCGCCAGAATTTAAGGGGATTTTCAGTTTTTGTTTTGGAGTTAAATCCTAGAATTTGTGCGATCGCGCCATTATCCTTAAACCTTGCCGATCGCCTTATCTCTGACCGCGTTATTTCGATTTTCTGCAACTATGTCTGATGAGTACGGAGTCGCTTGGCGCACACTTCCCCACTATGAATATAATATCATGTCAAGTAGAGTTTTTTAGCAATTAATTTTTTATCTTTCTAACTCCTGCAAAATATCCTGTAACTGTTGTTGATAGCGTCCGTATTCGATCCAGTTACCTTCTTGCAAAGCTTGTTGTGCTTGTTGATAGATTTCTAATGCCGATCTGTCAGCAGAATTGCTGGTATCGGATGTAGCAGATGGTATAAATTGTGGGGGGACTCGATCGAAGACCGCAGCTAAGGATTGTCGTAGTGTGGGGGTCATGACTATTTGCCGATCGTAAGCGACAATAATTCGGGCTAATTCTGGTAATTCTCCTTGTTCGGCGCGAAGATATAGGGGTTGAACGTAGAGAATCGTACCATCGATCGGAATAACCAAAATATCCCCGCGAATGACTTTTGAACCTCGTTGACTCCAGAGAGTAATTTGTTCGGCAATTTCAGGATTTTGATCGATTCTGGCTTCGATCTGAAACGAGCCATAAACAAGTTCTTGTTTGGGAAACTCATATAGTCTCAGTTTACTGTAGTTATCGCCATCAGAACGAGCAGCCATCCAAGCAATCATGTTGTCTCTATTTACAGGAGTAAAGGGTAAAATCAGGGCAAATTCTGCTGCGGTTTCTCCTGGTAATTTCATAATTAGATAGTCTGGTTCGACTTGGAGTTGTTGACCATCGTAGATTTCGGTAGCAAATCGCCAAACATCCTCACGATTGTAAAATACTTGAGGGTCTTCCATGTGATAGATCGAGTACATTTTGGCTTGGATTTCAAATAAATCCTGGGGATAGCGAAAATGCGCCTTTATCTGTGGCGGGATAGTATCTTTACCTTGGAATAAATTGGGAAAGATCTTACGGTAGGTAGCTAAGACTGGTTCGTTTTCGTCTATTACATAAAACTGCATCGTGCCATCTTTGGCATCGACAACAACTTTGACGGGGTTGCGAATATAGTTGGTATTTTTATTAGTAACTAGATCGGTTTTTTGTTCGTGGGCGACAGCTTCGGAATAGGGATAACGGCTACTGGTGGTATAGGCATCAATAATCCATTTTAGTCGTCCGTCGATTACGACCATGTAGGGATCTTTGTCTAGCTTGAGAAAAGGCGCGACGTGACTTACCCTCTCGGATATTTGGCGATAGTAATGGATGCGAGACTCTGGGGTAAAGTAGTTGGAGGTTAAGATCTTGAGGCTACCGCGATCGTAGGCGTATGCCAACCTGCGCCACCAGTTATTAATCGGTACTCCCCCAAGACCGTTGTATTTAATAAAGGCATTTTCATCTCCGCGAGGATAATCAAATTCCAGAGTATCCATTCCCGTGTAGATATAGTCTTGGGTCAATTCGCCATAGTAAATTGCCGGTTCTTGGATGGCTAGATCTGTCTGGGAGACTGGGGGAATGTTTTTGATAAACAAGACTGGTAAACCATCTACGGTAACTTCATTAACTGGATTCATGACTAAACCATAACCATGGGTGTATTTTAGTCGCTGGTTGACCCAGGTTTTAGCAGAGGAAGGAACTTGACTGTAGTCAAATTCTCTGGGAGAAAGCATGACCTGACGGTAATCGCCATTGAGAGTGTAGCGGTCTACATCGACATCATTAAATCGATAGTAGAAACGGATTTCCTGTAGTTGTCGATAGGTACTGAGAAGCGGTCGATAGTCCCAAAGACGAATATTATCAATGGTGGCTTGGTTGTCTGCTAGGATATCGGGGTTGGGTTGAGGATCGAGTTGATAATCGGTCGTATTTATGCGCTCGAGATCGTAAGCTTGTCTGGTAAACTGAATATTATATTTAATATAGGGCATTTCCTTGGCTAATTCGTTGGGTTCGACGATAAAACGCTGTTGCAGTTGAGGAAAAGTCCCATTAAAAAGAATTAAAACGATCGCATATATACCAATACCGTATATGGGCAAAGTCAGTTTGTTCGACCAGGTAGCGATAACTAACCACAACCCCAATAGTACCGAAGCAACAATCATTACCCAAAAGGCAAACAGACGAGCGTGGGTATCGGTATAGTCTGCACCCCAAACTACTCCCGTAGAAGAATAGAGTAATTCATAACGCTCTAGCCAAAAATCCACGGCAATATCGAGGGCGATCGCGGCCAAGAGCAAACTTAGATGAGTTTTAATCGGTCTTGTGAGTAATTTTTGCCATTTAGGTTCAATAAGGAGACTTTTCCACTTCCAATCAAAAAGTAATATACCTTTGAAGATATAAACCAATACTGCTAAAATCAATCCCGCAATTAATAAAGTTAGAAACCAATTTTCCAGATTATCTAATAGAGGCAAACGAAAGAGATAAAAACCCAGATCTTGTTGATAAATTGGGTCAACAATTTGGAATTTAGTAGCATGAAAAAATTTTAGGCTAACTTCCCAGTCAGCAGCACCAAGATTGGCAACCGAGAGAGAAACCAAGAAAATCAAAAGATAAGCAATATAGTTGGCAATTTTGTCAGTATAGGGTTCAAACTCACTAGATTCCAGAAATCTAAAGACGCGATCGCCCGTAAGACGCAAAGCCAACCAATAGTTAAATCCCAAAAAGCCAACAAAAACAGCGAAAGTTCCCACCCAGATAGCTATCTGCCAAGTAATTCGCTGCCAAAAAACCGCCTCAAAACCAACTGCTTCAAACCACCAAGACTCAGTCAACAGGCGAATACCCTCGGAAACCAAAGTTAGAAGGGCGATCGCGCTAAACAACAGGATTACGATTACTTTTTGCTTAAATGGCATCGGAAACCAAAAATCTCCGTATTAATGGCAGTTATCTAGGCTTATAGAGTAATTGTAAATAAAAACTATCGGGGGCGATCCCAGATCGATCTATTTAGACAAGATTTTTTCCACCTCGTTTTCGTTCCTCGTTCTTTGTACCTCGCTTCTTGCTACTTACATTCACCAGACTTTTACACAAATTAGATATTTTCTTAATAGAAGCTTAATTATTAAATTAAGGTCTTATTATTATCTATTTTTTTATAATTTATGTGCTATGGCAACCTGGTCAAAATAGCTTTAAACTGTCTTAATCGTCATAATTTAAAAATACAAGAGAAAGTAAAAAAATCGATTATATTACCTAATAATTTATCGAAATGAAAACGGCACAAAATTGCTAACAAACAAATTTGTTTTCTATAAACCTTATTAAACAAGCGTTTTATAAACAGTAATCAAACAGATTTCTTGGCAAGAATTATTAGTTATCGCATATTTTATTTTTTTGAGTTTAGCTATTAATTCAAGAGCATCGAAATCCAAAGGATCTGTAAATAAAAATCAGGTCTAAAACTTTTACCAATTATCAAAAAAAAGAGGATCGATCATGTTGGGGAACATCAGTACTAGAGAAACACCGTTTAATCGACGCATGGATCGGGTAGAGCAAAAGAGTGCGATCGAAATTTCGATCGTCATGCCCTGCCTCAATGAAGCAGAAACCTTAGAAACCTGCATCAAAAAGGCTCAGTGGTTTATCGCCGAGAACGACCTTGCAGGAGAAGTAATTATCGCCGATAACGGCAGTACAGATGGCTCTCAGGAAATCGCTAACAAACTCGGTGCCACAGTGGTCAACGTGCCAGCCAAAGGCTATGGTAGCGCGCTCATGGGTGGGATTACGGCAGCTAAAGGCGAGTATATAATCATGGGCGATGCCGACGACAGTTACGACTTTAGCAATCTCAATCCCTTTCTCAGAAAGTTACGCAATGGCTACGATCTAGTCATGGGTAATCGTTTTAAAGGTGGGATTAAGTCAGGGGCAATGCCTTTTCTGCATCGCTACCTAGGTAACCCTGTCTTAACGGCGATCGGTAAGCTTTTGTTTGGCAGTCCTTGTAATGATTTCCACTGTGGCTTGAGGGGCTTTCGCAAAGATGCTATTTCTGCTTTAGATCTACAGACTACAGGTATGGAATTTGCCAGCGAGATGGTAGTCAAAGCTACTCTTCATAAAATGCAGATTACTGAAGTACCTACTACCCTATCTCCTGATGGTCGTAGTCGTCCTCCTCATCTCAAAACCTGGCGTGATGGCTGGAGACATCTGCGTTTCTTATTAATGTATAGTCCTCGCTGGCTCTTTTTCTATCCTGGAATCTTTTTAATGTTGGCTGGCTTTTTAGCAACTCTGTCTCTACTGCCAAGTCCTAAAGTCCATAGCTTGCTTTATTCTTCTACCGCAATGACAATTGGCTTTCAGATTTTGATGTTTGCCCTATTTACCAAGGTGTTTGGCATCAGCGAAGGACTCTTACCCGAAGACAGACGCTTAAACAGACTGTTTGAATATCTCAATTTAGAGACTGGCTTAATTGCGGGATGCGTTTTGTTACTGATCGGGACTGGTACTTCAGTCTATGCCTTCGATATCTGGGGACAACACGATTTTGGCTCGCTCAATCCTACCGAAACCATGCCGATAGTTATTCCTGGTGTAACTTGTTTGGCTTTGGGTATTCAGGCAATTTTCTCTAGCTTTTTCTTAAGTATCTTGGGATTAAAACGATGATTAAACAGCCTTGGCTTTCGGTAATCATTCCTACCTACAATGGCAGTAAATATCTAGCTGCTGCTCTTGATTCTGTAGTAGTGCAACAAGACGATCTAATAGAGTGTGTTGTCATTGATGATGGCTCAACCGATAATACGCTTTCCATTGTAGACAGCTATCAAGACAAGCTCAACATTAAGCTAATCACTAAAGCCAGACAGGGTAACTGGGTAGCCAATACCAATCATGCCTTGTCTGTAGCGACAGGAAAATATGCCTGTTTTCTACACCAGGACGATCTCTGGCTAGAAGGACGGTTGCCAAAACTAAAACAGGCGATCGCAGCTTACCCCCAAGCCAGTCTTTACCTTCACGATTCAGTATTTATTGATGGTCAGGACAAACCTTTGGGTTTATGGCAATGTCCTTTAGGGGGTAAGTCCCAAGTCTTCTCCGCTGGAGAAATGCGAGAGAAATTATTAGTGCAAAACTTTATTGCTATTCCCTCTCCCGTATTCAATCGACAGACTGCTTTAGATGTAGGAGTATTAAACAGCGAACTTTGGTACACCGCAGACTGGGATTTTTGGCTCAAGCTAGCCTCAATGGGCGATACCTATTATATTGCTAAACCGCTGGCTGCATTTAGGGTACATGGCGATTCTCAGACAATTCGTCGTAGCTCTAGTGTCGCAGAATTTCGGCAACAGATGCGTGTAGTAGTTGACAAGCATCTTCACGTCAAACCCAAAAGTGAAGTAGCAAAAGTAGCTTTTTTCTCCACAGAAGTGAATACAACCCTAGCAGCAATAGTGCATGGAGAATCTCCCAACCTAATTAAACTAGCAGCAGATTTCTTATTATTAGGGCCTTTAGGATGGCGCAGATACTGGCAAGATTCTCGTATCCAAGAGCGTATATCTGCTCGTCTCAAGGCAAAACTACAGACGCAAACCTAAATCACCTTGGCGATTTAAGCTATAAGCTTTTCCTTAGATCTCAATTCTCTCAAATTTATGAAGCCTAATTTATTTATTGTCGGGCAACCAAAATCTGGAACGACGGCTTTACATCAATTTTTGGGACAGCATCCCGAAATCTATATGTCGAGTATCAAAGAGCCACACTTTTTTTGTTCTGATTTTCATTTAGAAAGCGATCGCGCCTACGGTAAACAGCGTTTTTTTGACTTTAGAAGTGAGTCGGCTTATTTGCAGCTTTTTGCTAAAGCAAACAAGGAAAAAATTATTGGGGAATCTTCGACAAATTATTTGTATTCCCAAGTGGCAGCCGAGAAAATCTCTAACTTCAACCCCGATGCGAAGATAATTATTATTCTACGAGAGCCAGCTAAATATCTCTATTCTCTTCACAGTCATTACGTCAAGTTTACCGAAGAAAATGAGCCTGACTTTTTAACTGCTTTGGCATTAGAAGATAAGCGCAAACAGGAAAAGGCTATTAGCTCTCGCGTTACTAGCCCTAGCTATCTTTATTATTCGCAACGAGTGCAATACTATCAACAGGTAAAACGCTATTGCGATCGCTTTGGGCCCGAACAGATTAAAGTAATTATTTTTGAGGAATTTCAAGCAGAGAACGAACGAATCTACCGCGAAATCTTGGAATTTTTGAGAGTAGACTCTAGCTTTACCCCCGAATATAATGCCGTCAATGTCAACAAGGAAGTTAAGTTTAAAGCAATTAACGATTTAGTCAATAATCCGCTGCTCAAAAATATTTCCAAAAACTTATTTTCTCAAGAGTTTAATGAATTTGTCCGCGACAATATTGTCGAAAAATTTCTCTGGCATCAAGCCCCCAAAGCGAGTATGCCTGACGAGATAAAAATTCGGCTAATGCAACAGTATCAGCCCCAAGTAGAGCAAATATCAGAACTGATTGGCGTAGACTTGGTCACAAAATGGGGGTACGATAATTTAAATTTGTCTTCCTAAATCGATCGAACTAAATTCGTTTCAGGAATCAGAAGGAGCAGGGAAGAAAGAAAACATAAGAGTTCATTGTTCTATATTTAATTCTAAATAAAAATGCTAACTAAAAAGAACATTATATCGAGTGTATTATCCCTGGCTTTGGGATTTTTCTTGGTCTGGTTAATTTTACGATTTACTGAAGTCGATCTAGAGCAAATTGTTGCTAGCTTTTATACCCTTAATCCTTGGTATGCAGGATTGGCAATTACAGCTTTAATTGTTCATACTTTCTTGACTGCTTTTAAGTGGAGTTTGGTGACTCAAAAGCTTACTCCAGACAATCAACAACCATTAAAGTTTTATCTTTTTTATACTACTTTGGGGTCTTTAACCATGCAGTTTATGCCTCAGTATGTAGGCATGGTTATGGTACAAAATCTAGCATTAAGAATACACAAAATAAGTTCTTTTTCTAAAGGCTTTTTATCGGTTATCTACGATCAGTTTTTTAACCTGCTGATTCCCTTGTTATTGTTTCCCGCCTCGATATTGTATGTTTTAGGATATATTTCCTTGTCAGGAGCGGTATTGATTTGGACTACTACAATTATTGGTACTCATTTTATTATTAATAAATGGCATCGTAGTCTGATATCTTTTTTGATAAAAGCTCTTACTTGGGTCAAAGAAAAAAAGTCGAGGAAAAATAAGTCAGAACGACCAGAAGTAGCGACGGGAAAAGATTCAATTTTAAGCAAGCAATTTACCCTAAATCTTTATTGGATTTCTGTACTCCGCTATGCAGTATGGATTATTCGAGGAGTTTTAATTGCGATCGCAGGAGGCTTTAAGCTTCAGCTTTGGGCGGTAGCGTTTATTTCTCCGATCGTTCAACTAGCAATGTTATTGAGTTTTACCCCAGCTAACTTAGGACTAATGGAATTTAGCTGGATTGGTTTACTCGGATTATTTGATGTACCAGATGCTAGTGCGGTGAAATTTGCCTTGATGCAGAGATTTCTTTACGTCGTAGCAGTAGTAATTATCTTGGCAGTGTTTGCCGTAGTTTCTTTTGTCGATAGATTTGCTTTATTC
>JAAUYI010046645.1_pt1 | contig 13433 bp, 12 predicted proteins | sample 7278041 | NCBI WGS metagenome assembly JAAUYI01 (sample SAMN14350216, study PRJNA611818) | marine sediment metagenome | isolation source: surface marine sediment (0.6m) | place: French Polynesia: Moorea | collected 2018-08
AATGAAGCCCGAGGTTCGAGATTCTGTTAAGAAACTTGTCGAAAGTCGGATCAGGAATATCAACGAGCTTACGGTCGGCTGGTTTGGGGGCGAGCCCCTTTATGGCCTGAAGGCGATCGAGGATCTTGCCCCGTTCCTCGCGGAAATCTGCGAGCGCGAAGGCGTCGATTACTTCAGCCACATGACGACAAACGCCTACCTGCTCACCGACGACGTGTTCGAAAGACTGCTGTCGTGGAACATCACCGACTACCAGATAACCCTCGATGGCCTTCCCGAACACCATAATCAGCATCGTCCACGGCGCGATGGCGAAGGGACATTCGATGTGATCTTCCAGAATCTCGCCAGCATGAGCAGGCGGGAAGAGGACTTCTCTACCGTCATCCGTGTCAACTTCGACCAGACGAATGTCGCTGGATTCGACGAATTCCTCAAGCTGCTCGAGTCCGAGTTCAAGGATGATGATCGTTTCACGATTTCATTCCACGCGGTTGGCCGCTGGGGCGGAGACAATGACGCGAACCTCGATGTGTGCGGCAAGAACGAAGCGCATTCGGTTCGTATGCGGTTCAAGGCTGCGGCGCGTGCGCTTGGCCTAAAGGTAACGAGCGGCTGGCAGCCCGGAGCAGGGGTCGGCTCCCAGGTTTGCTACGCTGTTCGGCCCTACAACTTCATCGTCGGGGCGCACGGCGATCTCATGAAGTGCACGATCGATCTCGACAAGAAGGATCGAAACATGGTCGGCAAGCTGCTGTCGGACGGCACGCTCGACCTCGATCTCGACAAGATGTCGAAATGGACCGAACCGGCTTTCGAAAGCGATTCCGGTTGCCAGAGCTGCCATATGCTCCCGGCCTGCCAGGGCGTCCATTGCCCGCAGATTCGCATGGATCATGACAAGGCGCCGTGCCCCAGCATCAGGCGAACGGCCAAAGAAGAGATGGCCGACTATTTTCACGCCAAGCAAGCCAGCGCGGACGGGTCCGAGCCGCTTGGGCGAAGGGAAGAACCCGTCGGCTGGATTTCCAAAGCTTCGGAGTAAGCTCAAATGGTCGCGCGTACCGGTTCGTCAGCCGTCAGGAGTAAGCCCGTCTCCGGCCCGTCTTCGCAGAGACTGGAACGTCTTCTCCAGGAGGATGGAGAGCCTTCCAAGGTTTCTGCCGAGATCAATGCCGCCTCGGACGAAGCGCTCATTCCCTTCGGCCTGAAGGCCTACACCATGAATCTCTTGTCACTCTTTGGTGAGACTTGGGATCCCGCGCGCCTTCGCGCCACGGCGCGAGCGGCGACTATCAGCAAGATGCTGGGAGGCTGGGAGTATCACCACCACTACCTTCCATCTCTGACCAGCGAGCCCGACGCGATCCGCCTGGAAGACATGCCAATCCGCCTGGTCAGGGAAACGCTCGATCAGGGTCGTGGGGCGATAATTATGACCTTTCACTTGGGTCACATGCGTTACCTCCCATCAGACTTGAGTCATGCTGGGATTGAAGTCTTCGTACCCCTGGCTGGCGATGCCTATGTTGACTATGCAAGTGCACGGCAAGCCAACCCGCAGGCGGCTCTCTGGAAGAATCTCCTCTTCGAGAATGTCGAGATATCCGCCGGATCGATTGCACTCGCCCGAACGCTCGCCAAACAGGGCTGCGTCCTGTCGGCAATCGATGGCAATACGGGGATCGATGGTACGAATGGCGATCAGCAGCGCGCAAAGGTGCAGATTCATGGAGTTGCCGCGCAAGTAAAATCGGGCCTGTTTTCCCTCGCGGCACGGTTCGGCACGCCGATCATTCTTGCCGCTGCGCACAATAGCGGCGATCGCAGAATTTGCCGTGTTGGCCCCCTGATCGATCCGGAATCTCGCCTCAACAATGAGGAGAAGGAAGCATTTGTCGCGGCCTCGGCGCAGACCGCCTATTCCTTCTTCGGAGAAGTATTGGATCAGCACGCGGATGAGTGGTGCGGCGGCGATCTCTTCCATCAATGGCGGGTTCCAAGTCGCACGCCGGCAATTGAATTGAGCGAGATCGAACCCGCTCTGACCCGAATTCTCCAAGCGGGCGGTCGGCTAGGCGTAAATTCCAAACGGATCGTTCCCCTTCACTCGGGCGATGATCTCGTCTGGTCCGACGCGCGCAGCGGTGGTTGCTTCCGGTTACCCACGGAGATGGCGAATGTGGTCACGCGGTTGGCGGAACCTGGCGCGGGAGTCGATCGCAAATGGCTAAACAACCAACCGGAGACGGAACGGGCGGAAATCTGGCGCCTGATCTGCACCCTCGCGTCGCGAAGGGCCGTGGTCGAAGTCACTCCCGGCGCGACTAGTGGGACAGACGTAGGGGAGGTCGCCGCATCGTTTTGAGAGATCGTTTGCTCGATGGTGCGCCGGGCAAATGATGTTGAGAGAAAAGTGCACCCCCAACGCCGGCTTTGACCCCGATCTTAGTCGGTACTTCCAAGGAAAGGGAAGATTATGAGCGAGAAGAAACTGAGCAACAACGCTCTCGGCCAGGACCTGCTGATCGATGAGTTCGAAATCATCGAGCTCGAAGATCGTCTCGAACTGGCTGGCCGCTGCAACGGTCGCTGCGATTCGGACGCTCTCGCAGCGTAAGAAAAAGCGGGGCCGGGTCTATTCCGGCCCCGCTTATTCGTTCGACGAGTCATTCCCGCACTGAAGGCAATAGATGGAACAGGTCAAGAATCCACGGGCGAATCCGCACCTCGAAACCTCGAAGTTCGATTCCGATTCGGGTCAGCCCATGACCTTGTGTGTGGTTCCGAGCTCCGGAGAGAACGTGCGCTTTGCCGTGCCGGACAAATACGTCGAACTCGTTCACGCCTTCGACGGACTGCGGTCGGAGGACGAGGCAATCGAGGTCTTCCAGAATGCCAATCCGGGGATGTTCGAAAAGGAGTGGCTGAAGAGTCTTATCCAGAAGTCGCTGATGCCAAAGGGCCTGATTGTCCGACCGGACCAAGATGCGGCCCAGGCGGGCGTAAGCGTCCAGCCCAAGCGCGGGTTCCTCTACATCAAACTGCCAATCCTACCCCCGAAGATCGTCGATCCGATAGCAAGATTGCTTAGCTTCATGTTTATGAAGCCCTTTATGGTCGTCGGGGGCCTGCTGTTCATTATTTCACATGTCTACGTCTATGGCTTCCTGATCCAGCTAGATACGGTCGATTTCGACGCGCTGGATACCGGCAGCATTCTCCTGATCCTGCTGTTTTCGACGCTGGCAACGATGTGCCATGAATTCGGCCATGCCAGCGCGGCGGCGCATTACGGCTGCCGGCGAATGTCGATCGGGTGGGGCGTGTACATCGTCTACACCGTCTTATGGACCAACGTATCCGAAGCCTGGAAACTGCCCCGACGACAACGGGTGGTGGTCGATATTGGCGGCGTATACTTCGAATCGCTGGCGCTGGTCGCCCTGCTGATTGCCTATCTGCAAACCGGGAACCCGGTATTCCTGTTCTCGTTCGTTTTCATCGATTTCTCGATCCTGACCACATTGAACCCGTTCCTCAGAATGGACGGATATTGGCTCGTCAGCGACATGTTCGGGATCGTCAATCTGCGCAAGCAGCAAACAAACTGGTTCCAGGACATCGCGCACAAGATCTTTGGCGAGGGCGATCATACGCCGACTACCAATCTGACCAAGACCGCCAAGCGTGTGCTCGCAGTATACTCTGTGCTGGGCGTCGTTTTTCTCATCTATCTGCTGTTCGTGCTCTTCGACATCGTGGTCCTCAACGTGGCTTCCGGCTTCCCGGCACGCGTGACGGCGTTCGCGCAGGATCTCGCAGGCGGAATGCCTTGGCTGGAAGTCGTCGGGGGCTCGCTGGAGATATTTTGGCGGGCGATGATGCTGATAGGCGCAACCTACATGTTGATCAGCTTGGTTCAGCGGGTCGGCAGGATGTTCGCAAAAGCAGGCGCACTGCGACGTGCCGCATTACAGCCGTCGGTGAACTGATCCATGCTCGAAACCGCGACCCCAGCGACCACGGATGGATCGCCCGACCAGGAGGCCCCGTCCACGCGCCGCGATTCCGATCCGCAGCTTGTTCTGTCAGATGACGTGGTGATCGAGAGCGAGGGCCCGGATCACCTGGTGCTCGCAAATCTGGAGATGGCCACTCGCGTTCGGGTATCGAGGCCCTTGTACAGGTTTGTGCGCGTGTTTCGCCAACCGAGCCGCATCTCGAGCATAGTCTCGCGAAGAGCCATGCAGAAGCTCAGACCACACCTCGATCTGCTGCGGCACAAGCACATACTTCTGGATGCAAATGCCGAAGACTACAGGCAACAGATTCGCCTGCGGAGCAATGTCGCCTATCGCTTCTGCAATTGCCCGGCATTCGATCCCAAGAACCCGACCGACTTCACAGTCGTTGGTCTGCCCTGCGACGCAGACACCGACCGCGACAGTCGGATTGCCCCCGAAGCCCTACGCCGCAAGTCGCTCGATTTTCCGTTTCGCCGGGGGATCGAAGATAACCTCCCTTGCGGCTGGTTCGATGCCGATGCCGAACGCTGGATCCTTGAGGGCGTAACTCTGTCGGATGCTGGCGACATCGTGATTGAGCATGGCGAGACACGCGACAGCCTTTTCAAGCGAGCGAGCCGGGTGCTGAGCGAGTGTCGTCAAGGCGGTTCCATACCGATTATCCTTGGCGGCGACTGGGTCGCCACGGAGCTGGCGGTGCAAGCGATCGGTGGGGTCCAGCCAGCTGCAATCGCCCGGCTGACCGAAGACGGTACGATTGCCGTGCCGGAAGAAGGCGCCTCCACGTATTTGTCTATCGACCTGACAATTGCCAATGCTGCGTATGACGACCCGGATTCCTCGGCGACCGCAGCGTTGGCTCTGCTGTCCACCCTAAAGCAGCAGATCGTAGCGCTGGGCCGTTCGAACCCGATCATCGCAATCGACGTGGTCGAACTCGACATGCGGAGCGGCGCGGGACCACTGGGCGCGGCACTGGGCTGCCAACTCGTTCTCACCGCGATGGAGGCAGCCTGTGCAAGCTCTCGAGGCTGATCTCCACTTTGCTGCCGATGGCAGAGACACGCTCTTCGGTTGGCCCGACACACGCAAAGATTCGCCGAAGCCCGGATCGCTGTGCGCGCTCGGAGCACCATCGGACGCAGGCAATGCGATTTCCCGCGGCGCGGCAAATGCCCCCGAGGCAATTCGGCAAGCAAGCCGCGCGGGTGCTGTTCCAGAAGAGTACTTCTGCGATTTCGGCGATGTCGACTACGGCGGCAGGAGTGGTTCTGCAGAGCATCTCGAAGCTACCGCCGAGGCTGTGCGCCGCATCATCGACTTCGGCGCCGTGCCGCTGCTGCTTGGAGGGGATCACTCCCTAACCTTCGCGCCGGTTTCATTGCTTCAAGCCGAGCAGGATCTCTGCCTGATCTGGCTGGATGCCCACACCGATTTCAGTCCGTGGGACGGCCGCGATTTTCACAATCACAAACAGGTTCTGCGAAGGATCGAGACTCTGCCCGGCGTCGCCCGAATCCTGCAACTCGGCTATCGAGGGGTTACGGTCGGCGATGAGCGGCGGCTTGGCCCGAAGTCGTCGGTTGTGACCAGTGCCGAGATGCAGCGGCGCAGCTCGACAGAGCTGCTCGAGAAGGTCCCGGCATCCATGCCTTGCTACATCTCGATCGATATCGACGTGATCGATCCATTTTGTGCGCCAGGAACCAGTGCTCCGGTGCCCGGCGGTGTGTTGCCCGACACGGTCATGAGATTGCTCGACCTACTGGCACGCCACCGGACGATCGCGGGGGTCGACGTGGTCGAGGTCAATCCGGCGACAGATCGAAACGAAGACACTGCCCGCATCGCCGTAAGCCTGATCGAAGCATTGGCCTCGAATTGGCAATTGCAGGTCGAGCGCCAGAACTTTCGCTCGCATGGCGCACCCCACATCCAGCAACCGCAAGAGGAGGCGGCCCGATGAACGTTATCGAGGCTGAACCGAGGAAAAAGGCTCCAGCAACAGCTGGAGAGTCCCAGGAGATTCCGGTGTTCGAGTACGCGGAATTCAGCGCCCTGCTCGAACGCGATCCCGAGCTGCTGCTGAGGCACCCTTGTGTGGTTCGTGGCTTTGCCGATCAATGGAAAGCGAGCCGAATCTGGAGGAATCTGGCCCGCTTGAAGGAGGAGTTCGGGAGCTTGCCCGTCACTGCCGGAGCGCCGCAATTCACCACCAATACGTCAATGCCGATGTGTCAAGTTCGAACCGATTTCGGGACTTACATTGACTATGTTTGCGAGCCCGAACGGGTGGACGAATTCTTCGAAGGCCAGTGGTGCAAGGGAGACCTTGAAACATTCCGGCGCCTCGGCTTACCGCTCTACAGCGGGAATATCCGGATCGTCAGGCATTCTCGGGAGCCGGTGTTCGACATGATCGATCCGGTCGTTCCCACCTCGCTCGAGTGCCTGAACGATGCGATCCCGTACTATTACCAGACCGGCAATCACCTTTGGCTTTACGTCAGCATCAAGGGCGCCCTCACTCCCCTGCATCAGGACAACAATTGCGTCATCGCTTACCTGGCGCAGTTGAAGGGGAAGAAACGTGCAGTGCTCTTCAGCCCCGACGACAAGCCGTATTACTACAAGCAGGGCGTCGGCTACATGGATCCCCTCGATCCGGATGAAGCGGACTTCCCCGACTGGCGGCGCGCCCGCAGGTGGGAAGCGACTCTAAACGAAGGTGAACTGCTGATTTGGGGTCCCGATTGGGCGCACCATGTGCGCACACTATCGGATAGCGTCACGGTCAGCTTCGATATCGTCAATTCGACCAATCTTGCGGGATTCACACGCTCGCAGGACTGGCGCGACGAGCTTGGTCACTTTGCCCGCAAGAACGCAGCGCTGATCCGTGAGCGCATGAACGATCCGGAATTGAACGCTTTGCTGGATGATGGAACGAATGCGGCGATCGGCGCGAGAATGATGGTGTGCGTTCTCAGGGCTGCGCTCGAAGCGAGTGCCGATCCAGTCAAGCAACAGATGCTCGACATTCTGGAAGGCGAAAGATGAGCCTTGCCAGAACCACCGTCGATCCCGTGCACAAGGCTGCGCCAGACGATCGGGAGTCGGGGCCAACGTTGACGATTCCCCAGACCCTTCATGTCGAGAAGACAGACGCCACTTCAGCAACCATCTACCTTAGCGATAGTGGGGCGCGAATCCGCATCCCTCGCAAGCTGTTCGAGCTCATCCTCGAGCTTGAGACGCCGCAGACTCTAACCTCAATTTCGGCCGGAAATGAGCGGGTTGCGGGTGCTCTGGGAACTCTGGTGGAGCGCGGTTTCCTTGTGCCTCCCGGCACTGCCGCACGGCCGGTGGAGCCACGACTGGCTACCGACCCCCCAACGAGAATGTTCGACTGCCCGGCGCACAAGGACGAAAGTTCAGCCAGTGACATATCAATCATTGGCGTGCCTTATGACTTCGGAGATCGCGATGCGGCCGGCGCTCGCAATGGACCATCGGCATTGCGGGACGTGTCTCTGCAATTGCTGTATCGTACACACAGGCTTACCGGTGCGCCGCTCGGCTGGTACGATGCAGACAGCGCGCGCACCATCCTCGCCGGTGTTTCGATCAGCGATTGCGGCGACGCCAGAATTGTTCATGGAGAACCTCAGGCCACGACATTCGATCGCGTTTCCGCGCTTGTCGAAAACGCGATCGGAAGCGGCGCTCTCCCCGTTGTCCTGGGAGGTGACGCGACGGTCGGTTTGCCCGCAGCAAGGGCATTGGCAGCCAACCGACAAATCGGCGTGGTGCAAATCGGCTCAAGAACGGTCTTGCAAACTCGGCACCACTCGGATTTCGTGGGGATCGGTTCGCTGGCCGCCATGTTTGGCGAGTTATCCAATGTAGCATTTGTCGAAGAAATTTCCGGAAGTCCTACAAATCCGGCCATTTCCTCTCAATGCAGAGCCGTTGTCCCGAACAATGGTATTCCGATCTACTTGAGCCTCGATATGTCTGCGATCCAAGGAGAGGAAGCGCAAGTTGGAGGCGGCTGGGACTATGGCGCGACCTGTTCCCTTATCGAAACTCTGGGCTCGGCCCACCCGATCTGCGGCATCGGGCTTTTGGGGCTCAACCCGACAAGGCGGGGATGGGCTGCGGCTGGAATGACAGCGCTTCACCTGCTCATGCAAGCGATGGACGCGGCCACCAACACCAACGAAGTGGAGAAAGCCGCGTGACAAATGCAGGCTTGTTCGGATGGCCAAAGCCACCAGGCACGACATCTCATGCCACGATCGAAGTCTTCGGCGTGCCGAGCGACCTTGGCCACAGCTACCGGTCCGGGACTCGCCACGGACCGGCCGCCATTCGCGAGGTAAGTCAATCGACCGCCGTCTCAGCCCAAGGCGTCGATCATGGCGATATCGGTAGGGCCTATGAACAAGACTGGGGGAAGGTCATCAAAGAAGTCGAAGCGATGACGTCCAACATCCTTTCTCGCGGGTCCTGTCCGGTGGTCCTGGGCGGAGATCACGCAGTGTCCTTTGCCGCCGTAGCGGGCTGCAGGCAGCTTCGCCCGCTGAACATTGTGTGGTTCGATGCTCACACCGATTTCTGCAGTTGGACACCAGCGGACTGGCACAATCACAAGCAGGTCCTGCGTCGCATTGCCGGCCTGCCGCATGTCGGACAGATCGTACAGATCGGGCACAGAGGCATTACCTACTTCGACGAGATTGACCGATTTGGTCGACTTCGGGTGATACGCGCAAGCGAGGCCGATACATCGCAATCCGCGATTCTCGCTGCGCTCCCCGAAGATCAGCCGGTCTACGTGTCGATCGACATCGACGCGATCGATCCGCGTTTCGCACCGGGGACGGGTCACCCAGTTCCCGGCGGATTGGCTATCGGCACGCTCAGCAAGTTGGCCAGGTTGATTGTGAAGGAGCGGAACGTAATCGGTTTCGACCTCATGGAGGTCAATCCGATGCTCGATCACGGCGACACGACAAGTTTGGCGGCAGTTTCGATCATCAAGTCGATCGTCAATCAGCACGCGCGACGCGCCGATGGCCTCGATCGATCAGTGGAGGCTCAAACTGACGATGAGGAGGCAGGTGTCCTGACATGAGAACAAGGGAGATTCCGAAAGTTTCGCACAAGGAGTTCAAGGAGCTTGCATCCGAGAATCCCAGCCTCCTGCATGAGAATCCCTGGATCGTGGAAGGGTACATCCGCGAATGGTCGGCGTTCGAAGAATGGCGAGACTTCGATAAACTCCGCGCGACATTCGGGCATCTGGAAGCCTTCGCCAAGGCACCGAATTTCATAACCCATCGGAAATCCAGCCTGGTCAGCGTGAAAACGCGCTTCGACCAATATCTCGACTATATCGAGCATCCGGAGCATGCCGAGCATATCTACGAAGATTGCTGGCTGGAGGGCAGTTTCGAAGAGTTCACAAGGCTGGGCCTGCCGCTATATTGCGGCACCCTACGGATGATCCACACCGCGGATGATCCCTTGTTCCGACAGGTCGATCCGATCCTGCCCGAGCCGCTGAAATCGTGGAATCATGTGCTTCCCTACTACTACACTCTGTTCAATCACTTCTGGCTTCTTGTCAGCCTTCCCGGCGCTTTGACGCCCCTGCACACCGACAATAACGGAACGATCGCCCTCATCGCACAGCTGCGTGGAAGAAAGCGTGCGACCCTTTTTTCACCAAGCGATTTGCAGCACGTGCGTACCACCAGAGGTGATTTTTTCGACCCCAATCTCACGGAAGACCCGGAGTTCCCGACCGCGTCGCTGGCGACCCGGTGGCACGGCGACATCGACGAAGGCGAAGTGCTGTTCGTAGGTACGAACTGGGCGCATCACGTCGAAACGCTCGAAACCTCGGTTTCAGTGAGTTTCGATTTCGTCGACAAGACCAACCTTGCTGCATACGCTAGGTCGAATGCTTGGGCCTCGGCGTTCGGTGCAAGGCTGAGGCGAAAGCCGGAACTGATCAAGGAGAAAATGCCGGGCCTGTTCACGGACAGGTCCCTTTCCGAGCTAGACGACGTCACACTCGGTCGCCTGGTAATGAAGGAAGTGGTGCAACAAGGCCTGGATAGGCAACCTGGCGGGGAAGCCCGCAGCGTATTGCGCAGCTACCATTCGGAACTCTCCCGAACTCTCGAACCCGTCGCTATGGCACTTCCGGCATAGACAATCGTTCGCTTGGCCGCAGGTGCTTTCATCGGTCGCAAACATAGGACGGTTTGGTGACCGCTCGGTGACCAACTTCCCAAACTTCGTCGCATTTCGCGAAGTGGATCAACGCCAGAGTTTCCCGCTGGTCGATTCTGAACCTTGCACGAGGGCGGCCAGTTCACCCCGACGATCCCAGGATCGAGGCAGTTGCTTCCCGCGTGCACTGAAAAGCCGAAATCACCGCCAGCCATGACCCGCTCTCTGCCAAGCAGATCGGCGTACCGGCCGATCAATGTCAACGGAGTATTCCCGGTTGTCATGCTCAATGCTGGTTTCCCACCAGCAGCGTTCAAGGGCATTGCGCTGCTTGCCCGCCCTGCAAGCTTAATCGCGAATCTAGAGAAAGAAAGCGAACGCCCAGTCGGCTTCGTAATGAGCGGAGCCGCCGCCGAACGCATGCGCTTCGAAAAGTGAGCTGCCAATCAGGCGGAGTGCAACGATGCGACAGGGCACCCTGTGCTCTCTTTCGCTTAACGTGTCGGCAAGGCCCACGACACGGACCTTTCGAAAGGAAATGGTGGACAGGGCTGGATTCGAACCAGCGTACGCTTGCGCGGGCAGATTTACAGTCTGCTGCCTTTAACCACTCGGCCACCTGTCCACACAGGTCATGTAGGTCTCTGAGCCCGATCGATGAAGGGGCTTCGTTGCCGAGACGCGCCCCTTTGGCGAAGCGGCGCTTGCCTGTCAATGGGGCGGCTGGCAGGGGAATGGCCGAACTTCGACAATTGGGACACGACATGGCTAAAGGTGAGAAAAAGCGTGCCCTCCGAGGGCGTGCGGGCAGGATGAAGGGCGGGCGCGGATCGGGCCGGGCGACGGCTGGCCACGTAAGGCTCTGGGGTCGCCACCCGGTCGAAGCCGCGCTTATAAATCCTGATCGCAAGCACCGGAAATTGTGGGCGACCCGAGAGGGAATCGACAGCCTCGATGGCGAACTACCTCCTGATTTTCCTGTAGAATATGCCGACGTCACCGATCTCGCACGTTTGGTAGCCAAAGACGCGCCACATCAGGGGCTGGTGCTCGAATGCGAGCCGCTCGACGATGTGTTCCTTGACGAGGTGGCCGCCGGCGAGCCCGCGAGACCGGTGGTTGTGCTTGATCAGGTCACCGATCCGCACAATGTTGGCGCCATCCTGCGCTCGGCAGCGGCCTTTGGCGCAGCCTGCATCGTCACGCAGGATCGCCACGCACCACCCGAAGGCGGAGTTCTCGCGAAGTCCGCCTCGGGCGCACTCGAAACGGTGCCGTGGGTGCGCGTGGTCAATCTCGCCCGTGCGCTCGATGAGCTGGCCGAGGCCGGATATTGGCGCATCGGCCTGACCGGCGAGGCTGACGCCACGCTGGCAGAGGCGCTGCCGACGGGTCCTGTCGCTCTGGTCTTGGGAGCCGAAGGCGAAGGCATGCGGCATAACATCGAGGCGCATTGCGATGCGCTGGCCAGACTGCCGATAACTTCGGCAATCGAGAGCCTCAACGTTTCAAACGCAGCCGCTATCGCGTTATACGCGGTCGCAACGCGCCAATAGAACGCTCGCAAGAACCAAGGGTCACGCCGCCTTAACCTCCTGCCGGGAGAATTCGACCATGACCACGCATTCACCGATTCGCCTCAAGGCCGCAGCCGTTCTGGCCAGCCTCTCCCTTCTCCTTAGCGGGTGCTTCATCACCCCGGGCAAGTTCACCTCCGAACTGGTTATGATGGAACAGGACCAATTCACCTTTTCCTATGAGGGCGAGATCTTCTTCCTTGCGCTTGCAGACCTTGCAGCCATGGGAGCGGCCAATGACACGTTCGAGGCTAGTTGCTGGGACGAAGAGACCTTCGAGGACCGTGAATGTACGGCCGAAGAGGTAGCCGAGCAAAAGGCCGAGTGGGAAGCGGGTGCTGAGGCTCGCGCGGCAAAGAACGCGAGAGAAGCAGAACAGATGTCCGCGATCATGGGCGGCATCAATCCGAACGATCCGGAAGCGTCGGCGGAACTGGTTCAGCTGCTAATGCGACAAAAGGGTTGGGAACGGGTCGAGGACAAGGGCGACGGGGTGTTCGACGTCAGCTATTCGATCACGGGCAGCCTCAGCCACGACTTCATGTTTCCCGTAATCGAGGGCTTTCCGACGACCAATCCTTTCGTCCAGATGATTATGCGCGATGGCGACGTCGTGCGCGTCAACGCACCCGGGTTCACTGCGCAAGGCGAAGGCGGACCTATGGGACCGCTGATGGGTGGGATGCCGGGGATGGCCGGATTGGCGGCGCTGTCCGAAGGTGAAGAAAACGGCGAGAAGATGCCCAACATCCCGACAATCGACGGCACATTCACAATCGTAACCAGCGGCAAAATCCTGGCGAACAATACCGATGAAGGCGCGAACCCGACACCCAATGGCGAGATGCTCACCTGGGAAATCTCCCCGCGCACCAAGGCAGCACCCACAGCCCTGATCGACATGTCGCGCTAACGAATGAGTCGCGCATAGAAAGACCCCGCCGGACCGAAGCTCGACGGGGTCGCAAAACTGACGGCGCGAGGCGGAGCGCCGGAGCCTGTCCGATCAGTTGACAGCGTCTTTCAGCCCCTTGCCCGCCTTGAACTTCGGCTGGTTCGAAGCCTTGATCGTCATTGGCTCGCCGGTGCGCGGGTTACGCCCGGTCGATGCCTTCCGCTTGGCCACCGAAAAGGTCCCGAACCCGACCAGCCGAACCTCGTCGCCGCCCGACAGAGCCTTGGTGATTGCATCGAACACGCCCTCGACGGCGCTGGATGCATCATTCTTTGAAAGGCCGGTGGACGCGGCAACAGCGCCGATCAGATCGTTTTTGTTCATTTTCGGAATCCCCTAATTCTCTTTGCGGTTTCGGTTGCGGTGAATCGCCTCTCGAAAGCGCGTAAATTGAGACGGTTTTCCGGGGACTGTCAAAGGTAAAACGGGCGGAAAAGCGTCCTTTTTGATCGAAACCACGGCAATTGCGACGAGTTGAAGTGTCCAGCGGCGATTGCCCGCGCACAAGAGCGCGGACAATCGCTTGGAAAGATGGGCTGCTGCGAATCGCGGGCGGGTACGGATGTAGGATTAATGCGCGGTCGGCACATCGGTGGACGGCGAATTGCCGTCGGCCTGCGAAGCGCT
>JAAUYI010203470.1_pt1 | contig 13419 bp, 9 predicted proteins | sample 7278041 | NCBI WGS metagenome assembly JAAUYI01 (sample SAMN14350216, study PRJNA611818) | marine sediment metagenome | isolation source: surface marine sediment (0.6m) | place: French Polynesia: Moorea | collected 2018-08
CTGGATACAAGCCCCCGGATTTATCCGTGGAGAGTCAAAAATGTTTTCCTTGTTCTCATTAGCCCTTCGATTCATCGATGGGGTAACTGATAACTGATAACTGATAACTGATAACTGAAATGACAGCCCGTAGCTACCTAAGTAAAGTTTATAGCTAAAGGATTATACCGATTTAATAAACGATCGCAACACATCCCTCGGTAGAGACGTAGCATTGCTACCTCTCTACAATAATCTATTTGTCCCATTCTTTTTTGAAATTGGTATTAGAACTCTCCGGAATCGCCTCCTCAAGTTTTGCCAACATAAGCTGAGGAATTGTAGGGTTCCAATTGCACCTTCACGGGTTTGATATGCCAAATATCCTGACAATACTCCCTAATTGTCCGGTCTGAGGAAAATTTACCCATCCGTGCTACATTCAGAATCGACATTTGAGTCCATTTATTGGTATCGCGGTAAGCTTGGCTGACTCGTTGCTGACAATCAACATATGATTGGTAGTCAGCAATCACCATGTATTTATCTTTGATCAGTAGGGACTCGACAATGGGTCGAAATAAATCCGGTTGAGAGGCCCAAAAATAACCGGAGGCGATCCGATCTATCACTAGGCGCAGTTCTGGATTAGTGTTGTAGTAATCCCAAGGATTGTAGCTTTGAGCTTTTAAGTGCAAAACTTCTGATGCCGTTAGTCCAAACAGGAAAAAGTTTTCTGCCCCTACCTGTTGTTGAATCTCAATATTTGCCCCGTCTAAGGTGCCAATGGTAAGGGCACCATTCATGGCTAACTTCATATTACCCGTACCAGAGGCTTCCTTTCCAGCAGTGGAAATTTGTTCTGAGATTTCAGCCGCAGGACAGATGCGTTGTGCCAGGGATACACAGTAGTTCCTCAAGAATACAACTTTTAGGCGAGAACCCACATCCGGATCGTTGTTGACTACTTCGGCGACTGCATGGATGAATTTAATTACCAGCTTTGCCATAAAATAACCTGGTGCTGCCTTACCAGCGAAGATAAAAGTCCGGGGTAAAATTTCAATTGCCGGATTTTGTTTAATGCGGTTGTATAGGGTAATAATGTGCAACAGATGCAAAATTTGACGTTTGTACTCATGGACGCGCTTCACCTGAACATCAAATAGGGAATCTGCATCCACCTCAATCCCGTTTTCATGTAAGATATACTCTGCCAGGTCATGCTTATTTTCATGTTTGATTTGCCGCCATGCCTGACAAAATTCCTCATCTTCGGTAAAAGCTTCTAGGTGAGTGAGTTCCTCTAAATCTTTAATCCACCCCTTACCGATGCGTTCGGTAATCAACAACGCTAGCTTCGGATTACTCAGCAATAGCCAGCGACGGGGACTAACTCCGTTAGTCTTGTTGCGAAATTTTTGTGGATAGAGGTGATAAAAATCTGGGAATACCTGTTCCTGGAGTAACTTGGTGTGCAGCTGTGCTACCCCATTAATGGCGTGACTACCCAGACAAGCTAAATGTGCCATGCGGACTTGTTTTTCTGCTCCCTCCTGAATCAGCGACAATCGCGCCACCCTTGCCACATCACCGGGATACCTACTCCACACCCCTTCCAAAAACCGATGGTTGATTTCGTAAATAATCTCCAAATGCCTGGGCAAAAGCCGATCAAATAAGCTGACTGACCATTGCTCTAATGCCTCTGGCAATAAGGTATGGTTAGTATAAGCACAACAATTCTGCGTAATTGACCATGCCCTCTCCCAATCCAACTGGTGTTCATCCACCAGCAACCGCATTAACTCCACAACGGCTAAGGAAGGGTGGGTGTCATTGATGTGGATGGCAACGTGGCGCTCAAAGTCGTCAAAATTATCGTGGCTAAACAGGTAGAGGCGAATTATGTCTTGCAGGGAACAAGACACAAAAAAGTATTGTTGCTCTAACCGCAGTTCTCGCCCCTGGGGTGTATTATCATTGGGATACAGGACTTTGGAAATATTTTCTGAGAAAGTTTTATTGGCGACAGCATGGGTGTAGTCACCAGCATTAAAAACCTGGAAATTAAATTCCTCACTGGCTCTGGCACTCCACAGACGCAGTGTATTTACGGTATTCGTATTGTATCCAGGTATCAGAACATCATAGGGTGTTCCCAAAACTTTACGTTGGGGAATCCAATTTACTTGGTAGCGTCCATTCTCGTCTGTATAAGCTTGGGTATGTCCCCCTAGCTTCACTTCTACCACATACTCCGGTCGGGGAATTTCCCAGGGATTACCGAAGCGCAACCATTTGTCAGGACGCTCTACCTGCCACCCATCCTGGATTTTCTGGTCAAAAATGCCGAATTCATAGCGAATGCCGTAAGCGATCGCCGGAAATTCTAAAGTAGCTAAGGAGTCGATAAAACAGGCTGCTAAACGTCCCAAACCACCATTGCCCAATCCCGGTTCCTCCTCTTGCTCCATTAAGTCATACAGGTCTAACCCCAATTCCTGTAATGCCTGGTATGCCCGATCCCACAGTCCAATACTCACCAGGTTTTTCCGCAGGTGGCGACCCTTGAGATATTCCACACAGAGATAACAGACAACCTTGACATCTTTGGCAAAGTATGTATGCTGGGTCTTCATCCACCGGGACAGCAGCCGATCCCGTACCGTGTAAGCCAGTGCCATATAGTAGTCATGGGGTGTAGCCAAGAATTCATCCTTTCCCTGGATGTAAAATAGGTTATCCATAATCGCCCGCTTCAGAGTTTCCACACTCATACCCGTGCGATCGTCCTCTACCTGAATTTTGGCATGGGGTGTGCGGTGAACGTGTTTCTTTGCCTGAACCGAATGATGATGCTGTCTGTGGAGTTTGTCGTTAGTTGGCTGAGGATTGGTATTTTTCATAGTTTCAATTCCAGTTCTGGGGTAATTCTGCTCCTGGAAATCCAATATATTTTTTTACCTGTACCATTGCGTAGCTACCAGCAACTAACTCATATCTCTTCAGAAATTGCGATCGATGCGGTATATAGGAATCCGACTTGAGTCTTGCTAGGTATACTGATAACCAAAATCTTGGATACCAAGCTTTTAGTCAGCTTGATACTTAAAAAATCAAATGGGCTTATATCAATATAATTTCAAAAAAGGTTAATTAATGGAAACTTTGAGGACAAATGTATACAAAAATTTATCAAAAAATAATGCATTACCAAAAACTATCAACAGGGTTTTATTAACCTTAAAATAATCTTTTTATAACCTGTTTATAACCTGAATTGGATCAAACCAAAATGTTTATCAATATGCTGGAATTTCTATAGGACTCATATTTGATTTTTGAAAAAATCTCAGTACACTTTCTGTTCCCTATTCCCTGTTCCCTGTTCCCTGTTCCCTACTTCCACCAAAAGACTTTTATAGCTAACGCTACGCTACGCGAACAGCAAGCCCTATTTTATTTCTCCTCAAGCAGAACAGGAACTGATAAAAATTACCATTGTTCAAAGGGATATTTTACCAAATTGCTGTTGAAATACTTGGGGTCATCGGAAACTTCTCGATCAATCCAGGTTGGCAGTTCAATCTGTTGTGTTTCCTCACTCAGTTCAACTTCTGCCAATATCAATCCTTTATTGGCACCATCAAACTCATCTATTTCCCAAATCAAACTACCCCACTCTACTCTATATCTAATTTTTTCGATGAGAGGGCGTTGGCATAATATATCAAGCATCACTTGAGCATCTGCAAGAGGAATCGGGTACTCGAACTCTAATCTGGAATATTTAACACTTGGTCCTTTAATGGTTAAATAACCTCTATCTCCTACTATACGAACCCTTACAGTCCCTTGAGCTTGGGTGGAAATGTATCCTTGACGATATAACCTACCCTCAGCCAGTCCTCTCCAACTATCTCCTTTGACTAAAAATTTACGTTCGATTTCTGTGCCCATTTTGATTACAGATATGAAAAGTTTGTAGCCAGTTCTAAGCTATTATTAATTTTTTTCTTTTTCGTTTTGAAATAGTTTGATAAACTCCTTAAAGTAACGTGAGTTCGACGAGTTTTCAACCCTGAAACCTTTGCCTGTATGTAATTTGGTAAATTGTCTGCTCATAAAAACCCAGGACTTATTAAGAATAAAATCAATTATGTTTCAATTAGGTTAATTGTTGACTTTATTTTCAACTATTCGGTAAATGACTCTTCATCTGAATTGCACAAATCTTTTCCACATCAGGGTTTTAGCCTCTTAATTTCGTCGAACTCACATTGATTTTAACTCCTAACACCGAACTCCTAACACCGAACTCAGGTTAAAGTAATATTGCGGCACGTTCTGCCAAACTAGAGCGCTCGCCTTTGGAAAGGGTGATGTGAGCTGCTAAAGGTTCATGCTTAAATTTTTCCACTACATATGTAAGACCATTGCTAGCAGCATCTACATAGGGATTATCAATCTGTTCGGGATCGCCTGTAAGTACTACCTTAGTTCCTTCCCCAGCACGGGTAAGAATTGTCTTCACCTCATGGGGGGAAAGATTTTGAGCTTCATCTACAATCAAAAACTGTTTGGGAATGGTGCGACCCCGGATATAGGTCAAAGGCTCTATTTGTAATAATCCCATTCCCATGAGTTCCTCATGACCTCTTCGCCAGTGTTTGGGTTTGTGGGAGGTATCTTGGGTGCCAAAAATCAGGTCAAAGTTGTCATAAAGGGGTTGCATCCAAGGTGTGAGTTTTTCTCGCACATCCCCAGGTAAATAGCCGATATCCCTACCCATAGGTACTACTGGTCGAGATATGAGTAGGCGATTGTAGAGTCTTTCATCAGCTACTTTATACAGCCCAGAAGCGATCGCTAATAAGGTTTTACCTGTACCTGCTTTCCCTACTAGGGTAACTAAAGAGATGCGATCGCGCAACAAAAAGTCCAGGGCAAATTTTTGTTCCCGGTTACGGGGATTAATCCGCGAGATTCCTCCTTGGGGAATGGGAATCAAAGGGAGTATTTTGCGACTGGTTTCATCGACTACAGCTAAGGCTGTATGGTGGGGATTGGCTATATCAACTAGGGTCAGGGCTTGGTTGGGGAATAACTCCCTATCTAAGGTTATTCCCCCTTTTTGATGAAATAATTCTTCTATCTTTTCCCTATCTACCATCACCTCAACCATACCCGTGTAGAGTTCATCTACATCAACCTTGTCCGCTTCATAATCTGCTGCCGCTAAACTGAGGGCATTAGCTTTAATCCGCAGATTGGTATCTTTGCTGACTAGTACCACGGGACATTTACAATTTTTCTTGGCTTCTAATGCCACTGCGAGAATAGCATTGTCCCCCTTGTCACTTTCCAATTCCACTGGTAATTCTTTGAGTGTTTGGCGATGACACAAAGCCACCCGTAAGGAACCATCCCCATTAATGGCAACACCTTCTGTTAATTGCCCCTGTTGACGCAAATCGTCTAGGATGCGAGATGCTTGACGGGCATTTCTCCCCCTAATTTCTGGCTGCTTTTTGAAACGGTCTAGTTCTTCGATAATGGTGATTGGTAGGACAACATCATTGTCCTCGAATTTGAGCATGGCACTGGGATCGTGCAACAGGACATTGGTATCGAGGACAAAGGTTTTTTTCATGGATTGTTCTTGATGCTACCGAAAGCCAACATCGGATTTGTGAGGTGAGTACTTGTTTAGTTTACTGGCTTTTCAACTAATATCTCCAGCAACTTTACTTTCAAAAGCATCCCAGAATATTTTGTAGTGCAGGCCTCTTCAAGACTCGCTCCCATGCTCCGCGTGGGAGCATAGATTACGAGGCTCTGCCTCAATTCATGATTAAAGGAGGGGGAGCCTCCGAATACCCATTTCCAGCCAGAGACTGGAAACGAGATTTTCAAAGACTTTCCGTGGGTGATGATTTGTTATTTCCCGTGGTAACTTCACAGTATCATTCCGAACATTGCAACGATCGCACCACACCACAACATTAAACTAACAGGTAGACCGACCAAAATTCCAGCGATCGCCCAACCTCTTTGATGAGCTTTAAAATGTTGAATATTGCGCCAGTATCTGCTTTTCCAAGCCCATTCATTACCTTTTGCACCCATAAATATTGCCATTACCCAACCCACATGGGGAATCAAACATAATAATCCCAACCAAACATGATTGGTAAACAGCCATAGCCAAGGCATCAAAAATGCTCCCCAATTCCAGCCCAGAATTTCCTCTGGTACTTTTTCTGATTCGTTAGCTATCCCGCACCCAGAATTATTGATGAATTTTGTTGGCTGTAACCTATAATCGGGGTTTGCCGATTTGACAAGCAAACCAGATTTGAGAGCAGTTAGTGCTTCGTTAGCACTTGTAAAACGATTCTCTGGTGCTGGTTCTATCATTTTTTGCAGCCAGCTAACCAAAGAACTGGAACGAGGGTTTACTTGCTCGGCAAACTGAATCCGCAAATCCTGTTGTGGTAAATCTCCTGGAGGAGTACCCGTTAACAAATGAATTAAGGTTGCTCCCAATGCGTATAAGTCCGATGCTGGTACAGCTTTACCGCCAAATTGTTCCATAGGAGCATAGCCATAGGTACCAACTACGGTAAAAGTGACACCTTCTTTGGCAGCTTTATCTTGAACCGCACCAAAATCAACCAAATGGATTTGATTATCTTCACCCCAGATTAAATTACTCGGTTTAATATCCCTATGTAGTACGGTTGGATTGGAATCATGTAAATAAATCAAAATATTTAACACTTCAACCGCAATTTTCCGAACTTGTTTTTCGGTAAATCTCGTTCTCTGAATTAAACTTTCCTTGAGAGACTCACCTGGTATATACTGCTCTACTAAGCCAAACCAGAGGGTGCGATCGTCTATAGAAAAATAATCTATATATTTGGGAATGCGGGGATAATTTAACTGTTTGAGAATCTGTGCTTCTCTTTCAAAAAGTTTCAAATCTTCCCACTGCACCGTACCACCGAAAGCAAGGAGTTTAACTACAACTTGCTGGTTTTCAGTATCAGCAGCTTGTAAATCCTTTGCCAACCAAGTTTGGCGAATGCCATTATTACCTAGTTGACTTTGGAGTTGATAGCGATTTTCTAAGATTTGCTCTGCTTGCAACATCTGGCACTTTTCCTCACCAGCCCGATTGTTCTAATCTAACTTCAATTACTCGCGATGTCAGATGAGCAAATTAACAGGGTGTAGGGGCTAATTCTTTCCTACACCCCACACCCCACACCCTACAGTTATTAATGTGCCATTTGCGTAAGTCCCATTAATTACCCAACATATAAGAATTTCTTAGGGGAAGTATCGTTTTCCGATCTAGATAACCAATTCCATTTTTCCACAGATAAAGCTAATCTATAATAAATAAGATTAAATAAATATTAATTTTTGCCAATTACATATTGTTATTGGTGATGAGCAAGGATTGCGACGGTGCAACCTGGATTATTTTGCTGCGATTAAAAAGGGGAATTGATGAGTCACTACTTGCTTGAAACAGCTTGGTTAGTACCTTGTTATGCATTAATGGGGGCAATTTTAGCGATTCCCTGGTCACCGGGAATCCTTTACCGCACTGGACCAAGGCCTGCTGGTTATGTTAATTTAATCATGACATTTCTTGCCTTGATTCATGCTGCTTTAGCATTGCCAGCCACTTGGGGACAAGCAGCATCAGAAGTACATATTCCTTGGTTAAGCACTGCGGGTTTAAATCTCACCATAGATATAGAAATATCCTCGGCAAGTATAGGTGCGATGGTGGTAATTTGTGGGTTGAATTTTCTCGCACAAATTTACGCCATTGGCTATATGGAAATGGATTGGGGTTGGGGACGTTTTTATTCTCTATTGGGAATGTTTGAAGCGGGATTGTGTGCCCTGGTTCTATGTAATAATTTGTTCTTTAGTTATGTAATTCTGGAAATTCTCACTTTAGGAACCTACCTGTTAGTTGGGTTGTGGTTTAGTCAATCTTTGGTGGTTACAGGTGCAAGGGATGCTTTTTTAACTAAGCGGGTAGGAGATTTATTTTTATTAATGGGAGTACTGGCAATTTTTCCCCTGGCTGGTACTTGGAATTATACGGAATTAGCAGAATGGGCAACTACTGCGGAGGTAAACCCCACATTAATGACATTGGTGGGTTTAGGATTAATTGCTGGTCCTATGGGTAAATGTGCCCAATTTCCCCTGCATTTATGGTTAGATGAGGCCATGGAAGGACCGGTTCCCAGTACAATTTTGCGGAACTCGGTGGTAGTTGCTAGTGGTGCTTGGGTACTGATTAAGTTGCAGCCTGTATTAGCGTTATCTCCCATGGTTTCTACGGTGATGGTAACAATTGGGATTGTGACGGCCATTGGTGCATCTTTAATTGCCATTGCTCAAATTGATATTAAACGCTGTCTTTCTTATTCTGTCAGTGTTTACATGGGTTTGGTATTTATTGCTGTAGGGACACAACAGGATGAAGCGGCTTTATTATTGGTGCTTACCCATGCTGTCAGTGCAGCTTTATTAGTCATGAGTACTGGGGCAATTGTTTGGAATAGTATTACTCAAGATATCACTCAATTGGGGGGATTGTGGTCCCGTCGTCCGGTATCGGGAATAACTTTTGTGGTGGGAACTTTGGGTTTAATTGGATTTCCTCCCTTGGGTAGTTTTTGGGCATTATTAGCATTAGCAGATGGGATATGGGCAACTAAACCTTGGTTGGTGGGAATCATCATCGCGGTTAATGCTTTGACAGCTTTTAGTTTAATTAGGGAATTTTGTTTAGTATTTGGTGGTAAAGCTCAACAAATGAGCGAGCGCTCTCCAGAAGTTAGTTGGCAAATGTCTTTGCCAATGATAGTTTTAATGGGTTTTACTCTCCATTTACCTTTAATTTTACAAAGCTTGTCTTTGTTACCTAGTTGGGCAATTTTAAATAAGGATGTAGCATTACTATTGGTTTGGTCGAGTATTTTTGGATGCAGCATCAGTGGGGTAATTTACCTCAGTAATATGATTCCTAAGCCAGTGCGTCTTCCCGTTCAAGCCTTACAAAATTTGATTGCTTATGATTTTTATACCCCCAAACTTTACCGCATGAGTATTGTTTTGAGTGTGGATTTATTAAGTAAGTTGGTGGATATTGTTGATAGGTTTGTCGTTGATGGAATTGTCAATTTAGTTGGTTTAGTTTCCATTGGTAGCGGTGAAACTCTTAAGTATAGTACCAACGGCAAACCCCAATTCTACGCCTTTACGGTACTCATTGGGATAGGAATTTTAGGAATGATTGTGACTTGGGGATTTTGGGGAAATCAGTTTTTAGACCTAATGTCTAATTCTGTTTCCTTAGTTCCTAATTTTGGAATCTTGAAGAATAACTAGTCATTCAAAAGCTAAAAAAATAACTATGTTAAGTGTTTTAATCTGGGCACCAATTGTAAGCGCCCTAATTGTTGGACTTTTACCCAGTAAAATTTCCCAACCAAAAACTACCCGTTTTATCGCCCTGTTTATTTCCGGATTAGTCTTGCTATGGAATCTATTCTTACTGCTGAAATTTAATCCCAGCAATCCAGGAATGCAGTTACAAGAATCTCTTCCTTGGATTCAAACCCTGGGATTAAGTTATAAATTGGGAGTTGATGGTCTATCAATGCCCATGTTGCTATTAAATAGCCTACTTACCTGGATTGCTATTTATAGCAGTAGCCAAAACACAGAACGTCCCCGGTTATTTTATTCCCTGATTCTCTTAGTTAGTGGTGGAGTTGCAGGGGCATTTGCATCACAAAACTTACTGCTTTTCTTCCTGTTTTACGAGTTAGAATTAATTCCCTTTTATCTGTTGATTTCCATTTGGGGAGGGGAAAGACGAGGCTATGCAGGGATTAAATTTCTGATTTATACCGCTGTTTCCGGTGCTTTCATTCTCGCCAGCTTCTTGGGTATAGTTTGGCTAACTGGTTCCTCTAGTTTTGATTTAACCACAATCTCTACCCAAACCATTTCTAACACCTTACAAATAATTCTCTTAGCAGGAATCATACTCGGTTTTGGGATTAAAATCCCCTTAATTCCCTTACATACCTGGCTCCCAGATGCCTACGTAGAAGCTTCCGCACCCATCGCTATCCTCCTAGGTGGGGTATTAGCCAAATTAGGAACCTACGGCGTATTACGATTTGGCATGGCATTATTTCCCGAAACTTGGAGTACTATAGCCCCCACCCTCGCAACTTGGGGTGCAATTAGTGCCATGTATGGGGCAGTAGTAGCGATCGCACAAAAAGATATCAAGCGTATGGTAGCATATAGTTCCATCGGTCATATGGGCTATATCCTCCTGGCAGCTGCTGCTAGTACACCCCTCACCCTCGTCGGTGCAGTTGCCCAGATGTTGAGCCACGGTATCATCCTTGCCATTCTCTTCCACTTGGTAGGGGTGGTAGAAGCCAAGGTGGGAACCAGGGAACTGGACAAACTCAATGGTTTAATGAGTCCTGTACGCGGTTTACCCCTAACCAGTGCCTTACTAATTTTAGGGGGAATGGCTAGTGCGGGAATTCCGGGAATGACAGGCTTTATCGCCGAATTCATTGTCTTTCAAGGTAGCTTTTCCGTCTTTCCCATTCCCACCTTATTATGTGTAATTGCCACCGGATTAACCGCCGTTTACTTCGTCATCCTGCTCAACCGTACCTGCTTTGGCAAACTTGACAACAACCTCGCCTACTATCCCAAAGTATTGTGGCATGAGAAAATGCCAGCATTCATCCTCGCAGCATTAATCTTATTCTTAGGCATCCAACCCACATGGTTAGTACGTTGGAGTGAACCCACAACCACTGCCATGGTAGCAGCCATGCCACCCATCAAAAAAGCTACTACTTCCCCAATAGCATTGAAGTAATTTTTTACAGGTTGCATCAATGTCGTTTAGCCTTGCAATCCACCTGGAAATAAATTTCCATAGCGAGTATACCAAGCACGTTAAAACGCGCTGAAATCTTTACCCAGTCTGATTTATCAGACTTTGTATCTTAGCCTCAGAATTCATTCTGAGGTGGTGAGAATAGTTAAAGCTATTAATACTCCTCTGTCCCCTGCTCCCTCTGCTTTATTACTCCTTCCTCCCATGATTCAAACACCCGACAAACCATCAACCAAACTCCCCCCATCCACCCATGAATTTGCTGAAGTTATCCATCGCCTGGAAGCGGGGGGTTCCATGCTACCAGACACCCCTGAAAACCTAATGCAAATCATCGGTATCTACAAAGCATACGCTGTACCGATGGACTTCTACTGGCGGGATTTACTTTACATTGCCGAACAAGTCTTCCTCAACCCCTTTCCCTTCTTCAAATACTTTATTTCCCCAGAATACCTAGACAGACACAACCATTACGCCGGGGATGATGCCGACTTAAGAATTTGGCGCGGAGTTGCAACGGCACATCCAGAATTATTAGCATTCATGGAGAAAGGGGAAACCGGCAAAATGCCCAAGCTTTTCCACCACCTATTCCATGACAGAATTAACATGGAATTTGCTGAAGCTTGTATGCGGGCAATGCTGTGGCACCGTCATATGTACGCCCCTGTGAATAAATTTGACGCTTACCTAGATAGCGAAGAGTACAAAGCCAACGCCGATAAAGCCATTAAAGCATACTTTCAAGGCAACCCCGCCATGCTGGGAATGTATAAATTATTTCCAGATATGTTCCTCGAACAGGTACGCCAGTTATCCTATTATTCCAACCTAGGGCTATTTTGGGAAGTCATGGCACCAGTATTCTTTGAAATGTCCGATATTTATGACGAAGGCGGATTTAAAACTGTCCCCGATGCCATGAATTTCCTCGTTAATGGTATATTTGCGATCGCAGGACGACCAATTTATCATCACGCTTATATAAGGGGGGAATGTTACGAAATTATCCCCAAATCTAAGGGTTTTACCTGGTTATATGAAGCTGCATTGCCCTATGTAGAAGCTATCTTCTATCGTACCGCTCCCTTCCGTGGTACAAAATCTTACAACGCCCAAGCACAACAAGTACCAGAGGATCAGAAAGATTTCCACTATGGAATCCTGTATGCTGATGTCTTCCCTGTAGGTACTGCTGGCATTCCCCCCACATTATTAATGCAAGATATGTTGCATTTCTTGCCCCAGTATTTAGTGGATTATTACCAGCAATATTGTCGCGGTACAGATGATATGTTGATTCAACTAGGAATCACTTTCCAAAGGTCAATGTATAATGTAACTTCCGCAGTCATTCAGGCTTTACGCACAGCTCTTTTATATCCTTTAGATGACCCCAATCCCAAACATTTACAAGCAAATCGGGAATTTTTTGAAGCCCAATTAAATCGTTTTTGTCGTCCGGAATATGGGATGAGGAATGCTGCTCGTTTGCGGGATATTCAACGACAAGATTATCGTTAACTCGCTACGCTCAAAGTCAGAAGGAAGAAGGTAAAACAAAGCAACTCTAAACACATATCTTGCACCTTCGAGTGGGAGAGTAAGGTGGGCCGTAGGTGGGTTACGCTAAATCAAGGGTTTCAGACTCTAATTTTCGAGGGTAATCTTATGGTGCAAGATGTGAATAAACAAAAAGATTTTCCTCTTTCTTCCCTTCGAGCTTTTGGGTTCAACTCCGATAACAGGAGGCGGAGCCTCCTTTCCCCTAGTTACCAGGCTCAGCCTGGTAACTAGAATCAAATGCTTTGTGACTAATTCTTCAAGGGCGCACGCAATGCGCCCCTACAAACTCCGCGCTGACTAACTATTTTCAAGTTAGTCCCACTCTGCGAGAAGCCGCGCTTCGCGCGTCTACATGAACGTTTGTACACAAAGACGCAAAGGACGCGAAGTCAGAAGAAAAAGAAGAGAGGTAATCTTACACCACCGAAGGGAGTAGCAACACCCAATTGTAAAAAGCCTACCCCTGTGAGGATGCCCACCATTCCCCTAGTTACCAGGCTGAGCTTGGTAACTAGAATATAGAGCCTCTGGCTCTTGATAAAGGGTAACCCTACGCCAGCACCATAGAAAAATCCTCCAACAAACTCAATTGCTAGCGGTTCATCCCCGTTATACGATTGTTCATCGGTCAAAAATGTCCGATAATGTCATTATGAAAGGGAGTGAGTTCATCAAAAAGGTCAAAAAGTTAGCCAAAGAACGTGGAATCGAAGCTTACGTTGACAAAAAACGTGGCAAAGGAAGTCACGTAACGCTCTATTTTGGTGAGAATTTTACCGTTTTGACACTCCCCAGCGATAGAATCGCGGGGATTCTAGCTTCACTGACGTTTCTTGCTTGGGCAGGTCTTACGACCAACTGAAGTAGAGGAAACATCTCGACTAGCGTTA
>JAAUYI010146557.1_pt1 | contig 13414 bp, 15 predicted proteins | sample 7278041 | NCBI WGS metagenome assembly JAAUYI01 (sample SAMN14350216, study PRJNA611818) | marine sediment metagenome | isolation source: surface marine sediment (0.6m) | place: French Polynesia: Moorea | collected 2018-08
CTCTCTTGGTGCGCATTCCCTTGCGTCTTTCGCCGACGCGGTGAGTTAGTGCGGTCTTGGGGGTTTCCCCCATGAGCAACTAACGAACCCGAAGGGGGTCGCACCGCCAATTGCTTTAGCCATCTCAACAGAATTAGTTAATCGAGCGAGTTCTGATAATATCAGTGGTTCTTGTACGGCATTAAACTTTGATAGAGATAGTCCACCAACGGGAATCTTACCCAGGTCTGTAAAATAATATCCTTGTGATGTCCAATCAAACAGCTTCTTTAACTCCAATTCAAAGGGAACGGTGATAATCGGATAATTCGTGTGTCCATATTCTCGCCATAAGTCTTTGACTAGCTGAAAGTGTTTGGGCTTTAGCTGAAGATGAAAGTTATCGTATAGTGGCAGTGATGGTAGTTTACCTTTTCTGACTCTCAAGCAAGTTTCTCCACTGTGAGCAAAATGATGTTGTTTGATTTTTCCCTTCTTTGCTGTTAATGGTGAATCGCAAAAGGGACAGACAAGATTAGTTTTACCTGAATTTACTTCCCTTATCGTTATTAATTCCCCTTGGGGATTAACTCCAAACTTTAGCTGCCACATTAATTAAGAACAATTCGGGCGGTCAACATTTGGAGGAAACCTCCAGATTACGCCCTCAAAATATACCAAACAGTTATATAGTATATAAGTTCTAAACTTTTAAATCTTGCCAATTTGAATCCAAAGAGAATTTCATACTGGTTAATGGGATAGTCATAATATGAAATGTAATGATTTGTTCGGCTAGAAAATGAAAACTATACGGCTGCGAGGGCAAAAAGAAATACCCATACTCGGACAGGGAACATGGCGCATGGGAGAAAAAGCCAGTCAAAAGCAAATGGAGATAGATGCACTCAAGCTAGGAATAGATTTGGGAATGACTTTGATAGACACCGCAGAGATGTATGGAGAAGGTGGTGCAGAGAAGATCGTGAGTGAAGCGATCGCTCTTCGCCGAGAAGAAATATATTTAGTTAGTAAGTTTTATCCTCACAATGCTAGTTACGATGGGGTAATTGCTGCTTGCGATCGCTCTTTATCCAGACTAAAAACAGACTATCTAGATTTATATTTACTTCATTGGCGTGGCTCTGTACCATTATCGGAAACTTTATCAGGATTACAACATCTCAAACAAGCAGGAAAGATTTTAGACTATGGTGTAAGTAATTTCGATACCGATGATATGGAAGAAGCAGAGTCAAATCCAGGTGGAAAAGAGATAGTAACTAATCAGGTGCTATATAACTTAATGCGTCGCGGTATTGAATGGGATTTATTACCTTGGTGCAAAAAGCGCGGTATTCCCATTATGGCTTATTCTCCTGTCGAACAAAGAGCTTTTGTTAGTGATTCTAAGTTAAATAACATTGCAGCCAAACATAATGCTACATCTACCCAAATAGCCCTCAGTTGGTTGCTGCATCAAGATAATGTAATTTCTATTCCCAAAGCTACCAATCCCAATCACGTCCGAGAAAATCGCGCAGCATTAGATATCGAGCTAACAGAAGAAGACTTACAGCAATTAGAGCGAGCATATAAGCCTCCTAGTCGCAAAATGTCTCTGGCGATGAGATAATCGATCATTCATACGTTCGTAAGTAAAAGAAGCGAGCGAGTGCATTTTCTCTCAAATCTTGCTAACTTTTACTTCTGACAACCTCTGTGATTATCCCAAGTTCGTTGTTCACCAACTTGATTAGGATTGTAAGCCACTAACTCGACTATGCCATTTTCATGGAAAATCCAGCCTTGTGCAGGAGGTTTACGAGTGTGACTAGGTTTTATTGCTATTCTTTCCCTGGTTGGTTCTGTAGTTTCTGATGAGGCAATGATGGGTGCAACTAATCCTACTTCGATGACATCTTCTGCTAACCTATCTTTAGCATTTTGAGGTAAACCACCTTTACCAATATCCACAAACTCACTATCAGCAGTTTGGGTGCAAACATTTTGGGCAATTAATTTAGCTGGATCTACTACTTCTTGAGTTAATTCCAGTAAACCACTGGCAGGGTCAACAGTTGGTTGTGTAATGTTTACTGTTCCTGATAAACCAAATTCTGAACTAGCATCAATATCATTAGTCTGATTGGTCGGGGTTGAACTTCTTTCTTCTAAACCAAAGATACCTTCTGTGGTAATATTTATCTCACCACCCTTTCCTTGTTCGGCACTAGCGATGATATCGTTATTTTGATTGGGAAAGGCAATGATAAATTCAGTATCAATATCGATATTTCCACCATCGGCATTATTGTTGGCACGAGCAGAAATTAAGCTGTTATTTCTTAGAGTTAAGTTATCAGCAATTTGTAGTTTAATCTCACCTCCAGTTCCCGATGCTGTAGCAGCAGATATTTTTCCTTGATTCATTTGAAGCTCATCAGCATTCACACCAATATTGCCTCCATTCCCTTCTCCTGCATTATCAGCAATCAGAACTGCGCCATCACTTAAAAAAATAGATGGTGCAAATATTTGGATATCGCTGGCGTTACCTAATGCTTCTACTTCTGTATTACTAAAAATACCTGTATTCTCGCCAGTAAAAGAAATTGAGTCTTCAGCTTTTACAGATACAATACCAGACTTCCCGCTAGCTTGAGAAAAGAATCCTGCTTGTAGTTGTGCTCCATCAGTCAAAGAGATTTTTCTGGCTTCTATAAAAATATTGCCCACTTTGCCTACTGCCTGTACTTCTTGAGGACTGCCTATATTGCTGAGGACAAAGCTACGAGCAGCAACAAAACTATCAGTAGCTGAGATAAAGATATTACCTGCATCTCCTTGCCCTAAACTAGAAGTAGTTAATCCAGACCCATTAGTCAAAGAAAATTGCTCTGTAGTTATCTCAATATTGCCTCCATTGCCTTCTCCTGCATTACTAGCAGCGAGAACTACCCCATCACTTAAAAAGATAAATGGTGCAAATAGTTGGATATCGCTCCCATTACCTACTGCTCCCGCTTCTATATTACTAGCAATCCCAGTATTTCTCCCAGTAAAAGAAATTGATTCGGTAGCATTTAAGAAAACTATTCCTGGCTGTTCTACTGTTGCGCCAGGGAAACTTCCTGCTTGTATTTGTGCTGTATCAGTGAAAGAAATTTCCCTCGCTTCTATAAAAATATTGCCTACTTTCCCTGCTGCTGGTATTTCTTGAGGACTGCCTATATTGCTGGCAATTAAGCTATCATCAGCAAAAAAAGTATCAGTGACTGAGATCGAGATCTGACCAGCATTTCCTTGACCTGCACTAGAGGTACTTAATAAAGCTCCATTAGTTAGAGAAAATGTATCTGTAGCTATCTCAATATTGCCTCCATTACCTATTCCACTAACTAAGACACTGCCATCAATTGCACTTGCAGTATTACTGCCTCGTCCATCAACAGAAATATTGTTGGTAGTTAAATTAATGTTTCCTGCTCTACCTTGTCCCACAATTGAAGCAAATATATTTCCACCTTTGGTAAGTGTCAGATTTTGAGTAGTTAGATTAATATCTCCTGAATTACCTGAACCACTCACATCACTTCTAATACTGCTAGTCAAAATTCCCACAGTTCCATTTGAGAATTCTATTTCTTCTGTTTCTCCATCAATAGTTACAGAATCTCTAACGTTAATATTAATATTGCCACTATTTCCAGACCCTGCAACTTGAGTAGCTACAGAAGCCCCATTAGTTAGGGAGAGATTTTTGGCCTCTATGGTGATATTGCCACTAACTCCTTCTCCTGTTTCTGTAACTAAACTTTGAATACCACTTAATGAACTATTTCTATTTCCGTCAAAAGCAATATTCTCTGTTGCCTTAAAAATAATATCGCCACTATTTCCCAGTCCATTACTAAAACTGATAACATTACCACCATTAACAAAAGAAATATTCCTTGCTGAGATTTCTATATTTCCTGCATTGCCCATGCCAACATTGTTGTTAACGATCGAAGTTAGGTCTTCACCATCTAATCCATCTAAAATTAGATCTTCTGTGAGATTAATTACCACATTTCCCGAGCGAGCGTCAGCAAAACCTGAATCTATATCAATGCCAGCTAAAAAAGCACTATCATTTATCAGAGATAAATTTTTAGCTGAAATATTAATCGAACCACCTTCTGAGCCAGTTACCAAAATACTAGAATCATTAGTAAAAGAAATATTATCGCTCGCACTAATAGTTACATTTCCTCCTTTTCCTTGACCAGAATTACGAGCAAATAAGCCTACTCCATTACTAACAATCAAAGAATTGGCAGTAATATCAATATCTCCTGCGTCACCTTCTGAAGCACTTACAAAAATATCAGAATTGTTAGTAAAAGCAATATTATTGGTAGCACTAATAGTTATATTTCCTCCTTTTCCTTGACCAAAATTACTAGTTGATAATATTGCTTCATTATCGAGAGTTAAAGAACCAGTATTAAGCTCGATATTTCCTGAGTTCCCTTCTGAAGCACGGGCAACAATACCAGAATCATTAGCAAAAAAGATATTATCAGTAGCATTAATAATTACCTTTCCTCCTTTTCCTTGACCGAAGTTACTAGTATTTAATGTTGCTTCATTATTGAGAGTCAAAGAACTAGTATTAATCTCAATTTTTCCTGAGTTATCTGCTGAAGCACCGACAAAAATACCAGAACTATTAGTCAAAGAAACATCATTACTAGCATTAATAGTGACATTTCCTCCTTTTCCTTGACCGAGAAGATTACCTGTTAATAATATTGCTCCATTATTGAAAGTCAAAGAACTAGTATTAATCTCAATTTTTCCTGAGTTACCGTCTAAAGTGGTTACAAAAATACCAGAACTATTAGTCAAGGAAACATCATCAGTAGCATTAATCCTTACATTCCCTGCATTGCCTTGATTCAAATTCCTAGCATTGAATTCTACTCCATTATCGAGAGTTAAAGAACCAGTATTAACCTCAATATTTCCTGCATTACCTTCTGAACCATTGACCAAAATATCAGCATTATTCAAGGAAATATCATCAGTAGCATTAATCCTTACATTCCCTGCATTGCCTTGATTCAAATTACTGGCATTTAATACTGCTCCATTATTAAAAGTTAAAGAACTAGTATTAAGCTCAATATTGCCTGCATTACCTTCTTCTGTCTCAGGTACATTTCCTAAAATCCCAGTGCTTTGACCATCTATTAATATTGATTCTGTAGCATTAACGATGATATCTCCTGCTTGAGCATCTACCGAACTTTGAGTGGCAAGAATACCACCGAAAAACACACTACCATTAGTTAAGTTGAAGTTTCTAGCGTTAACCCCAATTGAACCTCCTCCTCCTGAAAATACAGCAATGATCGAAGAATCAGTTACAGATACATTTCCTCTTGCTACACCATCAGGAAAACTCAAACTGCTATCATTAGCTATTCCGATTATCCCTGTCTCCACTAACCCCCCTAACTCAACTCTTCCTCCTGGTGCAAAAAGAATTCCTCCATCGTTGATATTTATATTACCGCCAATGAAAGCAATAGTTTCTCCTTCATTAACTAATAAACCAGCACTATTAGAAATATCCCCTGGATTATCCCGAAATCTCAAGCCGATAGGAATCTCAATAGTTAATAATGGTGGTGCATCAGGATTAGCAGCACTAAATTCAAAGTCATTACCAAACAAAATACTATCTGCGGTGGTGGCAAAAAATGAACCATTGACATCTAATCTGGCATTTTCACCAAACAGAATTCCATTAGGATTAATCAGATACAAATTGGCGTTACCTAATACTCCTAATACGCCCTGAATATCAGAAATATTATTCCCCGTAACTCGACTGAAAATATTAGCAATACCATCAGGGTTATTAAAATAAGCGGATCTTAATGCTTCGACATTAAATTCAGTGAAACTGTGAAACAGATTAGCATCCCGAATCGCACCACCTTTGATAGTATCTCTATTCCCACTACTTTCGACTAGTGAGTTTTCTGCTCCTAAACTAGAATCAGGAATAATTTGAGCGAAAGCAGCACCAGGTATTAATGCCCAGAAGACTAGAGAAGATATTAACTTGCTCATGAATTAATGACCTCTCTGATTATCTCAAGTCGGTGATTTTTTATACTTGCTAGGATTGTAAGACATTAACTTCATCTATACTTACTTGTTATTTTTTCTTCACTTTTCTCTCAACTGAATCACGCGAATTGTTATTTCCTATTCGTTGAACATGGCTGTCGCTAAGTTAACTCCTAATTAACTATGACTATTTTTGTTTATGAGCGTACGCCCCAACAAAAAAACCCAGTCACCACATGAGTAACTGGGCTTGACTATTAATCTAGATAATTAGATTCGTTATCCTTGGTCAAACTTAAGCATTCGCTTCATCAAGATTTACTTTGACTACTTTATTTCTTTCTTCTTCTGCTTTGGGTAGAGTTAGATTGAGAATACCGTCTTTATATTCTGCGGTAACGTTGGTGTTTTGAATTTTGATAGGTAGAGGAATGACTCTAGAGAATTTGCCATAACTAAATTCAGAGCGAGTTACACCTTTATCTTCAGTTTTGGTTTCCGATTTACGTTCGCCAGCGATCGATACTCTATCTGCCATTACTTGAATATCTAAGTCTTTGGCTTCCATACCTGGAACTTCTAGTTTGAGATGAACTGCATCTTCAGTTTCGGTTAGTTCAGCAGCAGGGATTTTAGCTAAATTATTAAAGTCATCCCAATTAGCAGGAACTAAAGCATCATCAAACAAGCGATTTAATTGACGTTGTAGAGAATTCATTTCTTGCCAAGGATTGTATCTTACTAATGCCATTGTTGTCTCTCCTTTGCTTAATCTTACTGTTGAATAATTGATTAATTTAGTAATTCATTTTTAACTTCAATTACTATGTTATTAAGAGAAACAATAAAGAGTAAGTGTGGCTTGTATCCCATGTAGATTAGGGTTTTCTGCCCGAACTTATATCAGTAGTGAAAGCTGTAATTAATTAGGTTCGGTTGTGGTTATGTGTTTCTATATGAGAATTAGAATAGCGATCGACTATCAATAAATGTTGCTATTAGGGGTAAAAAAATGAAATGGATAGTACAGCAAATAAAACCGCTATATCAATTAGTTAATACTCTTACCAGACGAAAAATCGAGCAATTAATACGGTCAGGCAATAATCACTAACAAATAAGCTGTAACCTAGTTTAAATAACTATGCCCAAAATTCCTGACTGCGATCGCTTCGGACGAGTGAACCTCTCACTCTCCTTGATACTTACTATTGCTTTCCACTAGAATGATAAGCCCTCAGTAATCAGTACTTCCATTGTTAAAAATTTCAGAGCAAGTTATTATTCCCAGCAGTGAAATCGACATAAAAGCTGTTCGTTCAACTGGAGCAGGTGGTCAAAATGTGAATAAAGTAGCCACTGCCATACATCTGCGTTTTGATATTAAAGCATCATCACTTCCCAATCGTTATAAAGAAAAGCTGTTAAATAAGAGTGATTCTAGAATCTCTACTGGTGGTATTATTACCATCAAAGCCCAACAGTTCCGCACTCAGCATCAGAATAAAGAAGATGCTCTGGAGCGACTCAAAAACTTGATAAAAAGCGTGTTAATCCCACAGAAAAAGAGATTTGTAACTAAACCAACTAAAGGAGCAAAAAGAAGGCGGTTAGATAATAAAGCTAAACGAAGTCAATTGAAAGCATCGAGAAGAAAGGTTGATTATGATTAGATGAGTCAGAAAAAATCAATGTATGAAAATTCCCGATGGCGCTCACGAGGAACGAGTGAACCTCTCGCTGTCTGTTCTATGCCCATAACCCACATCTAGTTTGTGCCGTTCATCCTAATGGCATTGATAGCGATCGATGCCCAGATTTCAGACTAGACCCTAACGCAGAGGTAGAAGAACAATGGTGTCCTGAAGGATATTCGTGGTATGGTGATGAACTAATTGCTAACAGACCATCTCGTTATACTCCAGAAGAACAGTTACAGATATTAGATAGTCATCCTTTTTTCACTGGTGTCTGTCCGAACTGTGGACATGAATTTGATAAGAATAATCCCCCCAAGGTGCATTGGGATTGTCCGAATCCAGACTGTGACTGGGTGGATGATTCTGTGTGAAGTTAATCGTTATCTTTGAGACGAGAACTAGAATACTTTTGTTTTAAAGAGTATCCTTCAAAACCATTAGCCATCACTTTTGAGCCAATAATCATGATAATAGTACCTGCTATCATGAAAGGAAGTTTAGCCCCGAAATTTTGAATTGAGTTATTACCAACATAAGTGGCAGCTACTAAAATAGCTCCAGCTAACATTTCAATCGCGCCACCTATAACAATAGCTTCAGGAAATAATCGATTCATAGTAGTTTTTAATCAAGCTTCTACTTTGTTTGAATTATTTTCTAATATTCTGAGCTAGTTGCTCTTAGAGTTTCAAGTACAAATAGAAAAGAAATTTAACTATATTTAAATAAATTATGTATTGTGAAGTAAGTTTTCTTGTTAAAAACTATTTCAAAGTTTTAGGATTATTTACTATTGGCGATCGATCCTATAAGTGGATAGCTTCCGTCTAGCGACCGAAGCTAGTTTTTTGTTGGATTTTTATTACTCCGTCGTTCCGACCGAGTTGAATTAATAAGTATCTAAGGTAAGTTAGCGCGGTATTCTAGTTATCCTTGTGAGCTTAAAGTCCTTGCCCTTAAGTGGTTCTCCCTACGGTCGGTTTTTACGTTCGCTCCGCACCAGAGAAGATTTTAGCATCTCCACTGCGTTCCGATGCTTATCTTACTCTTGGGTGCTGCGCTCACTAGTTGAATTAGGAGAGAGAGAAGGGAGGGAAAGGGGTAGGGGTGTTTCTGCTTTTTTGGCTGGCTGGTTGGTTCTGCTATTTCTAGGTTCGGGCGTGGGGTTCGGTGCGTTCTTCCCGTCTACCTTGCCCCTGCTGTTTTTCCCGTTCCTGCCCGTTGGGTTGCGCCCCTGGCTGCGGTGTTCACTTCACGGGCTTATGTGGGGTTTTCGTGTTCTACGCTTGCTCGGCTGCTGGTCGCGCCAGGTCGTCCTCTCACCTTTCCTCGCGGTCTGTTTCTTTCCCTTTATTATTTACTATAATAGCATGTATCCACGCTATTATTAAATATATTCAGAGGTATTTTTCGATTCTTTTGCAAGTATCCATACTATAAGGAATAACCTTATTTAGTCTTCTTCTTGTCCCTCTCTTTCTGCTTTCTCATCTTGACAAGTTTTTCTGAAAGCACTTCCCTAACAATTTCCTGCCAGTCCTTATATTCCTTTAATTCAGCAAGCATTGAAGGAGGTACACGTACTTGTAGTTTGGCAGTGCAGGGTTCTTCTCTATCAGTTTTAAATTGATGTTCCGCCAAAGCTGGATTACCGCCAGGTCTAGACATATGAGTGATCGGTTACTAGCTATCAATTAACAATATAGCAGGTATCCTTGCTATAAATTTTTATGAACTAACTATTTTATAGCGTGTATCCATGCTAATATAGTCTTATTTAAGAAAAAAACTTTTTCTTAAATCAAAGCCGAGGTAGAAACCGTCCAAAGTATCAAACCTCGGCTCAACCCCTATCAAAGAGGTAATTATTAATGATAAACGATTCAGTTTTAAAAGTTTCCCCAAAAGGAAGCTTCAAAGTCACGCAACTATGCCAGAATGTAGCAATTTGTGAAGCCACCAAAGAAGATCGTCATAATTGGGGCAATGCTACCGAAACCGAACCAGCCTTTTTGGTTTACCTCGGCTGTAGCGAAGCTAAAATATCTGGATATTTGAAAACCATCAATACCTTCTATCGCTGTTCTTGGAGCGAGATTAGAAAACCTAAATATCTCAAAAACTTTGAAGCAGAAATCAAAATTCGCGGGATGCAACGCTACGCAGACACCCATGCTTTTGGGCTGGATTATTTAGTCGAATCTGAAACAGCCAAACATATCGGTTGTGATTCTGACGAATACGACTATTACAACACAGGCTACCAACCACGCTGGTAAGCATCCAAGAGTAACCAGTGAATAACGCTGGTTACTTCCTTTCAATGATTAAAGTTTCAAGAGTTTTCAAGATGATTATTCGATCTAAATCTTTCCAGAATTGGTTTAAAGCCAACCTACACGAATACGCAGAAGATATTGCCTCACATGGGGCTGATGCGGGATACCCCTACATTACCTATACTGCCCATACCGTCAAGATTTTTGATAAATTTGCTGACGAAATTTGGGAGATGGCGGTAGAAGATGCCGAAGAGATGGGCTACAAAAACGCTGCTGCTATGATTGCCGAATTTGGGCGCAGTGATATGTTAGATACCTTTGACTCTTTTAAAAACCTGATGGTCTGGTATGCCTGTGAGAAATTAGCCCAGCGACTAACTGACGGTAACTAATAACTCGTTAGGGTGTAGTCAAAACTTGGCTGCACTCATTATCAAAGTCTTTCCTACATAAATTCTAGAAAACACTTCATTATGACTCAGAAAACAAATCCATACACCATCTCTCTATCTGATTGTTTAGAAGACATCGCCGAAAACTTTATCTATGCAGAGAGCGAATACAGTCAAATTCCCTCATTCGTTTTAGTTCCCATCATGTTTGAAGCTATTAATGAATGGATTGAAGAATTTTCAACCAATCCAGAACAGTATATAAGCGATCGCTTGAGAGAAAAGATAGATGAAGCTGTGAGGGAATACCTAGCAGCATAAACCAAATATTTCGAGCCATCGCAGACATTTAACCGAAATTAAGCGGTGGCTGAACCAATCATTTTCATGATGTCAAAGAATGCAAATCCAGAATAAAAATCTAACACCACCGAATTATCCTGGTGAATGGTCGTTATCTCAAATACAGGAAGCCTTGAAGCGCGAGCTACCAAAGAGTTATCTAAAAAGATTAAAAGATAAGGGTAATGCCGATTATATTCCCTGGTATCGAGTCAACAAAATTCTCGACAAGTACTGTCCTGGCTGGACTTGGGAAATTAAAGAAACTCTGATTAGTCAAGATCGCATTTTCATGATCGGTCGTCTAACTATTCCCACATCAGAGGGTAATATTTACCGTGAAGCTAGCGGAACGGAAGTACTTCATAGGGAAAAGTACAACAAGGATACTAGAGAGTATGAGATTAAAGAGTTAGCCTACGGCGATCCTTCTTCTAATGCTGAGAGTATGGCATTTCGTCGCTGTGCTGCACGCTTTGGTTTGGGTTTGTATCTTTACGAAAAATAGCTATTAACTTCTTCTTTGTTCAAATAGCGATCGCCTTAATAAACCGCGATCAGGCGTAGCCTGGCACTGCGTGATCGCTAAGGTTAGAAAACAACAACAACAATTTCAACACTATGACGACTTCAACTAGACTTTGGGAATTATCCGACGAAATTCAACAATTAGAAACCGCGATCGCTGAGATTGTGGATAATGAAAACTTAACCGAGGAGGAACGAGAAACCAAACTAGAAGAAACTTTTACTCAATGGTTAGAAACGGGAGAATCTTTTAAAGTTAAAGCAGAACAAGTAGCCAAATATATTCGCCATCAAGAAGCCTTAGCAGAAGCAAGAAAAGCAGAAGCTAAAAGAATTCAAACCCTAGCAAAACAAGCTGAAAATAGTGCGACTAGGTTAAGAAAATATTTAACTAATCAAATGGTTCGCTCTGATGTTAAACGCATTGATAGAGTATCTGTCAAAATTGGTTTGCGGAAAAAACAGCCTCTCGTGTTAATTAATGTTCCTCCCGAAAAATTACCACCCGAATACGTAAAGGTTACTTATAAACCAGACTTAACGAAAATCAGAAACTTACTTAAAGTTGATGCTCAAGGGGCAATTGGTTGGGCTTACCTGTCTGAAAATCATGAATACTCTGTAACCATTCGTTAATTGTTCGACAAGCGATCGCTTTTTCCCTATGAGCGCACGCGACGCAGGAGCGAACCTCTCGCTGTTAATCATCTAAAATAAAACTCAATCAGGAGCATAAAAAATGAGCATTCAAATCGAATCCGACCTTAAAGAAGTTTTAGGGCAAATCAATCAGAAACTAGACAAACTAGATGGCAAAATCGACCATTTAGAGAACAAACTAGATAGCAAAATCGATAATTTAGATGACAAAGTCGATGATATGAATCTACGACTGACTAAGGTTGAAACTAAACTCGATTCTGAGTTGCCAGCTATGCAAAAAAGTATTGACGAAATCAAAGGTTCACAACAAGCTCAAATTTGGACATTGATTGGTATTCTTATTACCGCCGTAGCTGGATTTTTAGTTGCTGTAGGAAGATTTGTTTTTAGTGGCAATCCTTAAATCAATCCGATTTTTCCTGCCACATCTGACCAATGGCGATCGCCAATTTCCCTGTCTTCTCTGGTGGTACTTCTTTCAAAACCTCTGAAATCTCCTCTACACTGGCGTTTAAAATTATAGCGATCGCTAATTCTAGAGAAATATTATTCTGTTGAGATACGCGAGACAAGGATTTAGCTTGGGACAAAGTATCTACCTCTATGATTGGGTTGTATCCCAAATTACATTTTGTATACTGCAACACATCAAAATATAATTTAGGTGGTTTTGGTAGATTTTGAATCGGTATTTTTACTAGTTTGAATAGATTTACCTAGTGCAATCATCAACTCCCCTTTTTCTGCCATGGTCATCTCATCAAGAGATTTAATACTTCCACCAAGGTATTTAGTAAAAATCTCTATAGCTCTAAAGTCAATCGACTGAGCAGCATTTAACAAAGCATCTAAAGAACGAACTCCAATATCTCCACCATTACCACTACGAAATTGTGACAATCTTGATGGACTGACTCCAGAGCGATCGCTGACATCTTGAGCCGTAATTTTAAGTTCCTTAAGCATTTTGTCAAAGGCTTCGTTTAGCGGGGATATTTTAGTAAACATCGCCTTTGTTTAATCGAGTTAAAATAATTATTTAGTGTGGTTAAATTGAGATAGATAAAACCAAATAGTTTTATCTATCAAAAAATATCATGCCAGAACAACGGCAAAAAACCAAATCTATAAATTGTAAAAAAATATCTATGAATAATACAGAATAAGTGCAAATAAAGCTATACAATATCCCTATATAAAACAGAAACAGTTGCCTGAAATTCCACCTTCAACAACTGCTTTTGTTCAAACCAACCGCCATCTTCATTTAGATAGGTGGCGCGGTTTCGCTATTCAATTTTTTTGAACCACGCTTAAATTATGCCACAAACGACGATTGAAAAGAAATATTTTCTGGCAAGAATTGATAGATTTCTCCAGCCAAGCAGTTCAATAATCC
>JAAUYI010152455.1_pt1 | contig 13411 bp, 13 predicted proteins | sample 7278041 | NCBI WGS metagenome assembly JAAUYI01 (sample SAMN14350216, study PRJNA611818) | marine sediment metagenome | isolation source: surface marine sediment (0.6m) | place: French Polynesia: Moorea | collected 2018-08
CGAGCATTCGCGCTCGCCCAGGTAGACGCAGTTGCCCTGGCCGTCGGCCAAGACCTGGATCTCGATGTGACGCGGCTCCTCGACGAACTTCTCGACGAAGATCCGGTCGTCGGCAAAGCTGGACTTGGCCTCGCTGCGCGCCGAGCGGAAGCCCTCGCGCGCCTCCTGGTCGTCCCGGGCGATGCGCATGCCCTTGCCGCCGCCGCCGGCCGAGGCCTTGATCATCACCGGATAGCCGATGTCGGCGGCGATGGCCGCGGCCTCGTCCTCGTTCTCGATCAGGCCCATGTGGCCCGGCACCGTCGAGACAGCGGCTTCGGCCGCGATCTTCTTGGACTCGATCTTGTCGCCCATGGCCGCGATGGCTTTGGGCGGCGGCCCGATGAAGGTCACGCCGGCCTCGTCCAGCGCCTCGGCAAAGGCCGTGTTCTCCGACAGGAAGCCGTAGCCCGGATGGACCGCCTCGGCGCCGGTGTCCGCGCAGGCCTCCAGGATCCGGTGGATGACCAGGTAGCTCTCGGCCGCCGCGGCCGGGCCCAGCAGGACGGCCTCGTCGGCCATCTCGACGTGCGGCGCCCCGGCGTCGGCCTCGGAATAGACGGCCACAGTTCCGATGCCCAGGCGGCGGCAGCTCCGCATCACCCGGCAGGCGATCTCGCCCCGGTTGGCGATCAGGATCTTCTTGAACAACGCTCCCGCCCTCCCCTACAGCGGCAGATTGTCATGCTTCTTCCAGGGGTTCTCCAGCTCCTTGTCGCGCAGCATGGCCAGTGCCCGGCAGATCCGCAGGCGGCTGTTGTGCGGCATGATCACGTCGTCGATGAAGCCGCGGCTGGCGGCGACGAAGGGGTTGGCGAACTTCTCGCGGTACTCCTCGGTGCGGGCCTCGATCTTGGCCTCGTCGTCCGCGTCGCCGCGGAAGATGATCTCGACCGCCCCCTTGGGGCCCATGACCGCGATCTCCGCGGTCGGCCAGGCGTAGTTGACGTCGCCGCGGATGTGCTTGGAGCTCATGACGTCGTAGGCCCCGCCATAGGCCTTGCGGGTGATCAAGGTGACCTTGGGCACCGTCGCCTCGGCGAAGGCGAAGAGCAGCTTGGCGCCGTGCTTGATGATCCCGCCGAACTCCTGCGCGGTGCCGGGCAGGAAACCGGGGACGTCGACGAAGGTCACGATCGGGATGTTGAAGCAGTCGCAGAAGCGCACGAAGCGCGCCGCCTTGATCGAGGAGGCGATGTCCAGGCAGCCGGCCAGCACCATGGGCTGGTTGGCGACGATGCCGACCGTGTGCCCCTCCATGCGCCCCAGGCCAATGATGATATTGCCGGCGTGGCCCGGCTGCAGCTCGAAGAACTCGCCCTCGTCCAGGACCTTGGTGATCAGCTCCTTCATGTCGTAGGGCTTCTGCGCGTCCGGCGGCACCAGGGTGTCGAGGGAGAACTCCTGGCGGTCGGCCGGGTCCTCGGTCGGGCGGAAGGGCGCCGGCTCCCGGTTGGACGCCGGCAGGAAGTCGACGAAGCGGCGCAGCTCCAGCAGGGCCTCGATGTCGTTCTCGAAGGCGAGGTCCGCGACCCCCGACTTGGTGGTGTGGGTGACCGCGCCGCCCAGCTCCTCGTGGGTGACCTCCTCGTGGGTCACGGTCTTCACCACGTCGGGGCCGGTGACGAACATGTAGGCGCTGTCCTTCACCATGAAGATGAAGTCGGTCATGGCCGGCGAGTAGACCGCGCCGCCGGCGCAGGGGCCCATGATCATGGAGATCTGCGGCACCACGCCGGAGGCCAGGACGTTGCGCTGGAAGACCTCGGCGTAGCCGGCCAGGGAGGCGACGCCCTCCTGGATCCGCGCGCCGCCGGAATCGTTGATCCCGATGACCGGCGCCCCGACCTGCAGGGCCTTGTCCATGATCTTGCAAATTTTCTCGGCGTGGGCCTCGGACAGCGAGCCGCCGAAGACCGTGAAGTCCTGGCTGAAGACGAAGACCAGTCGGCCGTTGATGGTGCCGTAGCCGGTGACTACGCCGTCGCCCGGGATCCGGTTCTCGGCCATGCCAAAGTCGCCGCAGCGGTGCTCGACGAACATGTCCCACTCCTCGAAGGAGTCCTCGTCGAGCAGCACCTCGATGCGCTCGCGCGCCGAGAGCTTGCCCTTCTTGTGCTGCGCCGCGATGCGCCGCTCGCCGCCGCCCAGCCGGGCGCCGGCCCGCTTCTGGTCGAGCTTGCGGATGATCTCCTGCATGCCTGTTCCCCTCGCCCCCGGGTCCAAGCCCTGGGTCTTGTTCTCGTTGTTGCGGTGCAACGGAATAGCATGGGGGCGCCGGTCAAGCCAGTGGAGAGGCCGAAGGCGCGCCCCCGGGCCGAATTGGACAAGCGATCGAATCGTGCCTTAACCTTCTCCTGCCGTGCCGGATTCGCGACGGCTTGCGACCGGTCGGCGGAGGGGGAAGCCATGCCACAGGTCGGGAGCGACCGGTCCACCGGTCGGAGACGGTCGTTCGCCATTAGGCCGCGCATCCCGGCATGGCTCTTACTGGTCCTGGCGACCGCGTGCACGAGCCCCCACGACTACAAGTTCCAGGTCGAGAAGCCCGACGAGGCCTACCGAACGCACCGGGACGCCGTGAAGGACTGCGCCTTCGGCAAGGAACGGCAGCAGGACAATCTTCGCGAGGGCCTCTATCCCGAGTACGACGTCGAGAACCACATCCTGGAAGCGAGCGAGCAGGGCGGGGCGAAGTACGCGGAGGACGGTGACGCCAAGGACGACTTCAACCTCAACTTCGCGCGGATCTTCAACTGCTATCGCAAGTTCAGGGAGTGGGCCGAGCCGCCTCCGGGGACGGCCGGGCCGCCCAAACAGGAGTTCAGGCAGGTCCTGATCTACTTCAACGGCGGCCTCAACCCGGCCAGCGTCGTGCGCGCGCAGGCCGAGTCCCAGGTTCCGCAAATGCTGAGGGACGGCTACTACCCGATCTTCCTGATCTGGCCGACCGGCCCCATGGACACCTACCTGGAGCAGGTCACCTTCGTGCGCAACGGGGTTCGCCGCAGCAACCCGCAGCTCCTTCGAGCCCCGCTCTACATCGCCGGCGATATCGGTCAGGGCCTGGCCAGGGCGCCGGTCACCTATCTGGACCGCCTCATCCGTGCGGTCGCGGCGAGGAATCCCTTCGACAACGAGGACAAGCGCGAGTTCCTGCTGGAGGCGGAGATCTGCGAGACGGGCGACGGCGCCACCGGCGAGAGCTGCGAAGCGACCGACGTCGAAAGGTTCGGCGTGGCGGGCTGCGAGGTGACCGCCGAGCGGAACCTGGTGACCGGCGAGTCCCCCGACACCCGGCCGGGTCTGACGCCGAAGGACCTGCCCTACTATGGCCTCTTCGCGACCCGTTTCGTCTCCGCGCCGCTGGTGGACGCCTTCGGCACGACGATGTGGGAGAACATGGTGCGGCGCACCCGAACCACCATCCGCCGTCCCATCGAGTTCGACATCAACCTGCGCGACACCTTCGAGGCCGAGCAGATCGCGCAGATCGAGAAGGACAAGCGGGACTTCCCCAACGGCATCGGCGCCTTCGCCAAGTTCTTTTCCATGCTGGAGTACTGCGTGGCTCCGACGGAGCCGGCCGGTGGCACCGACGCCGCGGCCAAGACCCCCTGTCCCGACGAGCTGGTCCGGGAATCACGGGCGAAGTGGCGCGACAGCGAGCTGACCGTCATCGGCCACAGCATGGGCACGATCGTGATGAACGAGCTGATCCCGCTGCATGCGGACCTGCCTTACCGGAACCTGGTCTTCATGGCGGCGGCCGCGAGCGTGCGCGACACCACGCGCGCCATGTCGCCGGTCGTCATCGAGGCCAACGACGGCAAGAAGAAGGAGGCGCCCCTGCGCTTCTACAACCTGACGCTCCACCCCCAGAACGATGCCAACGAGCTGGTCGCGCTCGGCGCCGCGCCCTCCGGCAGCCTGCTGGCCTGGGTCGACGAGATGTACGAGAACCCGAAGACGGCCATCGACCGGACCATGGGCAAATGGCGCAACCTGCGCGCGACCCGGCACGTCTTCCCCGAGGACGCCCGCCGCAACATGCTGTTCCGGGTCTTCAACTGGGCCAGTGACTGGAAGAAAGAGCAGTTTCCGCCCTCGGCCTGCCGCGAGCGCGACGGCCGTCGCCCGGTCGCCCCCGTTCCGGTCGAATACCGCCCTCCGACCACCCACAGCGGGTTCAACGACGACGAGGCCAAGTTCTGGTGCCCGGTCTTCTGGGGCGCGGACCAGGTCAGATGGTGGGGGCCGGGCAGCGATTGGCCCGCGGAGGTCTGCCAGCCTTAGGTCCAGGCGTCACGCCGGCCCCTGCGCCGCCGCGAAATGACGGCCTCAGCCGAAATCCTCCGATCCGCCCGGCTTGGCGATCTGCTGTCCGAAGCCGAGAATGGTGCCGTTGGGATCCTCGATCCAGAAATCCCGCATGCCGTAGAACTGGTCGGTGATGGCCTCCGAGACGGTCACCCGGTCCTTGAGGTCGGCCCAGAGCGCGTCCACGTCGTCGACGTCGATGTAGAGGTTGACGCCGGTCGCCGCCGCGCGCGGCAGGGCACGCTGGTTGATCATGATGTTGACCCCGCCCCGCCGCAGCCAGGCCCAGTTGATCGCGCCGTCTTCCTCGTAGGTGTTCACCACCTCGAAGCCGATGCCCTGGTACCAGGCGACCGTCGCGGCCGCGTCGGCGACGTTGAGCATCGGGGTCAGTCTCTCGAACTTGGCTGGCATCATGACCTCGCTTTACCTGTCCCTGTCTGGGCCCACGCGGGCTATCTTGGGCCCAGCCTCGCAATCTTGGAAGCCGCCTCTGCGATGGACTTCAGTTCCACACAAAGAAACGAAATCCTAGCCGCTCTGCCGGAAACCGGCTGGCGCCTCGACGAGCGGCAGAGATCCGACGAATGGTGGGTCGACGAGCTTTGGACGCTGAAGTCAGTCTGGAGCCCGCCGGGTCGGAGGGCCTATCTGATCTTCCTGGTCGATCCCATGTGGGACGAGCCGCGCCGCTTCGGCGAGGTGGTCTGGGCGGTCGCCGTCGCAAAGACGCAGCCCGAGAATTCGAGGGACCTGGGAAGCGACCAGACGGTGCCCATTCGGCCCCGTTGGGAACGCGATCGAGATGACCTTTGGGCCTTGCTGCGCCGGCTTCACGACGACTGAAGGCGGCAGCCGGACCTCAGACCCGCACCGGCGTCGTCCAGGCCGGGTCTTCGTGCTTGGCCCAGTAGAGCTCGATCAGCGACCGGGTCACCGGCCCGGGGCGGCCGTCGCCGATCGGCCGATCGTCGAGCCGGGTCAGGGGCATGATGCCGCCGGCGGTCGAGGTGATGAAGACCTCTTCGGCCGCGCGCAGGGCTTCCACGGGCAGCGGCGCCTCCTCGACTGGCAGACCGAGCTCGGCGCAGAGCTCGATCGCGGTCATCCGGGTGATGCCCTCCAGCACGCCCCGGTCCGGCGTGGTCACCCGGCCCTGCGCGACCGCGAAGACGTTGAACCCCGGCCCCTCGGCGGCATTGCCCTCCCCGTCGGTCAGGATGACGTTCTCGGCGCCGCGTTCGTAGGCCTCGAAAAGGCCGGCCACGAGGTCGAGCCAATGGTAGTTCTTGACCGTCGGGTCGACCGACTGCGGCGGGATGCGCTGGACCCGGCTCACCGCGACGTGCAGGCCGCGCTCCCGCTCCTCCGGTCGCAGGATCCAGCCGAAGGGGATGGCGAAGGCGATGAAGCGGTTGACCGCGTCGCGCGGATCCCGGCTGAAGGTCGGCGAGACCCCGCGGGTGCAGATCATCTCGACGTAGGCGTCGTCCAAGTCGGCGCGCAGCACGCACTGCCGCAGCACTTCGACCAGTTCGTCGCGGCCAAAGGGCAGGCTCATCCTGAGCCGCGTGACTGACCGCTCGAAGCGCTCCAGGTGCCGGTCCAAGCGGAAGAAGCGACCGCGCCAGGTGTGCACCACATCGTAGGTCGCGTCCGAGCGCAGGAAGCCCCAGTCGAGCACCGAGATCTTGGCCTCCGACATGGGGACGTAGCGGCCGTCGAGGTAGGCGATGCCCGGCGGATAGCTCAGCTCGGTCATGGGCCGGCCCCGCTATCCCGCGATCAGCCCGGCGAAGCGGGCCGCGGCGAAGAGGTCGGCGCGGCAGACCGCGCGCCGGCGGGTCGCCTCCGGGTACTCGCCCCAGAGCTCGATCTGGTAGCTGGCGTCCAGCTCGGCGGCCTCGAAGGCGGCCTCCGGGTCCAGGCGGCCGCGCAGCAGGGCCAGGCCGATCACGAGCGAGCCGCCCGCGCTCACGGCCACCGAAAGGGCGGTCAGCGCCAGGTCGTCCAGGGCCTCCACCGCGCGGCGCAGGGCCGCCAGGCTCTCCGGCGGCTGGGCCACCGCCAGGATCCCCGTGGTCGCCTGCAGGGGCGCCTTCAGGTCCAGGGCGGCCCAGTCCAGCAGCGGCTGCCAGGTCTCGGCCTGCCGCCGAACCAACTCGGCGGGCGTATCGGCGCGGTGGCACAGCAGGTCGGTCTCGGCGAAGCGCAGGATCTCCTCGATGATCTGGTTTCGCTGGCCGGTGACCCGGTCGAGCGCCGTGCAGGCCAGGGACATCATCGGCATGGTTTCGGGGTTGATCGTGTCGCCCTGGGCCTGCCACTCTGCGGCGATGGCCACGGCCAGGGCCTCGGCCGGCAGGGCCAAGCGGATCCCGGCGGGGGTCCGCAAGGTCCGGCCGTCGAGCTGAACCTCGAAGCCGTCCTCGGCGGCTGCCGCCCGCGCCTCCTTGTAGACCCGCTTGCGCAGGCCGGGGTCAGCGGTCATGCGTCCCTCTCCTGGCCCTCCGCTGGAGAAGCCTCGGACAGCAGCGCCAAGAGCTCGTCGAAGGCCTCGACGATGTGGCCGGCGCCGGCAGCCAGAAGCTCGTCCGGCTCGTGATAGCCCCAGCCGACCCCGATGCCGAGGACTCCGGCCCGCCGCGCCATCTCCATATCGAAGGTGGTGTCGCCGACCATCAGGGTGGCCTGGCGTCCCACGCCGGCTTCGACCATGGCCCGGGACAGCATGGCCGGGTCGGGCTTTCCGGGGCCGTCGTCGGCGGTCTGCAGGGTCACGAAGCGCTCCAGCAGGCCGTGGCGCTGGAGGACCATGCGCAGGCCGCGGCGGCCCTTGCCGGTGGCGATCCCGAGCAAGGTCTCGGGGCGATCCAGGGCGAGGATGGCATCCATCGCCCCGGGATAGAGGGGCTCCTCGCGAGCGGGGTCGGCATGCAGGTCCAGGAAAGCGTCACGGTAGCGATCGGCGACGGACTCCGCCGCGCAGCAGGCCGCCTCGGGCAGCAGGCGGGTCACCGCCTCCTCCAGGCTCAGCCCGACGACGCGCCGGATCGAGCGGGCGTCGGGCGGGGCCAGCCCGCTGTCCGCAAAGGCGACGGCCATGGCATCGACGATGGTGCGCTGGCTGTCGACCAGGGTTCCGTCGAGATCGAAGACGATCAGCCTCGGCACTGGGCCCGCCACGGGTTGCTTTCCTATTGCCGACGCTCCAGCCGCGCCCTGGGCGACCGGAGGCGTCCTGCCCGAGAAAGTTGCGAAGTCGCCGCCATTCCAGCCTCTCCGCTGCGCCTTGGCAAGCAGAGCTTGCAGGGGCGAGGCCCACCTAATCGAGGCCGTTCTCCGCCGCCTCGTCGAAGCCGAGAAAGGCCCAGGTCTCGGCCATGTGCGGCGGCAGCGGCGCCGCGACCTCGAGCAGTCCCTGGCCCGAGGGATGCGGCAGGCTGATCGCCCGGGCGTGGAGGTGCAGGCGCTTGGTCAGGGCGCCGCCGGCGGCGAAGGCCTTGCGGCCCCCGTACTTGCCGTCGCCCAGGATCGGCGTCCCAAGCGCGGCGCAATGGGCCCTGAGCTGATGGGTCCGGCCGGTCAGCGGCATCAGGGCCAGCCAGGCCGCGGACTTGCCCGCGGCATCGACGACCCTGTAGCGGGTCACCGCCCGCCGGCCCACCGCGGCGTCCTCGCGCATCCTCTCGCGGCCGGCCCCGCCGCCCTTGGCGAGGGCCAGGTCGATCCGGCCCTCCGGCGGGTCCGGCACCCCGGCCACCGCCGCCCAGTAGAGCTTGCGGGCTTCCCGCGAGCGGAAGGCCCCGGCCAGGCGCTTGGTCGCCTCGCGGCTGCGGCCCAGGAGCAGGACCCCGCTGGTGTCCTTGTCGAGCCTGTGGACCAGGCGCGGCGGCTCGGCGGCCTCGAAGCGCAATGCCTCGAGCATGGCATCGAGGTGCCGGCTCTGCCCGGTCCCGCCTTGCACTGCTAGGCCCGGCGGCTTGTCGAGGGCGATGACCCAGTCGTCCCGGTAGAGGACCGCGGCCTCCAGGGCCGCCCGGTCCTGCCGGCTGACTTCCGGCGCAGCGGTCCGGGGCGGGGCCGGCGCCGCCTCCACGGCCGGCGGGATCCGGATCGCCTGGCCCGGCGCGAGCCGCAACCCGGCCTTGGCGCGGCGGCCGTCGACCCGGATCTGGCCGGTGCGCAGCAGCTTCTCCAGGCGACCGTGGGCCAAGGTCGGGAAGTGGCGGCGGAACCAGCGGTCGAGGCGCAGGTCGGCCTCGTCCTCGGCAACGCTGAGGGTCCGCACGGCGCTCACGCCAGCAGGCTCCGCAGCAGGGCGAGGCCGAGGAAGAAGGCGCCGATCGACAGGACCACGGAGACCCCGATATAGAGGGCCGCCTGCCCCAGGGCGCCGCGCTCATAGAGCAGCGCCACGTCCAGGGAGAAGGTCGAGAAGGTGGTGAAGGCGCCGAGGATCCCGACCACGATCATGGCCCGCAGCTCCGGCGAAGGGCTCCAGGCCAGGGCCAGGGCCTCGGTCAGCGCGCCCAGGACGAAGGAGCCGACGACGTTGACCACGATCGTTCCCAGCGGGAACGCGGTCCCGAAGACCTGGCCGACGGCCGAGATCACCAGGTAGCGGCCGACGGCGCCCAGGGCCCCGCCCGCGGCCACCGCCAAGAGGATCTTTACCACGCGTTCCTCCCCTCGGGACCGGAGGGATTTCGGTCCGGCGCCTCGGGTGGTGTAGCAAAGCCCCAGGCGGCAGACCAGCCGCCTTCCGATGTCAGGCGGCCTCGTCGCTCGGCGGCTGCGCCGCGACCCAGGACAGGCAGGCGCTGCTGTTCATCAGGTAGACGCCGATCCGGCCGAGCTCGGTGACCGCCTCCTCGGAGGCCCCGGTCACCGCGTCCGGCGCCAGGATCACCCGCAGGTCCCGGGAGCCCGCCTCGTAGACCGTGGAGCGGATGCTGGTCGAGAAGTTGCAGCCGCAGAGCACCACGGTCGAGACCCCGAGCGCGCGCAGCTTCTCCTCCAGGGCGGTGCCGTGGAAGGCGCCCCAGCGCGGCTTGTAGATCAGCCATTCCTGCTGGCCGACCTGCTGCGGGCTGCCCTCCAGGAGCGGCACCGGATCGAGCCGGACCTCGGAGGAGGGCTTGATCTCGTCCAGGAGTTCGGCCCCCATGGTCCCAGGCATCAGCACCCTGAGCCCCTCCTCGACCGCCTTGCGGCGGAAGCTGTCGACGTTGGAGCCGTCCGGCCGATAGAGCCGGACCGCGTGGATGATCGGCAGGCCGCCGGACCGGAAGCCCTGGACCAACCGCTGAATGCCAGGCATGGCGGCCCCGACCCCCCGGGATCTCAAGGGCGAGCCGTTTTTGACGAAGTCACGCTGCAGGTTGATGGTTATCAGCGCCGTCCGCGCCCGCTCGGGCGTGGTATAATCGGGCATTGCAGTCCTCTGATTATCAACGCTTAGCCACGCCCTCCCCGCGGGTGCGGCGGCGAGACCATACCTCTTCTCGGGTAGGGAACAACCGGCAAAGCTGCATGGCACCTGCGATGGAATCGCAGACCTGCCTGCGCCCCGGGCAACTGCCCTCTATTCGCTCTCCTCGCCGTCCTGCCGGCGTGCCCTGAGCTTGTCCCAGTAGTCCAGGCGCTTGCGGATCTCGCGCTCGAAGCCCCGGTCGACCGGCCGGTAGAAGCTCTGCCGGGGCAGCCCCTCTGGGAAATAGTCCTGGCCGGAGAAGGCCTCGGGGGCGTCGTGGTCGTAGGCGTAGCCCTTGCCGTAGCCCAGGTCCTTCATCAGGCGGGTCGGAGCGTTCAGGATATGCGCGGGCGGCATCAGGGAACCGCTCTCCCGGGCCGCCCGCATGGCCTGGCCCAGGGCCTTGTAGGCGGCATTGGACTTGGGCGCCGTGCCCAGGTAGATGACCGCCTGGGCCAGGGCCAGCTCGCCCTCCGGCGTCCCCAGGCGCTCGTAGGCCTGCCAGGCGGCCAGGGCCTGCTCCAGGGCCCCGGGGTCGGCCAGGCCGACGTCCTCGACGGCGAAGCGCAGCAGGCGGCGGGCGATGTAATGCGGGTCCTCGCCGCCGGCCAGCATCCGGGCCAGCCAGTAGAGCGCCGCGTCGGTGTCGGAGCCGCGCAGCGACTTGTGCAGGGCCGAGATCAGGTTGTAGTGGCTTTCCTGCCCCTTGTCGTAGACCGGCGCCCGCTTCTGCACCACCTCGGCCAGGCGCGCCGTGTCGAGCGGCGGGCCCTCCGGCAGGGCGTAGAGCTCCTCGGCCAGGTTGAGCAGGTAGCGGCCGTCGCCGTCGGCCATGGCGATCAGCGCGGTGCGTGCCTCGGGCTCCAGCGCCAGGGGACCGCCGCTCTCCCGCTCGGCCCGGCGCAACAGCTCCTCGAGGGCGGCCTCGTCCAGACGGCGCAGCACGTAGACCTGGGCCCGGGACAGCAGGGCGGCGTTCAGCTCGAAGGAGGGGTTCTCCGTTGTCGCCCCGACCAGGATCACCGTGCCGTCCTCGACGTAGGGCAGGAAACCGTCCTGCTGGGCCCGGTTGAAGCGGTGGATCTCGTCGATGAACAGCAGGGTGCCCTGGCCCATCTGGCGCCGCTCCCTGGCGGCAGCGAAGACCTTGCGCAGATCGGCGACCCCGGAGAAGACCGCGGAGAGCGGCTCGAAGACCAGGTCGGTCTGCTCGGCCAGGAGCCGGGCGATGGTGGTCTTGCCGCAGCCCGGCGGCCCCCAGAGCACCATCGAGGCCAGGCGGCCCTGGGCCAGCATCCGGCCGATCGGCGCCTCGGGGCCGAGCAGGTGGTCCTGGCCGACGACCTCGGACAGGCGCTGGGGCCGCAGCCGGTCCGCCAGGGGCCGCGGCGCTTGGGCCTCGAACAGACCGCTCACTTCCCTTCCCGCTGGCTGCTTCCGCTGGTTGTCCCGGGCCGGCCTCAGGCCTCGATCCGGACCACCTTCACCCGCCCCTCGCGGCGGAACTTGATGGACCAGGAATCGCTGCTCTCGACCAGCCGCATCAGGTCGAGGGTCGTCCCGACGTCGGTCTCGTTGATGGCAAGGATAACGTCCCCCGGCTTGAAGCGGAACCGCCGGGCCGGCGAGCCGCGCTTGATCTCGGTCAGGATCACCCCCGCCCAGGCGCCCGGCAGGTCGAGCTCCTCGGCCAGGGCCGGTGAGAGGTTGGCCGCCACCGCGCCGCTCAAGGGATGGCGGCCGCGCAGCAGGCGTGCCTCGCGCGGCGGCGTCTCCGGCGGCGCCATCAGCGGCAGCTGCACCCGTGCCTTGCCCCGGTCGCGCCAGACCTCCAGCGGCACGTCGCCGCCCGGGATCTCGGTCGCCACCCGGAAGCGCAGCGAGGTGACGTCGTTGACGGTCTGGTCGTCGACCGTGACGACCACGTCGCCGACCTTCAGTCCCGCCTGCTCGGCCGGCCCGCCGGGATAGAGCTGGTTGACCAGCACGCCGCCCGGCCGCGGCAGGCCGAAGCCCTCGGCCAGCTCCGCGGTCAGGGTCTGGCCGACGAAGCCCAGCCAGGGGCGGACGATGCGGCCGTCGCCCTTGGCGCTGGCCACCACCGAGCGGACCATGTCCGAGGGGATCGCGAAGCCGATGCCGATCGACCCGCCGCTGCGCGAGAAGATCGCGGTGTTGATGCCGACCAGCCGGCCGTCCATGGTCACCAGGGCGCCACCCGAGTTCCCCGGGTTGAGTGCGGCGTCGGTCTGGATGAAGAAGCTGTCGTCCGAGAGACCGGCCTGGGTCCGCGCCAGGGCCGAGACGATGCCGCTGGTCACGGTCTGGCCGACTCCGAAGGGGTTGCCGACCGCCAACACCAGGTCGCCGACCTCCAGGTCGTCGGAATCGCGCAGAGTGATCACCGGCAGCCGTTCCTGTGCCGGCTCGATGCGCAGGATCGCGAGGTCGGTGCGCTCGTCGCTGAGCACCAGCTCGGCCGGATACTCGCGCAGGTCGGACAGCACGACCCGGATCTCGTCGGCGCCTTCGATGACGTGGTGGTTGGTCACCACCAGGCCCTCAGGGTCGACGATCACACCCGAGCCCAGGGAGTTCTGGACTCTCTCCCGCGGCTGGCCGAGAAAGCCGAAATCGTCTCCGAAGAAGCGCCGGAACAGCGGGTCGTTGAACAGCGGCGCGACCGCGCGCTGGCGGACGACTTTCTTGGTGTAGATGTTGACCACAGCCGGCGCAGCCTTCTTGACCACCGGCGCGAAGCTCAGCATGACCTCGTCACGGGTGCTCGGCGTCACCCGCTCCTGCGCTTCGGCCGGCCCCAGAAACGCCAGGGCCAGAAGCAGGGCGAACCCCCTCGACGCGAACTTTGCTCGAACTCGCATGGATTTCATCTAGTCACACCCGGGCACAGCGTCAAATGCCGCGATCCTGATCGCCAAACCAAACACGGCAGCCTCCGGTCCGGAAGCTGCCGCGCTATGTCTCCTCGGCGCGAGGCGCGAACCTATCCGCCACCTAGGCCTCGGCTTCGGTCTCCTCGGCCTCCTGCTCCTGGGTCGGCCCGGAATCCTGCCCCTTGGCCTCGGGATCCCGGTCGACCAGCTCGATCACCGCCATGGGCGCCATGTCGCCGTAGCGGAAGCCGGCCTTGAGAACCCGGGTGTAGCCGCCGGGACGGTCCTTGTAACGCGCGGCGAGCTCGTCGAAGAGCTTGGCCGTGATCTTGCTGTCGCGCAGCACCGACAGGGCCTGGCGCCGGGCGTGCAGGTCGCCGCGTTTGCCCAGGGTGATCAGGCGGTCCACGACGCGCCGCAGGTCCTTGGCCTTGGGCAGCGTGGTCTTGATCTGCTCGTGCTTGACCAGCGCCGCCGCCATGCTGGCGAACATGGCCTGACGGTGCGGGCTGGACCGATTGAACTTCCGGCCGCTCATACCGTGTCGCATCGTGGCTCCTCCTCATCGTCCTGGCCTCGCGCACGAGACCGATTTCAAGGCCCGCCGCCGCGGCCCGGCACGGCGCCGGGCTCGTGTCCGGCGGGCTTTGTAATCGGTCTCGTGCGCGAGGCCAGGACGATA
>JAAUYI010124363.1_pt1 | contig 13361 bp, 11 predicted proteins | sample 7278041 | NCBI WGS metagenome assembly JAAUYI01 (sample SAMN14350216, study PRJNA611818) | marine sediment metagenome | isolation source: surface marine sediment (0.6m) | place: French Polynesia: Moorea | collected 2018-08
TGCTCGGAACATTATGATTCGAGCTTTGTCGGCAACAACCATCGATATTAACGATGCTATACAGGTCTTACCTGCTTCTGAGTAGGTTTGTACAGGTTAAATGTTGCACATTAATGAATGAGATTTCCATAATCAAAAATACTACGCGAACTGACAAATCAGCGCAAGCTAGGGCAAATTCATTGTAGAAGCCCAAGCCTTGCGCCCTTATCATTGGTAAAATTATCTTCACAAATCACCTAAATGAAATCACACACCTAGACTGTTATGCCAAAATAATTGTTATTGGCATTTTTACTGATTTATGGTGTGGAATCCGGGAAAGAAGTTATTTGGTAATCGCTACATCATCGAACGAAAGCTGGGTGAAGGGGGAGTTGGCATTACTTACCTGGCGAAAAATAGACATGGGAAGCTGCGGGTAATCAAAACCCTACGAGAACAAATATTAAATGACCCTGCTTGGCAACCACACCAAGGTAAACTGAAACAAGATTTTAACGACGAAGCATTACGCCTTGCTTTATGTCGCCATCCCCACATAGTCGAAGTAGAGAACGTTTTTGATGATGGTGGCTTGCCTTGCATGGTGATGGAATACATTCAAGGGTCAGATTTAGGGAAGAGGATAATTACAACAGGTGCATTACCGGAAGCTGAAGCATTGGTATATATCCGACAAATTGGTGATGCATTAACCGTGGTACATGAAAGAGGTTTACTGCATCGGGATTTAAAACCCAGTAATATTATGATGCGTCAGGGGAAACTAGAAGCGATATTAATTGACTTTGGTATCGCTAGACAATTTATCCCCGGTGTGATTCAACAACATACGGTAGCGCGTACCCCTGGCTTTGCTCCACCAGAACAGTATCTTACTGATGGGGAACGGGGAGAATATATTGATGTTTATGCTTTAGCTGCTACATTATATAGTTTGCTGACTGGACAATTACCCACACCTGTGGAAGCAAGACTGCAAAATAGGAACCTCGTACCTCCCCAGAGCTTTTATCCCAGCATTAGCAATAGGGTAAATGACGCAATTATGAAGGGGATGGCTCTGAATTACCAGTTTCGTCCCCAGTCAGTAAAGGAGTGGTTGGATTTGTTGGGTGGGGAGGTAATTCTACCAACACCGCCAAAAACATCACCTGTACAAAGTAGTCAGGGATTTTCACAAAGGGTAAATGTTTCTCCACCACAGCAATCTCTGATTAATTCCATATCTCAACCACCACCCATAACAATAAAACCCCCACCACCAACTCAGCCTAATGTTGGTTTACCCCTCAAAACCTTTTCCTTTGAAACTGTCACTGTAAATGCAAGGGGAGAAATCATTAATCGCCGCAACTTGCAAGCAAAGTATTTTGTAGAAGATTTGGGGGATGGTATCACCTTGGAGATGGTGCAGATACCAGGGGGAACCTTTACAATGGGTTCGCCAAAAGAGGAAAAAGGACGATTTGACAGAGAAAGTCCTCAACACACTGTTACTGTTCAACCCTTCTTCATGGGGAAATATGTTGTCACCCAAGAACAGTATCAGGTAATTATGGGTAAAAATCCCTCACGCTTCAAAAACGAAACTACAAAATGGTTGTTTGGTAGGGAGAATAGGAATAAAAAAAGACCTGTAGAGCAAGTATCCTGGTATGATGCGGCGGAATTTTGTGCCAGGTTATCAAAAGCCACAGGCAAGGAATACAGATTACCCAGTGAAGCAGAATGGGAATATGCCTGTCGTGCTGGAACCACTACACCATTTTACTTTGGTGAGGCTATTACCACTGATTTAGCAAACTATGACGGGACTTATATATATGCTTCTGAACCCCAAGGTGAATATCGCCAGGAAACCACAGATGTAGGAATATTTCCACCCAATGCCTTTGGTTTATATGATATGCATGGGAATGTTTTTGAGTGGTGTGCAGACCCTTGGCATGATAACTATGAGGGAGCGCCAAAAGATGGCAGGGTGTGGTTAGAAAATGGGGATGATAATTATTCTCCTCTGCGGGGCGGTTCCTGGCTCGACGCTCCTAGGAACTGCCGCTCGGCGTACCGCAACCTTATCGGATGGGCGGTGCGCGACGACATCGTCGACGTTATTGGTTTTCGGGTTGTCTGCGCGTTCGGGAGGACTTTTCAATAGCCCTTTATCCTTTTCCTCTCTTCCCCTTTACACTTTTTTACTTTTCCCTCATCCGCCGAAGGTGGAAAATTTTTTTCACAGAAAACTGTTTCTTTTTAGTTCAGTTTGCAAATGTTAGGGACACATTTTTAACCTATTATCTTTATTGTCAAGCGCGATTTCCCAAGCAAAGAAAAGAAAATGGCATTAAAACCTTGTAAAGTTTGCGGCACACTCAATAGCAGTGAAGAGGAAATTTGTCTGAGTTGTGGTTATCCCACAAAGGGAAGAAAACGCCCTGCAATATTTCAAATAGCTGCAATTATTCTGGTACTAGCGTTCAGTGTACCCTTAATTATTACCTTGATTAATTTAATTCAAACACAGCAAGAACCACAAATACCATCTTCCACACAATCTTTAGCCAAATCAAGCAAATTAGGGTAGGCGGAAGTTAAAAGTCAAAGTCTGATAAATCAGACTGGGAAAGACAGGAGAGCGCGTTTCAACGTGCTTGGTTTATTAGCCTGGAAATTTATTTCAAGGTGGGAATGTGGGCTAAACGAGATTGCTGGAAGTTATCAGTTGAAACGCACTGAAATACCTGGTATAGCAGTACCAAATCATGTTAGGACATTTTCTTACTCCCTTCCCGGCATCAGTCAACTTATACCAATTTGAAAAAAGAATGGGACAGATGGGTAGGGGTTTAGCACTGCTAAACCCCTACGAGTAATTTAATTTATGTGTCGCAAACATTATTTGAATTGGTATTACAATCTATGAAAGAATATTGTGGATGTTCCCTACAGGATAATTGATTTTTTGATATTCCCCTTGAACGGAAAACTCCAGTACTCAAGATGGATGAGGTTTAAAATGTGTCCTAGCCTAAAACCGTAGGGCTATATAGCACTACACAATTAGGTTAGCCCTTCGACTTCGCTCAGGGCTAACGGTGAGCGAAGTCGAACCATTAGGACATTGTTGAATGCAGCAAACCTATGAACAGTAAACTTATTACTTATTACTTGCGCGTAGCGCCATAACCCCTCAGCATGATTTTTGTTTACACCTCTCAGGAAATGGTATATTCAGAGATTGGTGAAAATCCTGCTGTACCTTGGACGTGAGGCGACGGGAAACCTGACGGACAATTTGATTTAGTAAGCGATCGCCTGTAGACTGAATTAGTGATTTTGGCAATCGTCGAATAAATTTAGGAAAATTCATATACACAGTTAAATCCAATTCCCACACCACCTGTGTCATTTTCCCAGAAAAATCAGCAGTTTCCGTAGTTAAATCTTCTACCAATTGCAATGATGCCTGGTAATCTACGTCATAGCCAAGAGCTTCATAGTCTGGAATAGGAATAGTAGAAATACGGTAAATTCCGTTTTCTGGAGGTAATAATTCTAGCCCTATTTTTGGCTCGACATCATAGCCAAAAGCACCAAATTTACCAATAGTTAAAGCATAGCCATTGTCGCTCAATGGTTGAACCTTCATGGGTTCTGCACAACGGGCAAACCAGGAGCTATGACTGTTAAGATATTCGGCTACCTGTTCTACAGGAGCATACATCCCCATTTTGTCTTGATAGCAACCAGAAAATTTACTGGGTGCTTTAATGTCCGGCTCTACAGCGACATCTTCTGGGGTTACTAAATGTGATGATACAGATAAAACATTTTCTGATGCTTCAATTGATTGATATTGTGTATTTTTATAAAGCATAAAATTATACCTGGAATATTATATATGATTTTTCTTCTTTAAAATCATAATGCCCATTTGTGCCATCAAATGATCCATTGATACTATATTTTTCAACAAAGCCTCAACCATAGATTACGAAATTTCTTTAAATATTTAAAATAGATAACGGAATGATAGACATATTAGTATCCCAGGATAGCGTTTATTATGAAAGCTTTTGTAGCAGGGGCAACAGGAGAAACGGGTCGTCGCATAGTTCAGGAATTAAGGGCGCGGGATATTCCAGTACGTGCTTTAGTGCGGGATATACAGAAAGCTAAGACTATTTTGCCAGATGAAGTGGAATTAGTGGAAGCTGATGTTGCCAATTATCAAAGTTTGAATACAGCTTTAGGGGATAGCACAGTTGTCCTCTGTGCGACTGGTCCTAGACCAAGTTTTGACCCCACTGGTCCCTATAAAGTTGACTACGAAGGGACAAAAAATTTGGTGGATGTTGCCAAGACAAGGGGGATAGAGCATTTCGTCTTAGTTTCATCCCTATGTGTTTCCCAGTTTTTCCATCCTCTTAATTTGTTTTGGTTGATTTTGGTGTGGAAAAAGCAAGCAGAAGAATATATCCAAAAAAGTGGGTTGACTTATACCATTGTCCGTCCAGGGGGATTAAAAAATGAGGATAATACGAACCCAATAGTAATGCAGAGTGCTGACACGCTATTTGATGGTAGTATTCCCCGACAAAAAGTAGCTCAGGTGTGTGTAGAAGCATTGTTTGAAGAAACTGCTAAAAATAAATTAGTGGAAATTGTTGCTAACCCCGATGCTCCTAGGAAAAATTTTCCAGAACTTTTTGCTGGAGTGGTTTGATATTGAGCAACTAAACCTCATCTATCTTGAGAACTAATGTTTTCCCTCTAGGAAATACCAAAAAAGAAATTCCCCTGTAGGGGCACGGCATCTACAATATTCTTGCATAGGTCATAACCTTAATCATGCCGTGCCCACCTCACCCTTGGATTTTAGATTTTTGATTTTGGATTGAGAATCAACTTCTGTGTCTGTGTTCTATAAATCCATCTGTCCCATTCTTTTTTCAAATTAGTCCTTCACGGGACAATTTCACAACCAAGGATCTGAAAATGCTTTGTGACTAATTCTTCAAGGGCGCACGTAATGCGCCCCTACTAACAACTAACAACTATCAACCATTTTCAAGTTAGTTTTATGAATTTAGGTGTAGGTTGGGTTGAGGAACGAAACCCAACACCCGAAGAAATTGGTATTGTTGGGTTTCACTTCGTTACACCCAACCTACTGTCCCTAGGGCGTGTTTTCAAACCCCTAAAACCCTCACCTCTTAGCCTGGGGCTACACGAGCAAAGCCCACGATTAGGTGGGCTAAAACCTTGATTTTTCTTAGTCCGCGCAGGCGGACTTGGTACGTATAGCCGCACCCTTCCAGGGTGACGGCGACTTTGAAAACACGCCCTAGCCCCTCACGAAAAAATCTCACAACCAAGCATGAAAATAATTCCCTCACTCCTTCACTCCTTCCCTCCTTCCCTCCTAAGATGCGGGGTGGATAAATCTCCAGCAATGTCCCCGATAAGTGAACGCTACAATAAGCAATAATAAGCAGTTACAGGCAATTACAGGCAATGAAAAGGAGCGGTAATCTGAAAATCCTACAACTCAAGGGTGCTGAAAAATTAATTGTACCCATAGCAGTTCTTTTGGGATTTGTTTACTTATTTCAGTGGTATATCACTGGTAATTTGCAGAAGCGTCCTGAGCCAATTTTCCAGGTGAAACAACCCCCTTTGGTGATGAAAGGAGGTGACCCTTACATTCGGGCTTTAATGCGGACTATTTCTGCGAGTGAAGCCAGTAGTAATCGTCCCTATTCAATTTTGTATGGGGGACGACACGTAGGAGATTTGAGCCGTCATCCAGAAATATGTGTCACCATTGTCAATGGACCAAATAAAGGAAACTGTTCCACTGCTGCTGGTAGGTATCAATTAATTAACACGACTTGGTTTCAAATCGCCCCTAAATATCATCCCAAACCGACGAAGTTTATGATGTGGACATCCTATAGTTTTGCGGCTGAATATCAAGATAGGGTTGTCTACAAGTGGTTAAAAGATTCTCGGGTTTGGGGCAAGGATATTAATGAATTATTGCGTCAAGGAAAGTTAAAAACAGTTTTGCAGCTACTTTCTCCAACTTGGACGAGTTTAGGCTATGGCATAGAAACTAATTCTATAAGTCCTCGTTTACCTCGAATTTATCAAAAGATGTTAAAAGAAGAACTAAAAAAGAATTCATAATTCATAATTCAGAAAATGTTTGACTGTTTCTACAAAGGCTAATGTATTTTCTAAATGAATATTGTGCCCAGCTTTATTAATTATGCTTAGTTGGCAAGATGAACATAATTGCAGCATTTGAGAATTAATATCTATAAATTTTTGGTCGTATTCCCCTGCTAATAATAATAAAGGAATCTGATTGGCTGATATTTTTGACCACAAAGAAGGTTGTTTTCCTGTACCCATAATGCGTAGTGATTTAGCTAATTCTGCCGGATTGTTTTGTAGGCGATCGCTAATCATATAATTAAATTGTGGATGATTTTTGATATCACCAAAAATCGGTTGGGCATACCAATGGGAGAGAAAAGTCATAAAATCACTCTTCTGGGTAGTTCTAGATAATTTTCTGGCAATTTGCTCGTCCCTTTGAATACGCTCTAATCTTTGCTTTTCTGTTGCTAAACCAGGGGAGGCTGATTCTAATACAACTTTGGTAAATCTGGCGGGGAAATGTAGTGTCAGATATAATGCTAGTCTCCCACCCATTGAATAACCAACTACAAAGCATTGGTTAATATTCAATCTATCTAGTAATTGAATAATTCCCTGGGCAGTATTTACCATAGAGTAATAACTATCCCCACCCAAAACTTGAGTCTTTCCATGTCCCGGCAAATCCAGGGTGAGATAGGAAAAATCATTTCCTAGTAGTTGAATCGCTGGATCAAATTCATGGCTGTTGCCCATAAATCCATGCAAAAATAGAATTAAAGGTTTATTTGCATGGCGGTTTACATCATAGTGGAAATGATAATTCTCCATATTCAAATCAAATCGAACTCACACCCTTCATCACCGTCTCTCCCGTGGGCAATGATAACCCTTCCTTGGGTTCAATAGTGACAAAAACCTCCGTGGTGCTTCCCCATTTATTCAAGGGAATTTCCTGCATGACCCTACCTTGGGAATCGGGTGTAAATTTAGCACATTTCACCTTCTTACCATTTACAAATGCCCAGAGTCGATATACTTTATCCTCTGCTATGGGGGGTAAATTTTGCAGAGTTAACACCGCAGTTTGAGAGTTTGGTGCAATCACCAAACTACCGGAGGCAGGTATATTAGAAGTTGTACCCTTGAGAGACAGCAAACGATTGTTGGGCTGCTTTAATAGGGCTACAGCCTTCTGGTAGCGGGATAATTCATTCTGAGCTTGTGTCAGTTCCGTTTGTAACTTGGATAATGCTACTTCCTGACGGTAACGGGATAAATCTGCTTGAGCGATCGCTAGCCGCTTTTGTAGTTTATAATTGTATAATCCTAAACTAGCGACAAATACTGCTGCTACACCACCAGCTAACCCCAACCAGGTAGATTTAATTCCCTGATTTTGCCGTCTTTTTGGGAAACGAACCATCTTTTTCCCAATAGGCTCTGGTTGTATTTGTTTGTCAGTTTCCACCTCTGAGGATAACTCTTTTTGTGCCGCAGCGAGAATTTGCGATCGCAATTTTTCAGGTGGTGAAGACTTGGGTAAAGATAGGGGAAATAGAGCCAAGGTTGCCTGCAAGCTATTTACCTCATCTGCCAACTCTGGATACAATTCTAGATATTGTTTCACCCTCACCACATCTTCGGGAATTAAATCACCCAAAACGTACCCTGCCAGTAGAGCTTCCCAGTCTTGGGGTAATTCAAGACGTTCCATAATTAATCTACTAAATCCTTCAATAATTTTCTCAACTTCAAAAGTCCTTGCCGTGTCCGTGTTTTTACGGTTCCCAAAGGTATATTTAACTCATGGGTAATTTCCGATTGGCTGAGTCCTTGATAGTAAGCCATCTTCAGCACCTGACGCTGATTCTCTGGTAATTCTTGCAACGCCTCACCGACTATGTGAGAAATTTCCTGCACAGAAACATTATTCATGGGGCTATTGTCAGCATCCGTAGGCATACTACGCTGACATCGTTGTAGGAGTTGTTGTTGCGATCGCTTTTGACGCAGACGATTAATTGCCCTGGATCTAGTCATAGTCAATAGAAACACAATCATAGAACCCCTATGTGGATCGTACTTAGAATCGCGCCAAAAAGCGAGAAAAATCTCCTGGGTTAAATCTTCAGCTTCAGTCCCATCCCCCAAAATTCGCAAAGCCAGACGGTACACAGCCTCACCGTAGCGATCATATACAACACCTAATGCTGATAAATCGCCTGATTGCAAAGCTTGAAATAGTTCTATATCAGTCAGATTTGATACACTCATTCTTCAAACTATTCTGGATTTCCAGCCTCGTGATTTCACATAAACCAGCGAATGCCAGCTACCAAATAATAGCCTCCTGCCAGAATCAGTAAAGCACTTCCTAAGCGGATTACCCAATCAGATTGAGTTAGCAACAAGCGGCTTTGTTTTACCAGCCCAGCGAACAAACTAGCGCAGAAAATCACCGCAGTATAACCTATGGCATAAGTAACCATTGTCAGTATACTAAGGATTTGAGAACCCGTAGCTGCTGCGGCTGCCAACACCGCAAATAATACCGGACTAGCACAGGGAGAAGTTACCAAAGCAAAGGTTAAACCCACACCATAGGGGCCAGCAACTGGGATAGAAAATTGTTTCTTAGGCAAAGGTAGGTGAATTAAACCGGCAAAGCTCAAACCCATTAAGAGAATCACCACACCAACAACTACGTTGACGTATCCGCGAAATTCCACCATAGCTGCCGATGCCAAAGATGCGAATAAACCAAATAAGCTAAATACAGTGATTGCTCCTAAAACAAATAACCCTGCCTTGGCAAATGCATCCCGACGAGAAGTAATTTTTAAAGTGCCAATGTAACTGAGGTTCACTGGTAAGAGGGATAAAATACAGGGAGAAATACTCGCAATTAAGCCACCAACAAAAGCTAAAGGGATGAGAATGAAAGGACTATTAGTTTCTTGACTTTCCAACCATTTTTGGAAAGGAGCTTCGATGACAGATACAAAATTTTCCATGCTGTCATACCAGCTTTGGAATTGATTGCCAAACACAATTAAAATAATAGTACCGACAAATAACAAGCCCAGTAACCAGAATTTTTGCAGTTTCAGTTTAGTTTTATTTGATGTTTGTGAATATGCCTTGTTGTGGGCAATAATGCCCTTTTGATTGTAATCTGGTTCAGAACTCATAAAAATACTCCTGGAAAATTAACTATAAAATTCGAGCCTATTATTTATACATATCTGACGCGAAAATGGATTTATAAAATCACGTTTTTTTGAAAACAAATACTTTGCACTTTCTCCATAAAAGTAAGATGGGCAATGCCCACCTAGCCCTGTCAAGGTGGGTGCAAGTAATATTCATGGTAGGGGCACGGCATCCACAATCTTGACAAGATGCGTGCGACTGAATATCGCCGTGCCCCACAACCCATTATTTTCTCCAGGCGCGTTAGCTGCAAGGTGATTGCAAGTTCGGATAAACACTTGTAATTAAATGTAGGTTGGGTTAAACGGAGTGAAACCCAACAGTAACAATATTTTTGGTAGTTGGGTTACTCTACCCTAGCCTTCGGCAAGCCACTGCGCTACTGGTACCGTGTCCATACGCAAGGGCACGGCATCTACAATCTTTTGGTGTATAAAATTATCACTCTGATGTTCCCTACCCATCTGTCGTATTCTTTTTTGAAAATGGTATAAGGTGGGCAATGCCCACCCTACTTACATCTCAGATTTGAGATATCACCTCATCAAAAATCTGATAATTAAAAGAAATTAAAACTTATTTCTTGATGTTCTTAATAGCAGAATCTAACACTGCTACATAATCGCCCTGATTCGGATTTTTTTGAAACAATTTCAAAACCTTACCAGTACCGGGATCGAGAATACCAACCGTAGCTGTTTTAGACTTATGAGTTTTAAAAAAATCTTCCAAACCTAATTGTTTAGCCTTTGCTTCGGCAGCTTGAGTTGTTCCTTTATCCGTGACATCTAAAACCACAAAATTTGCAGTATCAGCATAATCTTTCTTTATAGCTTCCAAGGTTGGCTTAATTTTGCGACATCCCGCGCACCAAGTCGCAAAAATATCGACAACAACAGGCTTACCTTGTAATTCTTGTGCTAAAGGCTGTACATTTTGAGCAGTTTTCGCTGAAGTAGTTTGAGCCGGATTTTCCTGAGCCTGGTTAGCATTATTCGCAACAGTGTCTGTGTCGCTACAAGCAGCAAGTATGGTTGTCATGCCTAAAGTTGCTGCTAAGGTTAACTTCATTAATCGCGGACGTATGTTGCGTAGCTGATTCATGGTGATAGAGTCCATCCATTTGAGGGTTCATTAGTTATACACACCTCAAACCAAAATGGATTTATTTTTGGTGGAAAAGAGGTAGAAACTGAGAACTTGCACCAATGTCGTTTAGCCCACATTCCCACCTGGAAATAAATTTCAAGGCTAATAAACCAAGTACGTTAAAACGCACTCCACGCCTTTAGTCTGATTTATCAGACTTTGTATATGAGCCTGGGAATTCATTCCTAGGCGGACATTTGGGCTAGTTGAGAATGCTACAAGTTATCAGTTGAAATAAACCTCATCCATCTTGAGAACTGGAGTTTTCCGTTCAAAGGGAATACCAAAAAATCAACAATTATCCTGTAGGGGCACGGCATCAACAATATTGTTTCATAGGTTGTAAGCTGAGTGATGCCGTGCCCAGCTCAACGGCATCAACAATATTGTTCCATAGGTTGTAAGCTGAGTGATGCCGTGCCCTTTCAACCGATTGAATATTCGTAAGCAAAAACTATGGGTTTCAAAGTAGATGTGGTTTAATCAGCATTGTTGAATTGGAATATAAACTCGACAAATCAGCCCCCCACGGGAAAATCCCACAACCAAGGATGAAAATGCGGGGGTGACTAACACCTCAAGGGCGCACGCAATGCGCCCCTACAAACTCCGCGCTGATTAACTATTTTCTAGCTAGCCCCTCATGAACGTTTGTACACAACCTGCAGATGAAAATAATTCCCTCACTCTGGGCGGGGAAACCCCGCCCCTACTCCTGAACTCCCTATTTTCAAGCTAGCTATCTTAAACTCTCCTTCTCTGCGCCTCTGCGCCTCTGCGTGAGATAAAAATGCATATCTTGCAACGCCAAATAATCTGACTCGAATCCTTCAGTGGGTATTGCATAAAATTAGAATGCTCGCCAAATTTCTCAAAGTTACTGTTGCAAAACCCATCGGCGAAACAACTCCACAACAATTTGCCAACGCCCCTGATTCTCTTTCACCACATCATGGCGCTCCAGGGTACCAAGGCTATCTTGAACGCCTTGACAATTTATACCCGTAACCTCCGCTAACTCATCCAAACTCAATCCCTGGGGATGAGGTGCTAACGCCCGCAGTATTTCTTGTTGCCCAGCCACATCCTGCGTTGCTTGACTCCAAACCCCATCAAAATAGTAGCGTCCCCGCTTGAAGAACTCAGGATTAACCACCGCTTCCACATCATCCACCGTAAAAATAGGGTCACGGGAATGTCCCATTTCAAACACTTGGTCATTGTAGCGGCGAACTAGCTGGAATCCCACTAACTGTACTAAATATGGTTGTCCGTGGGTGAGGTGATAAATTTTATCTAGGGCTTCTGGGGTGTAGTCCAGGGGAAAATCTTCAGACGCGATATCTCCTATATCTATGGGGTTAGCAAGGATTTGGCGGGTAGCTGCACGTTCCATGAACCCAACATGGATGGGAATGACGCTGGCAAAGAAGGGTTGGAAGTAATCTGCTGTCATCTCCTCCAAGGTGTGTAAACCTGCAAAGGCGAAGGCGATTTGAGAATACATTTGCACCAACCCCCGCAGATACCCCATAAAATCAGATGGGATTTTTTCTGCCTCAATCAGTTCTTCGATTTTCTCGAACTCGTCAAGGGCGATAATTAAACCTTGTTGAGAGGGGATTAATTGCGTTTCTACAATTTGTTTCAAATAGCGTTCAAACCTGCGGTAAGGAAGATTGAGCAAATCTGCATCACCGGGAGGTGGAAGGTTTACAGTTTCGGCAATAACATCACAAATTGCCATCAGCACCTCACCAACTCCCTGGGAAATATTGCCCGCATTCAGCATATTGATATAGGCTACCTTTACCCCAGAACCTACAGAGTTAGCTGCATTACGCAGGATAGAAGTTTTACCCATGCGCCTGTGTCCGTAGAGAACTAGAGATTGTAGGCATTCATTCGTCACCCAAAGTTCTTCTAGCTGTCTCATTACATCTTCCCTTCCTACGAAACGTTCCCCTAAAACGGGATCGCCGATAATGTAAGGATTACGGACAGGTTTAGTGATGGAAATTTCCCCTACTTCTCCAGCTACTTGTAGAAGGGCTTTTTGCCAATTCTGGGCAATTTCTATAATTAGCCCTCGTTCCGCTTCTGGAATGGTTTCGGGATGATTGAGGATGTTTGTCAGTTCACCTTGGGCGCGGTTGAGGGCAAATGCACGGGTTGCACGAGATACGCTGTGTTGGATAAGTTGGGTATCTTCAATGACGCGATGTAGGCTGGCAATGGCTTGCCAAGTATTTGGGCGCAGTAACCCTTCTTTGTCAATTCTTTGGTAAGAAGAGGAAGGTGGGTTGATGGCAGTGATAGTAGTAATTTCCTCGGCTTCGTGAAAGATGGCTAGAGTTTGAGCGAGGATGTATATTTCCTCGCCATAGGGAAGAGAACGCACCACTTTAAAAGTCTTCTCTGCTTTGGCTGGTTCTTTTTCGTGGAGATACCAGAAACCAGCAGTAGTGGAACCTGGGATGTCTGAGCAGGAAGCAGTTGATTCTACAAAAGAAGCAGAAGCACAACGTACTAACTGCAAACCGAAAGGAACTTCTGTTAGTTGGGCTACGTAATCGATAACTTGTTCTGGAGGCGTTTTAGCCAACACTTGAGTTACAGCCTGAGTAATGGGTATGAATTGAAGAGTATAAACCAGCAGTTGTTTAGTGTTATTAATTCCTTCTTTCCAATCCCGTCGTAGCCATTTTTTTAACTTATAAGACAATAATGGAAAGGGAATTGGGGTAGTATTGAGGACTTGCAAATATCTATTCCAGGGCTTGAATATACTAAGTACTAGACCTAAAATCCAAATATCTACA
>JAAUYI010000725.1_pt1 | contig 13343 bp, 11 predicted proteins | sample 7278041 | NCBI WGS metagenome assembly JAAUYI01 (sample SAMN14350216, study PRJNA611818) | marine sediment metagenome | isolation source: surface marine sediment (0.6m) | place: French Polynesia: Moorea | collected 2018-08
ACCGTTGAGGAGGGGGTGATGTTTGAGGGGAGGCTCTGGTTGGACAGGTTGTTCCGAGGGGTTTGATGGGATCCAAAATTGGGAGGGCGGAAGGGTGGGACAGTGGAGGCGGTTGGATGGTGGGTGATATTTGAGGGGAGGCTCTGGTTGGACAGGTTGTTCTGATGTGTTTGATGGGATCCAAAATTGGGAGGGCGGGAGGGTGGGACAGGGGGGGCGGTTGAGGAGGGGGTGATATTTGAGGGTAGGCTCTGGTTGGACAGGTTGTTCTGATGTGTTTCATGTAATCCAAAATTGTAAGGGCGGGGGGCTGGGTCAGTGGAGGTGGTTGGGTGGGGGAAGCTATGGGATATGTTCGAGGTGGTAGGGACAAACGGAGCATGGTCCGGATAGTACCATTCTCTCCCGTTGTACCAAAACTGAAATGCAAAAATGTCATATTTGATTGCTTTTCGAGTGTGATACAGTAAGCTTGAAAAGTAACAAATGAAAACATTGAAATAGGGGCAACAATTTTGAAATGCCACAGCTGCTCTAGAGCAGGGTTTTTCCGTTCCTATTTAAGCATGGGGATGTTGAGCTGTCATCAATCTCATCCCAGAAAAATAAACAAGCCGTGCAACATTTACAGGAAATAGTTTGGAACAAAGCTCAAGGGGATTGTATGAAAGAATTGTCTTTTTACCTTAAAAAATTTTAAGACTGAATAATAGTTCACTTGAAGTGTTCTTCTGGTACTGAAACCGACTAAAAAGTTTCATCAAGATTTTTAATGTATTAATCAAACTCTGTGTGTACTACTACACTGTGTAGACAGCAGTAACTTGTAATTCAGTATCGGCATGCACTTTTCTGTGAAACTCACATTTCTCTATTTATGTTGCAGACATTTCCCTGCTTTTCAAAAGGCCGAAAACTGTGCATCCAAAGTCCTAAGTCCGGATTTAATTAGATGGCTAATAGCGGAAAGAACAGTTTATATCCAGTCACAACAATTTTGTGGACGTGAGAAAACCTCATTATTGCAGCAGAAAGTCCAAAGTGAGTTGACCTCCGATTCTTTGGGTGATTAGTTAAGTCGTGGAGTGACATTTGTTGCCATCAAAAAGTTGCGGTGGGAGATAAGTGACCTGATATGTCCCGTTTGGAAGTAGCAAGTACATCCCCGCAAATATTTCCCTGAGAAAAATTAACTTCGATGCCTCAAAGTCAGAAGGCGAAAATACAAAATCAAAATGCTTGGCGTGACAGGCAAGTATGACCGTAGTAAAACGATGCTGCTTTGCTCAAGCTGACCTCATCAAAGATTCAGGTGCAGGGTCATTCTTATTGCTTTAGGTGCAGGGTCGTTACCTGCAAATTACCCCCACCCCCGTTGTTCCTATCTCATTGGGCTCAAGTGGAACACATTTTGATTCTGTGCATCAAGAATACACAAAGAAAACACCCAATTCAAGGAAACTCATGGATCACCCAAAAGTAATAATTGATGGCTGATGACTTTTTGATGCTTGACATGGACCATTAATTCAGGGGTGTTCCATATTGATGTACTTGTTTCTTTTTAAAACAACATCAACAATCAAATTAGCTACTACAAATGAGTGCCATCTAACTGGGCTCCAAAATGTCCTTTGAATGTTTCAAAAGTTAAAACCAAAGAATACGAACTTTTGTAGCAGACTTATAGGTTATGAAAATCTGCCCGACAAGCAACTGGATTAAGTGATTTTTTGCAAGTTGAAGGTAGGACCATTGAGTGGGCTTATCAGTGATTGATCTCATTGAACAGGTCCCATCACCGGCTGTAAAAGACATTCCTTCCTAGTATCCCACGATCATTAACAGAGGCTTCGGCTCATGAAGCTGCTTAGTCCAGCAGTGAGAATTCAAAGGAAGGCAGTTACGCGATCTTATCGTAACAAATGGATTCCTTCTGAGATGAGGGCCTTTGGGTGTGCCCTCATCAAAGCCTCTATTATTATATTACAGCACCAAAAGTGTGCCTTTCCCTCAAACACCTTGAGTTGGATTAAAAAGGCCGAATTATCGATCTTCATAGTTACGTCTTTTCTTTGCCAAGGGTCTCCTGGCCGATGGAGAACCAACAAAAAAAAAAATCAAATGACCTCAGCCATGTGATGATTTCCAAGATTTTAAGTTTTTTTCAAGCAAAACAATCAGGCATCCGTGTTGAAACCAACGATACTCTAGGATTTTGAATTATAGCATGCTACAAATTTATTGCCTTTGTCTTTAGGAGGTTACGTGGTTTTCTCGTAACAAGAATTTGTCATTACGTTACGTGCACATATCGTCACATTTTCTATTCTTTAAAAGGCAGACTTACCAAAATAGATATGGGTAGAGATTAATGAACTAAAATGATTGATAGATCAGAAACAGTTTTGTCCTATCTTAGTGACGGTGGGGAGAGGCAGATTCACCGCCATGGAAATGGCAGTTGTCCTTTTTTCTTGGATGGTGGCTGCTTGAAATATTTCTTCAAGCTAGGCCAGGGCATCCCAATATTGGAAGGCCTTTCCAAAGACTACTTACAGTTAATTCTCTTTAGACTCATTCAATACTTTTAAATTTGCAGGAAACGTGAATAGCAAGTAAAAGTGTACTCACCCAGTTTGGATCTGCCATGCCTTTGAGTTTGAAAGCGGAAGTGGTTCAGAAATATAAAACCATGAAGCTGTTTTGGCGCCCCCTGAAAGAAGGTAGCTCATCTAAATACTCTTTGATAAATGGAAACTTGTGAATTATGTCTAGAATGATGAGTTAACTGTTTCAATAGAAATTCAACGGATTTTTTTTTTATTGTGATTGCTTCTTAGAAATTCAAACTTCATAGTTTCTTAGGAAGGAATTCTAAAAGTTCTTCAAACAATTTTAAGGTGATTCAGCAGGACTGAATGGCATACTGATACAAATGAAATAATTCGTGCATTTTGAAAACTGACATCCAAAAATAACTTTTGTGGGAAACGAAATTCAAAGACACACTCACCCAGACGGGGGGGGGGGGGGGGTCACGTAACCAGGGGTATTTTGGGGTCATGTTAATGCAAATATTTGGAGCTCGTAGCTGTCTGGCACACACACACACACACACACACACACACACGCACACACAAACACACGCACACAGGCAAACAACATGAATTTAGCTGTCTGTTCAAGGCCTTTTCCCATGGGTGGTTCACCGTCTGTGGAATAAGGCTCTTGTTCCAGGGACCACATTTCTAGCCCTGCATTTTCTTTGGCCCTTTTCACATCAGTGGTCTGTGGAACATGGTCCATGGAACAACACAAATCGAAACCTTGTCGTTTTGTGGTCTGTGGTCCGTGCCCCAAGGTCCAAGGAACATCTGATGTACAGGCGACTTCAGGAAACAACCAGTTGTATAACGACGAGCACGCACACCACCACACACAAAATAAACCTACACACTGGGGCATAACTCTGGGGGACGGATCATGTAACAATCACACACACACACACACACACACACACACACACACACGCACACACACACACACAAAGGACTCCTGGGGAGAGATCAGGTAAGAATCAGTTGTAAAACAAGAGGAACACAGATGCACGTTCACATGACTCTTGGTATGGGATCAGGTTAGATTCAGCTGCGAAACGACAGGCACACACATGCACCCTCACACACAAACTTGACTCAAAAACACTCATTTTCTGTCCTTATCCACCAAGTTTACCACAGGCATACTGATCTTTTCATCTTACGGAAGGCATCCAAGTGGGGAAGGAGCCATTCGATTCAATATTCTGATGCATCCTATGTACAGCTGATAGCTTCATCTTATATTCTTTCAATCAATCAACTTTTGAATCCCAGAAGAAATTGGCAAAATCTTGCTGAAGCTGCCAACAACTGCAGAGGTCGCTACCAAGAAAGAATTCCCGCCAAATATTGATCTAGATTCCTCTAGTATAATTCTAGTTTATTTGGGGTGTTATTTATTCATTGCACGGGAAAAATGTAAGGCTCTGAACTTAGATCCATTTTTTATTTCAGAAAAAAACTAGATTCAGGTGCATAGATAAATCTATCTGGGATAGAGCAAGATTTATCAACAGCAAAATCGCGCCACTTTATTTTCCCAACAGCGGCTGCTTTAAATAAAGCTAGCGGAAGTTGATGGACGATTGAACAACACAGAAGAGGATCTGGATCTAATTTGGAGATTCTAGCTCAGGTATAGCTCTTCAATAGTTTTCTGCCATGCGAAGATACTAAATAGATTTGTTTCTCCTTCTTTGGAGTCCTTTATTAACCGTAGGACTTCTAGATAATATGACATAATGAACTGCCAAACATTCAGTCATGGCGATAATAGAGTTCACCAGTTTTTTTTTTGAGTAGATCTATCTGTGCGAGTGAGCGTGTCTGTGTGTTGTGGGAACGGAAGAAAATGACTGGATGTAGCTTTATAAAATCTATGATGAAGATATGAAGTAGGCTTTGTTTTGAAAATTTCGATTGGATCTTTTCACAGTAGATCTAGTTAGTTACGTGAACAAAGAAAACCAAACAATTTCCTCAAATTTTTTTGTAAAAATCAAAGATAATATCTTAAAGAAGATTGCTGGCTAATTTCATGAAAATCTCTTCAGTATTCATGGTTGTACGAGGGAGTAACCTTTTATTACAGGTTCACCGTTAGTTCTATCCCCTCTTAGGAGAGAGAGAGGGAGACAGACAGAGAGAGAGAGAGAGAGAGTGAGAACAGATTCTTTTTTATTTTTATCTTCCTTCTCTACGTTTTTTTTCAGATGGCAGCCCAGACGGGCTCCAGAGAAAAGGAGATGATACATCTTACAACAGGCGAAGGGAATCCAATTGACCTTCAGTCCTGGACAGGCTTACCAAAGTCACAGACTGAAAAGCATAAGGAAGCTTTAAAAATGCGCATGCAAGGTAAGAAACTCTTTACAGTCAAGTACTTTATTAAGAGCCAGCCCTTCTCCCCTTCAGCATTACAAATTTATGTGCGAGTGTTTGGGGGGGGGGGGAATCCATAAATAAGGGCAGTTAAGCCAGCTTTGTAATGTTTTGCCTTCCATTTTTTTAACAGGTATACAGGCAAGCTACGATCCGGAGCAAAAGCCTAAAGTTCGATGCCCAGTTTGTAAGGAAGCAGAACACCCCTTCAGTGAAGCATGCAGGGCTAGCTCCTCTGAGGGACATAAGAGGATGCTTTCTTTGCGGGAAAGCATGATGTGGGAGCTGAGTGCTGACGTGATAGTAGAGCACCCGCCAGCTCCGTGGAGGGACCGAGAGGACTCCTTTCCTTTCCTCACTACATCGAATGGGGACGTTAAAGGCATGTAATGTTTGTAATTGATTTAGGGGAACGGGAGGCACATTGTACACCTTCAATTAACTCTTTTGAAACTCATTATATTTCACATGGTGGTCGTAACAGATCAATTTTTTTCCAGTGCCAGCAGGATACCAGGACCTTGGTGGAGTGCCCCGGTATCTGTTGAAGGCGAAGTTCCACCCCCCTTCGGAACAATGCAAGAAAGAAGCAGACAGAAGCTTACGTGATTTGCAGAAGCGTCGTATGGTACATCATCCTGCAGACTTTGTTCAGGTATTTACATCATGGGAAAAAGAAGCTGCTCAACACAATTAGACAAGTATAGCCAAACCCTTTTCATCTTTCAGGGTAAAGATGTTCAAAGGTATGATGTAAGGCAGGGACAACTGTGTCACCAACGCATTGGCCCGGAAGATGAAGAGTTTTCTGTCTGGGTAAACAAAGAAATAGGGGATGGTAGGAGTAGCCATTACATGAGGTAAACATGATTTTATCGGGGTACCTTTATATTTTTCATGGTAATATTATTGACTGTTATATTGAAAATCATATTCTCAGGAAACCCTTTATTGGATACTACCAGGCGGGCCTTTACAACATGGAAAAGTGCGAACTACTTCAGAACACATCAGACCCAGATGGCAGTTTCCCTTACGATTTTATAGCTTTCTACAATGACATGAAAAGGAGAATGAGAACAAGCGAAAAATTCTCTTTTGAAAGGGGTTATATGCAAATGGTTTGGGAAAAGGAGGCTGAATACGATTTGGCATACAAGCATGTCAGGTAATTGAAAAGCTACAGCATTTAAGGAGCAATAGGAACCTGTGGTAATATTTGGACCTAACCGACTCTGTAAATCTTTATTTTCTTATCAGAAATAATGTCCGGCTGGCAGATAGGAACTCTGTTTGGTACTGTGCAAAACTGCTGCCCCCATCATTCGAAAGTCTGCCATCTGAAGTTGAAACCAATGCCATGGACGAAATTCTCACGACATTGAACTTACTTCCACGAAAACTACAGCCTACAATGTTCTATGTTTGCTCTGCAAAAGGCTTCAATGAACAGATACAAGGGGTAAGTGCATTTTCTGGGAATGGATTAAAAAATGGGCTTCCGTACGAAAAAAGTATCGTTTTTTTTTTTGTAGCTGGTGGATCTGGCAGACAAGTGTACCGAGCGGGTGACCAATGGCCTCTGTGATGGTATGGTCATGGGAAAGAAAGTTCTTGTTAGCACAGATGATCAGCAGGCCAAGGTTGGCACTTATTATATGGCCAACATCAACCATAAGCAAGGCAACCTTAGGGGGCATTCCATGGAGCGAAAAATTAAACGCTTCAAAACATCGGATAGGCAGACTATGACTAAGCTTAATAAGAACTACGCAACTGGCCACGAAATGATTCAGTGGATGCGAGAGGCTCGGAAAAGCCACAATGCTCGCACCTTCGGGTTCCACATGGCACTAGGTAAGCCGTGGCATGGTGGAGTAAAACCGCTTGCCTTTGGTTTCAAATTTCATCCAATTATCTAGCGTATTTGCACTTGCAACTTTTGCTTCTTCAGGTTGGACACGGCATGATAGTCTGATGCAGGGATTTTCCAAGCACTCTTGGGGGCTCTGCGTTGCGTTACACCCCAATAGCGACCGGTTAGAGGATGCTGCTGTTGTTGTCTTCGAGCCAAATACTGTGGAGAAATACGGCATTGACGGCCAAGAAGAGCTAGTCAACTCAGAAATCTACATGCCCTTGTTGGTGGGAGAGGCAAGTAAAACACAGAATCAACGGCACTTACATCCTAAGGATATCCATGGACTCAAAACTTTTTTCATTATCCAGGTGGTCCGACTGTTGGGTGTAGAAAATGTGTACATGGTCAACGGTCGACATGGAGCAAAGGATGGACCCGCTCATTCTTTCCCTATATGTGCCCTGGAAGTGCTGTACTTTTTGAATGCTACCTGTTCCTACGGGATTTTCCCCTGCGTCGACGACATAACTGCGGTAATACATTTTGTAACCTATCCTTTTTTCCAATGTTATTTTGCATTGATTCTTTCGACCGCAAAGAAGTATTTTAATAGAAGTTGCGAATGTATTATTGAGCATTAGATCCGGTTTCTGATGGTGTTCTGCTGCAGTATCCAGATCTAGTATTGACAGGCATGACACCGAATTGTTTTCCATCTATATTTACTTTAAGATTAAAGTCATTTTTTTTGCAGATATTTCGCTTGAAAGAAGGCGCAGCCTCCGCCAGATATCTTCCCAGCAATAAAAAAGTTCGGTTGGATCGGGAAGGCATGACAGTGCGGGACGCAGTTTTTTCCAAGGTTGTGGAAGAGTGGCAGAATATCCGCGGGGAGGAACGGCTTTTACAGCTGCATGTCTTCCTGCATAGTGGGGATATGACTTTCTTCGGTTTTCCAAAAGGTACTGGCTGATCTTTTTTTTTCTTGCAAACATTAAAACCTATCCCCTTTATTCCATCTCAGTTCCATTTTGTTTTTTTTTTGTAAAGTGCTTGTGATAATATTTTGATTCCTCAGGAGTAGCCGAGCTTTTGCGTGACTCGTTGGACCGTGCTGTCATTGATTTTTATTAATTATACGTTTTTCTTTGTTTTGACAAGGCCTGTTTCTACCCTGGGTTCGGCATGCAGAATTGGGCATTTTGCCCTACGTCCTTGCAGAAGAAACGGATTCTTTACTTAAAGAAAACGAAGAAGCGTACTTGTAAAGAACCTATTTTACTTTTCACAAGACAATATGCATAAAAAGAAACACATCACCGTATTAGCTTGTTAGAATTGAGTATTTTTTCTACTATGCAATTGTTCAAACGGGTTTAGAGAACGCACTTTCACCCAATACATAATCGCCATGAATTTGTTCTCATTCTTTTCCAGGTTATTTGACTCATCTAGACAAACTTTCATTCTTCCAGAAAACTGTGTGGAGAGTTCACGGTGGAAGCTGATGGAAGTTACACGTTCACCGAACCCGAAGTCATTGAAGACTTGTACGCCAATAGGGGGGTGTACATGCCGCCAGAAATATGGGACGGTGTTGAAGACAGTAGAACTTTCCGGAGAGTCTTCTTTGGACAGGGGCAGGCTGGAAATTGCATGTAAGTTGCAATTACAAAAAATTTGCTGGTTGGTTTATCCTGTACTTAATGTAGCATTCTAATGAAGAAGAAATGCCGAGCAAGATTAGTAGGTGACAGAATATAAATCGTAATCATTGTTATCAGTTTTGAAAAAATGGAACCAACATTTTTGTGATATACTTCGCACACCATATGTCTTTTTCGCAGATTTATATTTTGGGAACGATGCAATGATTTGTGGTAAGACGATAATGGTTTTTATGTATTTTTGCAGATGTCACAAAGCAAGGGCATGGCCGTATGGACAAGTTATTACTGAGCAAAACTCCAAGCTACCAGTCCAAACACCAATCACATGCGAGCAGCGATTGAAGGTAAATTTTATCATATCAATACCACAATATCAAGAGGCTGAGTAACGTTATCATGACTTCCTTTCTGTAAAATTGTGCCTTCAAGGACTTTTTTCAGACGAAACCGGATAACAATAGTTGACCCTATTTTCTTTAAAGCCAGATTTCAGTTGTTCCTGTGCCTTGAAAAGCCTAAATGATTTAAGATTGCTTACGCAAGGCATCAACTGTGTACCTACATTTCAGTCACGCATGTTGCCGGCGCCACCGCGCACCAGCTGGTTTCCTGCGGGTGACAAGCGGGCAAATCGTCGACTGCGAGGGTTTTTGAAGGAGGGGAGGAAGCCGGCTCCCGCCCCGTCAGCTGCGAAGCCGGCTTCGCCGGTTAAAGTCCTGCTTTTGGGCAAGCCCAAACAAGCAGCAACGGGAAGTAAACGTCCTCATGAACCAATGTCAGGTACATGTAGCAAGAAAAGAAAGACTTCCGTAAACCACTAAATGATTTAAATATTACCAAGGTAAACTTCTTACGTGTTGTTTGCAGTCACTTCTAAAGAGATAAGGTTGCGGTTCTGAGGATAGCTTGTATTTACGGTATCTAGGGTACCGTATTTTAACTTTGTAAATAATTGATTTGGTTGCAATCGGCTGAGACAATAAAACTTTCTTTTGTACTGAATAAGTAAAATTTGAGTCTTTATTTTCAATGTTTTATTATTCGTCTTTCACATTGAAGTCAATGTCAAGTTATGCTGCCAGGTTGGTTCATGTCAAATTGTTTTTGGGTTCAAGCGATGTCCATGGCAAAACGCTCTCCGAAGAACAAACATTCAAAAGTTTCGAACTAACAAATCTGGTATGGTCCCTAGGCCGGCATCAATCGATTCCCCCAGACAGGTTGATTCCAATGCGAATGGCAGACAAGTTTTTTTTTTGCAAAAAAAAGAAATACCGACATTGAGTAACATATCAAACGAATGGGGACAACAAAAGGAAGGCACAACAGCGGGGTTGGATTGCGATCAAAGGAATCGAGACTTCATTCCTCAATGGCGACTGTAAACCCATATATAAGAATTCCACTCTTCCACTTCTTCTATAGCTGCAACATGATCTCCCTTTTTGTTGCATGTCAGACCTAGCACAGGCCCATCGGTGATAATGCTTTCAATAAAAGTCCCATCTTTCGTGTCCAGAACGTGGATTCCTCTGTTTGTGCAGTCACCGATGAAAAGCTTGCCGTTGTCACTGCAAGCTGCCTTGACATCTCCTGTGGTAGCAGTAGAGAAGAAAATCCCCTTCTGCCAAGCAAGCTCTTTCCTATTGACCTCCAGGCCAGATATTTCGAGACCGTAAATGCAATTCCCAGGTCCCTCTGAGACATGCTTCCACACAGATCTTCTCAGGACGATCAGGAGACTGTCGTGACTCGAGTAGGCGATAACTTCCCCCAGGTGGTCACTATGGGGAGTTTCTACTTTGTAGGTGCCTTGCATGGAGAGGGGTGCCGTCAGATGAGAAGGGAATGAAGGGACAGCAAAGGGCTTCCAACGCACAAAATTTTCCACCCATGGGACTTTTTGGATCATCTTGAGACGAGAATAAGGGTGGCCAGGTTCCTGGAGATAGTACAGCTTGTTGGAATCTGTTGGGATCCAAAGACTTGCTGGATCAGGGGTGCGAATACTTTCCAACTGGCCATCGCTGTTAAGGAGAGTCAGCTTGGGACAACACCCGCACCAAATCATCAGCTTATCTTGGGGGTTACACTTGAAAGTACTGAAGCGAACATATTTTGCTTTCAAGCAGATATTATCCGTGAGAGAGATGTCTGAATGGCGCTTAATCAAACCTCCATGTGGCTTGAGGGAATGTTCTTCAATCGGGGAATCAGTGTTGGGCTGGTAGAACAGAGACTTCTCCACTATGCAGATTTTCACGCCGCCTTTGGTGGTGGCTCCATGTGGGAAGGCTGGTTTGGGCACTTTGATCCTAGAGATTGGCAGCCAGTCCACCGTCCGGAGCTGAAAAAGGACACAGGATATGATAAGTTTGGTCTGACAGAGATGTAATTAGGATCAGGAGTTATGACTTTGACTAAGATTTGTCAGAGTGGCGGATATTAATGCCCCTGTTAGGTTAAATATTACCCCTGAGGATACTGGATATGGGGAAAATATGAGATGCTGTCAGATACCTTTATCAAGTCTTCGTACATGATGCTGTTGGCTGCTTCCCCAGAAATGTCCATGTTTCAAATACCCTGGAAAGGAAAGGGCAAGTTTTTTAAGAATCACACATGAGAGAGAAGACGGTCATTCCTGGTCTGACATGCTTTCTTTCAATTATAAACGTAATGAGAAAGACAAAAAGACACACATCTACGCGCACCCACAATTTAAGGGTATGATCACGTAACAAGAGGCGGACCTTAAAAGAGCCTTCCTCTACAGAAGTTTTAAGTTCTAGATCTATAAACCACGTCTTTTGCAGCAGCACCCTTTGCCAGATGACCCAGACTTGGAGGGGGAGTGGCGAAGCCGTAACAAGGTGTATAAGGGTGTGGTGATGTAAACCAAAATATTTCCAGCTGGCACACACACAACACAGACAGACAGACAGACAGACACATACCCACACATACACACACTGACCGGGACTTTGGGGGGATCAGGTAACAAGGTGTATTAGGGTGTCGTGAGGTTAACAAAAATATTTGGAGCTTGAAGCCGGTTGGCTGCCACACAGACAGACAGACAGACAGACAGACAGACAGACAGACATACAGACAAACTGATACACACACTGACAGTCACACTGAACCAGACTGTAGGGGTATCACGTAACAAGCGGCATTTAGGTGTGGTTATGTTAACAAAAATATTTCGAGCTTGCAGCCGGCTGGCACACAGACAGACAGACACATACCCACACACACTTACATACACTGAACCAGACTTTAGGGGTATCACGTAACAAGGTGTATTAAGGTGTGGTGATGTTAACAAAAATATTTCCCAGCTTGAAGCTGGCTGGTTCACAGACTGACAGACAGACAAACAGACACATACAAAGACAGACACACACAGAGACTTGGGGGGGGGGGCTTGTAACGAGGCGTATTAGAAAAGGGGGTGATGTAAACAAAAGTAAACAAAAGTATTTGGAGCTTCAAGTCGGCTGCCACGCAGCTGGATGGTTCACAGGCTGACAGGCTGACAGACAAACAGACACACACATAGATACACACAGACAGACACGTACGCACGCATACACAGATACACCTACACTGACCCAGACTTTGGGGGAGATCACGTAACAAGGGGTATTAGGGTGTAGCCATGTTAAGAAAAATAATTTGGAGCTTGAAGCTGACTGGTACAGAGGCTGACAGACAGACAAACAAACACACACATACACATACACAGACTTTGGGCGGATTTTGTAACAAGGCGTATTAGAAAAAGGGGTGATGTAAACAAAAGTACTTGGAGCTTCAAGCCGGATGCCACGCAGACAGACACATACTCACACACACACACACACACACACACACACTGACAGACACACTGAACCAACCTGTAGGGCTATCACGTAACAAGGGGCATTAAAGTGTGGTGATCTTAACAAAATATTTTGGAGCTTGAAACTAGCTGGTTCACAGGCTGACAGACAGACAAACAGACACACACATACACACACAGACTTTGGGCGGGTCTTGTATCAAGGCGTCTTAAGGTGTGGTGATGTTAAGAAAAATATTTGGAGCTTTCAGCCGGCTGGCACACAGACAGACAGACAGACAGACAGACAGACAGACACATACCCACACACACACACTGACCCAGACTTTGGGGGATATCACGTAACAAGGTGTATTAAGGTGTGGTGATGTTAACAAAAATATTTCGAGCTTAAAGCCGGCTGGCACATAGACAGACAGATAGACAGACAGACCGACACACACACACACACTGATCCAGACTTTAGGGGTATCACGTAACAAGGTGTATTAAGGTGTGGTTATGTTAAGGAAAATATTTGGAGCTTGCAGCCGGCTGGCACACAGACAGACAGACAGACACATACCCACACACACACACACACACACACACTGACCCAGACTTTATGGGTATCACGTAACAAGGGGTATTAAGGTGTGGTGATGTTAACAAAAATATTTCCAGCTTGCAGCCGGCTGGCACACAGACAGACAGACACACAGACACATACCCCCCCCCACACACACACACAAACACAAAGACTTTGCGGGAGATCACGTAACAAGGGGTATTAGGGTGCGGTGGTGTTAACAAAAATATTTTGGAGCTTGAAGCTAGCTGGTTCACAGGCTGACAGACAGACAAACAGACACTCTCTCACACACACACACACACACACACACACACACACACACACACACACACACACAAAAACAAAAACACACTTTGTGTGTGTGTTTTAAAAGGGTGTCATATTGTGTGGAGTTTTTTAGAAAAATATA
>JAAUYI010174769.1_pt1 | contig 13323 bp, 7 predicted proteins | sample 7278041 | NCBI WGS metagenome assembly JAAUYI01 (sample SAMN14350216, study PRJNA611818) | marine sediment metagenome | isolation source: surface marine sediment (0.6m) | place: French Polynesia: Moorea | collected 2018-08
ATCAAAATCTACATTCAAAACCAAAAAGAAACTTGACGGCGATTAAAATCGCCCGCGCCTAGCCCCCATAAATAGAATTTAGGGGCTACCCCGGCGCGGTTAACTTGGTGTAAAAACCTCTAGCAGGCTGACCTGCGATAACAGTTGAAGGAATTGACCAGTCTTTTCCGTTATCAGAAGTAGATTTTTGAATCACAGTTTTTCCATTTTTAGCAATAGTGTAAAACATCACATATTTATTAGTTGGTTGTAGTATTACTAAAGGATCGAGTCCTGATGCTTCTATAGCTATACCACCATATTCCCAAGTTTTACCATCTAAAGAAGAAGCCCACAGGATGTTATCATAGGCTTTGCCTGGTTTAGAAGCACAACTGAAGTACATTAAAAACGAATTGCTTTTTTTTATATCTTGTATTACGAAAGGAAATGCCTGATTGCCTTGGCAATTTTTAGGCAAATTGTTGACATCAAACACCTGTCCATGCCTTTTAAATTTTAGACCATCATCACTAGTTGCTAAAAAAATCCGCCACTTTTTATCATCACCATGAGCAGAATAGTACATTAAGTATTTATCATTTACTTTTATGACGGAAGGGTATTCTACATGCTTAGATTCAACGCTATTTGGAAGCAGACCTAAAATAGGACTAGGAGTAGAGTTAACTAATAAGATACTCCGGGACAAATTGTTAAAATATCGAGATGGAACAAATACTGTAGAGTCTTGCCATCTGTCAGCATAATTGCTGAAAATATTTGATCCAGTAATATTTCCAAGCAGTTCAATTAAAATTTGGTTATCATCTAAATAATTTTCATCTATTTTAGGTGAATTATTCTGTTTTTCAAGCCATGATTTAATAAAATTTACAGGAATAGTAAATCGTTGTACCTGTATTTTTTTATTTTTAGTTTTTGGAGCAAGATTCCCGATATTCCAGTATTCTTTTTCATCATATAATTGAACATTAATTTTGTTATTTGTTAAAGGTTTATATGTGACTTCAATTTCATATTTTTTAAAATTGTTTTCTGGAGATAATACAAATTTAAATGGAGAATGATTATATTCTCCTTTCCTACCATTTATTAACCTAAAATTACCAGTTTCATTGATGACTGGACCCCAATTCATATATTTATTAATGTACAGATAAAAATTATTAGTAACATCAGTATCTTGATTTTCATCAATTTGCACAGAATATAACTCTTTTCTATCTTGATTATTGATACCGATCAACTTCATCTCTGACAATAAAGCATTACCATCACTTACAAAGCGTCCTAATACTTCCGGTCTGGTACGAGCAAGACTATAAGAACTAAGCAAAATTCCTGTTGTAGGGTCTTTCGTTTCATATTCTGGAAGCAGAGAAGCTAACCTATCTACACTTTGTTGAAATAATTTATTAGCCTCTGGATTATTGGTAATCAAAGCATAATCGTGCAACCCTAGCATGGCTACAACAGCTCCATTTAAAACTCGCGTTGGTACCTCTGTAGGATATTCTTCAAAAAAAACTCCTTCTTCTTCAAATCTAGTAAATCCACCTTCTTCAATAGGAATAAGATAAGAGCGGTAGATTTGGTTTGCAATATTTAAATATTTATCTTCATTAGTTTCTTTATATAGATAAGAAAAAAGACCTAAAGCTAATCCCTGAGTTAACCCTGAATTCCATGGAGCTTTGACAGAATATGGATAATATGGAGCAAAATCAAATTTAAAAGGAAAAAATATCGCATTATTTTGCGTGATAGAATTGTCTATTAGCCATTGACTATGACTTTTAGCAACTTCAACATTACCATTCAAAATCGCGTATAAACCATTGGCAGCAACTTTAGTAGGATTGGCAGCTGGTTTACCCCCTGTTTTCCAACCCAAATATGGTTCTACATATGGATCTACAACTATAGGATCATCAGAACTACCTTTCTTGGAATTTTTAAGTATAGATTTATAAAAATTCTCAGATTGATAAAATGCTCTCAATCCAAATTTAATTCTAGGAGCAATGGCTCTACTACGCGTCTCAAGTTTTACTGTAGGTGTAATTACTCTGCCGTACTCCTGATCTCTTAATAAATCTAAATCACTGTTCTTAGATAATTCTGCTGTTCTAGGCTTTTGTGATATTATTGTGTTAATTAAAACAAAACTCCCAAAAATTGCAAGAGAGATTATTCCCAAAGATTGTAAACTAAATAGTCTTTTATTGGATTTCATGATTATCTATAATAAATACAAAACTAGCAAATAATTATACATTTTGATACAACTGATTCAGTTGTGCTGCTAAACGTTCAAAACTATAATTTTCTACTGCAAACTGCCGAATATCATAGGCTGGGTAGTTTTTAAGGTTTTTGCTAACTTTTTCTATTGCCCTTGCTAGAGCAAGGGGATTTTCATTTTCACAAAGTTCACCGAGATACGGCTCTGTAATAATACTTTCGGGACCACCACAGCGTGTACTTACAACAGGTTTGCCACTAGCAAGTGCCTCTATTACTACAACACTAAATGTTTCTGAGCGGCTAGGTAGAACCAAAATATCACACTCTTCACGCATAAGTCTAGCTACTTCATTTCTAGGTTGCCATCCTAGAATATGAATAGATTCTACAAGTTTATTCTCAACAATCCACTGTTTTAAATCTTCAATTAATTCTCCTCCTCCTACTATTTTTAGTTCTATTTGAAGACCTCGTTCGCGTAATATTTGAAATGCTTGCATTAGACAGAAAGGATTTTTATTTTCATCTAGGGAAATTACACTTAGCAATCGCAAGCAATTATTGCTAACATTATGATTTTCTCTTGTATAAAACTGAGTCGTATCTACACCATTAGGAAGGCATATTAGCTTGCTATGTCTAAAAGCAGGAAGCCACTTCTTAACTTCATTTTTCAAAGAAGAACTAACACAAATAACCCGGTCTGCTGATGATAAGGATTTTAGTGTCACATGACGTACTATTGGTTTGTCAGTAAGATAACTGAATGGTCCTGTATGCTCAGTAATAACTAAAGGCACTTGATATTTTCTAGCCATATAAAGTCCTGCAAAACCATCAAGATAGCCAGTATGTGCATGAACTAGGTCAAAATTAAATTCTTTGTGTATTAAATCTGCGATTTTTGCTACTGCAAATCTATAAGTAAATCCATGTAACTGGAAAGGTAAAAATGGTGGACCGACAAGATAAGGAATAAATAATATTGGTATATTCTCGTACGAAGACCAGTTAATAGACTTGAGCTCTTTTTGATATTCTGAAATGACATTTGCGAGTTTTCTAGGTTGTTTTGTATTGCACCAAAATGGTTGGCAAGAAACTACTCTGACATCTAAACCTTCAAAATCTCTTAAAGCCTTCACTTGCTCGGCTACAAAGCATCCGGAGTTTAACTGAGTTTGATTGGGAAACATGTGAGAAAGTACTAAAACTCTGCTAACACGGTGCTGACCATTCTTTAAGAAAAAAGTTTCAAGTTTGGATGCTTTAGCATAAGCCTGTTCAGCCTGAGAACGTTGTAATTCTTTCTGCTCTAATAGATTACATGCTTTAGCATAAGCCTGTTCAGCCTGAGAACGTTGTAATTCTTTCTGCTCCAATAAATTTGATAGATTGGTGATTTTTAGTTCCATCTTAGTAGCTACTTCTTCTATTTCTTTCTTTTCGATAAGATTTAACAAATTAAAAATGTATGTTTCTTTTTGCTGCAAAATTATTTCTACAGAATCTTTATAGTCTAGCAATGATATTTTTGAATAGCCTAAATTATAAAAATGATTTAAATCATTTGACCATAACCAATTAGGTTTAGGAAAACAACCAGATTCTTCAGCCAATAGTCCCCAGGAACGACAATAGTCTAAGTTAAAATTAAATAGAATATTGTGTCCTGGATTTAAAACTAAAAAGTCCGCTTTTGAATTATATTTCTCTTGAATAGAAATGTATTGTAATGATTCTAATTTAACTTCTTGTGTAATTTCGATGCTCACAGCAGCACCATACAAGTTAACTTCCCAAGGGTTCTCTACGAGAAATTCAAACTCACCATTTCCAAGATATGAATAACAATCAACAATAATTGTTTTATTGTTCAATTCATCGTGAAAAAGTAAATTAATTTGTGGATTATCAATTACTGGTACTCTTGTTTTTACTACAATTTTATCTCCACTGGTAGGAATGACAGGAAAATAGACTGTAAAAGACTGCTTTTGTTCGTTATTTAAATCATTTTGGCTTGTTTCCATTTGATTGTTGACCATAAATCTACTCCAAAAAGAACCCTCAACAAATCCTTGTTTGACACGTTGTAAAGAATTATTGAAATCAACAAAAAGTGGAGATAATGATTTTTCTATAAATTCATTATAATTATTATATGTAGTTCGATAAATTTCTTTTGTCTGATTATGTCTATAAAAAGCAATAATTTCCGAACGATTAATATGTTTATTTATCAGTTGTTCACATTCTAGATTATAGAAAGCTTTGCTACGAATATTTCCCAATATTTGTTGCGTTTTAGGACTGGAATTCTTAATTATTTTGGAACTACCGCAAACAGGACAAAGACAATTGTCATATATGCAATATCCCTGCAGTTGATGTAATAGTGATGGCTCAAGAGGATCCACTGGTGGTCTGGTAATATCCCCAGAAAATCTGATTTCGTTAACTTTCCATTCTGAAGCGCATAAATTAACTAGTTCTTGTTCGCTAAAGGAACGTTGATGATGATTAATATGATATACATGATTACATTCAGCACACTTTGTAAATGATTTTTCTAGCTGTTCTGCGTGAGGAACAGAAATTAATACATACTTTGATGCTACTCTAAATAACTCTGCTACACCTTTTAAATAAATATCATCTGGTAAATGTTCTATTACGTCGTTAGCCATGACCAAATCAAATGAATTATCTGCAAAAGGTAGGCTGAGAATAGAACCAATATGTTTTTTACGATTAACATTTTTTAGAGCTTCTTCACTAGAATCTATCCCAACAACATAAATACTTTCAGCTAAAGCATTTGTAATTAATCCATTGCCGCAACCAACATCTAAAATACTTTGAGTATCTACTGGTATCATACTTAAAATATCAGCCAGCAATTGAACCTGATAATCTTCTGGTCTATCTCTCCAAAGTTGTGACTGATTATAGTAATTTAGCTCAAACATTCAAACAAATTCCTTAATTGTGAATATTTTCTTATTTTTAGTTTAATAACAATTGTGTATCTACTGGTTGTCTGCAAATACCATAATCTATGACATCTGTTTCATCAGTATTGACAACTTGAAAATGAGTACAACGATCAAGAACATGATAAGCCTCTGGTTCCAGTCCCTTTTGAGGTTGCCATTTAAAAATCGCAGTACTAGCTACATAGGAACCTCTACCAAGAAGTAAGACCTTTCCTCGAAAAACGACTTTTCCTTTACCTGCAATGACTTCTTTACCTAATTCTTTTGCAGATACTAACCATTGGGAAGCTGTTAATCCAGATGGTAAATAAATACAAAAGACAAAAGTTGGGTTAGAAACCGGGACATGAGCGAAATATTCGATAACGACCTGAAATGCTTCCAAAACACAAAGAGTTTTTGTCTCATTACCATCTGCATCTAACAGTTTAATCTTAGTAATTATTGCTTCTTCTTTAGAGCCATATTCATCGATACTAAGTGCTGATAATTCACTATTTATTGTTTTTTTATTAGTTCTTTGACTTTTGATTAAATCATCATTTTTAACGTCACTTTCTGCATCAATACAATTATTGATTATATCAACAACAAACTCATTATAATGACGACCATTCTGAATTATTCCTAAGCGTTTGTATTTATTTTCACTGGGAATAAATAGCTCTACAGCCACACATTCATGCTCGCAATCTGCAAAAATTTCCAATTTTAATTTTTCTGCATCAATCAAGTAAGATTTGGGAATAGAAAATTCAAAGGGTGCATGAGCATACTTACCTTTAAAATTTGCATATGGTCTATAGTAACCAAGTTCATCTTTATTAGATTCTCCCCAATCCATAAAACCTGTATTGTTCATTATATAGTGCTCTTGGTCAGGGTGATTATCTAGAGGAGCTCCTACCTGAATATGTCCAATCTTCTCAGAATAATTCCAAAGAGATAATGTGCGGATTTTATGAATACCGGATGGATGACTACCATCTACACCAACTAAACGAAAAAGAAACTTATTGTAAATATCGTTTTCTGTTTCTAAAAGCGCAGCTTGTTTTTTAGATAGTTTTAAATCTCGCGCTCTCAATCTAATTTCTTCTTCTTTTCTAACTGCCGCTCCATATTGTTTGATAACATTCAAGGGAGGTCCATCTGCTTGTAAAACACCTCTATGAAACCAAATTACTCGGTTACACAAAGCCTGAACTGAACCTAAATCATGGCTAACAAATAAAACTGTTGCTCCCGATTCTTCAGTCAGCTTTTGCATTCGTTCTACACACTTGCCAGCAAAATAAGCATCTCCAGCCCCTAACACTTCATCAATAATCAAAATTTCCGGTTCGACAACGGTAGCCACAGTAAACGCTAGCCTAGCATACATACCTGCAGAATAAGTTTTGATGGGCTGGTCGATAAATTCATCTAATTCGGAAAAGTCAATAATTTCTTCTTCTTTTGCTTGAATTTCTACTGGTGTTAGTCCTTGATAAGCAAGGGAAGCTCGAATATTTTGCCGTCCTGTAAACTCTGGATGAAATCCAGTACCCAACTCCATCAAAGCTTGTACTCTACCGTTAACTTTGACTGTTCCTTCTGTGGGGGCAACATTACCTGTAATAATTTTCAAAAGAGTGCTTTTACCAGCTCCATTTCGACCAATAATACCAAGACGTTCACCTTTTTTGATTTCTAAATTTAAGCCCCGTAAAGCCCAAAATTCCTGATAATATTGTTTGCGCCAAAATAGCCAGCGATTTATGCCAAAAGCATCTAAAACTTTATCACCTGGATGTCGATAAAGTCTGTACATTTTGCCCAAATCATCAATTTTAATCGCCGTGTCTGTCATTTTTGCGCTACTCTGGGAAGATTTAAATTCAAACACTGAAGTTCGAGTATTAAGTTAAAAATACCATGTGTGGATTTGCCGGAATAGTTGGTTTGAGTACCATAGAAATTAATTCACAGATTTTACAGGCTATCAGTGATTCTCTCCAAAGTCGGGGTCCCGATGATTTGGGGTTTTTGGGATGGTCGGGAAAAGAAGCAGTTCAAGTGTCAAAGTATCCTGAGGCTATTCAAAGCAAATACGTTACCCTAATTCATCGTCGCCTGTCTATTTTGGATCTCAGCCCTGGAGGTTGGCAACCTATGGGCACAGCCAATGGACGGTATTATATTGTCTTTAATGGCGAAATTTACAACTATCTTGAACTACGAAACCAACTCAGGGTACTGGGACACAGTTTTCACTCCCATTCAGATACGGAAGTGTTATTAGCTGCCTATGCCCAATGGGGTGCTGATGCCTTAACCTCCTTAGTGGGAATGTTTGCTCTTGCCATTCTGGATACATGGAACAAAGAATTAATCTTAGCCCGTGATTTTTTTGGCATTAAACCCCTATACTACACCTACTGTGGAGATGGGTTTGCCTTTGCTTCCGAAATTAAGGCACTGTTACAACTTCCTGGGGTTAGTCGTCGAGTAAATCCCCACAGACTCTACGATTATCTGCGTTCTGGAATTACCGATTATGGTGGCGAAACATTATTTGCCCATATTAAACAACTCCCTCCATCTCATTTTCTCAAAGTATCTCTGGACACACCCCAACAACCCCAAATTAAACAATATTGGCAGTTGGAATTAAACCAACCCTCCCAGTTGTCATTTTCTGAAGCCACTAGCCATTTACGCCAGTTATTCCTAGAAAATATTAGATTGCATTTACGCAGCGATGTTCCCGTTGGGGCTGCATTATCGGGGGGGATAGATTCTTCTGCCATTGTCATGGCGATGCGTCACCTCCAAGGAGACAACTTAGAACTCCATACTTTTAGCTATATTGCCGAAGATCCAGCACTGAGCGAAGAAAAATGGGTGGATTTAGTGGCACAAAAAGCAGGATGTGTGGGTCATAAAGTTCAGCCTCTACCTTTGGAACTGGTATCAGACTTAAATCAACTGATTGACTTGCAAGATGAACCATTTGGTAGTACCAGTATGTATGCCCAGTATCGAGTGTTCCAAAGGGCAAAAACAGAGGGTATTAAGGTAATGTTAGATGGACAGGGGGCAGATGAACTTTTGGCTGGCTATCGCCCTTATATGGCTGCAAGACTGGCTTCTCTGGTGCGTCAAGGCAAGTGGGGTGAGGGAAGGAAGTTTTTGCAACAAGCTGGAAAATTACCGGGAACTAGTTACAAAAGCCTACTGATGCAGGCTGGGAGATTACTCCTACCACCAAGCCTACAACTACCCCTAAGACAGCTAATCAAAAAAGATGTTATGCCTATGTGGTTAAATGCCCAATGGTTTGCCCGTCACGGAGTAGGGATGTATTCCTTATCAGGGAAATCCTCTGGTGCAGAAATCTTACGAGAACAACTTTATTATGCCTGTACCCAGACTAGTTTACCTATGCTCCTGCGTTATGAAGACCGTAATTCTATGGCACATTCCATTGAAAGTCGAGTTCCTTTTCTCACCCCTGCTTTGGTGAATTTTGTTTTTTCCTTACCAGAGGAGTTTATTCTTGCTGGGGATGGCACCTCTAAGGCAATATTTCGTCAAGCAATGCGGGGCATTGTTCCCGACCCCATCTTAAACCGCAAAGATAAAATCGGCTTTGCTACACCCGAACAGAGTTGGCTAACTACCCTACGTCCTTGGGTTGATGAAGTTCTAGAGAGTGAAATTGCTACCCAGATACCCGCATTGAATCTGGAAGTTATCAAAGCAGAATTTCAGGCTGTTGTGCAAGGGTGTTCCCCCTTTGACTTTCGTATCTGGCGATGGGTAAATTTAATACGCTGGGCAGAAAACTTCGAGGTTAGCTTTGATAAGTGAATATTTTTGACCACCTATGCGAGTTGTACACATCTCTACTATTCATCGATCGCTGGATGTCCGCATTTTTTATAAAGAATGCAGAACTCTGGCTGCTGCTGGATATGAAGTGCATTTATTGGTTCCCAATCCCCCTGATACTGAGGTAGACGGAGTATTTTTTCATGGTATTGACAAAGTTACTGATCTACCAAGATTACACCGGACATGGCGACGACTCAGGAGTACTTATGAATTGGCAACAGCTTTAGAAGCAGATATTTATCACTTTCACGATCCCGAATTGATTCCTGTAGGAATTCTTCTGCAACACCTAGGTGCTAAAGTGATCTATGATGTTCACGAAGATACTGCTTGGGAAGCTATTTCGTTGCATAAGCGCTACCCTTGGGTAGGCTGGTTGAAATTTGGCATTTGGACTTTATTGGAAGGAGTTGCCAAGATAGTTTTAGATGGATTTATTTGTGTTACCCCTAAAATCGCTGGAAAATTCCCTCCAGCAAAGACAGCGGTGGTTCGTAACTTTCCTTTAACAGCAGAACTCCAACAGACGCAAAACAGCTATACTCCTTACTGTGCTAGACAAAACAAGGTAATCTATGCAGGGGGAATCACAGAAATACGGGGGATTAAAGAAATAGTCCAGGGGATGGAAATGCTACCAACAACCTTGGGAGCAAAACTCATATTACTGGGAGAATTTGCACCTGCCGAATTGCAAAATCAAGTTGCACAAATGCCGGGATGGAAATCAGTAGAATTTCTTGGTTGGCAATCCCGTAACGATGTAGTTCAGTGCTTAACCCAAGGTAAACTAGGCTTAGTGATTTTTTATCCACAGCGCGACCATTTGCAAGCCTTGCCAAATAAATTGTTTGAGTATATGGCTGCTGGTATTCCCATAGTAGTTTCAGATTTTCCCCTGTGGCGCAAGCTGGTGGAAGAGATTGGTTGCGGTTTATTGGTTAACCCCTTAAAACCCCAGGAAATAGCTCAGGCAATTCAGTATATCCTAGAACACCCTGAAGCAGCAGAAGCGATGGGAAAACGAGGTCAAAAAGCAGTTATGTCCCAATACAACTGGGAAATAGAGTCAGATAAGTTACTCAAGTTATATCATCAGTTGCAGTCAAGATGAAAATTATTACCATTGTCGGTGCTAGACCACAATTTATCAAAGCGGCAGCTGTTTCTCAAAAAATACGAGCTATTGCTGACATCAGGGAAGTACTATTACATACAGGTCAGCACTACGATGGCAATATGTCTGATGTCTTCTTTCAAGAATTAGATATTCAACCCCCAGACTACCATCTAGGTATAGGTTCTCAAACCCACGGTGCCCAAACAGGAAAAATGTTGGCAGCAATCGAACAAGTGCTGTTGCAAGAAAATCCCGACTGGGTACTAGTATACGGAGATACTAACTCTACTTTGGCAGGGGCGATCGCCGCAACTAAACTCCATATCAAAGTAGCTCATGTGGAAGCTGGATTGCGTTCCTTTAATCGCCGGATGCCTGAGGAAATAAACCGGGTGTTAACAGACCATGCTGCTGACCTGTTATTTGCTCCCACAAAGGCAGCGGTGAATAATTTGCAGGTTGAGGGCATCAGCGAGAAAAAAGTTCATTTAGTAGGGGATGTGATGTATGATGCTGCTCTTTATTATGGAGACAAGGCTACCCAGAAAAGCTCTATTTTGGAACATTTGCAGCTAACACCCGAAAACTACATTTTAGCAACAATTCACCGGGCAGAGAACACTGACGATTCATCTCGACTACAAGCAATTTTTGCCGGACTGGTGGCAGTTGCAGACAAAATCCCAGTGGTGTTACCTTTACATCCCCGCACCTGTAGCGCTTTATTGCGAGCAGGTCTACTGGAAGATGCAAGTAAATCCCTACAAATAATAGAACCGTTAGGATACCTAGATATGGTGATGTTGGAGAAAAATGCCAGACTGATTGCAACAGACTCCGGTGGCGTGCAAAAGGAAGCGTTTTTCTATCGAGTACCTTGTATGACCTTGCGCGAAGAAACAGAGTGGGTAGAGTTAGTGCAGTGTGGCTGGAATCAATTGCTATCCCCATTTGATGCAGAAATAATCACTAATAGAATTATAGATACACTGACGAAGGTAACAGCAATGGAAACTCCCAATGGGCTTTATGGAAGAGGAATGGCAGGAGAAGAGATTGTTCAATTGCTAATGAATTATGAATGATAGTGCGACAAAAAATTTACTCATTAATCTTGCATATCTTCTGAAGAAACCAACTGGTACAACTACTTATGCCCTCAATTTACTTCCACTCCTACAAATCCTTAATCCCACACTTGTAGTTTCCCAAAGTATTGATAGCTATAACTGTTACCAAATTTCCCCTAACAAAACTTCAGAACAGGGCATACAAGGACATTTTAACCGTTTACTGTGGACGCAATTTGAATTACCCCAAATCTATAAAAAACTCAATTCAAATCTCTTATTTTCCCCAATTCCAGAAGCACCTTTATATAACAATTGTCGCTATATCGTGATGGTTCACGATTTAATTCCCCTCCGCTTTCCCAAAGGCTTTTCACCCCTGACACCTTACTTTCGCTATTACATTCCCCAAGTCTTACAACAAGCGCAACACATAATTTGTAATTCCCAAGCCACTGCTAAGGATATTATTGAATTCTACAAAATTCCAACTCAGAAAATTACACCCATTCCCCTAGCACATGACGCTAATCATTTTCGTCCCCGACCACAAGAAAGCGAAAGTCAACCCTATTTTCTCTACTTAGGAAGACAAGACCCCTACAAAAATCTACACAGATTAATTAATGCCTTTGCTGCCTTACCAAACCGCAATGATTACCAACTCTGGTTAGCAGGACCAACAGATAAACGCTATACTCCACTCCTACAAACTCAAGTCGAGGAATTAGGTATCACTCAACAGGTAAAATTCCTCAATTACGTACCTTATAAAGATTTACCCAAAATAATTAATCAAGCACTAGCATTGGTTTTCCCCAGTCTCTGGGAAGGCTTTGGATTTCCCGTCTTAGAAGCAATGGCTTGTGGTACAACCGTTATTACCTCTAATCTCTCTTCCCTACCAGAAGTTGCTGGAGATGCTGCTATCCTCGTTAATCCCTACAATACAGGGGAAATTACTGAAGCAATGCAGACAATCGCTACTGACTCACAATTGCGCGATCGCCTTAGAGTTGCAGGCATTAACAGAGCAAGTTATTTTAGCTGGGAAAAAACCGGAAAAGCTACCGTCGAACTTTTATCTTCCTATCTGTGAAAAAAATTATAATTTTGGCTATGTCAAAGAATCATAACAAAAAAAATCCCAGGGTAAACCAACCACTTCTATATTATAGCAGAAAAATAAGCCTTGTAAACCCTGTAATTTCGTCAGCCAGATGACAACATTCTCAATAAGTTTTAGCTGGAAGCAAGGGAAAGGACTTTTTTCTCAATTTAACCAAAACTCATCATTTTCCATTCCCGATTCTTTAATTACCTAGCTTCCACAATCAAAATATCAGTAAAATTTAACTAGCAAGGGTGAGTAACGAGTGATGGCTTCAATTACCTATTACTTACCCAAACAAGTGATATATTTTTTAATGTCAAAGAACCATAACAAAAAAAAACGTAGGATAAGCTAACCACTTCTATATTGTAGCAGAAAAATAAGCCTTGTAAACCCTGTAATTTCGTCAGCCAGATGACAACATTCTCAATAATTTTTAGCTCGAAGCGAAGGGAAGGACTTTTTTCTTAATTTAACCAAAACTCACCATTTTCCATTCCCGATTCTTTAATTACCTAGCTTCCACAATCAAAATATCAGTAAAATTTAACTAGCAAGGGTGAGTAACGGGTGATGGCTTTAATTACCCATTACTCACCCAAACAAGTGATATATTTTTTACTGTCAAAGAATCATAACAAAAAAAATCGCAGGATAACCCAACGACTTCTATATTATAGCAGAAAAATAAGCCTTGTAAACCCTGTAATTTCGTCACCCAGATGACAACATTCTCAATAATTTTTAGCTCGAAGCGAGGGAAAGGACTTTTTTCTTCACCAAAAATCGGGGTCTGAAGCCCCGTCCTTCTAGGACGGCATTTATTTATTTTCTAATACTAAACTTCTTGTTTTTTTTTAGTATTATCAATATTAAGTATTATAAATCATC
>JAAUYI010018329.1_pt1 | contig 13316 bp, 9 predicted proteins | sample 7278041 | NCBI WGS metagenome assembly JAAUYI01 (sample SAMN14350216, study PRJNA611818) | marine sediment metagenome | isolation source: surface marine sediment (0.6m) | place: French Polynesia: Moorea | collected 2018-08
CACCCACCTGGGACTATAAGTCCCAGTCTAATAGTCAAAGTCATATAAATATGACTATAAAACTAGCCATCAAAACTAATGGGACAGAACACTAGTAGTCCACCACATTAGTTACGAGGGGTCACAGATCCCCGACTTCGCAAAAGTTGTCGGGGATCGCTCACACCCGCGACTTGTCAAAATTAATGTGGTTGAGTACTAGAATACATCTATGGTATTGTCCTCAAATACTTTTAGAACCTTGTTAGTAATGAATACGGGACGCAGGACAACGCCTGAATTACTCAACACGACTAACAGTGTTTCTTGTTCCATGTCTCTGTATATCGAAGCAAAAAAGCCAACCCATCCCCCTCTATGGTACACAACAGGTTTCTCCTCAACGTGCCACCCAAACCCGTATCCGGTTTTTTTACCTGAGTTCAAGATGCCGGATTCATACGCTTGGTTGTAAAATTCGGTGGGTAATAATGTCCCTTTTGTCAATGCCACATCCCATTTGAGGAGGTCTAATGCACTGGCATAAATATTTCCATCTCCGGCAATACCATCGAATTGGTTGAGGTCGTTGGCAATGTTTTTACCGAAGTAGACAAATTCTTTCTCGAATCCAAAGACCCGTTCTTTAAGCTTACTCTCCTGTGAAAGTTTAGTAAACACCTCAGTATCCCCCATATCCAGGGGAGTAAAGACTCGGGTTTTCATAAATTCGGGAAATGGTATTCCTGATACGCGTTCAATGATTTCTGCCAGGAGTACATAACCAGTATTGCTGTATTGATATTTTTCACCCGGTTGGAAAAGTGGCGGTGCTTTTTCTGGTTGCAGCCAGGAAATCATTGTTTTCGCGTCCATAATCTTGCCTTTGGGAAGAAGTTTTGCTGCTAATGGCTCGTAATCGGGTATTCCTGATGTATGATGCAGAAGATGCCGGATGGTAATCCCTTCATAGCCAGACAGTTCCGGCAGATAATTGGCAATGCGATCGTCAAAATCAAGTTTTTTGTCGTATGCCAGCAGCATAATACCCAAAGCCGTCATTTGCTTTGAGACGGAAGCCAAATTAAATGAAGAACGATTTGAAATCGAAACGCTGCTTTTCGCATCAGCAAAACCGACATTTCTCTGATACAATACCTCACCTTTTTTTGCATACAATACCGTACCATTGAACCTTTCTTTCTTTTCAAGTTGATCAAACCACTTGTCAACTGCTTGTATTTTTATTTTTAAGGGCGCATTTTGTGCAATTTGAATATTGGGCGTATGATTATGCCAGTATGTTATGGAAATAAAAATCACCAACAATATACCGATTATTGCTAGTAGCCAAAACAACAGTTTTTTGGTAAGCCTCCATAAAATACCGGCTATGGAAACAATCGAAAACAAAAAATTTCTCATACTCCTCCATTCATTGTTAAATATTGTTTAATTCAATATCAAAACAATCAATACAATGATTGAATATGTATAAAATCGAAACAGATTATTTTTTGAATCCTGAGGAATAAATCTATTTTTCATTTTATACTCAACTGTTTTTGTTGCAAACAATCAAAATAAATCTAATCAACTGTATTTTTGTTTGGGATTTATACATGAGGATTAAGATGTATAATTGGTTGAAAAATGGATTGATACTAATCTTCACCTTATCTTTAGTAATAGTTTTAAATTGGCATACTTTGCCAGTTTTTTCCCAATTGACTCAAAATATTAAACCAGTTACTGAGGTTCAAAAATCACCTCAATCCATGTGGCAACCACGAGAGGGAAATTGGAAACCAGTACCATCTCACCGAAAAGATAGAGGTGCAATCAAAGTTGTCTGGTTGCAGGGTACACCCTATGAAATGGGCTATCAGCATGGCAAATTGTTACATAATGAAATTGCCTCAATGGATCGAGAGGTGATGAGTATCCTCAGTTTCTTCGGCAAGCTGATGCTGATGTCAAAACTGGCTAAACGGAATTCTTTCCCTGGAATTGATCAAGAGTGTCAGGGTTTAGTTGATGCCACCAGTGACATTGGAATGACCATGGATGCTTGCATGGTTCTAGCCTTTGGTGATGTATTTAAGGAGATTTTCAGTTATACCCTGCCAAATATCTTATTCCATGATGGCTGCGCCAATTTTGCTGCTACAGGGGATGCTACCACCGATGGTCATCTTTATCATGGTCGTACCCTAGACAATAATCAAGAACCCATCAAATACTGGATAGATAATACTACGGTTTTTGTCCGACAGCCTCAGGATGGTATTCCCCATATGATTATTTCAGTTCCGGGGATGGTTTGGCCTAATTCGGGTTTAAATGCTGAAGGTATTTCTATTTCATTAGATACAGCACATCCAAAGGACATTGAGGCAATGCCTCCAGATGGTAGAAGTAATGTGCAGCTAATGTCTCAAGTCATGAAGGGTGCCCACACCTACGAAGATGCTCGTGCCATTATCGCTCAAAATAAGCGTCTAATAGCAGACTTAATCATGATTACGGACGGCAAATCTCATAAAGCTGGGGTATTTGAATTACTCAATCAGGACATGGGTGTGCGGGAACTGGAAGAAAATGGCACGATCTATATGACCAATCATTTCCTGTCACCAGAAGTAAAGGGTAAAGATTCAACACCAGTAGAGTCAAGTCTATTGCGATATCAGCGATTTGAACAAGTATTATCAAAAAATGGGTCCCAATCCCGTTATGGCAAAATTAATGCCTCGGAAATAGTTAAAATCCTGCGCGATCGCACCAACCCGAAGACAAAACAAGTCAGTCCCCTATCTGTATTTGACGACAATGCAAGTATCGGTGGTAATGGTTCATTGCGACAGGCTATTTTTGACCCGGAACGTTTACTATTTTGGATTGCAGCTGGCAAAGTTCCGGTTCCTCAAAATCAATTTACCTGCTTTTCTCTGGGCAAAATGCTTGGTTTACCTAAAGCTCAATCTTGTCCTGCAAAAGCAATTTATTAAATCAGCAACGTTGCTGAATAAAAGTATGAAATTTAAAAATGACGTACACAAATTTTACCTCACAGGAGAGGGGAAGGGGGTGAGGTTTACCCTGTATAAATAAGTCAGCGAACAGTTAGCTTTTAAGACTCTTAATTGTTAACCATTAACTGTTAAAGAAAATGGCATTTAAATTTAAATTTGGGAATTTCCTCGCTGCATTCAGTGACAAATGTCTCAACCTCAAATTTGTTGCTCGAATTTTTTTACTGTTTTTATGTGTTAGCTTTTTTGTTTTAGCTCCAGTACAATCAGCATACGCTGCTAAAACTGTCATCCTAGAATACGGAAATACTCGCATCTCAATACCTTATAAGCAACTGGAAAATTTTTCTAAGACTGGCAAAGCTGATGATAAATTGGAGAGATTTTTACAGAAAATTCCCCTAACTGCACAAGGAGTATCAACTTTATTACTTGATAAATCTATTCTCCAAGATGATGGGGTGGAACTGAATGACCAAGAGATTGAATTTCTATTAATCCAGGTGAATAAACTTGTAGGTTCGCCATTAGGTAGAGAGGATATAGAACCCTTGGCAATAGCCTTATATGAGGCATACTTAAATAACAATATGTCATTTATAGAACTAGCCAGACGCTATCCCAAATCAACAGTAAAGATTAACCTCAAAAACTTGAATACAGTCTACCGTGACGTTAAGTTATTTACGGAACAATGGAATAAGTTTTTCACATTAGTATTTGGTCCACTGGGACAGGAGTTAATTTGTGATTGCAATAATCCCACCGCGCAGTCAAAAATAAATGGGATTGCTGAATTAAGGGATGAATATGAGTGGGGTAGGCATCTTGCCTGCCCGGTGAAATACAGAAAACGGGCAGGGATGCCCGTTCCACAAAGCAAGATGCTCATCCCACAAAACTATCAAAATCATCCCCCATTTATGCAACGCCAACAAATCTTACAAAATATCCCTGGAAATCAATACAAATTGGCTGGAAACACACCGCAGATTGCACAACAAGTTGTCTTTAGTTTTGGTCTCATGCAAGAATCCCTTGCTATTAGCGATTTGACAAGCTTTGCTAAAACTGGGGAAATTCCCAGAGGATGGGATACATACTTTAAGCTTCTTAAATTAGCACCTGAAGATTTTCGCGCTATCCTGATAACTGAATCAGAAGTGAGTGTGAAATTTCTCGACGATCTCCTCAACAACCTCATTGGCGAGTATATCCTATTTCAGATTGGTCAAGTAATCCATACCCCTTCGGCTAAGGCAAATATTCAAGCCTTACGTTCTGCTTTGATATTATCAGCTGCAGATGACAAAAAAATTTCATTTTTAGAGTTTTTACAAAATTATCCCGCACAACGAGTCATAGTTGAAGGACTCAACTTAGTCAAGACTGCTAGTAATTTTGAAAAGAAAGGGATTGTGAAAACATATACGGCTCGTCTAGAAGACATTTTGGTAGAATTACAAGAATTTGAGGCAAAGCAAATTTGTAATTGTAGTAATTAATCGGTAGCATCCCAATTTTTGAAAAACACCCAAACCCTATAAGGGTAGGGTCCCTACAAGCATTAGACGCGGTAGACAGGTCATGGCTTCTCTTTGAGTGCGGCTAGTCTACGACAACGCCTTACGGCGTACACTCTACGAGAAGGCTTACGCCTACGCAGAGTAGCCCACCTACGTGGGCTAGAAGTTTTTAGCCTGCGTAGGCAGGCTTAGTACCCTTCGGGAAGCAAGCTACGTGTAGCCAAACCCTTCTAGGGTATTGGGTACAAGTATTTATTAAAATTTGGGATGCTCCCAATTAATCAAGTTTTAATGCTTGCAGAGTTTGCCATACTTTAATTAAATTACCTTGCATTAAAGCCGCAACGCCATTAAGTGCCTGAAACTCTGGTGAGTCGGGTTTTGCAGTTAAACTAGGCTGGAGGGACTTTTGGGCTGCTGCTGGTTGCCAATTATATAGTTGCACAAACCCCAGATATGCCCAAGCATAAGGATTCTCTGGATCTATTTGAGTAACTGTTTCTAAAGCAGCAATCGCATCCTTTACCCGTCTCTGCAATACGTTGGCTAAAGCTAAACCATATGCCCAATCTTTCTGAGATGAGATATGCTCTAAACGATATGCTAAACTCAACCGTGCTTGTACCAAATAATCCTGAATAGGGTCGTATTGATTAATACGTCCAATATCATCAAATATCTTTCCTACCGCCTCTGTACCCTGGGGCAATTTAGCTGCTAAAGTCCGTAATTGCGTCACTAAATCCAACTCTGGTGCTGCACTAGGGTTAGCTTTAGAATCAATTTTTATAGTCATATTTGGCACCTGAATCGGATAACTTGCCCCTGTGACACGGTTGAGATAGGTAGCTTCCAAGGTGTAATCTCCTGGTGGAATTTCCCCAGGGGGTAGCATGGCAATTTTTTCCGTAACTTGCAATGTACCTTGGGGTTGTTTTCTACCTGCATCTAAATTGCCCATACCGATGCCATGGTCATGTATCCATAAGTACTTTGACCTCTCCCCCAACCCCTCCCCTACAAGGGGAGGGGAGTCAGATTTCCCCCTTTCCTCGTAGGAGAGGGAGGTTTGGGGGGTAAGGTTACGCCAAGTTAATAATACTAACCCCTGTTGTAATTCTGACCAAGAACCCCTCCAAGTATAGGTTACAGGTAATGGGACTCCCGGTGGTGCTATTTTTGGAACTGTAACTTGAGAGAGGGTAACCTGAGTTTGTGGTTGTTGGGAAACAGGTATAACCTCGATTGGGGTCGTCTGACGATGATAAAGCTTGATAGCACTAGCATCAGGTAAATTCCAAGTCTTATTTAACTTAAAATCCCCTCCTGATTCCACAATTTGCATAATTTTGGCTTGGGCTTCTGGTACAGAACCTTGATTACCAGTCTTAGTGAGAAACCAATCAAGCGATCGCGCATCTTGTTCTACAAACTTGTTCCTCGTTCCTACCTGACGACCATAAACTTGAAAATTTGCTAATGCACCATAGTAATTTAAATTATGTTGGTTAATTTCTGCCGTTGAAGGCAATATTCCCAGTGTAGAACGTAAATAAGGCTCTGTTTCGATAATTTTAGCAATTACCTGGCGATGGGGTAACTCTTCCCCCATGTCAGGATAATGTTGAACTTTGGGACTGAGAACTTGGGTAATCCAGGTTCCGGGAATACCCGCAGTTGGAAATATATTTAATAACATTAATATTACTGCCAAAGTCACAGTACCCCAACGAATGCGTCTTCCCCAGAGATTGCGGAAGCGGGTTAAACCATATGATAAAAATACGGAAATAACAGGTAAATATGGCAACACATAGCGGTCATCTTTGTTAGGATTGAGGGATGAAAGCAGATATGCACCGATGAAAAAGACAGCTAACCATTTGAGAGAGTTGGTTGCAGATGGGGACAGTAGGGGCGCAATGCTTGCGCCCGGCGGGGTTTCCCCACCCGGAGGTGAGGACAGTAGGGGCGCAATGCTTGCGCCCAGCGGGGTTTCCCCACCCGGAGATGGGGGGAGATGGGGTGATGGGAAGTCTTTACTTTTGACTTGTATTGTGCGTCCCCAATAGAGTATTAACAGCCCTATGGGTACAATCAACAAAGGTATAGAGACTTGATGAGGTAATTGATGCCAATAGAAAATCCAAGCACCGATTGTGTTTAAAGGTGCATCTCCTTCTGCGATTGCAGAGTCTACCGTTGCACGTTTCCCAGAGGTAAGGATAAATAACCAATTAGTGCGATACCAGGAACCAAACACCAATGTAGAAATCCAGAAAGCGCCAATTAACTGTAATAACCTTCCCCAACGGCGATGACGTAGAATGTCAAACAACATCCACACTATCGGTGTTAACAAGAATAATAACGCCGTTTGCTTCACCATTAACGCCAATCCCCAGGATAAGCCAAAAGCCACAGCCCAGAAGAAGGAATAGGGAGATGGAAAAGTGGGGACAGTAGGGGCGCAATGCTTGCGCCCAGCGGGGTTTCGCCTGTCTTCCCCTTCTCCCTTGTCCCCCTTGTCTCCCTTGTCTTCCCCTCTTGGTGTGAGTCGCCAAGCACTGAGACAAAAGAAGGTTAATGTAACAACTGCTGCGAGGGGATAATCTAAGAGAAATTCCAGACGTAAGCGATACAATCCAGGCAAAATTTGACACAATACAGCCGCCCACAAACCGACGGATTCGCTAAATAAAATTGTGCCTAAACCATAGACAGAACCAAGTAAAATGGCGCTAAACAGTAGCATTACCAATGTAGCTTGGTCTTGTCCCGTACCGAAAATATTTTGTACGTATGCCGTGGCAATATAGGTAAAAGGCGGTATTTTAGAAGACAGCAGCCACAAATTTTGCCACCAATCCCCATCCCACCATTGAGGATTTTGCAGTGCCCGCCAATAGTTTAAACTACCTGTGAGATAATCTGCTTGATCCCAACTGGGTATAGAATTGTCCAGGGTAAACCAGATGCGATCGCATACCGCACCCAACAGCCAAATGATGGCGAGTATCAGCAGGCTATTAAACCTATTGTGCTTATTTTTAGCAGTCATCGAAAATTTGGATAGAAACTGCTCACAATCAAAGCCCACCTGTGTGGGCTTAGTTTGTGTAGCGATACCCTATAAGAGTATCGCTAAAAATTTGGGATGTTCCCGCCAGAAATCGGTATTCCAACCAAAGTAAAATTTAATTCACAGGGATAACGAAACCAATGTTATCATCAACCACTGCTACTGGTCCTACAGGAACTTTCTCTGGATTTTCTAGACCAAGATTCTTAAACTCAATTTTATCCCTCCACACTTTTCTCAAGAAATCTTTGAGCAATTCAACCGTCAATTGTTCACCTGGGCAACGACGGTATCCGAAGCCAAAGGGTGCATAGCCAGCATAATCACACACAGGATAGGTCTTACCCTCAGTAATGCCGTAGACAGTGCCAAAGGCACTATTGGTTAACTCAGTTATTCTCCCGTCTTTCACTTCCATTGATGTTTTGTGAAAGGGGCATTGGGCAAAACCAATTTCTTTGGCTCTGGCTTCATCGATTTGATCACTGGTGGGGGCATTGATATAACGTTCAGGGTCAAACTCTTTTGGGTTCTGCCAATGACGACGATCTTCGCTAGTTTCCTTATGTGGGGTAGTAATGTACCCATATCTAGGATATAAAGCCTCCAGATTGCCAGTTTCTTCAAGGGTAGAGATGCTTCCAGCGTTGGGTGAAATTGTGCGGAATAACTCCATCACAAACCGATCTAGAGGGGTAAAGGGAGTACCGTCCTGCTGATCAAAATTGCTGCTCATTGTCTTTCTCAAAGACTCTTTAATTTCAGCATCACCATCATCGGTACTTAATTTAGAAATTATTTGGTAAATAGTATTACCCCACTGACTGAGAGCGACAAAATTATGGAAACACTCAAAGACAATATCTTTGCGTCTGAAATCATCTCCTTGTTCACCATTTTTAAGCCAATAGTAAACAAACGTCTTCTGCTGTTCTTCTATTGGTTTCTCAACCAATTCGTCGATTTTTTCATCAATCCAATCTTTTAAAGTCTGGCGCAAATCACGTACTTTGACATAGTTATTGTAAACAATATCTTCTATGGGATTAATATAGGCAAGAACCGTATTGAAACTTTCGCCTATTTCTCTAACTTCTTGAGGGATAGCATCACCTTTAACTCCAAGGTGTAGATTCCAGTACAAGTCAAAATAGGTGTCAAGGTACTGTCGCATTAAAGGTTTGTTTGCATTGCTTGGAGCGAATAGCTGCTCAAAAAAAGCAACGATTTTATCACCATACATAGGGCGATATAAATCTGGAGTCAAAGCCGAATAATAAATTCTTTTTCTACGATTATATTCCCCGCGATTTTCGTAGCCCTGAATAAATACCGAAAGCCCATCTGACTCTAGATTTGGCTTCCAATCATCGTAGAGCATTCCCCAGAAAAAATAAGGTAAGGCATTTTCCTTAGTAAATTTTTCCTCGTCCAGCATGGGAAGAGATAGCTTTTCCCCTTGATATGCGCTGGTCACTAAAGCAGGAAAAATGACGTTTTCGATGTAAGGCAAATCAAAGCCGCTGGTGAGGATTTCACGAAGAAGACGGACTATACGCTTTATATCAGACCCCTTAGAAAATAGTTCTTCTTTTACGTCTTTTACGTCACGTTTTGCTTTTCTAGAGAGGGACGAGAGAAGCTCGTCAACATTAAGAATCGGGAAAAAAGACATAATAAAAATCCTTGGATTTCAATGTTTTCTGTATCGTTTGTGTGTCTTTTGCCATCTGTGGGAATACTATCAGCGAATCGCGAATTTAAGACTAAAGTTGTTGAAAAACTTATCATTATTCCTCCATTAGTGACAGGTTGAACTCCTAAGAAACACTCTTAACAGAGAATAGTGAATAGGGAATAGGGAATAGGGAATAGGGAATAGGGAATAGGGAATAGGGAATAGGGAATAGGGAATAGGGAATAGGGAATAGGGAATAGGGAATAGGGTAAGAGGATGTTTGTCAAGTCTAAAAGCTTACTTACACCAATTTTCATCTATTTGAACCACATCCATCGTAGGGGTTTAGCAATGGGCTTTACCCCTACAGCGTGGTCTATTTACCAGAAAATCGCTGTAAAACCTCTGTGGGTAAACCTCTCTCCCACTAGTCCAGAGGCTTTGAAACCCCCATTCCAGCATTAAAAGATTTTGATGCTTTTGTGGGATGGGCATCTTGCCCGTCCCTTTTATTTGGGCATCTTGCCCATCCCTTTTATTTGGGCATCTTGCCCATCCCTTTTATTTATGAGGCATTTTGACAAAACAATTAACAGCAACTTTTTGCCGTGTAATTACTTAATATTGACAGATTTGTGTGTCGTATTTATGGGTTATTTTTGCTTAACATACTTATAAAGTAGTAAAAACAACTAAGTAAGTAGGCGGAAATAAACACAACTATATTACGAAACGTAAATAAAGAGTGAAACCCCCACCAATGAAATAGACGCGTTAGCGGCTACTTCCTCCAAGCCACGACCTGTCTACCCACAGGGTATGACAAATGACAAATGACGACCCTAAAAGCGTTCGCTTTATTTGTACCCACCTATTTAATACTGTTACCCTATTGTCATCAACTCTTAACAAATAAAATATTGTAATATTAATTGTTTCCCAACAATGTTAAAACAATCTAAAAACTAGCAAAATAATACTTATTACCTCAGCCACACTAGTATTTTGAGATAAATTGAGATTTTTAGACATTTGTTAAGGGTTAGGGATTGCAGTCGATGAAGATATTAGTACTCAGTTGGGAATTTCCACCACGGATGGTGGGGGGAATTTGTCGTCATGTATCAGAACTTTACCCAGAAATAGTCAAGCTAGGACATGAAATCCATCTGATTACACCGGATTTCGGCAATGCACCCATGTATGAGGTGGTAGAAGGAATACATGTGCATCGCGTCCCCGTTGCTACCGGGAATGACTTTGTCCACTGGGTAGTGAACATGAACCAAAGTATGGGGAATCAAGGTGGTAAGCTAATATTGGAAGAGAGAGATTTTGATTTAATTCATGCCCATGATTGGCTAGTAGGAGATGCGGCGATCGCTCTCAAGCATACTTTCAAAATACCGCTAATTGCTACCTTCCACGCCACTGAATACGGACGCAATAATGGTATTAATACTACTATTCAAAGTTATATCAATGGCAAAGAAGAATTGCTGGCTTACAATGCTTGGCGAATTATCGTTTGTAGCAATTATATGCGGGGAGAAGTACAACGAGCACTCCATAGTCCTGGGGACAAAATTGATGTCATTTATAATGGTATTCGTCCAGAAAAGAAACAGCAACACTTGAATTTTCACGCCGGAGATTTTCGCCGCCAATTTGCTTTAGACAGTGAAAAAATCGTTTACTATGTAGGTCGTATGACCCATGAAAAGGGAGTATCGATACTACTTAACGCTGCTCCTAAAATTTTGTCAGAAATGGGAGGTAATGTCAAATTTGTGATTATTGGTGGTGGTAATACCAACCATCTGAAAAAGCAAGCTTGGGATTTGGGAATTTGGCACAAGTGTTATTTTACAGGATTTATTTCTGACGATTACTTAGATAAATTTCAAACTATCGCTGATTGTGCCGTATTCCCTAGTCTTTACGAACCCTTTGGTATTGTAGCCTTAGAAAGCTTTGCCTCTCGTGTACCCGTAGTAGTTTCTGATACTGGTGGCTTTCCGGAAGTTGTACAACATAGCAAGACCGGGATAGTTACTTACACCAACAATCCTGATTCCTTAGCTTGGGGAATTTTGCAAGTACTGAAAAATCCCGGATATCGCCAATGGTTAACAGATAATGCTTATGAAGATTTACCAAGACGCTTTTGTTGGTCAAAATTAGCCAAACAGACGGAAGATGTTTATAAGCGCGTCCTCCAAGAGAGACAGCAAGTGACTTGGTGATGAGTATTTTTTGTTAAAATTAGCACCTTTAATTAGGAAAATTCCCATACTGACTCAGAAGATTTATAGCCAAATTAGGACGGGCAGGGATGCCCGTGCCACTCTTAATTAAACACTTCCTTCCTCTTACCCTGTTAAGAGTGTTTGCCCGGAGTGAAGTCCCTGACTTTTAATTGGCAATTTTAAATTGAACAAAACTGAATTAGAGATTTATTTTGCTTCTTCCTAGGGAAAGCTAAATAAATCTCTCCACTGGCAAATAGCATAAAACAAATCCTTTTATCCTTTGATCTAAAATCCGTTAGGTCATATCTTGCACCATTCGAGGGTAAGCATGGAGAAACCGGGTTTATGAACGAAAAATTAGGATTTTGACAGGTCAATATTCCCAATAAACCCGGTTTCTGACCCATGTGCAAGATGTGTGTTAGCAAGGGTGGATGGGCAATACCCATCATACTAATTCTGGTTATTTATGTGTTTAATAAATGCATAAATGATTTGCAAAACGCTAATAAATCCAATGTAAATTAAATCAACCGCAATCAAATAAATATTTTTTATCTAACAACATTTTTGAAGGGAATTGCCAAGATGCTAAAAGAGAAGTTTTTATTAATGGGCTTATTGATTATTATTATCATCAGCTTCAACAGTTGTTCTTCCTGGGGAACTGGATTATCAAGAAATATATCCCACTGGTCTAACCGCGATGCCCAAATAACTTGTTATTCTGGAGGAAAAATCATTTTTCAAGGAAAATCTGATGGTAAAGTGTTTTCCAAGACAAATTCAGATAGATATGTGTTTTTTGATCAAGGTAATAAGGGTAATTTAACACAAGTTTCTGGGGATTGTGTGATTCAATATGATTGACAGCCTCCGGAATTCAATTGGGAGACTGTCAACATTCAACTTCTGTTATGGGAGTAGAAACTATGGGTTATTCTCAGGTGAGTTCCATTTCTGGTATTTCACCGTTGATATAGACAGCAAAGCTGCTACCCTAGTTGCATGAGTGCAAAATTTGTATAAACAGGAATTATTACCGATTTACCAGAGTTTTTTCCTTGTAAGGAGTTGCAGTCATTGTTTCCCGATAGTGGGAGTCAAACCAGCAACGCGGTAAGGCTTCACCTGAAGGAAATGCCAATTCCATCTTCTGATAGGAAGCGGGATCTTGCATTTCTTGACCTAGATGATCTACTCCCGTCACTTCTTTGATACAAGGGTTAAAGAGTTTATCTAAGGTCAAAATCTCGATGATATCTCCTGTGGGTTTATGCATCAAGAACATAGCAGTCCTCCTATTTGACATACCTCCTCGTCCTAAAGGAGTGAGGATTCCTTGACGCTTCCTTGGGTTGTGCTATCTGTGATAGTCTTACCATCCCTCCACGTCCGTTTAGAGTCTCCCAATGCCCTATGGCGACTGTGTGCTGATTGTACCACAATTCTTGGAAAAGTCGCCCTTCTAGGGCGAGGAACCTGAACCCATTAATTTTGGTCAAGTGACTCTATAATTAAATCCTATAACGAAGGTAATCGAGAAACTGAAAATTGTCATACTTCGCAAACTTCCGACATTTTCACTACTCCCTTCCCGCTAGAAACGAATACCAATTTGTAGCGGTTTTCAGTTGGGTGCAATACAGACTCCTAGTAGTCCACCACACCAACTTTGCGGGGTAAAGGCAGAGAGGGGGGAGAGGGGGGAGAAAAAACTTTGTTCTTTCCTTATTAACCCCGCATAGTTTACTTGGTGAAGTA
>JAAUYI010018923.1_pt1 | contig 13312 bp, 10 predicted proteins | sample 7278041 | NCBI WGS metagenome assembly JAAUYI01 (sample SAMN14350216, study PRJNA611818) | marine sediment metagenome | isolation source: surface marine sediment (0.6m) | place: French Polynesia: Moorea | collected 2018-08
GCTTTTCCCCAAGATTGGGCAACCATGCAAAACAATTTGGGGATTGCTTACAGAAACAGAATAGTGGGAGAAAAAGCTGATAATCTGGAGCTGGCGATTGCTGCTTATAATCTAGCTTTAACTGTATATACCCCCGAGGCTTTTCCCCAAGAATGGGCAAGGACGCAAAATAATTTGGGGACTGCTTACCTTTACAGAATAGTGGGAGAAAAGGCAGATAATCTGGAGCTGGCGATTGCTGCTTATAATCTAGCTTTAACTGTCAGAACCCCCGAGGCTTTTCCCCAAAATTGGGCAATGACGCAAAATAATTTGGGGAATGCTTACCTTTACAGAATAGTGGGAGAAAAGGCAGATAATCTGGAGTTAGCCATCGCTGCTTATAATCAAGCTTTAACTATATATACCCCCGAGGCTTTTCCCCAAGATTGGGCACAGACGCAAAATAATTTGGGGAATGCTTACAGTGACAGAATAGTGGGAGAAAAAGCTGATAATCTGGAGCTGGCAATCGCTGCTTATAATCTAGCTTTAACTGTATATACCCCCGAGGCTTTTCCCCAAAACCATGCCAATACAGCATTTAATCTTGGTTTAGCTTATCAAGAACAGCAAGATTTTCTCTCTGCTTACACCACCTTCGCTGATGCTATTACCACTGTGGAAACAATACGCGAGGAAATGGTTTCTGGGGAAGAGATAAAACGCAAACAGTCAGAGGAATGGAATCAGCTTTATGTAAGAATGGTGGAAGTTTGTCTATCCCTAGAGAGAGAAACTGAGGCGATAGAATATGTTGAACGCAGCAAAACCCGTAATTTAGTGGAACTTATCCTCGAACGGGACTTTAAAACCATTTTCCCAGCAGATGTGATTACTCAACTAGAAAAACTGCGAGACGAAATCGCTGTTGGACAAAACCAAATTCAGACAGGTAAAGCTGCAAATATCAAAGAATTAGCCCAACATCTGCAACAATTACGACAACAGCGTAATCAATTACAAAATGAATATTTACCTGTTGGTTATGGCTTTAATTTTAATCAATTTCAAGGGAGTTTAGGTGAGCAGACAGCCATTATCGAGTGGTATATTACTGATACAAGCGTTGAGACTTTTATTATCACCCAATCTAGCCTGCAACGGGTACATATTGCTGATCGCAATGACAATTTGGTAGTTTTTGCAAATTGGGTTAATGAATATCTGAGGGCATATTATAGTAACAAAACTGAGTGGAAAGATAACCTCAATTTTCGTTTGAATCATCTTGCTGAAATTTTGCATCTGGAAGAGGTTATCCAGTTAGTACCAAACTCTTGTTCGCGTCTTGTCCTCATTCCCCATCGCTACCTACATTTATTCCCTCTCCATGCACTTCCCTTAGCTGAGGGTGGTTTCTTATACGATAAATTCTCTCAAGGTGTAAGTTATGCACCCAGTTGTCAACTTTTACAACAATTACAAAAGCGAAATCGTCCGAACTTTGAATCTCTATTTGCAATCCAAAACCCCACAGAAGACCTTGATTACGCCGATTTGGAAGTACACAGCATTTTAAATCTTTTCTCTTCCCACTCTTCTCAGGTACTACCCTACAAAGAAGCTACCAAAGACGCACTACTTCAACAAATACCACAATTAAAAGATGCAAATTATCTACATTTTTCTTGTCACGGTTCATTTAATCTAGATTCTCCCCAAGATTCTTGCTTACTACTAGCAGAAAGTGTGGATAAAAATAATAAATTAGATTTAAGTAAATGCCTCACATTAGGTAATTTATTTGAACGAAATTTTCAGCTAGATAATTGTCGTCTTGTCGTCCTCTCCGCTTGCGAAACAGGTTTAGTTGATTTGGAAAATACCAGTGATGAATATATTAGTTTGCCTAGCGGTTTTCTCTATGCAGGTAGTCGCAGTGTAGTGAGTAGTTTGTGGACTGTCAACGAGTCATCCACAGCATTTTTGATGATTAAATTCTCACAAAATCTGCAAGCTGCTATAGCTGATAATAGAGATTTTTCAGTCGCAGTCGAACTTCAAGAAGCACAAACTTGGCTGCGAGATGTCACGAAAGAAGAATTACATACATGGGCAAGTAAGTTACAATCAGCAGAACAACACGCTCAACAGATTAAAAAATACCTGCGATGGTTTAAACCAGAAGAGCAACCATTTAGAAATCCAACATACTGGGCTGCTTTTTGCGCTATCGGCAAGTAATTTCTGAGTTTTACTTTGGCAAATCAGATTATTATCAATCATAGGACTTACGCACTCGTGATGAAAAATAAGGCTTTGCGATTACTTCACTTCGTTCCTAATGACGTAAATACGTAGCTTATGCGTAAGTCCTGAATCAAAATTGAATCATACCATGGACAATTTTATGGACATTGACCCTTTACTTCAAGAACTCCCAACTCTCATAAAAAATCAGCCACAGCTATTTTCTACTGTTGTGCTTTGTGACTTAGAAAAACTGTTAGCTTCCGTAGAAGATGAACCACTAGAAACAGCAGAAGAAAAGTTAATAGACTGGTGCATCGAAAGAGAACTTCGGGATGCACTGAGAAAATTGTCTGAAAAAGACAAAGCAGAAGTAAAAAAGGTCAAACCCTCCGAACCCAACGATTCAAAACGCACTATTAACTTCTTTCAAGAATTGAGTCAGCAGGTAAAAGATAAACTTGAACAACAAAACCAGAGTCAACATAAACAATAATGTAGCGATACTTTTCCAACATCCTCTGAGATTGCTTCCTACCCTGCGGGAACGCTAAGAGCGAACGTCGCAATGACTGTATTTACCTTGTCCGTGCGTAAGTCCTGATTATATTTAATGACCCCAATCTGCTTACCCAAATGTCTAGCAATATTTATGCTCCCAATATTCATTTATTTGCCTTTCATCTAAAAGACAGCAATCAACTAAACTATCAACCAAACTTACTTTGGAACAAGTGCAATTACCTTCTCTCTCAAAAATTCGGTGTCACCAAACCACTGGAAATAGAAGAACATTCAGGATATCGAGTTGACCTACTAAAAGATAAAACCGACGATGATGTATCTCTCCATTTTGACAGTAAAGTTTACCAAAATGGAACACCATTACCCATCGCTGGATTAGCCACTCCCCTCCGCATTCATGACAGCTATGTCCTGACTTTAAACCTACGTCGTCCCGAATTTGACGAAAACGAAAAAAAGACCAACCCTGTAGAATTAAACTTCTTAGAACTTCTCAACCCTTCTGGGTGTTTAATGCCTAATGAAATGGGCGCTTCCCTCGGTCAAACTATACTTTTAACAGTTTGGTACACACCAGAAAAACAATGGTTACCTTGGAAATCTCCCCAAAATCGCCAACAATTAAGGGAATTAGCAAACGATTGTATCAGAGAATTTATCCCCAATAATTACCCCTTCCCAGACTTTAACCAAGAAGGTCAACTATTTGGTAGTCCCATATTTGAATACGGCATTCCTACCCAAGAAAAAGATTACTGTCATATCTTAGTTTGGGTATATTGCGAATCAGAAACTAGCGAAAAATTTGTTAATTACTATAATAACTTTGTTAATTTATTTCATTTTTTAAATAAAACAATCGCCGCCTATCATCGCAGCCGTAAAGTTTATCAGGTGACTCGACAAGATTATCAAGACATAAAAACATATCTTGATGATATTTTCAAAAAATTACCTGTCGATAAAACTCTTAATAAAGCAGAATTAAAAGAATTCAAACATTATTTAAAAGACATACCCCAAAAATATTTATCATACTCCCAATTAATTCGCGAATTAGAGCAATATCGCCTCACAATAGAAATTAACGCTCAAAACTACAGACGAGAAATTCGAGATATTCAAAGTCAACTACCATCTGAAGACATCAGCTTTCTACGTAAATTTTCTGATGAAGAATGTCATCTTTTTATAGAACAAATTCAAGCAGATTTAGGCTATTTTCAAGATGGTGCTGCTTTACTAGAAAAAGCAATGACAGCCATACAGGGACGAGTAGAAATCGAACAAGCAGAAAGCGATCGCACTACCCAAGAAATTCTCCGCCAAAAAGAGAAAAAAGACAAGATACTTAATGATAAATTACAAACAGCGATCGCAATTTTGGGTTTTGGTTTAGGTGCTGCACAAATAGGTACTGGTACTGCTGCTTACATCATTCCTCAGCAACAACCACCAACACCAATACAGCCACCCTTTACCACCTCTCAACCCCACCCCTTTGTAATGTCGGTAATGTTAAGCTTGCTGTTCGGCATGGCAGGAGCATTGGTTGGTTGGGGTTTGAGTTATTTTTTGCAGAGGCGCTCCTGAATTGGAAGTAATAAGTAATAAGTATCTTGGCTCTCCCACACATTTTTTCGTTCACTCGAATTTATACGAATTGGAAAAAAATAATGGGACACATGATTGATTCGTAGGGGCGGGGTTTCCCCGCCCTTACAATTGGATGTGTTTAACTCGTTTCTAGGCTCTGCCTGGAAACGCACATGGGGAGGCTCTGCCTCCTATTAAGTCTGGAGGCAGAGCCTCCCTAAAATGCATTACAAGGTAGAACCTTGTAACGAGAGTAACAAGAAATAAATTATCCGGTAGGCGAAAACCTTCACTGTTGCCTGTTAAGAGTTCCCTCTCCCGGAGGGAGTTGATACCAATTACTATTTGACCACAAACCTGATTTTATCCTATTAACCACAGTACACAAGAAGTAACTATTTTTTTAATACCTGATTTTTCCCTATAGAAACTTTGATGATAGAAACAGACAATGAAGTAGTGTTATACCATTTCTTTTAATCAAGGCTACAAATTTTCGTGTTAGTACTAGTGATGTATATATCTAATACATCTGTAGTCAAATGTGAGGGGAATGGTACTAGTTAAAGGAGGATTAATCGATGAAATTTTCCACTCAGTCTATTCCTTTTTTCCTAACTACTATCTTAGTTGTTTCTGCCTCCACAGCTTATGCTGAAAATCCAATTACTCAAAAGACCAATGGGTATATAGCCCAGGTAAGTCCTAGTCGGCGTATTAGAATTAATGGTAGGCCTAAATCACCATATCCAAAAAGACTTTGCAGTTTTCCTTATTTTTGCTTGCCATACCCTTCTCAAGAACCTAATACTGTATGCAAGCTGTATGCTTCCCAAGGACCAAATGGACCTCTCTATTTCTATCGTTGCCGGAGGGTAGTGCGATTGAGGAGATAGGCGATTAACTCGTTTCTAGGCTCTGCCTAGAAACGCACATGGGGAGGCTCTGCCTCCCCTTAAGTCAGGAGGCAGAGCCTCCCTAAATGCATTACAAGGTAGAACCTTGTAACGAGAGTAAAAATGCTCCCTCTATAATACGCCTAATAGTTGTTTTTCTTTCTTTTCAATTGGTGCGGATAATGCTTCTGATAATGGGGCACAACCAAGCCTTTCTTCCAGGATATTCATCACTTCCCGTCCAAAATCATTGGGATTTTGTTGCCAAGCTTGCAAACAAACTTCCCCAAAGAAGGAACCGAGGGGTTCAGGATTCCAGAGTAATTTTTTCGCTGTCCAAGGCATTAAACTCATGGGATTATACCCTGGTTGAAGAATACCTTCTTTAAAGGCATATTCTTCTAGGTGAGTGTGGGGTTGCAATCCAATAAAGAAGATAGCTGGTTCAACTTTATCTGCACCAAAAATCTTTTCTAATTCTCGGTGATAAGCAATGGTTTGACGAATAGTTTCTGGACGTTCGTCAATTACATTGAAGGAGTAGTTGACGGAAACCAAATCGTTAAATCCAGCCGCTTTCAAGTCCCGACAATTCTGTAACACCGTTTTCAGGTTGTACCCCATCCGCATTTTCCGCACCAGTTCTTGGGAACCACTGGTAATGCCAATTTCAAAGTAGTTCATCCCGGTTTTTACCATTAATTCACACAACTTTGGGGTCAAGTTGTCTGCCCTAATGTATGCTGCCCAGTGAATATCTGTCATGCCAGAATCGACAATTTTTTGCAACAGTTCCACCACGTCGTCGATGAACTTTTTGGCGGGGATAAATTGGGCATCGGTAAACCAGAAATTACGGATACCACGGTCATATAATTGACGCATCTCGGCTACTATTTCGTCGCCGGGATTAATACGTACTTGTTTACCTTCAACTACGGTGTAAACACAGTAGCAGCAGTTGTGAGGACAACCACGCTTGGTTTGCACACCAATATAAAAGTCTTCGTCTTCCAGGTAATAATTAAACTCTGGCCAAATGCTTTCTATGTATTGGTAGTTACAAGCTGTTTTTTCCAGGGGAGTGGGTTGTTCGTGAATTAGACGCTGACGGGGTTGGATTTCGCCAACTACATAACACCTTTCATCTCGAAACTCACTTCCACTTAAAAGTTTTGTCAGCAGGGTTTCCCCTTCACCCACGGAGACAATAGTTCCCTGGGGTAAGCTTTTGCCCAACTGCTCGTAAAACACGCTCACCGCACCACCACCAACGATTGCACGGGCATGATTCTGATATCTTTGGGCGCGTTTTAACCCCCGTTTGATTAATCCCAAGTTCCGCCACAATTCTACGTAGTAAGCAATGAAGATTCGCAAACCTCCCAAGGCTCCACGTAACTTAATTAAAGGATTTTTGGCGTAGTAAAATTCAAAGGCATTTTGTAGTGGATTTCCACCACGTCCCCCTACAGGAGCATAAATTTGAATATCCCGCCATGAAAAAACTAGTAATGTGGGTTGAAACTCATCAATACATTTGTCTAAAGCAGCAAAGTAATCCAAGGGAGGTACTGTCCCCAAATCAAAAATTCGCTGCTCTATCTGGGGAAATAATTTGTGGACATGATCACTAAGATAGACCACTCCAATGGGAAAGATGGGGTTACATGGAAGGCGAACGTAAAGAATCCGGTTCTCGTTCATTGTGATATGGCTATTCGATTATGCTGACTTTGAGAGCAGAAATTACATACAATCCCCGAATTTTTTCAGTTTGAGGCTATAAACACATAGATGCTGGAGACAGCTATCGATAAAACCCCGTGGGTTATTTAGGGATTACTTTTATTAAAGTATTATCTATATATCTTTACAATAACATTGAGCTTATTAAATAGGGGAACATTCGATTCTCTTATCTTTACCATGCAGGGATCGCTAAGGGACTTGCAAATAAAAAAATATCCCATTGCAGGTGGCAGAGGGCAGGGGGCAGGGTGCAGGGTGCAGGGGGATCATTTATTCTCTGGAGTTCTCTAAAAGTTGGGAATCAAATCATTCCCCTGTCCCCAAGCAACTCCTTTGGATGCTCTGAAGCAGATTTTTTAAATATCTGAAATAAAAAATATTAAAACTTAACCTTCTATTGTAAAATTACACAAACAGCATAAAATCTTAATTTTTTTCATAATCGCCCCCTATCTATAGACATAAATTCTCTAAAGAAAATGTCACTTGGTAGTCGGGGTTACAGTCATCGGGGATCACTCGGTGTTAGCGTGGCTGATGTAACATAGAATTGTGGCGTACAGCTCATCAGCAGTTATGGCTCAAATATTAGATCCCCTACCCTCCGAGCAATCGGCAAAAATCCTCTGCTGCTACGTAAATGCCACGAGCAAAATACAGGTGGCTCGCATCTCAAATATTCCTAACTGGTACTTTGAAAGGGTTGTTTTCCCTGGACAACGACTGGTATTTGAATCTCCAACAGTAGCTCTACTAGAGATTCATACAGGCATGATGGCAAGTGCAATTTTGTCGGATACTATTCCTTGCGATCGCCTGGAAATAAAGGAAGATAATTATGAGTTACCATCCAGCTCGGCAGTAGACTCGGATACAATCAACAATCGACAAATAATGTCATCTGTTAAGACAACAAATTTAGATGCTGCAAAACCCTTATCATTTGTTGGTTTAGTATCTATTGATTAAAAAAATAAATTTGCTCTATTTTGGGGTTGTTTATCTTAGCAACCCTTTTTTCATTAGCAATTTTAAAGAATCATAAATAGTTTGATTAAAATCGCCTGTTCTATGGTATTGGATAGGTGATTTTTATTTTATGGGCGGGGTATTAGCAATAGCGATCGCATAGTGGGAAGATAGGTAAGATGTAAACAAACAACATCTGCTATGAACCTACCTTCTTTTCTCTGGCTGTGGAAAATAGCAGCTTGGTCTATGGGTTTGTCATTGGTAGCTTATGTCATATTGGCATTTAGTGGTATTTGGATGTTACGCACCAAAACCAGAGATGGAAATAATGCAGCTTTTTTAGACTGGATGTGGAGGATTGGGAATTACAGAAATTTGGGTAATTTCCACTATTTCATGGGCTGGTGTATGGTCAGTTTAGTGCTGTTGTTGTTACTGATTGGCATTATTGGCACTTTAGGTCACTTTGGCTCATTAGGGCAGTCTTCCCATTTATTTGCTGGATTGACAGTGGTGGTGTTGGTTTTAGTTTCTGGGGGAAGTGCCCTGCTCATCCGCAGTGGATATGAGTGGGCTAGGCGGATTCATGTTGCTACGAACATAGTCCTATTTTTTGCTTTTGCTTGGGTTTCTCTAACGGGGTGGAGCGTGGTACAGAAGTATTTACCTTAAGAAATTTCCAGAATTGAAATTATCATGGGAGGTGACAATTCATCACCAACGTAGAATGTTTGTCCTATGGCACATCCATTGTAGGGGCGCTGCGGCTTGCGCCCTTGCCATTGGTAAAATGATTTTCAAGAATCACTGTAATATAGCACTACGCCTCCGCAGTTAGGACATTTCTAAATCCTGAAACCCTTTGAAAATCTGCTGTTCCCTGTTAAGAGTTCCCTATTCCCTAGCGCGTAGCGCTGTACCTTTTGTCCTCCGTGGATGGCAACAGCATTTTGGCCTGGAGCTTGGATATTGGCAAATCCTTGGGTATCAACAGTGACTTTATTACCTGTACAATCCCGACCATTCTTAGTTAGTTCACCCGTCACCACATTACAGTAAGTTCCTGCGGGTAAGCCGGTTTGAAACCGACGACTGAGAGAATTATTTTCCCGATTAATGACGACAAAACCCTTATTTCCACGTCCAAAGGCGATTTGGTTTTTACCATTACTCCACCAATTAGAGACAACAAAGTCATTATTAGTGTAATTACGGAAGCCTACCATATTAGCGATCGCCTTAATTCGATGTTCGCATACCCAGTTTTGCTGACAACCAATATTTTTCCCTTTGGGATTATAAATGCTGTTAGTTCGTCCCTGGGTATTTGATGGTGGTCCTTGGGAGTCAGTTTGAAATTGGTAGCTAGACATCACTTTGGGGTAGCCGTAGGGGAAAGCTAACATAAAAATATTAGCTAGAACATACAGCTGACCATCTTTAAAAGTTAACACTTTGCCACCTGTGCCATGACCCCGTTGATTATCATGGTTATCCAGAAATATTATGGCCTTATTGCTAGGTATCATCGTCTTTTCGGTAGCAAATCTCTGTAAATCTGCCAATTTACCGTTACGAAATATGGGAGCGATACCCAGACTATATTTAAACTCAGTCACGTTACCGGTGGGAAAATATTCTCCTGGTTGTATCGGTTCCCCTGGATTAGCAATTACTTCTTGATAAATATAAGGCTTGCCCCGTAATTTACTGAATACCGCCCCTAAATCCGTTTTCGACATATGTTTAGCGGCATCAATGCGAAAACCGGCTACCCCAATACTAATTAAATCATTGAGATAGGTGGCAATGCGCGATCGCACTTTTTGGGCACCCGTATCTAAATCACTTAAATTTAACAATTCACAATTTTGAACTTCGTAACGATCATTCCAGTTTTGAATATCATCATTCCCATTGCGATCGCAATGATGAAAGTCTTGATAATTATAATCTGGAAACTGATAGCGACGGAAGAGAGAACCCCCACTACCAATTTCTTGTTTTCCTGGTTCCAAAACCCCAGTCATGTGGTTAATGACTGCATCGACATAAATATCCACCCCAACTTTTTTACATCGCCGTACCATATCCACAAATTCTCTTCTGGTACCTCCGCGACTTTCTAATTTGTAACTCACAGGCTGGTAACGTTGATACCAAGGAAAATTTTTAACTAGACGATGTTCCTGGGGGGGAGAAATTTGCACTGCGGAATAGCCTTTAGGACCGAGAAAATTTTCGCATTCTTGGGCAATATCAGTCCATTTCCACTCAAACAGATGCACGAAAACGGTACGGGGTAAGTTTGGTTTTTTCTTGGGTGCTAAAAGCCTTTGTTGGGGAGAAGCCTGGGTAATCACAGACCCTAATGCTGTGGGGGAATCAAAAAAATTACTGCCAATGAGAGTAATCAAAAATGTAGATACTAAACCCTGAAAACACTTACTCAACATAAACTCTAGTAATTAATCACATAGGGGAAATTAGATGAACATCCTGATATAACAGGCATTCATCTCGATTGAACGTGAAAAGAATTAGTATAAAAGTTTATATCACAACTAGGAAAATCACCAATAGATAACTCTCATTGCTAGTAGTGCATCTCATTGAGATCCCCGACTTCTATCCTAGGAATTGCTACAATGTGCCGATAGGGGGTCTGTTCCCTAGCCCTCAAAACTAGTGGGGCAAAGCATTAGTCATTGATGCGTTGTAGTGGCAAAATTATCGCAAAAGTGAGATAAAACCTTTTACTCAGGTTACTATCTTCTCAAGAAAGCAACTGAACCCATGAGCACCAATAGCAACTCCAACCCTACCCTTTCCCCAGGAAATCTGCGTAAAGTCCATCACATTGCCTTGAACGTGAAAGATATGCAGGCTTCCCGCCATTTTTACGGAACTATCTTAGGTTTGCACGAATTGACAGGTAAGCAGGTGCCAGAAACCCTGGTCAATTTAGTAAAAGAGGGTAAAGTTGCTAATTTTGTCACTCCTGATGGTACTATTCTGGATTTATTTTGGTCACCAGAATTAACACCACCACATCCAGATCCAGCAAAGACTTTTACTGGAGCATATCACCTTGCCTTTGACATCGAGCCACAGTTATTTGAGAGTGCGGTAGAAGTGCTAAAAAATAACCAAATTGCGATCGCTCATGGTCCTGTTTCTCGTCCTACTGGTAGGGGAATATACTTCTACGATCCCGATGGGTTTATGGTGGAGATTCGCTGCGATCCTGTTTCAGAAGAATGAGGAGTAGGGGTAACCCTTGTGGTTATCCTCGCTGCCAGCTGTTAGCATACTTGCTTCACTCATCACCCCATCACCTCATCACCTCACCCCTTCCCTCTTCGCGACACAAAGAAAGCGATCACCCCCACAGTCGAAAGAGCGATCGCAAATAAAGGTAAGATAAAATTATTACTCTCATTTTTCTCAGTATTCACCGCCGGTTGAGTTGGTTGATTGTCATTACTTTTGTTATTACTTCCAACTGCCACAGTCACATTAAACTTTAAGGTAAAAGGTCGAAAAGCTTGTCCTGCCTTTGGGTTGCCACTCAGTTGTAGCTGATAAGCCCCTGGACGGGGAAAATTTATCACAGCACCGGGAATACCTTGATAACGTTCTGCGGCGATCGCTGTTAAAGTGGGTTGTAAAAGTGGTGTTTCTCCGGGTACATGAGGCTCCGCATAAACCACTAATTGACAATTACATTCTGCTAGGGGGATAACCTTACCACCTTTACGGGTGAGAGCAAACCAAGCTTGGGATGGCTCTCCGGCGCGGGGAGTATCATTGGGTTCAATGTGTAGAGTTGCACCCACATCACCCTCAACCTTCACCTTATGGGCAAATGCTGGCTCAACTCCTGTTGTCAACACCAACATCATCAAACTGAATAACCCATAAGCATATCTACTTTGACTTGCTGGGAGGAACATAAAATTTCTCTAGGGATAACAATGACCAAAAAAAGCGATTTCTGAGGAGAAATACGGCAACAGTCGCAATTAATAAAAATCCGACAGCAAGTCTATTGTCCCAGGTTAATTGGGAAGAGCCAAAATAATGGGAACCAATCATGAGGGCGTGGATAACGCTGAAAATCATTGCTGGTAAGCTGAGTAGGTGTATTTGTCGCCAACGTTTCCCCAATCGCCTTTGTAAGGAATCAAAACTAGTCACAGCCGCAGGAGCCATCAAAACTAGTCCGCAAACACCCGCAGCCATACCCCATTGAAATAATGGTGTGAGGAACCAAAAAGCGGCAAAATTCCATTGTAGAGAATGTTCTATCATATGGAACATATGTAGCCCAGAGAGGACAAAAGCACCCACCCCCAAAGCGCGACGGTATCGTAGTGGAGATGGCCAGAAACCACTGACAGGACGAGCAATTAAGGCTAAAAACAGCAAAAATAAAGCCCCATGTCCTGTGTAATCTACCATCACATCACCAGTCCGCACCAGGGTGAGGATACCAATGGTAAGAGTTACCCAACCACCCAATCTAAATAGCTGGCTGCGTTTATCTTGGCTGAGTAAAGATGTAGATACCCCAATACCCAGCATTGTGGGTAAGGTTCCCGCCCCAAAAGCCAGCATGGTTAATCCACCCATCCACAGATTACCAGTTTCCGCAGCTTTGATTTGGGCAGCATATAAGAAACCACAAGGCATCAAACCCCAAGTCATCCCCAATAGTACTGGTGTCCACCATTGCTTACCCAAAGATAATTTCATCATGCCTGTTTGTAAGCGGTTGTGGAGATTAGTTTGCCACAGGGGATGTAAAAAAGGGATTCGGGGTAAAAATTCTGGTTTAATTTGTCCCAAACCAAACCAAATCAACAGGATACCAGTAATAATCGCCATCCATTGGCGTAATTCACTACCAACCCCTGCCATTTGTCCACTAGCCAACAGCACTGAACCTATCGCTCCAATCCCAGACCCTACAAGGGTATAACTGAGGATTCTGCCTAAATTCAGTAGGGTATGAAATTTTAATTGTTGTTGCCAGGAGGGTGTTTGTTGTTGATGGGACAGGGAAAAAGCCACTGTCAACGGGCCACACATACCCGCACAATGTCCGAAGCTTCCCAGGAAACCTAAAATAGCAATTAACCAAAAATCTAGCATTTAATCACTAGCATTTAATCAATAGTTGTTGCTTGCGAATATCCTACCAAGAAAAACGTTGAGAGCCTCCAGGCTTTAGCCGGAGGATGAAAACGAGCAGAGAGGATTTATCCTCTCGTATCCTATAGGTCAAGTAGGATATGCTAGACTGTAATCATGGTAAATCTAACACTGACGCTGAA
>JAAUYI010080585.1_pt1 | contig 13311 bp, 10 predicted proteins | sample 7278041 | NCBI WGS metagenome assembly JAAUYI01 (sample SAMN14350216, study PRJNA611818) | marine sediment metagenome | isolation source: surface marine sediment (0.6m) | place: French Polynesia: Moorea | collected 2018-08
CGGTGCTGGCGTTCGTCGCCCTCGGGCTCGTCGCCTTCATGGGCTGCGCGGCCCTCGCCGTCGACCTCGGCAACGTCTGGGCCCATCGACGCGCCGTCACGACGGCATCCGACGCCGCAGCGCTCGCAGCGGCCCAGGACTACGCCCTCGGCGACAACGGGTGCGGCTCGACCGCCTCGTCGTACGTGGCCCGCAACCTCGACGGCGCCTCGCTGACGGGATGCACGCACCAGACCACCTCCCCCGGCGCCGGCCGGGTCGACGTCGGCGCGACGGTGCGGCTCGACCACTGGTTCGCGCCGGTGATCGGCATCAGCTCGTCGGACGTGTCCTCCTCGACGACGGCCTTCTACGGCAGCGCCCTCGCCGCCGACGCGGTGCGACCGGTCGCGCTGTGCGCAGCCAGCCCCGCCTACCAGAGCTGGGGTGGCACGGTGCCGTCGCCGGAGATCTTCATCCCCTTCGAGCTCCCGGACCCGACGGCCTGCGGCGGGGAGACGGCAGGTGCGTGGGCGATCGTCGGGGTGCCGTGCGGCGCCGGCGGCGGCGCCGCCGTCGAGGGCTTCGGCGAGCGGGTCGAGCCGCCGCAGGCGACCTGCGTCGAGGACGACACCGTCACCGGCGTCGCCAACGCCATCGCGGCCATCAGGGCGACCGGCGAGCCCGTGGTGATCCCGGTCGTCGAGCCCGTCGGCGAGGTGCCGAAGATCGTGGCCCTCGCCGGCGTGGAGTTCACCGGTCCGATGGTCACGAGCGGGTCCCCGGCCGAGATCGGCGTGACGGTGCGCTTCACCCCGACGATCACGACCGGGGAGTGCTGCAGCACGACCGTCGGACGCGGCGTCCTGGTCGTGGGCATCTGCCGGACCGACGGCACCGGGACGGCCTGTCCCTGACCGCGCGGCGCCGCGGCGCCACGCAGACGACATCACGAACGAACCACCGGGTGAACAGGAAGGGAGCGGGAGCGAATGGCACGCAAGCGGGCGGCAGCGGGGGCACTCGCCCTCGTCTTGGCGACGATCGGCACGATCGTGCTCGTGGCCTACGTGCGCGGCGCCGAGGAGCGGGCGCTCGACGGCGAGGACCTCGTCGAGGTGCTCGTCGTCGACCAGGCCGTCACCGAGGGCACCTCGGCGGCGGAGGTCGCGGGGATGACCCGAGTCGAGGTCGTCCCGCGCAAGATCCGGGCCGACGGCGCCCTGGCCGACCTCACGGCCGTCGACGGGCTCGTGACGAGCACGGCCCTGCTGCCCGGCGAGCAGCTCGTCAGCCAACGGTTCGTCACGCCCGACGCGTTCACCCGGGACGGCGTCCCTGCTCCGGCCGGCCTGATGCAGACCACGATCTCGCTGTCACCGGAGCGGGCGCTCGGCGGGGCGATCGCCCCCGGCGACACGGTGGCCGTCGTGGCGTCGTTCGACCCGTTCGACATCGAGGTCTCCCCCGGGCTGCCCGGTGAGGACGGCGTGGGCGACGAGTCCGGCGCCGAACCGCCCCAGCTCGCCATCGTCGACGGGCAGGTCGTCATCGACCAGCAGCAGACCCCGAACACCTCGCACTTCCTCCTGCACGACGTCCTCGTGACGAACGTGCAGCTCGAGGAGCTGCCGACGGTCGCAGGAGACGACGACACCGCTCCGACACGGGCCGTCGCACCGACCGGGAACCTGCTCGTGACCCTCGCGCTCGACGCCCCGTCCGTCGAACGGCTCGTCTTCACCGCCGAGTTCGGCCACATCTGGCTGACGATCGACTCCCCGGACGCCACGGACGCCGACTCGCGCATCCAGAACCGAGGACGCATCTACACGCCGACCAACGGAGGACCCACGGGATGATCATCATCCTCGCCACGGACGACGACGACTTCGGAGCGCGGCTCGAGCGCGCCACCGAGGGGATCGCCACGAGCGTGACCCGCGTCGGTGTCGACGAGGCCGCGCTCACCGAGCGCGTGCGCACCGCCGGCTCGTCGGCCGTGGTGGCGCTGGGTCCGGGACTCTCGCCCTCCGAGCAGCTCGCACGCGCCCATCGGCTCGACGGGTCGGGGCACGGCGCGCAGATGGTGGTCATCGCCGAGCGGACCCCGGAGATGTTGCAGGAGGCCCTGCGCGCCGGGGTGCGCGACGTCGTCGAGCCGACGGCGCCGTCGTCGGAGCTGCGGGAGGTCTTCGGCCGTCTCGAGGGGCTCGTGCGTCGCCACACCGGCCCGGCCCACCACGCACCGATCCTCGACCAGCGGACGGTCGTCGTCACCGCCGCGAAGGGGGGCTCGGGCAAGTCGATGTTCTCGACCAACCTCGCCCTGGCCCTGGCGGACGCGGCGCCGGGCGAGGTCGTGCTGGTCGACCTCGATCTGCAGTTCGGCGACACCGAGCACCTGATGCGACTCGAACCGCAGGCCACGATGGCGGACGCCACCCGGATGGGCACCAGGCTCGACATGACGAGCATCGCGGCGTTCCTCACGCCGTACCGCGACCTGTTCGTCCTCGCCGCGCCGTCGTCTCCGGCGTCGGCCGACGACGTCACCCCGGACGCCGTCGGGCGGGTCCTCGACCTCGTCGCGCAGCGCTTCCGGTACGTCGTGATCGACACGGCGTCGGGCATCAACGAGTTCGCCCTCTCGGCCCTCGATCGCGCCAGCGACATCGTGTTGCTCGCCGCCACCGACATCGCCGCCGTCCGTGCGACCCAGAAGACGGTCGAAGCCCTGTCGATGCTCTCGATGGAAGACCGCCGCTGGCACTTCGTGCTCAACCGTGCGAACGCCCGGGTCGGCATCACCCAGGCGGAGATCGAGGCGGCCATCGGGCTGCAGGCCGAGGCGGCCATCCCGAGCACCAAGGCCGTGCCGGTCTCGTTCAACGACGGGACGCCGTTGTACGCCTCGGATCCCCGCAACCCCGTCTCGAAGGCCGTGGCGTCCTTCGCCACGACGCTCCTTCCGGCGGTCGGCGGCCGCCGCCGACGTCGATGGGCGCTCGTCCGATGATCGAGGTGGGTCATGCGCCTCGGTGACCGCATCCGCGACGCCGCCGCGCCCTCGGCGGACGAGATGCCGCAGACGGGCGCGCTCGGACTCGCGCGCGTCGCGCCGACGACGGTGACGGTCACCGATTCCGCCGATCCGTTCCGCCAGCTCAAGGCCCGGGCCCAGGAGGGGCTCTTCGCCCGGCTCGGCAGCCGCCTCTACGACGTCTCGCTCGATCAGGGACAGCTGGCCTCGCTCGTCGCGCAGGAGCTGATGATCGTCCTCGAGGCGGAGCAGACCGCGCTCACCGGCGACGAGCGCCAGCGACTGGTCCGCGACATCACCGACGACGTCCTCGGCCTCGGGCCGCTCCAACCGTTCCTCGACGATCCGTCCGTGACCGAGGTGATGGTGAACGGCTCCGCGTCGATCTACGTCGAGCGGCGCGGGATGGTCGAGCTGACCGACGCCCGCTTCCTCGACGACGGCCACGTGCGCCAGGTGATCGAGCGGATCGTCGCCCAGGTCGGCCGACGGGTGGACGAGTCGTCGCCGATGGTCGACGCCCGGTTGCCCGACGGTTCCCGCGTCAACGCCATCGTGCCGCCCCTCGCCGTCGACGGGCCGATGCTCACCATCCGCAAGTTCGCCGAGACGGCGCTGACGATCGGCGACCTCCTCCAGCTGGGGTCGATCTCGCCGGAGGCCGCCGAGCTCCTCGACCTGTGCGTGCTCGGTCGGATGAGCGTGCTCATCTCGGGCGGCACCGGAACCGGCAAGACGACGCTCCTCAACGTCTTGTCGTCGTTCATCCCCGACCACGAGCGGATCGTCACGATCGAGGACGCCGTCGAGCTCCGCCTCCACCAGGAGCACGTGATCCGCCTGGAGAGCCGGCCGCCGAACATCGAGGGGCGGGGCGAGATCACGATCCGCGACCTCGTCCGCAACGCGCTGCGCATGCGCCCGGATCGCATCGTCGTCGGTGAGGTCCGCGGCGGCGAGGCGCTCGACATGTTGCAGGCGATGAACACCGGCCACGAGGGCTCGCTGTCGACGTTGCACGCCAACTCGCCCCGCGACGCGCTCTCCCGGCTGGAGACGATGGTCCTGATGGCGGGGATCGACCTGCCGGTGCGGGCGATCCGCGAGCAGATCGCGTCCGCCATCGACGTGATCGTCCAGGTGTCGCGGCTGCGTGACGGCACGCGCCGGATCGTGAGCATGGCCGAGGTGGACGGGCTCGAGGGCGACGTCGTCACGCTGACGCCGCTGTTCGAGTTCGACCGCTCGCCCGGCGTGGACGCGGACGGTCGCGTGCTCGGGCGCCTCCGGCCCACGGGTCGTCGCCCCCGGTTCGCCGACGCGCTCCGCGACAACGGGCTCGACCTCGGGACGGACCTCTTCCCGACCCCACCGACCGACCTGACCGGATCGGCCGCGGCCTCATGACCCTCCGACGACGCGTGCTCGCCGCGGTCCTGGTGCTGCTGCCCGGCTCGGCCGCGCTGGTCGACGTGGCGGGCGCGCAGTCGCTCAACGAGATGGAGATCACCCGCGTCGAGACGTCCGCCGAGGGCGACCGCACCGGCGAGGTGATCCTCACGGTGAAGGCACCCGCCGAGCTCGTCGGGGAGGAGATCCCACCCGACGCCTTCCAGGTCACCGAGGACGGCACCCCCCGGGAGGTCGTCGTCGAGCGGCTGCCGAGCGACGATCTCGAGGTCGTGCTCGTGGTCGACACCTCCGGGAGCATGGAGGGCGCGCCGATCGAGGCCGCGAGAGCCGCCGCCAGCACCTTCCTCGACGGGCTCCCCTCCGCCACCCGCATCGGCGTCGTCGGCTTCGGCGACCGGCCGACGGTGCTCGCGCCCCTCGGATCGAGTCGGGAAGCGGCCGGCGCGGCGATCGCCGGCCTCGAGGCGGACGGATCGACGACGCTGTTCGACGCGATCGTCCTCGCCGCCGCGGAGCTCGGCGGCGGGTCCGACGCGCGGCGAGCGCTCGTCGTGCTGTCCGACGGTGCCGACACGTCGTCGGTCGCGTCGCTCGACGACGTCCGGCTCGCGCTCGCCGGGTTCGACGTCAGCCTCGACGTCATCGCACTGAGCGAGGCAACGAACGACACGGCGACGCTCTCCCGGCTCGCCGATGCGGCCGACACCGGCCGGGTCGTCCCCGTCGCCCGACCCGAGGACCTGGCCGCCGTCTACGACGCGCTCGCGACGGGGCTCGTGAACCAGTACGAGCTGACCGTCAGGACGCGTGGCCGGGGGCCGACCGAGCTGACCGTGGCGCTCCAGCACCGTGGCGTGGTCGGCCGCGGCGCGGTCGACGTCGTGCTCGCCGGAACCGATCCGGCGATCGACCCGGTGACTGACGCGGCCGAGGAGGCAGCACCCCAGCTGCTGGTGCCCGCCCGCGACGCGACGCCGAGCGGCAGCATCGTCGACGACCGGGCCCTCTACGCGGGCGCCGTCGCCTTCTTCGTCGCCTTCGCCGTGGCGGCCTACTCGACGCTCACCGCGGCGCCGAGCGAGACACCGCGCCTGACCCGCCCCCAGGGTGGGGACCTCCGCCGCCGGCTCGGCCACGCGACCGGTGTCGCCACCGCCATCGCCGATCAGCTCCTCCCCAACAACGAGCGCACCAACCAGCTCGCTGACCGCCTCGAGCGGGCCGGCTGGCGGATGCGACCGGGCGAGTTCCTCGCCGGTGCGCTGTCCACGGGCATCATCGTCATGTTGGCCGCCGCCGCCGTCGGCGGGTTCGTCGTCGGCGCCGTCGTCGGCGTCCTCGCGCTCGGCGGCTGGTACGCGCAGCTCAACCGGAGCGTCGCCCGACGACAGGCGGCGTTCGCCGACCAGCAGGCGCAGCTGCTCCAGCTGCTGGCCGGGGGCCTCCGCGTCGGCCGCAGCCTCCCGCAGGCGCTCGAGGCCGTCGCGCGCGAGCTGCCCGCGCCCTCGGCCCCCGAGCTCCGCAGGGTCGTGACGGAGGTCCGCCTGGGTCGAGATCTCCATGAGGCGCTCGAGGCGATGGCCGACCGGCTCGAGAGCGACGACTTCCGCTGGGTCGTGCAGGCCATCGGCATCCACCGGGACGTCGGCGGCGACCTCGCAGAGGTGCTCGACAACGTGCGCCGCACCGTCAACGAACGAGAACGGCTCCGGGCCATGGTCGGCTCGCTCAGCGCAGAGGGCCGGATGACGGCCTGGTTGCTGCTGGCCATGCCGCCGGGGCTCTCCGCCTACCTCCACTTCGCCTCGCCCGGCTACCTGTCGCCGCTCGTCGACGACGCCGTCGGGATCAGCCTGCTCGTCGCCGCCGTCACGCTGATGGTCGTCGGCGCGCTGTGGATCCGCCGACTCATCACACTCGTCTACTGAGGCCGCGATGATGAACGACCTCCAACCTCAGGTGCTCCTCGGGGCGATGGCCGTCGCCAGCTCCCTGCCGCTCATGGTCTGGTCGCTGAGCGGGGGCCGCACGACGAACACCGTCGCGGACCAGCGGCTCCGGAGGAGCCAGCGCGGCATCGACCTCCGGGCGCTGCAGCTCGTACCGTCCGGCAGCGATCGTCTCGTCACACCGTGGTTGACGCGCATCGGCCACTGGCTCGCCCGACGCGCGCCGGCCGGTGTCGCCGAGCGCATCGAGCAGCGGATCCGCCGGGCCGGGTTGCAGCACCGGTGGGACGCGCCCCGCTACATCGCCGCCAAGTCGATCCTCACCGCGGCCCTCGCCCTCCTCGGGGCGCAGGTCCTGGCGGCGAGTCCGACGCTGTTCGGCACCGCCAACGGGCTCGCTCTGCCGCTGCTCGGCTGGCGTGTCCCCGATCTCCTCCTCATCCGGCGGGTCGAGCGCCGCCAGCGCGAGATCCAGCTGGCGCTCCCGGACGCCCTCGACCAGATGACCATCGCGGTCGAGGCGGGGCTCGCGTTCGACGGCGCGCTCCAGCGCGTCGCGACCTCCGACCTCGGTCCACTGAGCAGCGAGCTGGCCCGCACGCTGCAGGACATCCAGCTCGGCCTGTCGCGGAACCGCGCGTTCGAGCACCTGCTCGAGCGGACCGACGTGTCCGACCTCCGGCAGTTCGTCACGTCGCTGCGCCAGACCGAGGAGAGCGGCATCCCGGTGGCCGACGTCCTCCGCAGCCAGGCCGAGCTGCTCCGCGTCCACCGCAGCGAGCGTGCCGAGGAAGCGGCCAGGAAGCTCCCGGTGAAGCTCGTCTTCCCCATCGGCCTGTGCATCCTCCCCAGCCTGTTCATCATCGTGCTCGGGCCCGGTCTGATCAGCATCTTCGAGACGCTGGGAGGGGGCTGAGCCGATGACGCTCCCGCCCACCACGTCGACACCGACCCGATCGACGTCGATCGCGCTCGCCGTCACCACCGGTGCGGTGATGGCCTCGGTCGTCGGCGGGTGGGCCGCTCCTCTGTTCTTCGTGCTCGGCGTCCTCGTGGTCGGCGTGTGCGAGCCCGACCTGCGGGAACGCCGCATCCCCAACCGTGCGCTCCTCGCTGCCGCCCCGGCGATCGTGGCGGCGCTCGGGGTCGCCGCCGTCGCCGAGGGCCAGCCCGGGCGGGCGGTCGCCGCGCTGGGCTGGTCGGCCTTCACGGCCGCCCTGTTCTACGGCGCTGCCGTCGCCGTGCCCGGCGGGCTCGGGCTCGGCGACGTGAAGCTGATCGCCGTCGCCGGACTGGCCCTCGGATGGCTCGGTAGCGACGCCGTGCTGGGAGCAGCGGCTCTCGGCTTCGGCGCAGCCGGCGTCGCCGGCCTCGTCGCGCGATTCCGTGGTCGGTGGCGCAGCGGCGTCCCGTTCGCCCCCTTCTACGCCGCCGGCGTCGTGATCGTCGTGCTGCTCGCCGGGTGGACGGCATGAGGCGCAGCGGCACCCGGCAGGGGTCGATGCTGCTCCTCGCGGTCGCTGCCGGCGCGTCGCTCGCGCTGCCGGTCGGCGAGTCGACGTCATCCGACGCCGACTGGGCGGAGATGGTGCTCGCGGTCGTCGCGCCGCTCCTGGTCGTCGCGGTCCTGGTGAACCTGCTGGTCGTGCTCTGGTCGATGCGGCGCGTCGGCGGGACGGGCAGCTCCGGCCGGGCGGGTCTCGTCCCCGGCGCCACCTTCGACGATCTCATCGGCCTCGACGTCGTCGTCGATCGCCTCCGAGAGCCCGTCCGTCGGCTCGGCGAGCCGCAGCCGTCCGAGCCCGGAGGGAGCCGATCCCGCGGCGCGCTCATCATCGGCGCTCCGGGCACCGGCAAGTCCATGGCGGCGCGCGCCGCCGCCGGTGAAGCCGGTGCGACGTTCCTCGAGCTCCGGTGCGCGGACCTCGCACCCCGCCGGATCGTCGAGCAGGTCGCTGCGCTGCGTGCCGTGTTCGAGGAGGCCCGGGGGCAGGCGCCGACCGTGGTCTTCCTCCACGAGGTCCACGCCATCGCCGCCCGGGAGTCCGCGACCGAGGCGGCGGGATCGGACCGCCGCCGGCTGGTCCGCCAGCTCGTCGCCGAGCTCGACGCCGCAGCGAAGCGACCCGAGCTGCTCGTGATCGGGTCCACCAGCCGTCCGGAGCTCCTGGACCCGGTCATCAGGACGACCGGTCGCCTCGACGACGCCATCCGCGTCGAACCGCCTCATCGGGCGGCCCGGACCGAGCTCCTCCGCTACCACGCGACCGAGGTGCGGCTCGCCGAGGACGTCGATCTCTCCGAGGTCGCCGCCCGCACGCCAGGATGCATCGGACGGGACCTCGAGGCGGTGGTCGCCGCGTCCGTCGAGCTGGCGGCACGCGACGGGCGCGACGAGATCACGAGGCGGGACCTCGCGGTGGCCGTGGACCGCATCCTGCTCGGCACCGACGCCTCGACGCGCCTGCTGTCGCGTGAGGACAAGGAGCGGCTCGCGTTCCACCAGGCCGGACACGCGCTGGTCAGCCACCTGTTGCCCGGGGTCGCCGCGGTCGAGCGCGTGACGATCCTGGACCCCGGTTCGGCGGAAGCGGCCGTCTCGGTCCCTCACGAGCCCGATCACGTCCTGAGCCGGGCGGAGATGGTCGACGGCGTCGTCGCGCTGCTCGCCGGTCGCTGCGCCGAGATGCACATCTTCGGCGACTCCTCGACCACGGCCGAGCAGGACATCGCCCACGCCACCGAGCTCGCGAGGGCGATGATCACCCGCTTCGGCATGGACGAGCACCTGGGGCCGATCCGCCTCGTCGACGGCGGTCACGACCCGGAGCTGATCGAGCGCCGGGTCGGCGAGCTCCTCGCCCGGGCGGAGCGGGACGCGCTCGAGCTCCTCGCCACGTACTCGACCACCGTGCAGCACCTGGCCCTCGCCCTGCTCGTCCACGAGACCATCGATCACCGGGCGTTCCGCTCGATCGTCGGTGACCTCCCGCACTGGGGGCCGACCATCGACCTCCGCACGACCGAGGGGTCCGATCGCATCGACCGCAGCGCTCCGCGATTCAGTCCCTAATCGCGCACCGTGACGGTCGACTGCTCTCCATGGCGCAGGGATGCGGCGACGGCCACGGAAGGGGCGGGAGTGATCGAGGAAACGACGGAGGGACCGATGGTCGGCGACGGCTCGCGGAGCGACCGCCCGGCGACGTTCCGACGGGCCGAGGCGGCACGCCTCCTCCACGACATGCAGATCGAACCGCTCGGCGTGCACCTCGCCTCGGACATCGCCGATCTGTGCGCCGCACCGCACGACGCCCGCCTCGCCGAGCTGGTCGACGACCTGCGCCACCGGATCGCCTTCGAGCTCGGCCTGGTGCTCCCACCCGTCCGCTTCGTCGTCGAACCGGGGCTGCTGTCGGGCGCGTACCGCATCGTGGTCGACGGCACCGACGCCGGCGAGGCGATCGCCCCCTCCGGCCACGTGATGGTCGTCGGCGCCGACGAGCTCGAGCTCGACGCCCTCCACGCCGCCGAGCCCGTGTTCGGGCTGCCGGTCAGCTGGGTCCCGGCCGAACGGGCGCCGGCGGACGCCTCGGCATCGATCGTGACGCGGGAGCAGGCGATCGTCGCCCACCTCGGTGAGGTCGCGCGCCAGCACGCCCCGGCGCTCCTCACCCGCGACGGCGTCGCCGCCCTCGTCGACGCGGTGCGGGAGCGGCACCCGGCCTCGACCGAGGAGGTCGACACCGGACTGCTCCCCATGTCGATCCTCCACGCGGTGTTGCGCGAGCTGCTCGCCACGCAGACGAGCATCCGCAACCTCCGGCGGATCCTGGACGACCTCGGACCGGCGGTGATGGCGGCTGCCCCGTACCGCGACCTCCTCGACATCGCGCGGCGGGCCGTCACCGGCTGAGATCCCGGCTGGGCCCACCTGGCTCCAGCGGACGTCTCGGCGCTACGCTGACCCGGTCCCCCCGACGCAGGAGAGTTGACGCCCATGAGCTGGATGAAGGCTGCGATCGTCTCGGCGGTCGCCACCCTGGGTCTCCTGGGCTTCTCGCTGGCGCTCGAGGCCATCGTCTGAGCACGCCAGGCCGAACCTGACGGCGTCAGCCCAGGTCGCCGCCCAGGGCGAAGAACGCCACGACCAGCGCGATCGCCGCGACCAGTCCCAGCACGAGGCCGAGTCGGCCGATCAGCCAGAAGACGGTCGCGAACGCACCGAACAGCGCGTAGGGCGTCGGGCGCTGCAGCACCGACGTCGTCTCGCGCCCCTCGCCCCACACCCCGAGTCCGACCGCGACCAGCCCGGCGACGCCCACGAAGACGACCAGCGCCAGCAGCGGTGAGAAGAGCCCGACGAGCGCTCCCACTCCGACGGCGACGAGGACGATCCGGGCTCGACTCATGCGGTCGACGCTACAGACGGCACCTCCGTCCGAGGAGTACGTTCGCCCCATGCGCATCGCCATCGGCGCCGACCATGCCGGCTACCCACTGAAGGCCCATCTCGTGGCCTACCTCGAGGCCAACGGCCACGCGGTCGACGACGTCGGTACCTCCTCGACCGAGGCGGTCGACTACCCGCCGTACTGCGCAGCCGTCGGCCGGCGCGTCGCCGACGGGCGATCCGACGTCGGCATCGTCACCGGAGGCAGCGGCCAGGGCGAGCAGCTCGCCGCGAACAAGGTGCGCGGCGTCCGCGCCGCGCTGTGCAACGACCTCTACACGGCCCGGATGGCGCGGGAGCACAACGACGCCAACGTCCTGTCGCTCGGCGCCCGGATCGTCGCCACCGGCCTCGCGGAGGAGATCGTCGACCTGTTCCTCACGACGCCGTTCGCCGGTGGTCGCCACGAGCGCCGCGTCGACCAGGTGATGGCCCTGGAGGGCTTCGACCTGCACGAGGCCCTCTACACGACCCGCGCCATGCGACGCGTCTCGGCGGATCCGATCCCCACCGACGTCATCGAGCGGATCCTCGACGCGGCCGTCCGCGGCCCGTCCGGTGGCAACCAGCAGCGGTTCCGCTTCCTGACCGTGACCTCGGCGTCGACCAAGGCGCAGCTGGCCGAGTGGTACGCCGAGGGACTCGCGGAGCTCAACCGCACCAAGTACGCCGACGTGCAGGCCCAGATCGAGTCGGCCGACCCGGCCGACCCCGAGGCCGCGCTGCTCACCCGGATGAGCAGCTCGAGCATGTGGCTCGCCGAGCACCTCGGCGAGGTGCCGCTGCTGTTGTTCGTCTTCGGCAAGGAGGGCGGCGAATCGTCGACCTTCCCCGCGCTGTGGAACGCCTGCCTCGCCGCCCGCGCCGAGGGCGTCGGCACGACGATCACGACGCTCCTGCGCACCCATCGCGCCGAGGTCCACGACCTGCTCGGCGTCCCGGACGACGGCGAGTGGGCGATGCACGCGATGGTGCCCATGGGCTACCCGCTCGGGCGCTGGGGCGTCGCCGAGCGACGGCCCGCCCACGAGTCGACCTACGCCGAGCGGTGGGGCGCCGCGCCGGACTGGCGGGTCGACGAGCCGCTCTGGCCGCCGCGCCATCCGACCAGCTGACCGGAAAGGGTCGACAACTGGCACCGGCGCCCTCGCGCCGGGGATCATGACGGCGGGGATCACCAGGGGAGGAGCCGCCATGGCGACCGAGGTCCGACGTTCGTTCTGCCGCATCTGCCACGCCGCCTGCCCGATCGACGTCGAGCTCGTCGACAACCGGGTGGTGAAGATCAGCGGTGTCGACGAGGACCCGATCTTCCGGGGCTACACCTGCGTGAAGGGCCGCCAGCTCCCCGACCAGATCCACCACCCCGATCGGCTGCGGCACGCGCTGCGTCGCACCGCGTCGGGCACCCTCGAGGAGGTCGGGTCGTCCCAGGCGCTCGACGAGGCCGCGGCGGAGCTCGCCGAGATCATCGAGCGCCACGGGCCGCGGGCGGTGGCCAGCTACACCGGCACGGGCGGCTACCAGAACGCGCCGTCCGACCCGGTGGCCCGGGCCTTCCACAAGGCCATCGGCTCGATCAGCTACTACACCTCGGTCACCATCGATCAGCCGATGAAGCGCACCGCCAACATGCGCCTCGGCATCTGGGAGGCCGGACCGCAGAACTTCACCGAGGCCGACGTGCTGCTGGCCATCGGCTACAACCCGATGGTGTCGAGCTTCGCTCCCTACGGCGGGCTCCAGGGCACCGATCCGTTCCAGACGCTGCGTGAGCGCAAGGCCGAGGGCATGCAGCTCATCGTCGTCGACCCCCGGCGCACCGAGCTGGCCCGCCAGGCCGACATCCACCTGCAGGTGAAGCCGGGCGAGGACCCGACCCTGCTCGCCGGGATGCTCAACATCATCCTGAGCGAGGGCCTCCACGACCAGGAGTTCTGCGAGGCCTGGGTCGACACCGACCAGCTCGCCGCGCTGGCCGCCACGGTGTCCCGCTTCGACGTCCCCTACGTGGCCGAGCGCTGCGGCGTCGACGCCGCCGACGTCGAGGCCGCCGCCCGCCTCTTCGCCGCCGGGCCCACGGGCACTGCCGGCACGGGAACCGGGCCGAGCATGTCACCCCACCCGAGCCTGATGGAGCACCTCACGCAGTGCCTCAACATCGTCTGCGGGCGCTTCCTCCGCGAGGGCGAGGAGATCGAGGCCGGGATGCTCCTCCAACCCGACCTGCCCAAGCGGGCGATGGTCACGGGTCCCTACGAGATCCGCGGACCCGAGAGCCGCTTCCGGGGCTTGCAGGGCTACGGCGGTGAGATGCCGTGCACCACCCTCGCCGAGGAGATCATCACCCCGGGCGAGGAGCAGGTCCGAGCCCTGATCGTCAACGGCGGGAACCCCGTCGCGGCGTGGCCCGACCAGACGCTGTCGCTGCAGGCGATGGAGGAGCTCGAGCTCCTGATCGTGATCGACCACCG
>JAAUYI010016331.1_pt1 | contig 13279 bp, 12 predicted proteins | sample 7278041 | NCBI WGS metagenome assembly JAAUYI01 (sample SAMN14350216, study PRJNA611818) | marine sediment metagenome | isolation source: surface marine sediment (0.6m) | place: French Polynesia: Moorea | collected 2018-08
CAACGGCGAGTGAGACGCGTAAAGCCTACGGCATAGCTTCGCTTAACGCGGAGCGTGCGCGTCAGCGCTTAGCCCCTAGTGTAGCGAAGCGAAACTAGGGGTACTTCACCAATGCTCGAAATCCTGCTTGCTGAAAATGGGTATCGGCTGTCAGTGCGTCAGTGATTCCTCGCTCCTGCATGACGATGAATGATATGCAGTCCACTAACCCCCATTCTTTGTCTTCTCGTTGCTTAAACAAATTGAATGCTAATCTGTATAGGCTATTGGTTAATAAAACAATTTCGACGCTGGGATCGGTTTCGAGGGATTCCAAAAGTTGGGTTGCCGCTACTCTGTATTTTTGCTTAGAAAGGGCGTTACCTATTTCTAGTAAAATTGCCTGAGTGGTCACCAAACGAGTTTTATTAGCTTCAATTTGATGGGCAAGCTCAACAGCCCGTACATGATTTTGATCGGTGATGGAAGATAATGCTATTGCAAAAGAAGTATCTAAAAAAACTTCAGTCATTGTTAGAGACAGTTTCCCCGTACAAATATTGGTCAACTTTCTCTGACCAATCTGGGGCACCTTGTAATTTTAAAGACTGAGCAGTTTTGAGAAATGTTTTAGATGAGTTGTCTTCATTGGGCACAACACTCTCCACAATAATTCTTACTCTCGTACCTGCGGCTAGGTTTAAGGGTGCTTCTAATTGAAGGGCTGTCCCATCAAATACGGCTTCTAGTTCTTGGAGCATCATTCTCTAGAGGCTATGGACTATTTCAGTATAGCCCGACCTTCACCACAAATAAAAAGCTGGTGTCAAGTATGGCTTTTATTTTACTTTTCCACTCAACATTGTGAAGATGGGCAAGGTTATTCTTGATAATCGCTTCATCTGCAAACAGAGCAATGATAATGTTGGTATCGAGCAAATACCTACCACTCATTAATATCTACTTGTTCGCAATCTTGTTCAATTGCTGACTGCATCAACTGAAGGTCTTCGGGAGAGATTGAACCTGCAAAACGCAGCAATTGTTTTCCCGGAGTAACTTGCACTTCAGCTTTTACCAATGCTCGAGCAAATTCAAGCACCTGCCATTGTAAATGCTGTGGCATGACTTTCAATTGTTCAACTACCTCGTCGATGATAGGGATGTTCATATTGCTCTGTTTTCTATTATTCTAGGCGATCGCCTTAAGGCATCTCCCTTCAGGAGCATCGCTTGTTCTACAGTTGCAAGTCATTCCTCTGAAGTTGAAGCCAATTGCGTAAGATATTTATTACCACTGGAGCAAAAGGTTCCAGGTGATCATTTTGAGGTTGTGCCAGGTCATCAATTAACATCTCCAACAGTTCTTCATCCTCTAGCCCTTCATCAGTATCTACTCCGTTTGCCAATAACAAGACATTGGACAATTGCTTGCGTTTTTCAATTAGAGCACGGTTATTTTTTTCATCGTCTCCTAGATTTAAGACTTGAATTGTGATGGTTGCCCGATCGCTCAAACCTTCTACCCGACCACTAATTTTGAATCTAAGTTCTGTTTCACATTCCATCATCAGGGGAGTTATATAATGTCCGGTAAATTACCCATAATATGTCATTGCGAGTGGAACGAAGTGAAACGACGCAATCCCAAAGTCTTTGAGATTGCTTCCCTTTGGTCGCAATGACGGTTATTTAAACGGACATTATATTAGAGGTAGTGCTTGGGATTTATGGGCAGCACCACATTGATTAGATGTGTTACAACTAGCAACAATGTTTGTAAAGTCGAGGGTACGTCCAGGATTCAGGTTTTGAGCTTCTATATGCTCATTATGGCAAGCCTCAATATCTTGGATTCGCTGGCAGCAATAGGCACAAAGGTAGTATTGTTCTTTTAGGGCATGATCTCGAATATCTCGGCGAACACCTTCGGTTAACTGGTTGTAGCGTCCGTGGGATTTTTTCCGTTTCCAGGCTGTTAAACTTGATGGTTCAGCCCCTTTACTAATGGTTCGCATGACGCAATTTTTGTTTATGGAGCAGTAGTTTTGCCTTGACCAATTCGAGATGGTTGGCGGGTAGTTCGGCGGTTAATTCTGCGAGCAGTTCTTCAGCGTGGTCTAGGTTTGAATCTTGTATGGCATCCAGCAGATCGTTAAGTTCGGCATTAATTTTTTCATTACGGATGCTGGTATCCATGACATCCAATAAGACAGTATTGGCATCTTGTCCATATTGGGAGGGTAGTTCTTGTAATTCACCATTGGTTAAGGTGTAAACCAAAACATTTTTACAGTCACTGATTACCAGAGGCGAATGGGTGGTAAGCACAAATTGGCAATGGGGGAAAGTTTTGATTAAGCGATCGCACAAGCTACGTTGCCAGGAGGGATGCAGGTGCAGATCTACTTCATCAATCAAAATGATGCCGTCACCTGTCAGAGGGTTCTCTAGAGCAGGGTTCTGCATTGCGAGACGACGGGCAATATCACCTACAAGGGCAATGAGAGATTTTTCACCTTGGGAAAGTTGAGCTACGTTCAGGGTTTCACCGTTTTTGTCGATCGCCATGTGGAGACGGGGTTTACGACGGACTCTAAGGTTGTCCATGTGGGGCATAAATTGGCGAATGGCGGTGCGAACTGCGGTTAATTGTCGATCTTTGGCTGAGGCATTCAGTTCATTTAAACGTCGCCATACCTCTTGATTTTGCTCTAATATTGTCCTTAGTTGACTCAGCAAATCTTCAGAAATCCCCGACTCATTTTCGGTGTCTTCCCGTTCCCGAAACCACTCAAAAAAGCGACGAAAGTCAACCCCTTGGCTGAGGGAATTGTCGTAACCATCCATTTGCAAGAAGGTATGTTTAGTCCTAATTTTTAGCGGAATATCGAGTACGACGCGCTCGACTGGGTAAAATGCAATTAGGGGTAGACTAGTTTGATCATCTTGGGTGAGGGCGTTGCGGTAGTGATTGGCTAATCGGGTGCAGTCACCGAGGTGGCTGGTATATTGGGCTTTACGCCCTTTTCGGGTTTTGGCTAAAGTCCATTGGAAGCGATCGCTAATCTCGTTTTCACCAGGATGTGTTGATGGTTCAAGAGAGTTACAAATCTCTATTTCAATCTTGGCAGTGTTGGCAGTGTTAAGGATAGTCTCTTCTGGAATAGGGTTACCATTACCTTTTTCTGTACGTAAACGTGCGATAAACCAACTAAGGGAGGTAGCTAAGGCTTGCAATACAGAGGTTTTGCCAGTGCCATTGTTACCTATGAATACAGTAATATTACTGGGTTTTTGCTCAGTGGGGGCTAGGGGAATTTCTACGGATTTAAATGGTCCAATATTATTTAAGACGATCCGTTTGATTTCCATGTTGGTAAAGTTAAATCCTCTGAGGTCTGTGGCAGTGACGACAGTGCTTCAGAGGTTTCTTAAAGCTACTTTTGAGATGGATGCTTTCATTACGATCTCAAAATGAGTACGCGCAGCTAGCTCCACATATACTTAATCATACAGAAATATTCCGGATAAATACCTGATTTTTGGTTAATATCAAGGAATTTTCTGGTTAATATATACTAGTTCTATCACTTCAGTATCGGCTTGTCTGTATATTACTAGCAAATATTCAGAACTTTTCTGGATAATATCCACACAGTTCAGGAGCTACTTGGACATAGTGAGACAGCAATGCTCCCTGGGAGATTCTACGCAAACGTTACCTATTTAAGTGGATCATATACAGTTCTTTGATGCGCTACTGCAAGATGGTAAGCATCAGCAAGAAGTAAAGATGATGAAGTTATTACAAACTCGATTGCTTGAAATATATTGAGAATTTCTTCTGCATCTACCAACAGACAAGCCTTGAAATCTATGAAGTTTCCAAATAATGTTGCCTACTTCTGCATAGATTAAATCCGGTGCAAGTATTATCAGATCGCCGTTCTGGTAAGCATCAAGTATTTCACGTGCCTTTGTGGAGTTAGGCTGTGGAACGAACCACTTAATAGCCACACTACTATCAACTACAGTTTCTCTCACTGCTATCTAGACCTATCCTCACGTATTAAATCAACACTATCAGGAAACTCTCCGTATGTTTCTAGTAACCTTGTACGTAGTCGATCTACCTGAAGAACAAAAGCCTGACGATTGCGGTATTCCTTCTCTAACATCTGTTGAGCTTTCAGTTCTGCCATGAGACGGGATGCGAGACTCCAAGGGAGTCGCTGCGCGAACGCATCCTGCTGAGCCACTGGAAGTTTCTCGATTTCTGACATGACTTGTCGAAGAAGATCTGTCATAAGTTGAGGAGAGTTTTATTGTAATACGGGGATGCTTCAATTTTACTCGATGTGCTAAGTCTGCGGCTTATAGATTAATGATGAGCGAACCTCGAAGTCAGCGCAAGCGATAAGCCGGAGGCTTGACGCTTTGCGTATCGCAATTTCATAGTTCTTCTCGCGTTTCGAGGATAGATTCATCACCTTGGCGAATGGCTCGACCATAGGCAAGCACTTCCTCAAAACCAGGTTCATCTTTAAAAGAACCTGCAATTTCTTGTAGCCAATTAGTTGATTGAGGAGTCGCAACGTGTTTTTGCAACTGTGCGATCGCTGCTTCTACTGCTGCAAGCCTTTTCTCTAAGGAAATGTTAGTTGCCATTGCATTTTTGCTCTTAAATTAGTTATCTCATAAAAAACCAAAAGAAAAATATTATTAGCAACATTCCGGTAAAAATCACCCATACAGGATTTTTAGCTATTAAGATTGCTAACTTCAAAAGATTTGCAATGATTTTGATTTTCAATTTCTTGTCAGAAAGACCAGTCAATTTCTTCAGGACGAAATCCATCGTAGATTGAGAGGATGAATCCTGTTTTAATGCTTCTGGTAAAATGCCAGTAATGACCTGTCTGTAATATAACCATTCACTTGCAAAATATTTATAGTATTTTCTCTTAAATACAAAGTATTGAATCCACTTGAGAAAAACAGTTAGCCAAGGAACTATCTGTTCTACATAAAAATTTTGAGAGGTTTTAGTCGGTAGAGCTTTATGCTCAGGCTCCTGAGGAGAGCTGGCTGAATCAATATTGTTTAAAATCCTATCCATCTCTTGCTCTTCATCTTTATCTAACCGATTTGCAAAAGAAACTAAAGAACGTGTTGCAATTTGCTGGGCAACAGTATTACGTGCATTTTCTATCCAATCATACATTGCTTCCTCAATTGGAGTTTGAGGACGTTGCTCATTTGTCCAAATCTGGTATTTATAAGGGTAAGAAATACTGCCAATCTTAATAAACTTCTGAGTACTCCAGTAATCTCCGCCTGACAAACGAATACGCTGCTCAAAATAGATATCATCTAGAGTTCTAACAATATCCTCGCGCTCGTTCTCCTTTACTTCAGCGACTAAAGACTGAAGTTGAGGTTCAATTGCATCAAAGTGTAGACGAGCTTGACGGCCAATAGCAAACAAAATAGCTTCACGAACAAAAGGGTGTTTTTCCTTTTGAAGAACAGTATGTAAACGTTCAAAAATATCTCTAGGAGTTAGTTTATTGGAACCCTGTATAAACTCAATTTCCCCGTATGTTCTTGCAACAGTTGCAAGCAAACTTTCTCGTGAGGTTATCTTCGATTCATCTATATGTTCGGGAATATTCCCTAGTCCCTCATATGTCCAACTTTCAAGAATTGTTACCGTTCCTTGCGAATCTCTTTTATAAGCAAGTGCTAGGCTTACGCCCACTGCCCTGTTGAACTTAATAATTGATTTTTTTGAACTAGAAGAACTTGTTTGTTGCTGAATTGTGTCATGCAGCCATCTGCTCAACTGTCTTAAATGTATTTGCAATACTCTTGGAAGCGTGAAATTGAGAAATGCGTCTCTAACAACAGTACTAGCATCATTAACTAACTTCCTCAATAAATCATAAAGCTCCTCAGATAGTCCTTCTGAGCCAAGCATTCCAAGCGGCGGATCGTAAAGTGAAGCATAACTAACAGTAAGTGCTACTGTAACTTTAATGTAATCCTCAGCCTTTGAACTTTCGTTATTTGATTCGCTACGTCCCTTTAAGATGGCATCAACTTGATCGATAATACGCCTCGCTTGAATCAGATCTAACCACGAATGAAGCGTTTTGAAAAGCTGTTGATCGAGAGCATAATCAGGATCGCGCCACCTTGCCATTGCGTAAGCCGCAGTGGATTGAACGGCAGTATTTGTATTTGCAGAAAGTTGGAGCAGTGTTGTTTGAATGGAATGTTCTGAAATTGAACCAATATCACTTATTGTCTCAGCTATTGCTGTGCGAATCTCTCTACACTTTGTTTCATTACCATATAGTTCTGGATTTACCAAACCTCTTACTACAGAGTTTCTGACAATATCTACCATTACTGGCAATGCTGATAAAATTTGCCTACGATCGCTATTCCAAGCTACTCTAAATAAAATTCGACGCTGCTTAGGAAAACGAATTGAAATCTTAGTTCCCTGACCTTTTGTTTCAGTAAAGTTAAAAAAGTGGTGAAGATGCTCAAAATCGCGGTAATCAAGGGCGCGAAGCGAAGCATCTCGTCGCTGCCAAACTTTTTCAACGATTTCTTCTAAAGCCGTGAAAAATTGATCATCAAATAGACCATCAAAAAAACTTAATCCTAGTGCAAGTAGTCTTTCACTTGGCTTAAGTTTTTGATGATACCAATTACTAAGAGAATCTTCTTGGGAAAGGCTATTAATTAGTTGCTCAGAGTCAGAAACATTTTCGGGTGATAGTTCGTACCAAAATACTTTCGTACTGTCAGGTTGTCTCCATGCAGCAAAAGTTATATCTGTACTGATTACAACGTAGTGCTGACCTGAAACTGATGCTCTCTGAATCCTTGTCAGATCATAACCAATGTTCTGAGGTGTAACTTGAGTTAAGATAAAAACTGTCGTATTTTCTGTATTTTGAAGTTCTATCTCGATGCTTTGTGGATCAGAACTGCGATGCCACTCTTTTGCTATTATTTCATCATTGCTAGAGTTTAATTTTTCAATTAGGCAGGACGCAGTATGTTTAGCGAGGGAGTCCTTATCTACATCAGGACTTCCAGCTAAAACTAAAAATCTTTGATTAGTAAGCCTCGCAAGAAGGTGCGATGTAATTTTCGGACTTTTGAAATTAGAAGATTTATATCGCTCAAGGGATGGCTCAAAAAAATCAGGTTTCTGCTGAACTACGGTTTGATAACCAATCTGAGTTAAATCTCCCTCAAAAGTAAAATTACCGCCTACTTCAACATTGCTGAAGGCACTTAGCTCCACATTGGGTTGGCTCATATCCTTTAGCTTTTCTGAGTTAAATTTCCATCAATTTTCACATCTCCAGCGATATCTAGATCTGTGGCCATTACTTGCGATCCACCTTTACTTGTTTCTTGAGTCATATCGCCTTTTACTTCCAGAGAATTTGCTCTGACACCACTTACCATTTCTTGGCGGTTAACACCTAACTTCTCAAGTTGCTGCAATAGCTCTTTCAAATGACTGACAAAAGCTTCATTCTCATTCATTTGTGTTATCAACTCTGCTTCTACTATTGCAATATTAGATTCTGTGGGCTGTTTTTCTGCCCGCGTCAGCAAACCTTCTGTACCTGACTCTTTGAATCTTTGACGAATATTAGTCACCAATTGAGCAATCTTATCAGAAGCACTTTTCCCTAGTGCCTTTCCTCCTTCTTTAAGAGCCTCACCAAAAATGAGTGTTGTAATTGTGGTTGCAATTGCTGTTATAGCTTCCATAAGAACACTTTAATTTCAGGATTGATAATTCTGTTTTCGTAGTATAAATTCGCCGAATTGTCCTTTTTTAGTTCTGTCGAACTCACGTTATTTTAGATACACCAGTTATTTTTTATTGTAACACAATGTAGTATTTAGTGCAAGTATACTAGTGAAGTAGTCGATTTAACAGAAAAATTTTTCCCCCGATCGCCATTACACCCTATACTTCTCTCCTGTTCCATGAGAAAATCTGAAATCCCTTAACTCCTAATCCCCTTTCACTGGTACACTTGAACTGCAATAGCCTAGTTAACCCGCGCCTATGGTGCACGTAAAGCGTGTCGAACTGACAAATTTCAAATCCTTTGGCGGTACGAGTAAAGTCCCTTTACTAGAGGGATTTACTGTGATTTCTGGTCCCAATGGCTCGGGAAAGTCGAATATTCTCGACTCCCTGCTATTCTGCCTAGGTTTAGCCAGTTCTAAGGGAATGCGGGCGGATCGACTCCCGGATTTGGTAAATACTACCCAGAGCAGCAAATCCCGTTCGGCGGTGGAAGCTAGTGTGACGGTAACATTTGATTTGTCCGATGGTGTGCCGGATGAGGAGGAAGAACTGACTGTCATTTCTACAGTGGAAGCGGAAGATAATCCTGAGTTGGCGGAAATTGCTGAAGAGATAGCTCAGGAGGCAGAAAAGGATACAGAAACGGAAGATGAAATCAGCCGTAAGGAGAAGATTCGGGCACAGATAGGTGGGGAATGGAGTGTGACTCGGAGGTTGCGAGTTACTCCCCAAGAAACTTATACGTCTAATTATTACATCAATGGCATTTCTTCTACCCTGACGGAATTACACCAGGAGTTAGAACGTTTACGTATTTATCCGGAGGGATATAACGTTGTTCTCCAAGGTGATGTTACCAGTATTATTTCCATGAATGCCAAGGAAAGAAGGGAAATAATTGATGAGTTGGCAGGGGTAGCGGCATTCGATCGCAAAATTAATCAAGCAAAGAAAACCCTGGAAGAGGTTAAAGACAAGGAAGATAGTTGTCGGATTATTGAGACGGAATTAACGGCGCAGTGCGATCGCCTGTCCCAAGATAAGGCAAAGGCAGAGAAGTATCAAAAACTACGCTCAGAATTTTTAGAGAAGCAGAAGTGGGAGGGTGTATTATCCTGGCGTTCCTTGCAAAATCAGCAGGAGAGGTTAGTTAACCAAATTCAAGCAGGGGATAAAAATCATGGGGAATTGACGGAGCAGTTGACAAGTTTGAATGGGGAGATTGAGAGGAAGAATCAGGAGTTGGAACGGCTCAATGCCCATGTTAAGGCTTTGGGGGAAGAGCAGCTTTTGGCGACTCAATCTATTTTGGCGAATCAAGAGGCGGAGCGCAAGCAACTCCAACGCCAGCAAGGGGAGTTGTCAAGGGCTGCGTTGGATGTGAGTCAGCGGTTACAACAAAGTCAACAAGAAATTACCCAAAATCAACAGTCTGTGGAACGGTTAACTGGACAAAAGCAGGAGCAAGTCCAGGTAATTGCTACTTGTCAAGGGGAACGGGAACAAGCACAGCAAAGTTTAGAACGTTTTCGGGAAGCAGCTACGGAAATCGCTTCGGCTTCCGAGGCTTGGGTACAGCAACAAACGGCGTTGAATCGACAAATTGAAACTTTACTACAAACCCTGGAACCCCAACGCACGGAACAGGCTCAGTTAACGGAACGCCATCTCCAACTCCAGCAACAAATTGAGGAACAAACCCAACAAATTGCCGCTTGGGAACCAGAATTAGAGGAGAAACAAGGGGAGTATAACCGCCTACAAGCAGAGTTAGATATTTCCAGTACACCTATCCAGGATTTAGCCCAGAATTTAGCGGCAACGGAACAAGAATTACAAATCCAGCAGGATACCCAAAAGCGGCTTTACCATGAACAGAGGGACAAACAACGGCAGTTAGATAAACTCGAAGCCCAGGCGCAAGCCCAGCAAGAAGTCCAGGGAACCCACGCCAGTAAGATTATTTTGCAATCAGGAATGCCCGGTATTTGCGGCTTGGTGGTGCAGTTGGGTGGAGTTGACCCTCAATATCAATTAGCATTGGAAATTGCCGCTGGTGCCCGTCTGGGACATATTGTGGTGGAAGATGATTCTATCGCCGCCGCCGGAATCGAATTATTGAAACAAAAACGGGCGGGAAGGGCTACTTTTTTACCCCTGAATAAAATCAATCCTCCCCGATTTTCCCCTTCCCCAGCCTTGGAAAATGCCAATGGCTTTATTGATTATGCCGTGAATTTGGTAGAGTGCGATCGCCGCTATGAAAGAATATTTTCCTATGTGTTTGGTAATACGGTGGTCTTTTCTAACCTGGAACGAGCTAGGCAAAATTTAGGTAGAAACCGCATTGTCACCCTAGAAGGGGAATTATTGGAAACTAGCGGTGCCATGACTGGTGGTAGTATTAGTCACCGTTCTTCTTTGAAGTTTGGCAAGGCGGAAGCAGGGGAATCCACGGAAGTTACTGCGTTGAAAAATCGTCTCCGGGACATTGAGCAAGTTTTAGCTCGTTGTACCCAAAGCATTACTAACCTCTCTCAACAAGCCAAGCAATTATCCCAACAACTCACAGAAACTAGGCAAGGACGCAGGGAACAGGAATTACGTTGTGAGCAACTAGGGAAAGAAGTAAAAAATTTAACTCAACAATTGGAAACGGCGCGATCGCAACTTGCCCAAAACCAAGAAAAGCTCACCTCCGCCCAATCCCGCCTGGAAGTATTATCAGGGGAATTACCAGGACAAGAGCAACAACTACAACAACTGCGCCAAGCCCTTGCCGACCTGGAAGCATCCCAAACCCCCCAAGAATGGCAGCAAATCCAAGCACAGATAAAAAGTCAAGAGCAACAATTGCAACAACGGGATGAAAGCTTACGGGAAGGGGAAACTAGGTTGAAAAACTTAGAAGTGGAACAGCAACGGCTCCAGGAGAAAATTCAAGCGGCACAGCAGCGGATAGAAGAATACCAACAGGAACAAGCTTCCCGGCGAGATAATATTAACCGCATCGCCGGGGAAATTGTCACCCTAGGGGAGCAAATAGCCCAAACTCAGGCACAATTGAAACAGATGGAAGAGAGTCTAGGGGAAGAGAAAAAAATTCGCGATCGCACGGAAGAAGAATTACGCGCCGACTTGCTAAGTCAACAAAAGCTGGAATGGGAACTGCAAAAACTGCAAGAAAGCCAGCAAAAACGGCGGGAAGAACTAACAAGCGTCCGGGAACAGCTGGAAACCGTCACCGCTGAATTGCCTTCACCCCTACCAGAAGTACCAGATAAAGTAGACTTAGAAGCACTACAAAAAGAATTGCGATCGCTCTCCAAACGCCTCCAGGCTATGGAACCCGTAAATATGCTGGCATTGGAACAATATGACCGCACCCAAAAACGTTTAGAAGAACTGAGCGAAAAGCTGGAAACCTTAGAAGGAGAACGGACAGAGCTATTATTAAGAATTGAAAACTTTACCACCTTAAGACAGCGAGCCTTCAAAGAAGCCTTCGACGCTGTCAACAAAAACTTCCAATCCATCTTCGCCACCCTTTCCGACGGTGACGGCTACTTACAACTAGATAACCCCGAAGATCCCTTTAGCAGTGGACTCAACCTCGTCGCCCACCCCAAAGGCAAACCAGTGAGGAAATTAGCCTCCATGTCAGGGGGAGAAAAATCCCTCACAGCCTTGAGCTTTATCTTCGCCCTGCAACGCTATCGCCCCTCCCCATTTTATGCCTTCGACGAAGTAGATATGTTTTTAGACGGGGCAAATGTAGAACGATTAGCTAAAATGATTAAACAACAGGCACAACAAGCACAATTTATAGTTGTGAGTTTGCGTCGCCCGATGATAGAATCAGCCGAACGCACAATCGGCGTTACTCAAGCTCGGGGAGCTTATACTCAAGTTTTGGGTATTAAATTGCAAACCGATTCAAATTCTGCTTGAGTTTTTGTTAATAATAGTGTATAGATAAACCGGATTCGAGATCAGGACTCCGTATAGAATGACCTCTGAACAAATTACTAGGCGTTCCGATATTTTAAATACTCAGGTAATCACCCGCGATAATGGCAAAAGGCTAGGCATCGTCAGTCAAATTTGGGTGGATGTAGATCAGCGAGAGGTTGTGGCTCTAAGCCTACGAGACAGCCTGATCTCTGTATCTGGCATACCACGTTATATGTATCTGGAAAACATCAACCAAATTGGCGATGTAATTTTGGTTGATGACGAGGATGTGATTGAAGATATTGACGTAGACCTTTTCAGTAGCTTAATTAACTGGGAAGTAATCACCGAAAATGGTGAGGTATTGGGTAAGGTACGCGGCTTTAAATTTAATGGAGAATCAGGCAAGATTTACTCCATTGTCATTGCTTCGGTGGGATTACCCCAAATTCCCGACCAATTTTTGAGTACATATGAATTATCCATTGAGGAAATTGTCAGTACAGGTCCCAATCGGTTAATTGTATTTGAAGGAGCGGAAGAACGAGTTACCCAGTTAACCGTTGGTTTATTAGAGCGTTTGGGATTAGGAAAAGCACCTTGGGAAAGGGAAGAGGAAGAAGGTATTTACGCTCCCAAGACTGTAGCACCACCCAATCAATTACCCAGTGGTGTGCCCTTAGAACCTCCCAGAGTTAAAACCCGCGCTCCCGAACCCGTAGCCAGGGAAGAATGGGATGAAGACTACTACGAAGAAGAGCGTCCCCAGCGTCAAGTGATGAAAGCTCGTCAGTATGAGCCAGAGCCAATTCCCTATGAAGATGATGAGGAAGACAACTGGAGTGAGGCTACAGGGAAGGATAAATATCAACCCCAGCCTACATATAAACCCGAACCTTATAGCAAAAAGGCATACGCTGACGAATACGATAAGTATGATGATGATTTAGACAGCGATGCCTGGGAAGATGCACCAAAACCCGTGAATATTCCCACCAAGAAGGTGAAGGAAAGACAGCCAGAATATGAAGAGGAAAGCGGGTATTAACAGTTGTCAGTGAACAGTTATCAGTTATCAGTTATGGATTGCGGATAACTGTTGACTAATTTACTCAAAAAAAGTATATTTTGCGATCGCTAGAAGTGTTGATGAGGACACTTCTTTTTTTTTGAATTAAATACTCAAATATAATATAGCACTACGCCTCCGCGGTTAGGACATTTCTAAATCCAGCAAACCCTTTGACAGTCTGCGTTTCCCCATTCCCTGTTCCCTAGCACGTAGCGCTATATTAGTCGATTATCAAAGTGATTAATCCAAGTTGTTTGACACTCTCCCACCTGGAAGATGGGAGATTCTTTCAAGCCTAGACAGCGTAGCTTGAAATATCCTCATGTAGCTGTCCGGTTCCCAGGCTCACCCCGTTTGCCAACAATGGGCGGAGTGATATTTCCTTTCAACTCGCCGATTCGAGATTTGGGCGTATA
>JAAUYI010011291.1_pt1 | contig 13265 bp, 7 predicted proteins | sample 7278041 | NCBI WGS metagenome assembly JAAUYI01 (sample SAMN14350216, study PRJNA611818) | marine sediment metagenome | isolation source: surface marine sediment (0.6m) | place: French Polynesia: Moorea | collected 2018-08
AGCCAACTTGATTGTGCCTTTGCTCAAAGGTTCTGAGTTGTGGGGCTTGTTGTGCGTCCATCAGTGTGATGCACCCCGTCATTGGCAGGAAGAAGAAATTGAATTAGTCAAGCGAGTTGCCTATCAGTTGGGTGTATCTATCCAACAAGCCGAGTATGTGCAACAGTTACAAGAACAGTCAGCACAAGTTGCAGCCGCAGCAGCACGGGACAAAGCAGCAAGGGAAGAATTACAAAAAGGTGCCATGCTCCTACTGAAAGCCGTAAGACCCGCTCTAGATGGTGATTTGACGGTACGGGCACCTATTACTGAAGATGAGTTAGGTACAATTGCGGATTCTTACAACAACACCATTCAAGCCTTAAGACAAATCGTTGTTAAAGTACAAGCAACTGCCCAAAAAGTAGGGCAAAGCTCCCAAGACAGCGATAAAGTTCTTTCTGGATTGAAAAACTTGTCCCAAAGCCAGTCTCAAGAAATTGGTGAGGCATTAACTGAAGTTCAGCAAATGGTAGACTCCACCAAAGCTGTAGCAGCAAACGCAGAGTTGGTAAAAGTTGCAGTCCAAGAGGCGAACCAAACCGTAGAATCTGGCGATGCAGCCATGAATATGACTGTAGAAGCCATCCAAGGAATTCGGGAAACAGTAGCTCAAACCAGCAAAAAAATTAAGCGTCTTGGTGAATCTTCCCAGAAAATTTCTAAAGTGGTGAATTTGATTAGTAGTTTTGCCACTCAAACCAACGTACTGGCACTAAATGCTGCCATTGAAGCTACCAGAGCCGGAGAATACGGTAAAGGCTTCGCGGTGGTAGCAGATGAAGTCCGTTCTTTATCTCGCCAATCATCAGCAGCAACAACGGAAATTGAAAAACTCGTCCAAGAGATTCAAGCAGAAACTGGGGAAGTAGCAACAGCTATGGAAACTGGTATTCAGCAGGTAGTTGAAGGTACAAGTTTGGTGAATGAAACTCGCCAAAACTTAAATGCAATTGTTACCGCTACTGCCAAAATTAGCGAGTTATTGCTGCGGATTACTGATGCAACCCAAGCTCAAATGGAACGCTCTGAGACTGTAACACACTCCATGAAGGATGTGGCAGAAATTTCCCAGAGTGCTGTGAATGGAACCCAAGAAATGGCTGCTGTTTTCCAACAGTTATCTACAACCGCCCAAGAACTATTGGCTACCGTCAGTAAGTTCAAAGTGAAATAGTACACAGTTACTGAGTAGGGAGTAGGGAGTAGGGAATAAATATGTACTGGTAACTACAAAAACACCTTAAACATCCTCATTCTAGATCCCTCTCCCTAATTAGGGAGAGGGACTTTCCAGCTCATCAATTTCTCAAATTTGATTTTTTTCTGCTACTCATTCCTCTCTACCACAGTTTTTTAATGGGGGAATACCACGAAAAAACTGCTCTATTTATTGATAGGAAAACTGATAATTGATAACTGATAACTGAAATGACTATGGATCCTTCTATCCGCGAACAAGGCTACATCTACTTCATGAGTGAAGCTCCAGATTTGCTCCATACCATAGAAGAAGAACTCTTTAATTTGGCAGAAGAGCGCACCACCGCTACTGTACATAACTTAATGCGGGCAACTCATACAATTAAGGGGGGAGCTGCTAATGTTGAATTAGAGGTAATTCAACAAATTGCCCATTCCTTAGAGGATGTGTTCAAAGCTCTTTATAACCCAGATGTAGTTATAGATGCTGAGTTACAAACATTGCTATTTAATAGTTATGAGTGCCTGCATTTAGCACTTACTTCTGAGTTGAATAAAAGCTCTTACAACAGTGAAGAATTACTTAACAGAACCAGTGTTGTTTTTGAAAAATTACAAGCAAAATTAGGTGATGCTTTTGGCGCAGAAGCTTATATTCCTACTTCAGAAGAACTAGGGTTTGATATTGTATTATCTATCTTTGAAACAGGTGTCACTCAAAGTATAGAAAGTATATCTGAAACCATTAACAATCACCCTCCAATTGATGAATTGGTTGATTTTTTAAGTTCTCAGGCAGAGGTTTTCATTGGTTTAGCAGAGTCTTTAAATTTACCTGGATTTGCAGATATTGGTAAAACAATGGCTGCTGCTTTGGAAATTAATTCTTCTGAAGCTTTTAAAATTGCTGAGGTTACTTTAGCTGATTTAGAACAAGCAAAAGCCGCAGTTATAGGAGGCGATCGCACTCAGGGAGGAGAACCCTCTTTAGCTTTAAAACAATTAGCTAATCAGCAAATAGATACTGAGTCACAAATAGATTTATCACCAATAGATAATCTATCTATAGAGGCAATAAAAAATCAATTAATTAAGCCTGAGTTAGAGCTAGTAACAGCATCCAATAGTACAGAGGAAATAACAGAAAATCTATCAACTGAATCCGAACTAAAACTGGCAAATACTGTTAATAATGTAGAACAAATAACAGAAAATCTATCAATTGAATCCGAACTAAAACTGGCAAATACTGCTAATAATGAAAATCAATTAACAGAGGAACTATCACTTGCATCGAGTTATTCTAATTTATTAATCAATGAGATAAAACAGCTATACAGCTTTTTCAGAAATGATTATAAGGTAAATAACAAACAATTAAAAGTAAAAATTGCCAAGTTTTATATTAAGATAGTCTGTTATATCCTGGGATGGTTTAATAATGTACGCTTAATTCCTAAAGAACAATTAAATCTATCTCTGTTAGTCCCTGAATATGGTGTAGAAAATACCTTAGATTATATTGATAACTGGCTGAATGATTTTTTCCTTTTCTTGCAAGAACCAGAAGATAGCCAAAGTCTTGATATTTGCCGACAAGGTGTTATTTTAACCATTCTTAGTGCTGTTATTCAATTCTTATATTCTACTAAAGATGAGATTGATTTAATTTCTGTTATTCAACAGAGAATATCAGAATTAGCAACAGAATATCGAAAGCATACACCAATTAACGAAGCAGAAAAAGATTGGTATAAAAGAGATAAATTAAAACAACTTCTAGTATTAAAAGAAATATCTGTTACTACTACCCCCGATATATCTACGGATACTTTAGTAGAGTCAATATGGGGAGAAACGGATGCTTCTATATATGGTGAAGATCCAGTTATTGAAACACAACTTGAAACTACTCTTGAAAGGGATGATTCAGTCAACATTAAAAGACCTGAATCTCTAGCTCAGGATAGTTTGAATACTGATACTTATTTGTTTGATGAGGAGCAAGTTACTGAAACACAAATTGAGACTACTGTTGAAAAGAACGAATCAGCAAACATTGAAAAACCTGAATCTTTAACTATCAAAGAAACATTAAAAGCCGATACTCATACACCAAACATTATTCAAGAAGAATTAGTTACTAATACTCCCGTAACCAAAACAGAGGTAGTAGATAATGAGAATCAAAATGCAATTCAAACTGTAGAAGATAAAGAGCAGATCCTACCAACTACAAATATTCGCCAACGTTCTTTTGTCAAAGTAGACGTGGAGGGATTGCAACATCTTAACTACCTAGCAGGAGAACTACTAATTTATCACAAGCGTAGAAGCTTGGAAGAAGAACAACTCCAATTAATTATTGAAAGACTATCCCAACAACTTTCTAGACATCAAACTACCCTCAATCAATTACGGGATTTGCCCCTACAGATCCAAAATTTTGCTGACCAAAAAATGCAGCAACTGTCTTCGGTAAATTTTGATTCTCTAGAAATGGATGAATATACAGAATTTCATCTAGCTTTGCATGGAGCAAATGAAGAAACTTTGCAACTGCAAGAAACTGTAGAATCTCTCGATTTACTATTCAGACAATTCCATCAAGTTCAAGAGAAAAACCAGCGTTTAGTATTAGGAATTTTAGAAAACGTTGATAATGCCAGGATGTCACCCTTGGGCAATATATTTAATCGTTTTCCTCAAATGCTACAAAAGCTGGGAACTGTGTATGGCAAACGGGTACAATTAAAACTTTCTGGTACAGAAGTATTAGTAGATAAAGCGATCGCGGAAAAATTATACGATCCTTTAGTACATTTGATACGTAATGCTTTTGACCACGGTATTGAAGTGCCAGAAGTTCGCCGTCAGCATAACAAACTAGAACAAGGCACCATTGAAATCCGCGCTTATCATCAAGGTAGTCAAACCATTATCGAAATCCAAGATGATGGGAAAGGATTGAATTTAGAAAAGATTCACACTAAAGCCATCGAGTTCGGTCTAATACCAGTCAATCACACACCAACATCAGAAGAACTACTAGACCTATTATTTTCACCTGGATTTTCCACCGCTGGTAAAGTAAGTGAAATTTCTGGACGGGGTATGGGGTTAGATATTGTTCGTTCTCATTTACAAGGATTAGAAGGTTCCATCTCAGTTAATTCACTACCCAACCAAGGCACAACATTTATACTCAAGATTCCTTTTTCTATGACTACAGATAAGTTGATGATAGTCCAAGCAGGAGGAGCAGTCTACGCTCTACTTTTGGACAGCATTGAAAAAATTGTGCTTCCTTCCGCCGAGCAAATTAAGTATGTAGACGGGAAAAAAGTTTTGTACTGGAATACAGAACAAGACGAACGAATGCTTGGTATTCGCCCATTATCAGATTTAATGTTCTATAGTGGCTCTTTTGTGAGTGGTGCTAATGCAAATCATAGCCTAACCAAAAAGACGGGAGAAATGAAAAACCCCATACTGGTGCTGCGGAAAAACCGAGAAAGGTTGGCTTTAGAAGTCGATCAAATAATCGGCGAGCAAGAACTAGTTATCAGACCTTTAGGAAGTGCGATCGCTCCTCCCAAATACGTGTATGGTTGTAGTAGTTTAGCTAATGGCAACCTGATTCTAGTTATTGATGGTACTCTACTATTAGAATATCGAGAATTACAGTCAGCATCCATTGATGTTAGAGCTTTACCTGGTACTTCTGGGCTAGAATTATCAGCAAGTGGATCAGAAAACTTGACTGCATTACCCAGCGTATCATCTCAAGATACTGATAAAGTTGAGCCTAGTAAATCTACAAATATTAATAGCAAAGCTCCCAAGGTAATTTTGGTGGTGGATGATGCTATTAGTCTGCGTCAAACCCTCTCCCTTACACTACAGAAACATGGCTACCAAGTTATACAATCAGAAAATGGTACAGATGCATTAGAAAAACTGCAATTACACCCTGAAGTTAAGGTTGTAATTTCTGACCTGGAAATGCCGAATATGAATGGTTTTCAGTTGTTAAGTAACCTGCGTCAAGACAGTGATAGTGCTAAATTACCCGTGATTATTCTTACTTCTCGCAGTGCGGAAAAACATCGTAAGTTAGCTCAAGCTTTAGGAGCCACAGCTTACTTTAGTAAACCTTATCTAGAAGATGAATTGATTGCTACTGTTAAGGAGTTAGAGAATCAGAGTGCAAATAATTCTCGTCAATTAGTCCTTAACCATTAATAACCAAGTCCATCTATCACTGCAACAGTAGCATTGCTACGTCTGGAACAATAATCTATTTGTCGCATTTTCAATTTACTTAGGGCTTGCTGTTCGCGTAGCGCAGCAAGCCCTAATTAATGATATTTAACTATATTTGTGTTTAATGTTTGTGATACTTGATAACAATCCAGTTTCCCAAATTATCAATCTCTTTATTTTGTTTAACGTTTAGGTGCTGCTTCACCAAACTTAATTAACAGGGCGATCGCTATACTAACTACTAGAATTAAAGTAGAACTTAAAGCGGAACCAAACCCCCAGTTTTGCGCTGCACCGAGAAACTGGTTATAAATTAATCTGGCTGCTGTCATGCTGGAAGCACCACCCAGTAATTCGGGATTAATAAAATCTCCCATAGCACTAATAAATACTAGAAAAGAACCAGCCGCAATACCTGTAATGATTTGGGGTACGGTAACTCGCCAAAAAGTCTGTAGGCGATTTGCACCTAAATCTGCTGCTGCTTCTAATAAACGTCTATCTAGTTTTTCTAAGGAAGCATATAAAATCAAAACCATATATGGCAATAAACTGTAACTCATGCCAATTAATACCGCTGGACTGCGATTGAGTAACTGCAAACTCGGCAAACCGAAGTGAGCCAGTAAACTATTCAGTAAACCAGTGGGACGGAGAATGGTAATCCAAGCATAGGAACGCAGTAAGGAAGAAGTCCACAGAGGTAAGACAAACGCCAGTAACAGCAAATTTCTCCAACCCGGTGGCGCGTTCACAGCAATCCAGTAGGCGATTGGTAAACCACAAATCAAACAAATAATAGTAGTACCAACCGCAAAAAATAGCGATCGCCAGATAACTTGCAGGTATAATGGGTCAAGTATTTTGATATAGTTATCAAATCCGCTAGGATTAACCACATCACCAGGTCTAATTCCTGGGACTAAGCTTAATTCAATAATAATCAGGGTCGGTAGCACCAGTAATAGCAATAACCATATTCCTGCTGGTGCGAGCAATAACAAAGGCTCTAACCAGTTTGATTTTGATTTATGTAATGTTTGTAGATCCCTAGGGCTATTACCAGAATCAGATTGGGAATGAGTAATTTCAGTAGACACAGATCGCAGATAAAAAATAATATTTTTTCAATTTTTTATAGAAAAATAAATAAGCAAGAATAACAAAATTGTATCCTAATTACAGCAAGTTGTCTGGTAAGGAAGATAGATTAAATAATATGCACATCTATAATTGAACCTCACCCTCGCTTTTTACTGCGTAAAAATCTTTCCCTCTCCTTATTAAGGAGAGGGATGTCTGCTCTTCACAGGGTGAGGTTTTGCAGTTTATTTAATCTGATACCAATTCAAATAATGTTTGCGACACATACATGATTCGTAAGGGCACGGCATCCACAATTTTTTGGTGTATAAAATTATCACTCTGATGCCGTGCCCCTACCTATCTGTTGCATTCTTTTTTCAAAACCCCTCGTTACCAGGCTGAGCCTGGTAACTAGAATATAGAGCCTCTGGCTCTGATTGAGAATGGTGCAAGTTAATTATTCATAGAATACAAGAGACTTATCACCAAAATAAACATCTGCTACGCTAATGAAAGAAAAATATCCCCGAATTGTTGAACAAGTCGGGGATATGGGCACATCAAGGATTACAAATCAATTAGGGATGCCTTTCTGCATTTTTTCCCATATTGATTTATCTGAAAATGGCTGTAGATTCTCATATTTTTGGATATGACTATCTATTTTCAGAGAACATACAGCTACAATTCAATAACAGAATCATTAATTCTTAGGTGCTTCTTCAAGAGTTACTTGATTCTTGATTGGTTTGACAGATTTTTCCTGATCTATGATTTGATCGACAAGTTTCAGTTCCTTCGCATTACTGACTGTTCCGGAAATAATTATATTTCCATCTTTCTCTATAACTTTTAAATCACTGGTAGGTAAAGCTTCTTTCAATTTGCTGGCAAGAACGCTTTCTGATTCACCAGGTACAGCACTACCAGGTACAGTACTATCGGTTGCACTCGCATCTTGATTTTCTTCTACACCTTCAGTTACTTTAGGCGCAGTTTGTGTGACACTATCAGTTACAGGAGAAGCTGGTTCTACGGGTGTTTGAGCAGATTCGGTGGTATCAGTTGGTTTGTCTGAAGAAGCTTGAGGAGTAGTGTCCTGACAGCCAACAGCACCAACTACTAGAATACCGGTGATGAGAAAAGGAATAACGTTTTTCATGTTGATCTCCAAATTCAATAAATAGTTGAAGCGACTAGCTTGTTTGTGTGTTTATTAAGGAGCAAATGCTCAGTAATTATTGACTTAGTCAGCACATAATTACTCCTGCTAAAGACAATCGTGAATGCTTAATTTTCTCTCTATGAAAATTGATACTGCATGGAACTTTACCCAATAAATTTAATTGTCTTTAGCAGTGTCAACTAATTGCGATTCACGATTCATGACAACTAGAGTTTACTTGTTGTTGATTGTATATCGCTCATTTGCCATCGACTTCCCAATTGTAACGAATTTATTTCAGAATGAAACAAGTTGATGAAAAAAATCTCTCAGGCGATCGCCAAGCATAAATATATGTCGTAAGTAGTATATATATAGTCAGACAACTGATTTAAATATTTACAATCAAATCAATATTTTGTAGTAAAAATAAAAAATATAACCTTTGTATGTCAATGCTTTCAGGCTTTTAGATGCTTTTTTTTCGCAATCAAAGCAATTCAAAATTGAAGTATTAACTTTATAAATATAAATACTTACAGCATAAATTTAAAGTAATGATTCCCAAAGATTTTAATTTTGCATGGCAGAAGAAAATACTATTTAAATAGTTGATTTCTTTCCATCGGGCAAAAACTAATAAAAAAAACTTATGTAAATATGTATATTTATCCTCCTAAATGTAGATGAAATTTTATCGCTATTTTGAGATGGAGAGTGAAGCTAGGGCGAACCCATCTTGTCATTCAGGAGGCTTTATTCTCCACCACCCAACGCCAAATTAAGAAGCAAGTTGGGTTGAACTGATAACTTGCACCATTCTCAATTAGCCAAGATTTCCGCCTGGGAATCAATTCCCTTTTCTTAAAAACAAAGTCTGATAAATCAGACTGGGAAGGACAGGAGAGCGCGTTTCAACGTGCTTGGTTTATTAGCCTTGAAATTTATTTCAAGGTGGGAATGTGGGCTAAACGACATTGGTGCAAGTTATCAGGTTGAACGAAGTGAAACCCAACCTACATTTATTTTTACTGTCACTCAACAAAGTTCTGAATTATTTCTAAATATCTGACGTATTAAATTTAACCTGTATTTAGGCTCAGAGTTCTGAGTCTAAATATGACATATAATCAACAAGATAGTCTTGCCCTGCTTGAGCAAATTCGCTGGGGTGGAAAGCCAAGGTGCCCATACTGCGATTCAACTAACGCCACTGCATACAAGCATGAACGTAGATATCATTGTAATAAATGCTTCACTTCATATAGCGTTACAGTTGGTACTTTGTTTCACAAGACTCATGTAAAATTACAGAAATGGTTTTTGGCGATTCGTCTTGTGATGAATTCACCAGGAGGTATCAGTGTACGTCAATTAGCCAAGGAAATTGGGGTTAATAAGAATACGGCGTGTTATATGATGGCGCGTATCCGGAAAGGTATGGCAGAAGAACAGGAACTAATAGAGGTGCTTACAAAGCTTGATGAATTGTAGGCTAGGCACAATCAAAATTTTATCCGAAAAGGAGATGACATTCATGGAAAAAATGAATCGTGTGATTTTCTTGTTAAAAGCCTTACCTGTAGTTGTCATTTTTCTACTTTTATTACCTAATTCCAATCGAATTCTCTATGCTCAAACACCATCCCCAAGTGCTACTCCAACTTCAGCTCCCAATGCTAATCAAAATCAAAGTCAATCTTTATCTCGCTATGAATTTCTTACTTTGATTATTGGTACTGTTTCTGCAATTGGTGCCATACTATCTGGGTTTGGATTTGCTGGTTGGAGAAAGTCAAAATCATTAGAGGTAGAATTCTTAAAACTTGTACCTGTGATTTCACCAATAATAGAACGACTTATAGATCAAACAAAAGATGAGGAAGAAAAGAAAAGACTATTAGTAATAAAAAAAGATTTTGAAGATAAATTTCTGAGATTAAGAAAACAAAAGCGTGCAAGCCAAGAAGCAAGAAAGTGGTTAAGCAATAATAGAGAAAATTTGGCTGATCAAGCAGTTGCTCATGCCTTAGCGAATGAGTCTTGCCCACAAAATGTACGAGATAAGTTCCGTTTAAATATAAATCGTTATTTATACGGAATTCAAGAAAGTCTTGATATTGGTGATTTTGATTTCCTTCATGAATTAGACATTGAGGAAGCATTAACTAAGAGCTTCTACGAAAAAGCACTTAATTTTATTCTAGAAGAAAAAGTATCTAAAAATAAGAACTTGTCTGCCGATGAAATTACAGAGATGAAGAAGTATTTTGACTATACCATTCAAAATGTATTATAACTTAAGACTTACACACTCGTTACAAGAAGTTAGGTGTTTAGGATTGCTACTTTGCATTACAATAACTTTACTTAAGTTGTCCATGTGCAAGTCTTGATAACTATCATTTTACCTCCAAGGTTGATTTCTCTTTGCATCTTCTATCTTTTGTCTTTTTACTATCTCTAGTAGTTCGCACAGTTGATCAATATATTCTATAGCAGCAGTTATATTGTTAATTGTGTTTAGATGAGCTTTTCCAACTATGTCGTCATAATCTTCGTCTCCTAATGTATTTAAATTTTCAAGCTGTGGTGCTTGGTCATCTAGAAACCTTATTAGACAGTCTCTTTGATATAATAAGTAGTTCTTTGTCTCCTGAAAAAGAGTATTTTGATATTCCCACTGTGTCATCTATCTTAGTAAATTATGATTAATTATTAATGCAATTTTTACTGCAAGTATAGATAGTAAAGCTTTACTTTTAAACAGTCACTACCGCTAAGTAGGACAGTATTACTTGAAACGCAATTCTATAGATTTTGTGTGCATATTGGGTGTGACGTATGCCCTATAATGATTAAGGATTGATAGATGACAACTTAATATAGAAACCCAACAAACGATTGATCCGTGTTGGGTTGCGTTCCTTAACCCAACCTACGCTAGTTCTAGTTTTTTAGGCTTAAGTGAACTGTATTGGATGATAAATAACTCGGTGGGCACCTGTTTGAGTTGGTGAATTTGGTTTGGGGAAAAAGTTAAAGGGTAAGGGTTCAAGGTTGTTTCTTTCCCTTCCCCTTAACCGACAAGTATTGATATAGCGGTTCCTACTCAAATGAGCTACACCAGCAGAATTGTAGGTTGGGTAGAACGAAGTGAAACCCAACAAAAGGCTGATTGTGTTGGGTTGCGTTCCTTAACCCAACCTACGCCAGTTCTAGTTTTTTAGGCTTAACTGAACTGTATTGGATGAGAAATAACTAATTACCCATTCTCAAGTTACCGAAATAATTCTTCCTAAACTTTCATTCGCCATCCTATCCACTTTGCACACGGCATAAGTTCCGGGGGTAACGGTGGCAAAATTTGTACCCCTAGATAATACTCGCTGTAATTGCCAAGTATCTCCACCTTGCCGATACAAAGTCCAACAACGAATATCTGGATTTGTTACCTCTTCATCCCACCCCAACTTACGGTTGTTAAATTGTAAATTAGTCGGTGGGGATGGTTGCACGGCTTTCCGCCAAGACATGGTAGGAACTAGGGCAGGTTGATTGTATAGAGTATATCTCAACTTGTCAGCGATCGCTTGACGATTATCTACAATAGAATCTACATCGAAGAAAATATTTCCTAAGGATAAATTCCCTAATAAGCTGCGACTAATCCGAATTTGTTTATCAATTTCGCTGCTTTTCCAAGATTTTCCATCCAATCGCGCCAAGGTATTACCAGCATAGATGTGTCGCTGCTGGGGGTTAATACTTGTCCACCACCTCAATAGGGTAGGATAACTTTGTGCAGTTTGGTCAATACGCCAATAAAGTTGAGGGGCGATATAATCAACCCAACCCTGTTCCATCCATTTTTTGGCATCGGCATACAATACATTATAAGCATCCAATCCCCTAATTCCTGGCGGTTGTCCGGGTCGGTAAATACCGAAGGGACTAATGCCAAATTTTACATAGGGTTTGACTTGTTTAATCCCTTGGGAGAGACGGAACACCATTTGGTTCACACTTTCCCGTCGCCAGTCTGCCAAATTGAGAGTACCGCCACTGTCACGATAAGCACCATAGGTTTTATCATCGGGGAAAGACTTACCAGCAATGGGATAGGGATAGAAATAATCATCTAAGTGGATGCCATCCACATCGTAGCGTTTGAGGACATCTATGATGACATTATAAGCCTTGTCTTGTACCACCTTTGCCCCTGGGTCCATCCACAGTTGATTTCCCCAACGATAAACAACTTCTGGGTTGGTAACAGATATGTGGGGATTGACATTTTTTCCCCGTTTTACTGAAGCTTGGGCGCGGTATGGGTTAAACCAAGCGTGGAGTTCCATACTCCGCTTATGACATTCTGCGATCGCAAACTCTAATGGGTCATAATAAGGATTGGGAGGTTGTCCCTGGGTTCCCGATAACCAAGCACTCCAAGGCTCCAATTGGGAAGCATACAAGGCATCCCCTTCTGGTCTAACCTGTAGGAAGACGGCATTAAAATTGAGGGTTTTTAATTTATTTAAAATATTGACTAATTCAGCCTTTTGCTGGTTAGTTGAAAGTCCGGCTTTGGATGGCCAATCACTATTCCACACGCTTGCTATCCATGCTCCCCGAAACTCCCGACGATGGCTGACTTGCACTGTGTTGAGGATAGCTCCCTTTTCTGGAGGGATAACTAGGTAATCTGAAGCAATTTTTTCCGTCGCCTGACCCAATTTGAGCATGGCTTGATAGACAATTGCGGCAATGTCTGCGCGAGTTGCTGCTACTTTGGGGTTCAGTATATTTACCTTGGGATAGCTGGCAACCATCTCTGCACGGGTTGCGATCGCCACTTGATTTCTGGCATAGTTGGGAATATTGGCGGCATCTCGGTAGATTTGGGGTAGTGCTGTAACTAAGTCTGCTGGGACATCTGCTGCTAGTTGTAAACCATTTACCAGAGCTACCAGAGCATCCCCCCTAGCTATTCTATTATTGGGGCGAAAAGTGCGATCGGGATAACCCACCAAAAATCCTGTTTCATAAGCCTTTTGAATTGCTTTTGCTGCCCAATGGGTGCTAGGGACATCTATGAATGGTACGTATTTACGCTGAGGAGGCTGGGTAAATATGGCCGTTACAATGGCTGCAAACTCCGCCCTGGAAACCGAGCGATCCGGGCGAAAAGTGCCATCTGGATAACCGTTGAGGATACGACGTTGTGCTAAAGCGGCGATAAAATCTCGCGCCCAGTGATTTTTTACATCAGGGAAGGGTGTAGAAGTAGATACCATTGTTGATGCCCATTAGCTGTGTTTGTGTTTAATCTCCTTTGTTATTCTAGTCACCCTGGTTGTGAATTGCTATAAGCTCATCCCTATTCAATCTGAGGAGTCATTTCAGTTATCAGTTATCAGTTATCAGTTACCCCATCGATGAATCGAAGGGCTAATGAGAACAAGGAAAACATTTTTGACTCTCCACGGATAAATCCGGAGAGCAG
>JAAUYI010020688.1_pt1 | contig 13264 bp, 9 predicted proteins | sample 7278041 | NCBI WGS metagenome assembly JAAUYI01 (sample SAMN14350216, study PRJNA611818) | marine sediment metagenome | isolation source: surface marine sediment (0.6m) | place: French Polynesia: Moorea | collected 2018-08
CATGAATGCTGCCGGGTACAAAGATTTCAGCCCACTAGATGTCCTTGTTCTTCACAATGTCAACCATCGCCAGCGCGAGAAAAGGCTGGTGGATATCTGCTTTGTTCTCCATATCGAGGACCACCATACCGTTAACTATTCCCTGAAAAAACTGGTGAAACTGGAACTTGTGCAGAAAGAGAAAAGGGGTAAGGAAATTTTTTATACTACCACCGCTGCCGGTTCGGAAGCCTGTAAGAAATATCGAGAAATACGGGAGCGCTGTTTGACTTCTGTGTATAGAAGCCTGGAGCAAGAAGGAGATGAGGTGAGTGAAGCGGCTTCGCTGCTCAGATTGCTCTCCGGACTCTATGATCAGGCGTCGAGGTCGGCGGCATCTCTCTAGTAGCCTGTCGGAGAACTGCTCTTTTCCCACATCTCTGCGTTATTTTCATAAAATCAATGCTCGCAATATCAAATATATGGCTGTGCTTGATTTTATGAAAATGCCTTGATCTGAGAAAAAATAGCAACTCTCCAACACACTCCTAAATTGATCTTTTTGCAGAATCCCAGAAAAAATACCTGCGATTTATAGCTGGATATACTAGCCACCCATCATATTGGGCAGAACTGTGACAATGGCCGGGAAGATCACGATGAGCACCAGTGCCACCATGAGCAGCAGGAAAAAGGGGATGGCTGCATAGGCTACCCGCAGTATATTCAGACCGGTCAGGCCTTGGATGACGAAGAGGTTGAAACCAACGGGAGGGGTAATCTGGGACATTTCCACCACGATCACCACAAAAATCCCAAACCATAACGGATCTATGCCTGCCTGTTCCACCATGGGCATAATAACCGAGGTGGTGAGCACAACGACGGATATCCCGTCAAGAAAGCAGCCGAGAATAACGAAAAAAACGGTTAAGGCACCTAGCAAGGCGTAGGGGGAAAGCTGCATTTCGCTGATCCAGATGGCCAGCATACGTGGTATACCGGTAAAACCCATGGCCACAGTGAGAAAAGCAGCGCCGGCCAGAATGAAGGCAATCATGCATGAGGTTTTCGTGGCTCCCATCAAACCATCAAAAAAGGTTCGCAGGTTGAGTGAACCGGTATACTTGGATAGTAGTAGAGAAAGGACGACGCCGACTGCAGCGGCATCGGTGGGTGAAGCAATACCAGAATAGATGGAACCGATGACTCCAGCAATTAGCAGGATGACGGGAATCAGTCGGCGTGAGCGATTCAGGCGGGTGAGCAGGGAGAGCGATTCTTCTCCGGCAGGAATACGGCTGGGATTCAAAAGTGACCAGAGAACCACGTAGCCAATGAACAGAGAAACTAAAAGTAGTCCGGGCAGTAGTCCGCCTATAAACAACCTGGCGATAGATTGCTCTGTGGCAACACCATAGACGATTAGAATAATTGATGGTGGTATCAACAATCCAAGGGTTGCTGAGCCAGCAAGGGTACCGATAAGCATGCTTTCCGGATATTTCCGCTTGGCTAACTCGGGTATGGACATCTTTCCGATGGTGGCCGCAGTTGCGGCAGAAGATCCTGAAACTGCAGCAAAAATCCCACAACCTAGAATGTTGACATGGAGGAGTCTACCAGGTAAATGGGTCAGCCAGGGTGAGAGGCCGGTGAACATATCTTCGGAAAGACGTGAACGGAAGAGAATTTCGCCCATCCAGATAAACAGAGGAAGGGCAGCAAGCGACCAAGAGTTGCTGGCGCCCCAGACCGTGGTTGCCAGGACGTCGCCAAGAGGCGCTTCAGTAAACAGTACCATCCCGAGCATACCTACACTCATAAGGGAAAAGGCCACCCAGATACCGCTGCCTAGCAAAGTAAAAAGGGCAACCAAAAGGATGAGAGTCATACCTAATTCAGACATGCATGTTCTCCTGGGACTTACGAGGCGGACTCGTCATCGTTGTCGAGAAGCTTTTCTCCAGCACCGACGTAGCTTGGTGTTTTACCCGTAAGGGCTGCAAAGAGTTCGTCAATCAAGGCGATTGAGAGAACCACGAGACCTAAAAGCATTGCTGACTGCGGGATCCATATCGGTACGGCTACCATTCCGGGTGAGAGATCGTTGTAGATAAATGATTCATGGACCAGTGAAAAGGTGTACCAGGAAAAATAGATGGTCACTCCGGAAGCCAGGATCAGGCACCAGGTTTCCATGACATGCCTCAATCTGGAACTAAGATGAGAAATAACCAGGGTTACCCTGATATGGCCGCCTTGCCGCAGGGTATAGGCAAGAGCTAGAAACGATCCGGCGGCCAGGAAAAAACCGGTGAAGTCGGCATATGATGGAATTGTCAGGCCAATGGCGGAGCCGGTAAAAACTGTACTTAGCCGGTCAATCAGGTTGAGGCAGACCTGGCAGACCACGAGCAGACAGATGGCAGCGAGGAAAGCTGCCGCCAACCAGCCGCTGCCGAGATAAAGACGGTTGAGGTTTCTGCGTAGCATGTTTTCTTTGGGTGCTTCCATCCTGCTACCTTGATCAATTGGGGAACTCCCTGACGAGAGTCCCCCGGGTGAGCTTAGTTATTGTAAGCCTTCAGCAGAGCTTCACCTTCTGCTCCGGCATCTTTTTTCCAGTCCTGAAGCATTTCATCGCCAACGGCTTTGAGGCCCTCCATCAGCTTAGCATTTGGAGTGACGATGGTAACGCCATTTTCTTTAAGGATCGCCGTTTTTGCAGCGGTCTCCTGCATGCTCATTTCCCAACCCCGTTTTTCGGCATCGGCTGCGGCAGCCAGAACAGCTTCCTGGGTTGCTTTATCAAGTTTGCGGAAGGCGCTTTTGTTGACTACCACGATGTTTTTGGGAACCCAGGCCTGAATATCAGTGTAATGAGTTATGAAATCCCAGGCTTTGGAGTTGGCCCCGGTGGAAGGTGAGGTAATCATAGCCTCAACCCGGCCGGTGGCAAAGGCTTGGGGAATATCCGGAACTTCAACCTGGGTTGGAGCTGCACCAACCAGATTAGCAAATTTTTCCAAAGTGGCATTATAGGCCCTGAATTTGATACCTTTAAGGTCATCAACGCTGTTGATAGGCTTTTTGGTATAAAGTCCTTGAGGCGGCCAAGGGACAGAGAAAAGCGGCATAAGCTTCTGCTTGTCGAGTAATCCGGTTATGACATCCTTTTGAGCAGCCCAGAGTTTTTTTGCTTCTTCATAATTGGTTGCCAGAAACGGCTGGGAATCCGCTCCGAAGGCAGCATGCTCGTTAGAAAGCAAAGAGAGAAAGAATTCTCCGGCTGGTACCTGACCACCGCGGACGGCATTTTTAATCTCCGGATGCTTAAACAAAGAACCTGCCGAATGGATTTTAATCTTAAGATTTCCATTGGTCGCTTGTTCGACATCCGCGGCAAATTTTATAATATTCTGGGTGTGGAAGGTTTTGTCTGGATAGGGGGTAGGCATATCCCAGGTGGCAGTGAAACCCTGAGTGGCAATACTGCAGATACCAATGGCGCCGGTAAGAGTGAAAAATAATTTGCGTCCGATAGATCTCATGTCTTATCTCCTCTTTGTTGTTGATATTGTTGTTGCGTCCTGTAGTTAATTAATTAGAGTTTTCCTCCCTTATACATGTCTTTATATAGTTAGTTTCGGGTTTAATTGTCTGCTTCGCTAACAATTCAGGTGCCTTGATAGTAGCCAATAATAGTGAGTTGTTCAAACAGATCCTGTTCTTGTGCTGCATACATGGTTTCATAGCTGTTCCTATTGTACAAATTGGGTGGCATAAAGGGCGATTTGCGGGAAAGCGACAAGCATTACTATCATGATTGCTATCATAATCACAAAGGGAAAGGCGCCCAGCATGACGTCAACGATGGAACCGGTTCTTCTCACGCCCTGGACAACATAGAGATTTAAACCAACAGGAGGGGTGATAAGAGCCATTTCGATCAGGAGGATCAAGAGAATTCCAAACCATATCGGATCATAGCCAAGATTGACGAGAATTGGCGCCACAATTGGGACGGTGATAACCATAAGGGAAAGGGTTTCGACAAAGAAACCGAGTACTATATAGAGCAGGATGACCACGAGGAGCGTGTAAAATGGGGAAGCTCCAAGATTGCTGACAAATTGGTAAAGGGTTTCGGCAAGGCCAATGGAGTCGAGCATAAAATTGAGGAAATTAGCGGAAATAAGAATGAGCATGATCATCGAGCTTGTCCGCATTGTTCCTTCGAACACCTGCTTGAAGAAATCCATATTTACGGCTTTATAACGAAAGGCAAGCGCTAGGGATGCCAGGACGCCTAGAGCCGCCGATTCCGTTGGAGTGGCTAGCCCGGCATATATTGAGCCGATAACCACAATGAAGATAATGAGAACTGGAATGAGATCGGCGAGTGTAGTGAATCTCTCTTTCCAGGTTACCTGACTTTTGCCGCCGCTGAGTTTTGGATTGATCATGCAGCCTATGGCCAGACAAAGCATGAAAAGAAGAGCGAGAATAATTCCTGGAATTATTCCTGCCAGAAATAAGCGTGGTATGGATGTATTGGTTAAAAAACCATAGACGATAAGATTGATCGATGGTGGAATGAGTATCCCCAATGTGCCGCCGGCTGCGATGGACCCGGTGAAAAGTTTTTCGGAGTAATTATAACGCCTTCCCTGCGGCAAAGCGACGGTAGTAATGGTTGCCGCCGTGGCAACAGATGAGCCAGAGGTTGCCGCAAAAAGGGCCGAGGTCCCGATATTGGCCTGTAACAATCCACCAGGCAGCCAGGACAGCCATTTATTCAAAGCATTGTATGTTCTTTTGGCGATTCCTGCTCGGAGCAGGATTTCCCCAAGCATGACGAAAAGGGGAATTGAAAGGAGTAAAAAGTCTGTACTGGCAGACCAAGAGATTTCACCAATAACCCGATAGAGTGGAAAATCAGAAAATATCTCACCGATGGAAAGGCCGAGAATGATCAGTGCCGCCGCAACCGGAACGCTGATGACAAGTAATAGCAGAAGAATGGCTAGAGTAACGCTTATAATCATTTTGCTTCTCCGCCACTAATTTTGGTGTAGCCATTAACAGAATGGATCTCCGTCGTTTCTTTAATCTCCTCACTTAGAGTGGATATGCCGGAAAGATTAAAGGCGGACTCATGGTCTTTTTTCACTATGAAAAAAACAGTTCCAACAATCGTCAGCAAAATAGTCAACCCGAACCAGATCAGCCCGGCCAGCCAAAGGCTTTGGGGAATCCAAAGTGGGGTAGCCAGGGGTGTGTTGGCAGTGGAAACTTTTGCAATGGAGGTCTTAACAACGATGGAAGCGAAATAACAGAGAATGGTTATGTAGAAAAGTAATAAAAAATTAGCTAATATATCAAGGGCATGCTTAAAGAATCTGGGCAGATGAGTATAAAGCACGTCAATTCTGATATGCGATTTACGAAAAAGGGCAAAGCTGAATCCCCAGGTACAGCTGATTGCCAAAGCGTAACTTGACAGTTCGTCTGCACCACCGATGGAGACGGCAAAGGCTTTTCTCAATACAACCTCCACAGCTATCATCAGCGAAGCGAGAAAAAGAAGCAAACCGGAGCCCCAGGCAGCAATCTGGGAAATCTGCTTTGCACTTAGAAGTAACCTGATCATAACCAGACCCTTTAACAATCAGTAATTTTCCACCTAGCTTTTGCGTTCATGATACTCATCAATGAACAGGAGATTGGCGGTAGAATAAATGAGTAACCACCAATCCTGTTCAAGTCTTATGTTTTCGTTTATTTTGCCTGGACTCCCACGACTTTTCCTATGGTATCGTTCCAGGTAGTGATTGTTTCAGGCTTTACTTTTTCGGCAAGTGCAGGAAGCACATTGTTGACCAGTACCTCTTTGACCTGTTGACGAGCCTCATCAGTGACCGGTACCTCAGTAAGATTTTGCGGCTCACCGTGCGGACATTCTTTACCGGTTAAGCAATCGATGCCTTCCTGAGTCTCTTTAGCAGTAACAGCCCACCCCGGCTCTTCCAATTTCTCTGTTATGAGGGTCTGCAGTTTGGTCTGTTGCTCAGCAGAGAGTTTGTTCCAGGTGCTCATAGAGATGACTCCAATGACATAGTCCCAGCCACCTACCGGAAGCGGATAAATATAATCTGAGACCTCACCCCAGCCCGCTGAATAGCCTGAGAGAGAACCGGTGATTGCGCAGTCTACCACACCACGCTGCAGTGCTTGCGGTACTTCGCTAAACGACATGGTAACTCCGGTGGCGCCAAGTGCGGTCACAAATTCGGAGGTAGTCCAGCCGGAGGCTCTGATCTTTTTTCCTTTGAGGTCATCAAGCCCGGAGATCGGTACACTGGAAAAAAGCACCTGTGCGGGATAAGGAACGACGCTAAGTAGTTTTACATCAAAGTCATCGGCGAGATATTTTTCAAGGGCAGGCCTATAGGCAGCAACAGCTTTCTTGGCGGTTTCTATATCTGTTGTCACTCCAGGTAAATCCAGTCCGGCAAGATCCGGGGAGTCTGAGACGATATAGTCAGCAACGGTATGAACCACATCAAAGACGCCCATACTCATTTGACGAACGACTGCCGGGCCCTTGAGTTTGACTTGACTAAGCGAGGTCATGCTTGTTTCCATCCCCATCTCCGCAGGGACAACTTCCGTCCAGAATGGATTTTCAAAATTTTTGTAGAGAGTCAGGCTGCTCCAGCTCCCGACGACACGCAGCTTGGTCGTGCTGGCCAGGCCGTTTGAGCTTAGAAATAGCAAACAAAGTAGGATAGATAATAAAATGGTGATTCGTGAGTGCATGGTTTCCTCCTCTCAGTCTTGGTTAATTGGACTTTGCAAGCTTGCGTAACGGGAGTTGCAAAGTCGATTGTACGGCTTATTTGACCGCAAACTCTGAATTTTTTAGATCACTTACAAACATATAGCCGGGCGCGTGGGTTATGGCTAAAGGCAACTTGGCATTCAGCAGAACATTCTGGGGAGTAACCCCGCAGGCCCAAAAAACAGGCAATTCACCATCTTTTATGGTAATGACATCGCCATAATCCGGCGAGGTGATGTCCTTAATGCCGATCTGTTCTGGATTGCCGGCATGTACAGGAGCGCCATGCACATCAGGGAACCGCTCGGTAATGGCAACGACTTTGTCCAGTAGTTCCTTGCGTATTGGACGCATGGAAACCACCATTTCACCCTGAAAAGGACCGGCCGCTTGCAGCTGGATGCTGGTACGGTACATGGCAACATTCTTTTTTTGTTCCAGGTGGCGAAGTGGTATGCCGGCGTCAACCAATGCCTCTTCAAAGGAGAAACTACAGCCAAGAAGGAAAAAGACAAAGTCATGTTCCACCAGCGATGCTACCGAAGGTGTAGTCTCACCTTGTATACCATTTCGCCAGACAATATAACGGGGGATGGTGTTACAGATATCAGCACCGGGAGCCAGTCTTGCCGAGAGGGTCGAGCCGGGACCGATTACCTCGAGCAACGGGCAGGGTTTGGGGTTCAGGTGGCAAAAATCATGGAAATCTGCGGCGTATTTTTCAGGAAAGGCTGCAAGATTAGCCTGGACATATCCCGGGCAAAAACCAGCAGTCGGCATGTCGAACTTTCCTTCTGAGCTCAGCGCCCTCAATTCTGCTGGGGTCATTCGGCCTCCATTATACTGTGGTTATCTCAATTTGCTGGACGATTACATCACCTTTTGTGGTATCAGTATATATCCGGCCGGCGATCGCTAAAAACCGGTATCTTTTGCCGGATTGCATGAACATGTTGCCTATCAATGTCGCAAATCCTGACGCCTTCCTCAAACTCGAAGCTGCAGAGAGTTGTCCCGTCAGGACCATGACCTACCGAATGACCAGCGAACAGGGTTCCTTCCAGCGAGGTGTTGTTACTGGCCAGGACGTAGAACTGATTTTCAATGGCCCGAGCTTTGAGAAGAGCCTGCCAGTGATGAAGGCGAACCAGCGGCCATTCTGCCGAGACGATAAGCGCTTCAGAACCCTCAAGGGCAAGTTTTCGTAGCAATTCGCAAAATCTGATGTCGTAACAGATGGCAAACCCAAAGGTAATGCCCTCTATACTCAAAACACAAGGGGTGTTACCGGCTACGAGATATGTATGTTCATCCAGCATTGGTACCAGATGAATTTTATCGTAGCATGCCTGCAGTTGGCCCTGTCGATCTATTATTTGTGCTCGATTGACAATGCCAACTTTTGTCTTTGCGGCAACTGATCCCCCTGCAAACCAGGTATGATATCTGGCGGCTAGGTCACCGAGAAATATAGCCTCTTCTTCACCTTCGGAACTTGCTAAGTGTGATAATTCTGCAAGTTTATAACCGGTGGACCAGAGCTCGGGAAGCACAAAAAGATCGATATTGCCATTGGTTTGAACAGTCTGGGCAACCATCTTTTCAACTTTGGCAAAGTTTTCAGATTTAGCACCCGGCAAAACACTCATCTGGACAATAGCCACACGCATGCTACTAACTCCTGTCAGGTAAGCTCAAGATTTGATACTCTTTACGTATCTCCCTGTTCAAAACTGGATCAGACATGCTGATTTGGCAATGCGTCGTATAAATAGTCTGCTCCTGCAAAAGTGGCACTGTGCCGCTGAGCAGGCTTGGCTTTCTGCCAGCGGGCTCATCGTTTTCGATGAGTCGAAAAAGAATATCTAAGGGGAGAATATCTTTTAGCCCACCTTTCTGGTAAACGTGCCAGTCTGATTCACGTTTTACTGAGGAGATCAACTGAATCTCATCCCAATGGCCGATGATTTCGTCAACTCTCCAGAAGGTATCTCCGAGTATTTTATCACAGACCTGCTTGGATTTCCCAACCGAGACTGCTTCTAACTTTCGATCGGTATGGTCGCTGGCCACGGTAATGAATACATGGCCATCAGAGGCTGTTGCTGCAAAAAACTCAACCTCGGGGCTGGTTTCACCGCCGACGACCACTATTGTATGCTTGGTGGTCAGGCGGGCGGGGCTGATCCAGTAGATGGCCGGAATTGCATATGGTGTTGGGACGCCAATTCTCTTTAATTCAGCAATATGCACCCGTACGGATTCCTGATCACGCCCGGTATAACCTGCTGCCGCACAACAGTCCATTTCCAGTTTGATATTCCTCTCAGTTCCATTAATGAGACTTACCACGGAGTCAAGGATGTACATATGCTCTCCTTGGAAAAAACCTTATACCTGGCAAACGCCAACAGCGTTTAGTTGTTTACTTGTTTTGCTCTGCCATAAATATCTTCTTCAGAATGCTCCGACATAGGGAACATTAAGCCTATTCATTTTTCTTGCAGCAATAGGCTAATCGAAAAAGAGTAAAAAAATATAGTTGGTAATTTAATAACTATCATGTCATAGTATTGACAATTTGTCGATAAAAAACTAACATTATAAAAATGTTTTACTCTTTTACAATCTTGTAATTTTCCGTACTGTGATGTTTGCTATAAGTAACCACATGATTTATTGGCAGTTCGAGACCTTCTGTGCATAGTAGATCGTTGAGATGAAAAAACAACGAACCTGATATTGCCCATCAGCAGGTAACTCGATTCATTTAAGCAATGGCAGCGGTTCCTGGTTTTTTTGCGAGGTTGTCAACTTTGGGCCGTTTTGCATTTTCAATATTCTCGCTGCTCTCAGAGGAATTATCAGCTTTTCAATAGGAGTCATTGACATGGATAAATGGCAATTCTGGATTGATCGTGGTGGGACCTTCACCGATGTGGTCGCCAAAAGGCCGGACGGCAGTCTGGTCACCCATAAATTACTCTCAGAAAATCCAGAGCAGTATCGTGATGCAGCGGTACAGGGAATTCGTGAGCTCCTTGGTCTGGGCAAAGATGATATCTTACCAGAAGACGGCATTGAGAATGTTAAAATGGGTACGACGGTTGCCACCAATGCTTTGCTCGAGAGGCAGGGTGATCGGACGCTGTTTGTCACCACCCGAGGTTTTGGCGATGCCCTGCGTATCGGCTACCAGGCAAGGCCGCGTCTTTTTGACCGTCATATCGTACTTCCGGAGCTGCTCTATGAAGAGGTTCTGGAGGTTGATGGACGGCTTGACGCCAGGGGCGAGGTGGTTACTCCTCTTGATGAGGATACAGCCAGAATAGGTATGGAGGAGGCCTTTAACAGGGGTATTCGATCGGTGGCAATTGCCTTCATGCATGGCTACTGTAACGATGTGCATGAACTGCGGATAGCTGAAATAGCCGCGGACATAGGATTTCCCCAAATCTCGGTTAGCAACAAGGTCAGCCCGTTGATGAAGTTAATCTCGCGTGGTGACACCACGGTGGTCGATGCCTATCTCTCTCCCATTCTCAGAAGGTATGTGGATCAGGTGGCCGATCAGCTTGGGGAGGAGGCACGGTTGATGTTCATGCAATCAAATGGTGGTCTTACCGATGCCCGTTTGTTTCAGGGCAAAGATGCCATTCTCTCAGGACCGGCCGGCGGTGTGGTTGGCATGGTCCGTACTGCTTCCATGAGTGGTTATGAAAAGATAATCGGCTTTGATATGGGTGGTACTTCGACGGATGTCGCTCACTTTAACGGCGAATTTGAGCGAACCTTCGATACCGTGGTGGCGGGTGTTCGCATGCGAGCGCCGATGATGCATATTCATACGGTGGCCGCTGGAGGTGGTTCCATTCTTCATTTTGACGGCTCGAGATTCCGGGTAGGACCTGATTCGGCCGGTGCCAATCCGGGTCCAGCCAGCTATCTGCGGGGTGGCCCTTTGACCGTGACCGATTGCAATGTCATGCTCGGCAAGATTCAGCCGCATCATTTTCCCAGGGTTTTTGGACCGAAGGCCGATCAACCGCTGGATGCGGAGGTTGTTCACAGGAAATTCAGCAAACTGGCTGAAGAAATTGCGGAGGCCACCGGTCTGCCGCTTCAGTCGCCGGAGGAAGTTGCTGAGGGATTTCTGAAGATAGCGGTAATTAATATGGCCAATGCTATCAAGCAGATCTCCGTCCAACGCGGCTACGATGTCACCGAGTATACTCTGAATTGTTTTGGTGGAGCCGGCGGGCAGCATGCCTGCCTGGTTGCTGATGCTTTGGGAATGAGCCGGGTTTTCCTGCATCCCTTTGCCGGAGTTTTGTCCGCCTATGGCATGGGACTTGCCGATGTCAGGGCGATGCGCGAGGGTCAGGTGGAAAAGGTCTTTGATGAACAGACGCCAAAGGTGATAGAAGAAGCCGCGGCTCCGCTGATGAAGGAAGTCAGGGAGGAGGTCATTAATCAGGGTGTTGCCAAAAATAACATCGAAGTCAGAATAAAGGTTCATCTTCGTTACGAAGCCACCGACACCTCACTGGAAGTAGAGGCAGGGACAGTTGAGGAAATGCTGCATAGCTTCGAAGAGGCACATCGCCAGCAGTTCGGCTTTGTGGTAAGTGAGCGGGCGCTGGTAATCGAGGCAATCTCTGTAGAGGGAGTCGGGATTACCGAACCGATTGTTGACCCGGAAGTGGAAATCGTCTCCGCAGGGGAAGGGCCGCAACGTGACGACACCGTCAATCTTTACATAGGTGGTGCGATCACGGCGGTACCCCTGTACAAGCGGAATAAAATGTTGCCGGGACAACAGCTTCGTGGACCGGCGGTCATCACCGAAGATACCGGAACCGTCATTGTCGAAGATGGCTGGCAGGCGAGTTTGAATGAACGTTATCATCTCATTCTTTCGCGTTACAAGGAAAGGGAAAAAGCACATGCTGTTGGTACTCATGTCGATCCGGTGATGCTGGAAGTTTTCAATAATCTGTTTATGTCCATTGCCGAGCAGATGGGCGCGACCCTGGCCAAGACTGCATACTCCGTCAACATCAAGGAGCGGCTTGATTTCTCCTGCGCCATTTTTGATGACCAGGGGCAGCTGGTGGCCAACGCCCCGCATGTGCCTGTGCATTTGGGCTCCATGGGTGAATCAGTGAAGACTATTATCCGGGAAAACGAGGGCAAAATGGAGCCGGGCAATGTCTATATGCTCAACGCTCCCTATAACGGCGGTACACACCTTCCTGATGTCACCGTTATTACTACTGTTTTTGATACATCCGGGAAAAATATCCTGTTCTATGTCGGAGCCCGCGGTCATCATGCCGATATCGGCGGCCGGACTCCGGGATCGTCACCGCCTGATTCCACCCATATCGAAGATGAAGGGGTATTGATCGACAACTTCCTCCTCGTCGAAAGAGGCACCTTCAGGGAAAAGGAAACCAGAGAGTTGCTCGCATCTGGGAAATATCCCTGCCGGAATATCGATCAGAACATGGCTGACTTGGCAGCCCAGATCGCCGCCAATGAAACCGGACACCAGGAGCTGCTGAAAATGATCGATCATTTCGGACTCGAAGTTGTTCAGGCTTATATGGGCCATGTCCAAGACAATGCCGAGGAGTCGGTACGGCGGGTGATCGACATCCTGAAGGACTCCGAATTCAGCTATCCCATGGACGGTGGCAATGTTATCAAGGTGAAAATCGTCGTCGATCGCAAACGTAGGGAAGCGAAACTTGATTTTACCGGTACCTCAGTCCAAAATCCAGGGAACTATAATGCCCCCACCGCCGTCTGTAAGGCAGCTGTGCTCTATGTGTTTCGTACCATGGTAGGTGATGAGATTCCGCTCAATGAGGGGTGCTTTAAACCCCTGAAGATTCATATACCACCACGGACCATGATCAGTCCGGAATATCCGGCCGCGGTGATCTCCGGCAACACCGAGGTGTCCCAGGCCATCACCGACTGCCTGTTTGGGGCGTTAGGGGTACTGGCGTCCTCCCAGGGAACCATGAATAATTTTGTCTATGGCAACGAGAGATATCAGAATTACGAAACCATTTGCGGTGGTACCGGAGCAGGGCCGGACCATCCGGGTACCAGTGGTGTACATTCCCATATGACCAATACCCGGATGACCGATCCGGAGGTGGTTGAGTGGCGCTTTCCGGTGCGGGTGGAATCCTTCAGTCTGCGGCAGAGTTCAGGTGGAGATGGAAAATACAGAGGTGGTGATGGCGTCGTTCGTCGTCTGCGCTTCCTCGAACCGATGACGGCAACTATCCTTTCTTCCCATCGAGAGACCGAACCCTATGGTTTGGCTGGCGGTGGGCCAGGAAAAAGAGGTGAAAACAGTATTGAATATCATGATGGCTCAACAAAAGTGCTCAAAGGTAATGACGAGGTAGAGGTCAATCC